>Ga0209345_10000426_pt1 | contig 54756 bp, 52 predicted proteins | sample Cruoilmetagenom7_FD_187294 | JGI IMG/M metagenome (GOLD analysis project Ga0209345, IMG submission 187294) | Oil polluted marine microbial communities from Coal Oil Point, Santa Barbara, California, USA - Sample 7 (SPAdes) (version 2) | ecosystem: Environmental > Aquatic > Marine > Oil seeps ... | reverse complement strand
TCCGATCTACGCCAGCGGTGTCTGGCTGGGGCTGGGGGCCACCTCCTCGCGCGACAAGACCCTGATGGTCGAGGCGGGCGATCTCGAGACCGCGCACCGTTTCGGCCTGCGCATCGCACGACTGGTGCGGCGCTGGCAGGTCTGATCGGGGGCAAAGGTTAAAATTTGGTAAACGCGGGCGTGTAACCCGTTGATATTGCAGGACCGGGGAAATGTCCCATCATGGGACAGCCCGGTTTCGGGCAAAAACAAACCCCCGGGCACGGGGCGCGGGGGTCGTCTTCTTCTAGCGTTCAAACTGCCGAATGATCGGAAGCTTAGAGACCGCCTTCACGCTGGGCCTTCTTGCGCGCCAGTTTACGGGCACGCCGGACAGCTTCGGCTTTCTCGCGCGCTTTCTTGACGGAGGGTTTCTCGAAATGCTGCTTGAGCTTCATTTCGCGGAACACGCCTTCACGCTGCAGTTTTTTCTTCAGAGCCCGAAGGGCCTGATCGACATTGTTGTCACGAACACTAACCTGCATGTGGTTTTCACCACCTTTCTAAGTTTGAGTTGCAAGAATTTGCAGGAGGTGGACGTATAGCAAAGCAAGATCAGCTTGTCCACCGCAGCCTGACGATCCCGCTCAAGAACAGGATCGCCCGCCAGCATCCGCTTACTTCACAAAAGCAAAGGCTCCCGCCTTCAATTGCCCGCCACCCAAGATCGCGGCCACCTTTGCGGTGCCAAGAGGCGACCCTTCAGGGCCTTCGATCTCAACTGAAACGGCCTCGCCGGGGCAGAACTGCCCCTCGAACGGGATCTGCAACAAACCCAATCCCGCCCCCGCCTCAGTTGGCGCGACATAGTTCAGCGTGCCCGCCGCCGCCACGCAATCGGCCCCCGGCTTGATCACAAGGCTGATCCGCCCGCCCCCATCATCCCCGCCTTCACCGATCCAGGTGTCGCCCTCGGCGCGTTGGCTGGATTGCCCGGTTTCGACCTCGGCGCCGAAATGCTGCCGCATGGCCGCTGCCACCTTGGCGTCCGGCCCATACCATCCGCCGATGATATGGCGCGCAGGCCCACCCTGCACAGTATCCCACCCGGTCACATTCACATAAGCATAAGCCGCCGAATAAGGCGAAAGGCCATACCCACGTTCCGCCGTATAGACATTCAGGCCACCCGACATGTCATCCACAGGCACGATCCCCGCTGGCAAAAGCGGCTTCAGGCTGTCTGCATTCCATTGCACGGCGATGGTGACTGTGTTCGCCTCGGTCATCAGATAGGGCGGGGGCGGGGCATCCTCGGCCCGCGCAGGTATGCTTGCCAGCAACGCAAAAGCCATCCCTGCCGCCACGCCATGGCATTTGATCCGTTTTGTCATGTGTCGTCCTCCCTTCAGGTTGGGGCTAGGTAGCGGCTGACCGTCGCCCCAATGCGGGCAGCCGGGTATCGGCAAGCGCGATCCCCATCACCCGCAGTACTGCGGCATGCAGGGGTGTGCCTGATTCACCAATCAAACGTATGTTTGTCTAATTCTGCGACTAATGCCACGAAAAAAGAATTTGCCAGTATGGCAATCACGGAATGGCTTGAGCGTTGCTGTTGATGTGACATGGTCACGTCGCACGCTATTGTCTAAGTTGACACGCGACACGAGGGAGTTCGCAATGACAGCCCAGACCGAAGATACCGTCACCCGGCTGCTTGACGCGGCCCTGATCCACGTGCCCTTTGACGGCTGGTCCGAAGCGACTTTTGCTGCGGCGATCCGGGATGCCGGGATCGACCGCACCGTGGCCCGCGCGGCCTGTCCGCGCGGCGCGGTCGATCTGGCGCTGGCCTATCACGCGCGCGGCGACGCACAGATGCTGGCACGACTGGCGGAAACCGATCTCTCCAGCCTGCGCTACCGTGACCGCGTGGCCCTGGCCGTGCGCTACCGGCTCGAGGCGACCGAGGACAAGGAACTGGTGCGCCGGGGCGCGACGCTGTTCTCGCTGCCGGTCTATGCGCCCGACGGGGCGCGGGCGATCTGGAACACCTGCGACCAGATATGGACCGCGCTGGGTGACACGTCCGACGATATCAACTGGTACACCAAGCGCGCCACCCTTTCGGGTGTTTACGGGTCCACGGTCCTGTTCTGGCTGGGCGATGATTCGCTGGATCATCAGGCGACCTGGGCCTTTCTGGATCGGCGGATCGACGATGTGATGCGGATCGAGAAGCTCAAGGCCAGCGTGCGCGACAACAAGGCGCTGAGCAGCCTTCTGGCCGCCCCGAAGGCTGTGCTGGGCAAGATCCGCGCTCCCGGCAAGGCGGCCCCCGAAGGGGGCTGGCCGGGCCGCTGGAAGAGCGGCGGCTGACGTACTGACACGCAAGATGAAGGATAGACCATGACCAAGACCATGCGCGCGGTGGAGATTTCGGAACCCGGTGGACCAGAGGTGCTGCGCCCCTGCACGCGCCCCGTGCCGGAGCCCGGCCCCGGCCAGGTTGTTCTGAAACTGGCCTACGCCGGGGTGAACCGCCCTGATGCGCTGCAACGCGCGGGCATGTATGCGCCGCCGCCCACCGCCAGCGATCTGCCCGGGCTTGAGGGCGCGGGCGAGGTGGTCGCGCTGGGGGAAGGCGTGAGCGGATTGGCACTTGGTGACCAAGTCTGCGCCCTGCTGCCCGGTGGCGGCTACGCCGAATATGTCGCGACCCCCGCCGCCCATTGTCTGCCCGTGCCCGACGGGATGGACCTGAAACAAGCGGCCTGCCTGCCCGAGACGTTCTTCACCGTCTGGTCCAATGTCTTTCAGCGGGGCGGCTTGCGGGCAGGCGAGCGCTTTCTGATCCACGGTGGATCAAGCGGGATCGGGACCACGGCAATCCAGCTTGCGCGGGAATTCGGCGCGCGGGCCTTTGTGACTGTCGGATCGGCCGACAAGGCCCGCGCCTGCGAGGCTCTGGGGGCCGAGCGCGCGATCATCTACCGCGAGGAGGATTTCGTCGAGGTGATGCGCGCCGAGGGGGGCGCAGACCTGATCCTTGATATGGTCGGCGGTCTTTATATTCCGCGCAACTTCCGCGCCCTGGCGGATGACGGGCGTCTGGTGCAGATCGCCTTCCTGCAAGGCGCCAAGGTCGAGGTGAATTTCAACGACCTGATGCGCCGTCGCCTGACCATGACCGGCAGTACCCTGCGCCCGCAAAGCGATCTGGCCAAGGCCCGCATCGCCGATGATCTGCGCGCCCATGTCTGGCCCTTGCTGTCTTCCGGGCGCGTGGCGCCGGTGATGGACAGCGAATTCGCGCTGGAGGAGGCGGCGGCTGCCCATGCCCGCATGGAAAAGGGCGCGCATATCGGAAAGATCGTCCTCAAGGTCGGCTGACCGGGCAGGCCGGCGCAACACGAGACAAGACCCCAGGGAAGAGGAACCCAAATGACGACCATGGCCAAGACAGTGGTGATCGAGGAATTCGGTGGCCCGGAAAAGATGAAACTGGTGGATCGCCCGGTCGGCGAACCCGGTGCGGGACAGGTGCGTATCCGCCACCACGCCTGCGGGCTGAACTTCATCGACGTCTATCAGCGTACTGGTCTCTATCCGCTGACGCTGCCCCACGCGCTGGGCATGGAAGCCGCCGGTGTGATCGAGGCGGTGGGCGAGGGTGTGACCCATCTCAAGGTCGGTGATCGCGCCGCCTATACCTCGCAGCCGCCAGGGTCCTACGCCGAGGCGCGGGTGATGCCTGCGGCCCAGGTCTGCCCGCTGCCCGAAGGCATTTCCTTCGAGCAGGGTGCGGCGATGATGCTGAAAGGCATGACGGTTGAATATCTGTTCCACCGCACTGTTCCTTTGACGCGCGGTGACACGGTCCTGTTTCATGCCGCGGCGGGCGGTGTGGGGTTGATTGCCTGCCAATGGGCGCGGTCCGAGGGGATCACGTTGATCGGCACCGCCGGCACGGACGAGAAATGCCAACTGGCGCTGGATCACGGTGCCACCCATTGCCTGAATTATCGCCAGGGCGATTTCGCGGCGAAAGTCCGCGAATTGACCGATGGAAAAGGCGTGGACGCGGTGATGGACGCGGTAGGCAAGGATACATTCGAGGGATCGCTGAACAGTTTGCGCCCCCTTGGGATGATGATTTCATTCGGGAATGCTTCGGGGAAAGTACCGCCCTTCGATCTGGGAATTCTGGGTGCAAAAGGATCGTTGAAACTGACGCGCCCCACGATCTTTACCCATATTTCCGATCACGCGACCTGTCAGGCGATGGCCGCGCATCTGTTCAAGAAAGTGCTGGCCGGCGATGTCGCGATCCGGATCGACCAGCGCTTTGCCCTGGCCGATGTGGCCGCCGCTCATCGGGCATTGGAGGCGCGGGAAACGACCGGCAGCACCATTCTGCAACCCTGACACGCCCCCAGTTGAACGACATCAAGGGAAGCCTCGCGGCTTCCCTTTTTCTTGTGCGCGTCACCATCTCGAATGCGGCTTTCGCGATTGATATCGCATCCAGATTGCGCGCTATTCCTGATTTGCATCTTATACGATAAATTGCTGTGGATTGCGGTTGTTCTGCAGGTCTTGGTTTTCGATTTTCGCATTCCGGACAGATTAAAAGGCAATTTGTATTACCAATTCCGATTCTATTATATTGACGTCGATGCTTGGATTTATGATATAAGCGCAAATATTCGTTAATCTCGACCGCAGTTTCCTGCTCAATGATTGGATCAATCTCTGATGGCACATGACGACCTTGAAGAAATGTCTTTGGCGGAGTTGAAAGCTCTGCAAAAGAAAGTGAACAAAGCTATTGAAGGGTATGAGGAGCGTCAGAAACTTCAGGCGCTTGCAGCATTGGAGGCGAAAGCCCGTGAAATGGGCTTTTCGCTGTCGGAATTGACCGGCGCGCCGCAGGGCAAGGCCAAGCGTAAACCGGCCGCACCGAAATACCGCCACCCGGACGATGCCAGCATCACCTGGACCGGCAAGGGCCGTCAGCCCGCCTGGTTCAAGACTGCCGTGACATCGGGCGTGTCGCCGGACGATCTTCTGGTCTGACCACGTCTAGCGCAGCGGGTCGAACAGCGCGTCCCGCAGCGTGCAGTCGCGCACCACATCTCGCCCGCAGGGCACCGGATTCAGGTCTTTCGACAGGCACAGACGTGCCTCCTGAATCCGGCCGTTGCGGCAGGTCACCGTCAGCATGTCTGGCGACAATCCAGGATTGTCGCGCAGGAACGCCTCTTCGATCAGGCTGGCGGGCAGGCGCACGGGGCGCTCCAGCTGCCGAAAGACAGCCGGGCGCGTGATGCTGTCATAGGCGCGGCGCGACAGGTCGAAATAGGCCCGCGCCGACAATCCGCTGCAGACCCCATGCTTGCGCCACTGATGCCATGCCAGCCCCGGCGTGCCCATGATGTCCGCCATCGCCGCCGTCATCGCGGGTGTGGGCTGCGGTTCGGTCGTCCGGCAGAAGCTGGGCCATCCACGGTGATATTGCGGCCAGAGGCCATGCAACACCCAGCCGTGTCCGCTGTCCTCGCGGCATTGCGGCGAGCGGCGGGCGTCCCCCTCCAGCGCGCACCAGTTCGGCGACCAGCTCAGCGCCATCACGTAATAGTCGAAGTCGCCGGGGCGTTCGCCCTCGGCATGAAGAGGCGCGCGCAGCATGACGACGGGCACGACCAGAAGGGCAAGGATCAGGCGGACAAGGATGGTCATCGGCGCTCCGGCGACGGGGTGGGAGTTCAGCGGCAGGGCCGCCCGGATCATTCGGGCTTTTCTTGGCCCGGCTTCTCTACTATATCGCCGTCAAGTTCCCCGACAACGGTAACCCGCCCCGACCAGGGCAGCCTTTTCAGGCGGCGGGAAAGATTTGTCGCAAGGGGAGGTTTTCGGGTCAAGGAGATGATGACATGACCAAACCGATCATGGCCAGGGCAACCGCCGTCTGGCTGGTGGACAACACCACGCTCAGCTTCAAGCAGATCGCCGATTTCACCGGCATGCACGAGCTTGAGGTGCAGGGCATCGCCGATGGCGACGTGGCCGCCGGGGTCAAGGGCTTCGATCCCATTGCCAACAACCAGCTTACCCAGGAAGAGATCGACAAGGGGCAGGCGAACCCGCTCTACAAGCTGAAGCTGAAGTTCAATCCCGCCGCCGTGGGCGAGGAAACCCGCCGGGGGCCGCGCTATACCCCGCTCAGCAAGCGTCAGGACCGTCCTGCTGCGATCTACTGGCTGGTGAAGTTCCATCCCGAACTGACCGATGGCCAGATCGGCAAGCTGGTGGGCACCACCAAGCCGACGATCCAGGCGATTCGCGAGCGGACCCACTGGAACATCGGGAACATTTCGCCGATCGACCCGGTGGCTTTGGGCCTGTGCAAGCAGTCTGAGCTGGACGCCGCCGTGCAGAAGGCTGCGGCCAAGCGCGCCGCAGAGGGTGTGGTCATGAGCGATGACGAGCGCCGCAAGCTGGTGAGCACCGAGCAATCGCTGGGCATGGACGATGCACCGCGCCTGCCCACCGCCATCGAAGGGCTGGAAAGCTTCACCCTGCGCGAGGATGACGAGGACGAGAAGCCCGAACCGAAATATGATGCGGACAGCTTCTTCAACCTGCCGGACAATGATGACGACGAGGATGACGAGGATCAGGGCAGCCGCCGCTGAGCCTTGCATTTCGGCAAATGTGACAGCCCGGGCCATGCGCCCGGGCTTTTTCATGCCCGCGCGTCGGTTCCGGCTTGGCAGGCTGCGGGGTCTTGGGCAGTCTGGGACCAGAACCCCGTCAGGAGGGCAGGATGGTCATAGCCGTTATCGGCGCAGGCATGATCGGCGCGGCAGCGGCCCGCCATCTGGCGCAGGCCGGGCATGATGTCGTCCTGATCGGCCCGCCCGAGCCCGAGGACAAGGCCGCGCACAAGGGTGTTTTTGCCAGCCATTATGACGAGGGCCGGATCACCCGCGCGCTTGATCCTTGGCCCTTCTGGAGCAAGGCCAGCCGTGCCAGCATCGCGCGCTATGGTCAGATCGCGGCTGAAAGCGGCATCCGTTTTTTCCACGAGACGGGAACCGTCATGGCCGGGCACGAGGACAGCCTCTACATCCGCCGTCTGTGCGAGGTGCAGCAGGATCAGGCCCTGCCCTGCGACAGGTTGCAGGGGGATGCGCTGGCCGCGCGGTTTCCTTTCTTCCAATTCGATCCGGGCACGCTGGCACTGCATGAGGGGCAGGGGGCCGGGCATATCAATCCGCGCGCGCTGGTGCGGGCCCAGATCATGCTTGCCGAACGTGCCGGGGCGCGGCTGTTGCCCGATATCGTGTTGGGGCTGGACGAGGTCGTCACCGGTATTCGCATCCGCACCGACCGTGGCGATGTGCAGGCCAATCAGGTTCTGGTGGCCGCAGGCGGCTTCGCCAACATGATCCTGCCCGCGCCGTTGCCGCTGACCGTCTATGCCCGCACTGTGGTGCTGCTGGAGCTTGACGCGGGCGAGGCTGCGCGACTTGCCGCCATGCCTTCGCTGATCTGGCTGGAGCCGGATGGCAATGATCCCTACCTTCTGCCGCCGATCCGCTACCCGGATCAGCGCATCTATCTCAAGATGGGCGGTGACGTGGTGGATGTGGTGTTGCGGGATACTCAGGATATGCAGGACTGGTTCCGTTCCGGGGGCAACAGGTCGGTGGGCCGGATGCTCGAGGCGCAGGTGCGCGCACGGATGCCCGGCCTCAGGGTGCAATCCGCGCATGTGCAGCCCTGCGTGACCACCTTCACCCCGCAGAACATCCCGGCGCTGGAGCGTATCAGCCCGCGCCTGTCGGTTGCCGTGGGAGGCTGTGGTCGCGGTGCGAAATGCAGTGACGAACTGGGCCGTCTGGGCGCGGAACTCGCGCTGGGGCGCGCCCTGCCGGAATGGGCGCGTGAAGCTGCCGTATAGGTGCGGCCTGCCCGGCGGACCCGTGCGGGCCTCGGGCTTCTTCTTGCCTTGGATAGCAACGGGACGCCCTTGGCCGAGCCGACGGGTGCGGGGAGGGGCTTACACCTTCCGACGCGCGTTCAGCGCCGCCGTGATGGTGCCATCGTCAAGATAGTCCAGCTCGCCGCCGATCGGCACGCCCTGCGCCAGCGAGGTCAGGGCGACGCGGTCCTCAAGCTGATCGGCGATGTAATGGGCGGTGGTCTGCCCATCCACCGTGGCATTCAGGGCGAGGATCACCTCGGTCACGCCCTCGCTTTCGACCCGGTCGATCAGGCGGGGGATGCGAAGCTGTTCAGGCCCGACCTGATCGAGGGCCGAAAGCGTGCCGCCCAGAACATGATAGCGCCCCTTGAACACGCCCGAGCGTTCCAGCGCCCAGAGGTCGGCCACATCCTCGACCACGCAGATCATCCCGTTCGCGCGCGCCTCGGATGCGCAGATGTCGCAGATGTCCGCGGTGCCGATATTGCCGCAGTTCAGGCATTCCCGCGCCGAGGCCGCCACCTTTTGCATCAGATCGGCAAGCGGCGTCATCAGGACGCTGCGCTTGCGGATCATGTGCAGCACGGCGCGCCGCGCAGACCGGGGGCCAAGGCCGGGCAGCCGTGCCATCATGTCGATCAGGGCCTCGATCTCGCGGGTCGCGCTCATCAGCGGGTGCCTGTCGGATCAGAACGGCAGCTTCATGTCCTTGGGCAGCCCCAGACCTTCGGTCAGCTTGCCCATCTCTTCCTGCGCCTTCTCGGAGGCTTTGCCCTGCGCGTCCTTGATCGCGGCAAGGATCAGGTCCTCGACCACTTCCTTGTCATCGGCGGAGAAGATCGAGGGGTCGATGTCCAGCCCCTTCAACTCTCCCTTCACGCTGCAGGTGGCCTTGACCAGACCGGCACCCGACTCGCCGGTGACGGTCATCTCGTGCATCTCTTCCTGCAACTGGGCCATCTTCTGCTGCATATCCTGCGCAGCTTTCATCATCTTGGCCATGTCGCCAAGTCCGCCTAGTCCCTTGAGCATCGTGTCATTCCTCTTGTGTGTGATCTGTTGCGGGCCTGTTCAGTCATCCTCGAATGGGTCCCATTCATCCTCGACCTCCGGCAGAGCCTCGGTCTGTGCGGCGGCGGCCATCTTGTCGGGTGTGCGGATTTCGGTGATGCGGGCCTTGGGAAAGGCGCTCAGCACGGCCTGCATCATGGGATGGGCTTCGGCCTCGGCCTTGAGGTTGGCCTCGGTCGCGTCGCGCGCGGCGGCGATGGACGGCGCGCCGCCCGTGTTCACAAGGCTGACCGCCCAGCGATTGCCCGTCCAGAGTTGCAGGCGTTGGCCCAGCCGCTGGGCCAGATCGCTGGCCGCCCCTGCGGCGGGGACGAATTCGATCCGGCCGGGACGATAGGCGGCCAGTTGCACGCCGGTTTCAACCTCGACCAGCAGTTTCACATCGCGATTGGCGCGGATCAGGTCGACCACATGGTCGAAGGTCGGGAAGCGCGCCAGCGCCTGATCGGCCTCCAGCGCGACGGCCTGCACCGTGTTTCCGCCGCCATTGCCAGCGGGAACGGTGCCCCCACGTGTCATGGCGGGCACGCTTTCCATCTGACCGGCGTTCATGCCGCCCCCGGACGGTCCACCCCCCGGTGAGGGCGGCGGCAGGTCAGGAAGCTTGCGCACCAGTTCTTCAGGCGTGGGCAGGTCGGCCACATGGGTCAGGCGGATCACGGCCATCTCGGCGGCCATCATCGCGTTGGGGGCCTGTGCCACCTCGTCCAGCGCCTTGAGCAGCATCTGCCACATCCGCGCCAGCGCGCGCAGCGGCAACCCCTCGGCCATGGCCTGTCCGCGCGCGCGTTCATCCGGGCCCACGGTCGGGTCTTCGGCGGCATCCGGCGTGATCTTGACCACGGAAATCCAGTGCGTGACCTCGGCCAGATCGCGCAGCACTGCCATGGGGTCGGCCCCGTCGGCATATTGCGCGCCCAGTTCGGCCAGTGCCCCACCCGCGTCGCCGCGCATGATCATGTCGAACAGGTCCAGCACGCGGCCCCGGTCCGCCAGACCCAGCATGGCGCGCACCTGATCGGCGGTCGTCTCGCCCGCGCCGTGGGAAATCGCCTGATCCAGCAGCGATGTCGCATCGCGCGCCGAACCCTCGGCCGCCCGTGTGATCAGGGCCAGTGCGTCATCGGTGATCTGCGCGCCCTCGGCCCCGGCGATCTTGCGCAGCAGGGCAATCATCACCTCGGGTTCGATGCGGCGCAGGTCGAATCGCTGGCAGCGCGACAGCACGGTGACGGGCACCTTGCGGATTTCGGTCGTGGCGAAGATGAATTTCACATGGGCGGGCGGTTCCTCCAGCGTCTTGAGCAGCGCGTTGAACGCGCTGGTCGAGAGCATGTGCACCTCGTCGATGATGTAGATCTTGTAGCGGGCGGATGCGGCCCGGTAGTGCACGCTTTCGATGATTTCGCGGATGTCGCCCACGCCGGTGCGCGAGGCGGCGTCCATCTCCATCACGTCCACATGGCGGCCTTCCATGATCGCCACGCAATGTTCGCACTGCCCGCAGGGATCGGTCGTCGGCCCGCCGGTGCCATCCACACCGATGCAATTCATGCCCTTGGCAATGATCCGCGCGGTCGTGGTTTTACCTGTGCCGCGGATGCCCGTCATCACAAAGGCCTGCGCGATGCGGTCGGCGGCAAAGGCATTGCGCAGGGTGCGCACCATCGCATCCTGCCCCACCAGATCGACAAAGGTTTCCGGCCGGTATTTCCGGGCCAGAACGCGGTAGCCGGTGGCTTGGGTCTGGGTCATGGGGCCTCGGGTCAAGGGATCAGCCCTCAACCTAGGCAATCGGTCCGCCCGCGTCCAGACGTGGCCGCACATGAGCGCAGGTGAATCCGGGCTTTTCCGCTACCGTCTTTGGTGTAGTCTGTTCAGGTCATGCTGGGTTCCGGGGGGGATCGACAATGCGGCTCAAGGACGTGCGGCGCAGCCGCAATATCGAGGATCGACGTGGTCAGGCCAGACGCGGCGGGGGCAAAGCGGGGCTGAGTGGCGTGGGCCTTCTTCTGGTGCTGGCCATCGGCTATTTCGCGGGTGTCGACGTGACCCCGCTGTTGCAGGATCAGGAGCCGCGCGGCCAGATCACCCAGCGCACCCCGACAGAGGCCGAGAATCATGCGGCGGATTTCACCGCCCGCGTCTTGGCCACGACCGAGGTGGTCTGGGATCAGGTCATGCCGGCGCAGGCCGGACGGGACTACACTCCGCCCGTTCTGGTGCTTTATTCCGGTGTCACGCAAAGCCCCTGTGGCAGCGCCTCCGGGGCCACCGGCCCGTTCTACTGCCCGGCGGATCGCAAGGCCTATCTGGATACCGAATTCTTTGCGACCCTGTCGCGTGAACTGGGCGCCAAGGGAGATTTCGCCGCCGCCTATGTCATCGCCCATGAGGTCGCGCACCACATCCAGAACGAGTTGGGTATTCTTGGGCAGGTGCACCGCGCCCGGCAGGCCGCCAGCATCGCCGAGGGCAATGCCCTGACCGTGCGTCTCGAATTGCAGGCCGATTGCCTGTCAGGCGTCTGGGCGCGGGCTGTGGACGGTTTGCTGGAACCAGGCGATCTGGAAGAGGCGTTGAATGCCGCCCGCATGATCGGGGACGACCTGCTGCAAAAGCGGGCCGGGCGCGTGCCGCAGCCGCATACCTTCACCCATGGCACCAGCGAACAGCGCGCGCGCTGGTTCGCCATCGGCTATGACACTGGCGAGATCGGGCGTTGCGACACCTTCGGAGCAAGGACGCTCTGACATGTCGTCGCTGGTCATACACGCCCTGCCTTTGGCCGGGGGCATCCTGGCCATCGCTCCGATGCCGGGCGGAAGCGGTGACTATGACGCGGATCTGGCGCATATGCGCGAATGGCAGCCTGCTCTGGTCATCAGCCTGACGACCCGGGTCGAGATGATCGAGAGCGGGTCGGAACGTCTGGGTCAGGACATGCAGGAGCGTGGCGCCCGCTGGGTGCATCTTCCGATCAGGGATTTCGGCACGCCCGACCGGGAAGTCGAGACCCGCTGGCGCGAGGTGAGCGCGGTGGCGCTGAAGGCGCTCTCGGGGGGTGGGCGCGTGCTGATCCATTGCAAGGGCGGCTGTGGGCGATCGGGCATGATCGCGCTGCGCTTGATGATCGAGGCGGGCGAGGCGGCTGGTCCTGCGCTCAAGCGCCTGCGGACGCTGCGACCCTGTGCGATCGAGACCGAAGCCCAGATGGACTGGGCGCTGCGACGTCGCAAGACGGCGAAGTCCTAACCCTTTCGCGGACCCTTGCCGGGCTTGGCGCTCTTGGCGTTGCGGCTGGCGTCCTGCTCGGCCTTGTGGGCGCGCGACAGGGCGCGGGCGCGGCGGCGGCTGACCGTCATCGAGGTGGTGTTCAGCTTGTCTTCCGATTTCAGCTTGCGCCAGCGTTCCAGCCGCGCGGGGTCCAGCTTGCCTTCCGCGACAGCGCCCTGCACGGCGCAGCCCGGCTCTGCCAGATGTTTGCAATCGCGGAACTTGCACTGGGTCGTCAGGGCGGTGATGTCTTCGAACAGCTCGTCTATGCCGCCTGCCACGTCATGCAGGCCAAGCTCGCGCATCCCCGGCATGTCGATCACCAGCCCGCCGCCCGCGATCAGGTGCAAGGACCGCGCGGTGGTCGTGTGACGTCCTTTGGCATCGTCCTGCCGCATGTCTGCCGTGGCCTGCACGCTGCCGGTCAGGGCGTTGATCAACGTAGATTTGCCGACACCGGACGATCCGACAAAGGCCACCGTGCGCCCCGGTCCGCACCATTCCGAAAAAAGACCGATCTGCGCGCGGTCCTTGGCGTTCAGGGCGATCACTCCGTCCAGCTTGTCCGACAATGCACGGGCCTCGGCGACATAGCGTTCGGGGTCCTCGGCCTGATCGGTCTTGGTCAGCACGATCACCGGCGCGACGCCCGCATCCAGTGCCAGCACCAGATACCGCTCCAGCCGGGCCGCGTTGAAATCGGCGTTGCAGGAGGTCGTGATGAATAGCGTGTCCACATTGGCGGCCAGAAGTTGCGGCTTTGCCTCGACCCCGGCGGCACGGCGGCTGAGGACGGAGACACGCTGCAGCACTTTCGCGATGCGCCCCGTTTCCGGCTCCACCAGCACCCAGTCGCCCACGGCCAGACCACCGGCGCGCATTTCCGGGGGAAAGCCCAAGGGATGCTCGCCCTCTGTATCCAGCCCGGTCGCCATCGCCCGCTGGACCGAGATGATCCGCATCGGCAGCAGGCCCTCAGCCTCGTCGCACTGGTCTGCGAAATGCGGGGACCAGCCCAGATCGGCCAGCGTCAGCGTGGCGCCGGTCCGGCCTGGCAGGGTGGGTTCATCGTGCATCTGCGCCTTTCAGGCAAAATCCCGGGTCAGCCATGATGCTTGGCCCGTTTCGGTCGCCCGCGCAAGGGGCGCGGCGCTGCTATGGGAAAAGGGGGTAAGGTGAGAGGCTGGACAACGACCCAAGCGGGGCTCGTTACGGCTGCTTCCTTCCGGACCTGACCGGGTTGGCGAGGTGCCTGCCCGCGCCAACCTCTCGACGCCCGATATAGGGGGCAGGGGCGGGATATGCAAGAACGTGCTTTGTCCGAACAATAGCGAATGACCGCGTCAGAAATGCAGGCGGAACCGGGCAAAGCCATCGGGGGCCGTTCCGGCGCGCTCGATACACAGGCCGTTCAACTCATGCAGCGTGTTCGCGGCTGCCGGGGCGCTGTCGAACAGCACGGATGTGCCGGGGGCCGGGGCAAACCGCCACACGGGCCGGGTGACGGGCGTGACCAGCCCGCAACGGGCCACGTAATCGGCCAGCACTTCGGGAATGGTCTCGGCCGCATGGCTGGGCTGTCTGTCCAGCACCACCTCGCGCATTTCGACAGCCGCGGCGAAACCGCCGCCGCCCCCCGCGCGGAAGCTGTTGGTGGCCACGATGAACAGGTCATCGGCGGCCACCGGCACGTCGTTCCATGTAATCTCGCGCACGCGGCGGGCGCCGGGGTTCACCAGCCGCCCGTCGAGGGCAAAGCGTGCCGGCTGTGACGGGTCGATGACATAGCGCAGCCCGCAGATCACATCGAAATTGTAGCACGGCACCGACGGATCGCGCAGCATCTGGTCCTGCCCGCCCGGCAGGATCCGGTTGAATTGTCCCGCAGCATGTTCCAGCCAGTCCGACAGGGCGGCCCCGGTCACCTGCACGGCGCAGAGCAGGTTGGGAAAGAGATAGAGATCCGCAAGGTTGCGGACCCTGATCGGCCCGGCGGGAACATCGGTGAAATGGTCCGGCCCCGCGGCTCCGCCGGCCTTGAACGGGGCCACTGCGGACAGCAAGGGCAGCCGCGCGTCTTCCGTGCCATGCAGCAGCTCCGCCACCCGCGCCCGTTGCGCTTCGGCCACCAGCTGGATCGAGGGATCGTCGGCGACCAGTGCAAAGAAGGAATGCACCGGTTTGCTCATATGTCCCACGGGGCGGCGGACATGGGCCAATGTGCTGTCATGTGCCGCCTGCGCGATGGCAAGCACATCGGGATCATCCGTCACCAGCGCCCGGCCCGTTCCGTGGGTGGCGTCCTTCTGGCAGATCGGGCGAAGACTGACGCGATGTCCTGTCACCCGCCATTCACCCGCATCCCGTTCCAGTGTGAGGTCGATCAGCCCCAGATGCGAGCCCCAGAACCCTGCCATCACGGCAGGCGTGCCATGCAGCGTGCCCGCCGCGCTGTCCACGCCCGTGATCCCGTCGAAGGCCGACCCCGGAAAGGTCTGGTGCTGGTGCCCGCACAGGATGGCATCGACACCGGGCAATGCGGCGAGCGGCAATGCCGCATTCTCCATCCGGCCGGACCCGTCTTCCGCAGCGATGCCCGAATGGCAGAGCAGAACGATCAGATCCGCCCCTGCCGCGCGCAGTTCGGGCAGATAGGCGCGGGCCGTCTGGACCATGTCGCGGGTGTGCAGCCGGCCTTCCAGATAGGGCCGGTCCCATATGTCGATCTGGGGCGGCAACAGCCCGATCAGGCCGATCCGCAGTTTGTGCCATGCTCCACCCCGGTCCTGCATCCGGCGGGTCAGGATCGTCCAGGGCGGCAACAGCGTATCATCGCCGCAGGGCGCGGACCCGAGGCGATGCGCGACATTGGCACAGAGCATCGGGAAAGCTGCCCCGTCCAAAGCGTTGAACAGGAAATCCACCCCGTAGTTGAAATCATGGTTTCCCGGCGCGCCCCCGTCATAGCCGAGCTGGTTCATCGCTGCGATCACGGGATGCGTCTGGCGCGGCTGCATCATCCCGGATGAGGCGTAAAGATCGCCAAGGGCATTGCCCTGCAGAACGTCGCCTGTATCCAGCAGCAGACTGTTGGGCGTTTCCGCGCGGGCGGCCCGGATCAGGCTGGCCAGCCGGGAAAGGCCCATCCGATCCGAAGGCTTGTCTGACAGATAGTCATAGGCCAGCAGATGCGCGTGCAGGTCAGTGGTCTGCAGGAGCCGCAGATCAAGTGTCGTGGGCAAGGTGTCAGACCGGGGAGGATCGCCGGTCTCAGGGGACAAGGTCACGAGATACCACACAAGAACACCACCGGAGCCTGCACCGGTGGCTACGAAAAGCCATGATGCGGAAGGAAATTCCGCATCCATCATTGGGTAGTATATTCCAAGAAAATACTACCAAGAAGAGAAAATCACCGAAAACACGGTGGATGCTTTGCATTCCCCGCAGCGCAATGCCAATCTTGCCGGATCAGCACGGAAAAGACCGGATCAGAGGCGCAGGGCACCATGAAAATAGCGGAAACGGTGACCTTCGGGGGCTCTGGTCTGGACCGGGCGGCCGAGTTGCGCGGCGATGCCGCAGCACTGGCGAAGGCGATGGCCGACCCTGCCAGCCGCACGGTCCTGTTCTGGCGCGGCAAGCCGCTGCTGGAGGGCGGGCCCGAGGGGCGCACATTGGCGCGCTTGCCGCTGTCGCATCCCCTGGTGGCCGAGGCTGCGCCCGATCCTTTCTTTCTCGGGCGGGAGGAGGGCGCGGCGGTCTTTGCCCATGACCTGGCCGGATGGCTGCCCCCGGATCAGGACACGGCCATGCTCAACAGCTTTACCGATCGCAGCGAACAGCATCATCCGGCCTTGCCCGAAACCCACCGCTTTGCCGAATTGCGCGCGGTCATGACCCGGATCAGCCCGCGCGATGCCGAACTGGCCGCCAGCGCCCGCGCGCTTTTGAACTGGCACGCGACCCACGGGTTCTGTGCGGTTTGCGGGGCGCGCAGTCAGGTCGCCAAGGCGGGATGGCAACGCGATTGTCCCGCCTGCGGGGCACATCATTTCCCGCGCACCGACCCTGTGGTCATCATGTTGATCACGCATGGAAATTCCGTCCTGATGGGCCGCTCTCACGGCTGGCCGGAGGGGATGTATTCGCTGCTGGCAGGGTTCATCGAACCCGGCGAGACGATCGAGGCTGCCGTGCGCCGCGAAGTCTGGGAGGAAGCGGGCGTGCGCGTCGGCCAGGTCGATTACCTGGCCAGCCAGCCATGGCCCTTTCCCTCGTCGCTGATGCTGGGTTGTCGGGGTGAAGCGACCAGTCGCGATCTCACCATCGACCCGGTCGAGATCGAAGACGCGATCTGGGTCAGCCGTGACGAGATGCTGGAGGCTTTTGCGGGGCGTCATCCCAAACTCCTGCCCGCACGCAAGGGCGCGATTGCCCATTTCATCCTGAGCAATTGGCTTGCGGACAGGCTTGATTGACATGAAACTGCACACAGATACCCGGTCACGCGTCTTTGCTTGTAGCAGGGTCCGGCAAAAATGGTCGGCCGGCTGTGTTGCGTGCTGGCCCGACCCTGTTCTAGACATGAGTGATGAGTGAAACCTTATGAAGTTCTCTGCAAAAGAAGATATCGAAGCTCCGATAGAACAGGTGTTCGCCCTGGTCAGCGACTTTGAGTCACTTGAACGCGCCGCGCTGCGCCGTGGTGCCGAGGTGCAGCGGACCGACAGTCTGCGCAAGCCCGGCGTGGGAATGCGGTGGATGGCCGCTTTCATGGCCCGCGGACGCCAGCGCAAGCTCGATATCGAGATGACGGAGTACGAATCGCCCAACGGCATGCGCTTTCACTCGGTCGCGCAGGGGCTTGAGACCGACATGAAGGTCGAGTTCGTTGCGCTCTCGCGTGGCCGCACCCGGCTCAGCGTCGATCTGGAGCTGAAACCCAAGTCGATCTCGGCACGGCTTCTGGTGCAGTCGCTCAAACTGGCGCGAGCCAACCTGAGCAAGAAGTTCCACCTGCGGATGGCCGATTACGCCCGCGATCTGGAAGACCGCGCGAAACGCGCGACCTGATCCGCGACCGGGCGATCACGTCTTCGGCTTGGCCTCGGGATTGGCCAAATGGATCGGCGCGCCGGCTGCGTAGGCATTGATCTGGTCGTAGATGTCACCGAACTGCATATCCAGCTCGTCCTCGGTCACAAAGCCGATGTGCGGTGTGCAGATCACGTTCGGATGCGACATCAGCGGATCGGCGGGATTGGTCAGGGGTTCGGTATCGAACACATCCAGCGCCGCCATGCCGGGGCGTCCCGCGTTCAACCCGTCGAGCAGGGCGCCTGGCGCAACCAGCCCTGACCGGGAGGTGTTCACCAGAACCGAGCCGGGACGCATCTGTGCCAGATCGGCCGAAGTGATGATCCCGCGCGTCTGCGGTGTCAGTTTCACATGCAGGCTGATCACGTCGCAACCGCCGAAGAACGCCTCGCGGCTTTCCGGGACAAACAGACCGTCGGATTGCGCACGGGTGCGCGCCTCTTCAGAGCCCCAGACATGCACCGGCATCCCGAAGGCACGCGCATAGCCCGCCACCACGCCCGAGACACGCCCATAGCCGTAAAGGCCCAGCGGTCGCCCGCGCAGGGTGCGGCCCACACCCATCTGCCAGTTTCCTGCGCGCAGGCTGGCCATCTGCTGCGGGATCTGGCGCATCGCGGCCAGAACCAGCCCCCAGGTCAGTTCCGCTGCTGCGTAGGAGGGCAGACCCGCGCTCATGTTCGACGACACGAGCACGCCGCGGGCCGTGCAGGCGGCCACATCCACATGCGGATAGGGGCCACGCTGCGAAATCAGGCGCAGGCCGGGCAGCCGGTCCAGAAGGGCCGCCGTGACGGGCGTGCGTTCGCGGAAAAGCACCAGCGCCTCGGCCCCGGCCAGCCTGTCGGCGAGGATATCCACATCGGCGACATGATCGGTCCAGACGGTCACGTCATGTCCTTGCAGTTTCGCAAACGAGGGCAGGCCACGCAGGGTGTCGAACCAGTCGTCGAGGATATGGACTTCCATGGGCCTTCCTTTCATCCGCCGCAGCGGCGTGGATCAATAGCGTTTGGGATCGGCGGGATAAACGCCAAGAATTATCAGCTCGTTGGTGAAATAGCGCAATTCCTCGAGGGCAAGCCGCACATTCGCATCCTCGGGGTGTCCCTCGATATCGGCATAGAACTGCGTCGCCGTGAACGAGCCGCCGACCATATAGCTTTCCAGCTTGGTCATGTTCACGCCATTCGTCGCGAAACCGCCCATCGCCTTGTAAAGCGCGGCCGGGATGTTGCGCACCTGAAAGATGAAAGTGGTCATCATGTGATCCGAGCGGCGGCTCAGGTCGGCCTTGGGTGCCATCAACAGGAACCGCGTTGTGTTGTGGCCGTGATCCTCGATGTCGCGGGCCAGCACTTCCAGACCGTGGATCTGCGCGGCCAGTTCGCTGGCCAGCACACCCTGATCCGCAGGACCACCCTTCGCCAGTTCGGCAGCGGCCCCTGCGCTGTCGGCGGCGGCTTCGGCGGCAATGCCATGGGCGTCCAGAAACGCGCGGGCCTGCGGGATCAGCACCAGATGCGCGCGCACCTTGCGCACCGCGCTCAGGGGCGTGCCGGGCCGCGCCATCAGGCAGATGCGGACGCGCACGAAAACCTCGTCCACGATATGCAGACCGGATTCGGGCAGCAGGCGGTGAATATCCGCCACCCGGCCATAGGTCGAGTTCTCGACCGGCAGCATCGCCATCTGCGCGCGGCCCGAATTGACCGCCTCGATCACGTCTTCAAAGGTGTGGCAGGGCAGCGCTTCCATATCCGGACGGGCCGCGACGCAGGCCTCGTGCGAATAGGCGCCGAGGTCTCCCTGGAAGGCGATACGATTGGTCATGCGATCAATTCCTGTCGAATTCGGGCCACTTTTCGCCCCTGTGGGCGTTTGGTCGCGGTAACTATACCTTGCCACGCAGAAGGGGAAGCAATAGATACCCGCCGGACAGCGACCAATTGCAAACCGATTCAACGGACGGGCGAGACATGCTTGACACGATGACCTTCACCAAGACCCTGGGCGCATTTTGTGGCGCTCTGCTGATTTTCCTGCTGGCCAGATGGGGCGCAGAAGAACTGTATCACATGGGCGGCGGTCATGGTGACGTGCAACAGGCCTATGTGATTGACACCGGCGCGGAAGAAGTCGTGGCAGAGGCCGAGGAAGAGGTCGATTTCGCAACCCTTCTCGCATCGGCTGACCTGGGCGCAGGCGCCCGGCAGTTCAACAAATGCGCCGCATGTCACAAGCTGGAAGACGGCGCCAACGGCACTGGCCCGCATCTTTACGGTGTGGTTGGCCGTCCCAAAGGTTCCGTCGACGGCTTCGGTTATTCCGGCGCAATCGGCACCGATGACGTCTGGTCGCCTGAAAACCTGTCGGCCTTCATTGAAAATCCGCGCGGCTATGCGCCCGGAACCTCGATGGCCTTCGCTGGTCTGCGCTCTCCTGAAGACCGCGCCGATCTGATCGCCTATCTGGACAGCATCGACAACTGATCCGTTTTTCGGAACGACAAATTCAAAAGACCGCCGTTGCGCTGCATCGGCGGTCTTTTTCGTGATAGGACGCTCTCTTTCGTTCCGATCACGGAAAGATCACCTAATCTCAACTTGAATATGGTCCTGCCCGCCCTTTAGCTTAGTTTGACGATAAGAGACTGGACCATACCCGTCGCACCAACAGGAGGATGAGCACTTGAACCGGCCCCGCAACAGCGCCGCCGCGCGCACCGCCCAACCCCTCTGGACCTTGCCAGGTTCCGCGCTGATGGCGCTGGGGATCGTATGGCTTCTCCTTCTGGCCGCAATGACGCCGGTCAGGGCGGAAGAGCGCATCATCCGTGCCCATGGCATTTCCACCTTCGGCGACCTGAAGTACGCCGAGGGTTTCGCGCATTTCGACTACGTCAACCCTGATGCGCCCAAAGGCGGCACCTTCTCGACCTGGGGGTTCGGCACCTTCGACAGTCTTTCGCCCTATATTCTCAAGGGCAATGCGGCGGCGCTCTCAACTGTGTTCTTCGACACGCTGATGACCGGTTCGCTGGACGAGCCTGACGCGATGTATGGTCTTGTGGCGCATACCATCGAATATCCCGAAAGCCGCGAATGGGCGATCTTTCACATGCGCCCGGAAGCGCGGTTTTCGGATGGCAGCCCGGTGACGGCCCATGATGTCGTCTTCAGCTACGAGGTGCTGCGCGACAAGGGGCAGCCTGCCTACCGGGTGCTGTTCAAAGATTTCAAGTCGGTCGAGGCGATCGACGATCACACCGTCAAGTTCACCTTCAATGCCGATGGCGCCCTGCGCGAACTGGCAATGAGCGCGGCGGGCCTGCCCATCTTCTCGCGGGCCTTCTACGAGACACGCGATTTCGCGGAATCCACGTTGGAGCCGCCCTTGGGTTCCGGGCCCTATGTGCTGGACCGTGTCGATGCGGGTCGATCGGTCAGCTACAAGCGGCGCGATGACTACTGGGCACGCGATCTGAACGTGAACGTGGGCACCAACAATTTCGACATCCTCCAAGTGGAATACTTTGCCGACTACACCACGGCGTTCGAGGCGTTCAAAGCCGGTGCCTATATGTATCGCGAGGAGTTCATGTCGCTGATCTGGGCCACGGGCTATGATTTCCCGGCCGTGCAAAGCGGCGCGGTCAAGGTCGAGACCCTTCCCGATGGCCGCCCCGCCGGCACGCAAGGGTTCTGGTTCAACCTGCGCCGTCCTGTGTTCGAGGATGCGCGCGTGCGTCAGGCGCTGGGCATGGCCTTCAACTTCGAATGGGCCAATGAAAGCCTGTTCTATGGCATCTACGCCCGCACGGACAGTTTCTGGGAGAACTCGACCCTGCAGGCCGAGGGGCTGCCGTCCGAGGCGGAACTGGCGCTGCTGGAACCCCTGCGCGAACACCTGCCCGAAGCTGTCTTCACGGAGCCAGCCTTCAGCCCGGCGGAATCGAACCCGGCCAGTGTCGCCGACCGTGGCGCCCTGCGCGCCGCAGGCCGCCTGCTGGAGGAGGCGGGCTGGACCGTCGGCGGTGACGGCATCCGCGTGAATGCGGCGGGCGACCGCCTGCGGATCGAGGTGCTGAATGACAGCGCCAGCTTCGAGCGGATCATCAACCCCTATGTCGAGAACCTGCGCCGTCTGGGCGTCGATGCGGTCTATACCCGCGTGGACAGCGCGCAGGCGCAGGAGCGCGAAAAGACCTTCGATTTCGACGTCGTGACCCGCCGCTATTCCATGTCGCAGACACCGGGGATCGAGTTGCGGGGCATTTTCGGCGGAGAGGCGGCAGGTGTCGAAGGATCGAACAACATCGCAGGCGTGAACAACCCGGCCGTCGATGCGCTGATCCGCACCATCGAGAACGCCACCAGCCGCGAGGATCTGGAGACCGCCGTCTCGGCCCTGGACCGGGTGCTGCGCGCGATGCATATCTGGGTGCCGCAGTGGTACAAGGGCGAGCACAACATCGCCTATTTCGACATGTACGAGCGCCCCTATACCGACAATCCGCCGCCCAACGGCATGGGCGAGCTGTCGATCTGGTGGTTCAACCCCGAGAAGGCGCAGGCCCTTCGGGCGTCTGGCGCGATCCGCTAGGGACCACGAGATGGGCGCCTATATCCTTCGCCGTCTGGCGCTGATCATCCCCACGCTGCTGGGCATCATGGTGATCAACTTCGCGCTGGTGCAATTCGTGCCGGGCGGACCGATCGAACAGATCCTGGCGCAGGTACAGGGCCAGGGCGACGTGTTCGAGGGGTTCGCCGGTGGCGGCGATGCTGGTGTCAGCGCCGGGGCCGGATCGGACAGCGAATATGCCGGTGCGCGCGGGCTGCCGCCCGAATTCATCGCCCAGCTTGAAAAGGAATTCGGTTTCGACAAGCCGCCGCTGGAGCGGTTCTTCACCATGCTGTGGAACTACATGCGGCTGGATTTCGGCGAAAGCTACTTCCGCTCGATCAGCGTGATCGACCTTGTGCTTGAAAAGATGCCGGTGTCCATCACGCTTGGCCTGTGGTCGACGCTGATCGCCTATGCCGTGTCGATCCCGCTGGGGATCCGCAAGGCGGTCAAGGATGGCTCGCCCTTTGATACATGGACATCGGGCATGATCATCGTGGCCTATGCGATCCCCGGTTTCCTGTTCGCGATCCTGCTGCTTGTCCTGTTCGCGGGCGGCTCCTACTGGCAGATCTTCCCGTTGCGCGGCCTCACCTCGGACAATTTCGACGAACTGTCCCTGCTGGGCAAGGTGGGCGATTATTTCTGGCACATCGCCCTGCCGGTAACGGCCTCGACCATCTCCGCGTTTGCGACGCTGACCTTGCTGACCAAGAACAGCTTTCTGGACGAGATCAAGAAACACTACGTCATGACCGCCCGCGCCAAGGGCCTATCGGAAAAGAAGGTCCTTTATGGCCATGTCTTCCGCAACGCGATGCTGATCGTGATCGCGGGTTTTCCGGCTGTCTTCATCGGGGTGTTCTTCGGCGGGTCGTTGATCATCGAGACGATCTTCTCGCTGGATGGTCTGGGCCGGCTTGGGTTCGAAGCGGCCGTGGCGCGTGATTATCCGGTGATCTTCGGCACCTTGTTCATCTTTGGCCTCATCGGGTTGGTCGTGGGCATCCTGTCGGACCTGATGTATGTGCTGGTTGATCCGCGCATCGACTTTGAAAAAAGGGAAGGGTAAGCGATGGCCACCCTGCCTGATCCGACCGTGACACCTGCACCCATGCCCGCCGATATCGCGGCACCGCAAAAGGCGTTCCTGTCGCCGCTGAACCAGCGCCGCTGGAACAATTTCAAGCGCAACCGGCGCGCCTTCTGGTCGCTGATCATCTTCGCGGTCCTGTTCGGCCTGTCGTTGTTCGCCGAGTTCATCGCCAATGACAAACCGATCCTCGTGAAATACCAGGGCGAGCTTTATGCCCCGATCTTCCGGTTTTACCCTGAGACCACCTTTGGCGGCGATTTTCAGACCGAAGCGCCCTACCGGGATATCGAGGTGCAATGCCTGATTGCCTCGGGAGGGCTGGAGGAGTGTTTCGACGATCCCGAGGGGATCAAGGCGCAGGCCGAAGAAACCGGCATGGTGAACGGGCAGGCGATCGAGCAGGGCTGGGCGCTTTGGCCGCTGATCCCCTACAGCTATCGCACCACGGTGGACCGCCCCGGCGCGGCCCCGCTGCCGCCCAATGGCCAGAACTGGCTGGGCACCGATGACACCAAGCGCGATGTGATGGCGCGCGTCATCTATGGGTTCCGCCTGTCGATCCTGTTCACGCTGATCGTGACGACCCTCGCCTCGTTCGTGGGCATCCTTGCGGGCGCGGTGCAGGGTTATTTCGGGGGCTGGGTCGATCTGATCTTTCAGCGCATCATCGAGATCTGGGGCGCGACCCCGGCGCTCTATGTCATCATCATCCTTTTCGCCATATTGGGCCGAAGTTTCTGGCTGCTGGTCTTCATCACCGTCCTGTTCGGCTGGACGGCGCTGGTGGGCGTGGTGCGCGCCGAATTCCTGCGCGCGCGCAATCTGGAATACGTGCGCGCGGCCAAGGCGCTGGGCGTCAGCAACACCACGATCATGTTCCGCCACATGCTGCCGAATGCGATGGTGGCGACCGTGACCATGTTGCCCTTCATCGTGACCGGCACGATCGCCACGCTGGCGGGTCTGGATTTTCTGGGCTTCGGCCTGCCGTCCTCCTCGCCCTCGCTGGGCGAGCTGACATTGCAGGCGAAACAGAACCTTCAGGCTCCCTGGCTGGGCTTCACGGCCTTTTTCGTCTTTGCCATCATGCTGTCGCTGCTGGTCTTCATTTTTGAGGGCGTGCGCGATGCCTTTGATCCCAGAAAGACCTTTCAATGAGCCTGCTTGAGGTCCGCGACCTGAACGTCTCCTTCCGGCAGGACGGCAAGCTGACCCATGCCGTGCGCGGTGTGTCCTTCACTCTGGAGCGGGGCGAGACCGTGGCGCTGGTCGGTGAAAGCGGGTCGGGCAAATCGGTCACCGCCCTCAGCACCGTGGCTCTGCTGGGCGATAGCGCGCAGGTCTCGGGGTCAGTGACCTATGACGGGCAGCAGATGATCGGCGCGGATGACGCGCTGCTGCGCAAGGTGCGCGGCAATGACATCAGTTTCATCTTTCAGGAACCGATGACCAGTCTGAACCCGCTGCACACGCTGGAACGGCAATTGTCCGAGAGCCTTGCCCTGCATCAGGGAATCGTGGGCGAGGCCGCGCGGGCGCGCATCATCGAACTGATGGAAAAGGTCGGCATCCGTGACGCCGAAAGCCGCCTTGGCGCCTATCCGCATCAGTTGTCGGGCGGGCAGCGCCAGCGGGTCATGATCGCCATGGCGCTGGCCAACAAGCCCGATGTGCTGATCGCGGACGAACCGACCACGGCGCTGGACGTGACGATTCAGGCGCAGATCCTTGACCTTCTGGCCGAGTTGAAGCGGACCGAGAACATGGGTCTGCTCTTCATCACCCATGACCTTGGCATCGTGCGCCGCATCGCCGACAAGGTCTGCGTCATGAAGGGTGGCGAGATCGTCGAGCAGGGTCCGACCGCCGAGATCTTCGCCAATCCGCAGCATGAGTATACGCGCAAACTTCTGGCCGCGCGCGCCGCGGGAACGCCCGCCCCGGTCGCAGTGGGTGCCAAGGAACTGATCCGCACGGATCACCTCAAGGTCTGGTTCCCGATCCAGCGCGGATTCCTGAAACGCACCGTCGGCCATGTGAAGGCGGTGAACGACGCCACGATCAGCGTCCGCGCGGGCGAGACACTGGGGATTGTCGGCGAAAGTGGGTCCGGCAAGACCACGCTGGCGCTGGCGATCATGCGGTTGATCGCCTCCGAGGGTGGGATCACCTTCGATGGACAGGATGTGCGCGGCTGGTCCACGTCGAAGCTGCGCGCGCTGCGCAAGGACATGCAGATCGTGTTTCAGGACCCGTTCGGCAGCCTGTCGCCGCGCATGACCTGCGAGCAGATCATCTCGGAAGGGCTGGGCGTGCACGGCGTGGCGCCGGGGCAGGACAAGCGCCAGATGGTGGCCGAGATCATGACCGAGGTGGGGCTGGACCCGGTGATGATGCACCGCTATCCGCACGAGTTTTCCGGCGGTCAGCGGCAGCGCATCGCTATCGCCCGCGCCATGATCCTGCGGCCCAAGCTCCTCGTGCTGGATGAGCCGACATCGGCGCTGGACATGACCGTGCAGGTGCAGATCGTGGACCTGCTGCGGGCGTTGCAGGTGAAATACGGGCTGGCCTATCTGTTCATCAGCCATGACCTGAACGTGGTGCGCGCCATGAGCCACAAGATGGTCGTGATGAAACAGGGCGATGTGGTCGAGGCGGGCGAGGCGCAGGCCTTGTTCGACAACCCGCAGACAGACTATGCCCGCACACTGCTGGCGGCGGCGCTGGACCTGACCAGCGCCTGAGCCTGCTGCCCCGATGCCGAGGCCTTGTCAGATCGCGGAACTGTGCCCGGCCTTGCTCATGTCATAGGCGTCGAAACTGCGCGCGATCATCCGGGTCAGAGGGCGTGCCTCGACCGGGACGCTGAGGACGCCGGAGGCGATGGTCAGCATCCCCGGAAACTCTGCCTTGGCCTTGTCGAACATCCGCTGCACCTCGGCCGCCGAAACGCCGAACTGCGCCTGCAACTCGGCACCATCAATGCGGAAATCGCACATCAATGCCTCGATCATGCGACCGCGCAGCTTGTCCTCGGGGGTAAAGGCATGGCCTTTCGCGACAGAAAAGCGCCCCTCGCGGATAGCGCCAGTATGCGCCCCCGTGGCCGGTGCGTTCTGCGCGTAGCCCTGCGGGAATTTCGAGATCGACGAGGCACCGATGCCGATCAGCACATCCGCCGGATCGTCGGTATAGCCCTGGAAATTCCGCCGCAGTTTGCCGGCCTTTTGCGCCACGGTCAGACCATCGGTCTGAGTCGCGAAATGGTCGATCCCGATCTCGGCATAGCCATCCCAGAGGAACAGCCGCCGCGCGGTCTCGAACAGCTCCAGCCGTTCCTCCGGCGTGGGCAGTGCATCCGAGGGGATCATCTGCTGGCGCTTGGCCATCCAGGGCACATGGGCATAGCCATAGAGCGCCACCCGATCAGGGTTCAGCGACAGCAACTTCTGTACGCTTTCGGTGATGCGCGCGCGCGACTGGTTGGGCAGGCCGAACAGGATATCGGCGTTCAGGCTTTTCACACCACGCGCCCGGATCTCGAGCACCGCATCGCGGGTGATGTCATAGCTCTGGATGCGTCCGATCGTCTGCTGGATCGCCTCGTCAAAATCCTGCACCCCGATCGAGGCGCGGTTCATGCCCGCTGCGGCCAGTGCATCAAGACGGGCCGGATCAATCTCGTTGGGGTCGATCTCGACCGAGAATTCGCCATCCGGCGCCATCGGCACCACATCGAAAATCGCCCCGGCCAGATCGGTCATCATGGAGGGCGACAGAAGGGTCGGCGTACCGCCGCCCCAATGCAGACGTGACAGGCGCACACCTTCGGGCAGGATACGGCCCAGAAGTGTCAATTCCGCCTTCAGGGTTTCAAGATATGCCGCAACCGGCGCATCGCTTTGCGTGCCTTGGGTCCGGCAGGCACAGAACCAGCACAGCCTGCGACAAAAGGGAACATGCACATAAAGAGATATGTCGGAGCCGGGCGGTATCGCCTTGATCCAATTAGAAAAATCATCCCCGCTTGTCCCGTTCGAGAAATGCGGTGCTGTGGGATAGCTGGTGTAGCGCGGCACTTTCGCGTCGAACAGGCCCAGTTTTGCGAGTTGCTTTTTCATCATCATCTGTCTAGTCTTGTGGACAATGGGGGAAAATTCTTTGACCCAGATCAAGTGCGCGAAGTGTCAACATGCTGAATGAGAAAACGGTGTCTCACTCGGTCGAGTGCGGCGACTGCCCTATAAGGCATAGGGCGGTATGCGCCCGTTGCGAGACGGATGAACTCGAGCGGCTTGAGGAAATCAAGTATTACCGGTCTTTCGAAGCGGGACAGACCGTGATCTGGTCCGGCGACAGAATGGATTTCGTGGGCTCGGTCGTGTCTGGTATCGCCACCCTGACACAGACAATGGAAGACGGCCGCACGCAGATGGTGGGCCTGTTGCTGCCATCGGATTTCGTGGGGCGTCCCGGACGGGAAGGCTCGGCATATGACGTGGTGGCCACCACGGACCTGGTGATGTGCTGTTTCCGCAAGAAGCCTTTCGAGGCCATGATGGAGCGCACGCCCCATATCGCGCATCGCCTGCTGGAAATGACGCTGGACGAACTGGACGCGGCGCGGGAATGGATGCTGGTGCTGGGCCGCAAGACAGCGCGCGAGAAGATCGCCTCTCTGCTGACCATCATTGCACGGCGTGACGCTTCGCTCAACTTGCGCACTCCCAAGGGTGTGATGGTCTTTGATTTGCCGCTGACCCGCGAGGCGATGGCGGATTATCTGGGCCTGACGCTGGAAACCGTCAGCCGTCAGATTTCGGCGCTCAAGCGCGACGGGGTGATTTCGCTTCAGGGCAAGCGCCATGTCACGGTCCCTGATTTTGCGCGCCTTCTAGAGGAAGCGGGCGACGACAGCGACGGCGGCATGCTGGCCTGAGGGCAATCAGCAAGGATCGAAGGGCGCGACAGGCCGGGGCCTGCCGCGCTTTTTCCATATCAATGGGCCAGAAAAACGGGGATCTTGGCATTCTCCAGCATGTTGCGGGTCGCGCCGCCCAGGATCGCCTCGCGGAAACGCGAATGGCCATAGGCACCCATAACGATCATTTCCGAGTCAGTGTCAGCCGCATGGCGCATCAACACGTCCGAGACACGCGGCAAGGTTTTGGACAGAACGTCGATCTCGCAGTTCACACCGTGGCGGGCAAGGTATTGCGACAGAAGACCGCCGGGGTCCGAGCGCGTGGGGCTATGCGCGGGCGGGTCGATCACCACGATCCGCACAGAGTCGGCCTGCATCAGGAACGGCAGGGCGGTGCGGGCCGCCGCCAGCGCTTCGTCGCTTTCATTCCATGCCAGAAGGATGCGTTTGGGGGCGATCACATTCGATCCGCCATCGGGCACCATCAGCACGGGTGTCGCACCGTCGAACATCGCGGCTTCCAGAATCGGCTCGAGCTCGACACCCCGCTTGACGCCGTAAGGCTGCGGCAGGATCGCGAGGTCCGAAAAGCGCGCCCTCTGGGCGACGTGGCGTCCCATATCCGCAAGCTGCGATACGCCGCTGTCCAGGCTCCAGCGCACATCGTTCGCCGTGAGAATCTTTTTCACATAGGCCTCGACCTCTCGCGCTTCCTCCTGTGCGCGGGTGATCGTTTCCTGAAGGATCATCGCATTCGCGCCGGCGTAGTAGAACCCGGTTTGGGTGCGGTCCAACCCCATGCAAAGCACATCGAGATGGGCGTCCTGCGCCTGTGCCATCGCAATGGCCTGATCCAGAACCTGATTGGCGAGGGCGATGTCTGTCACGACCGAAAACAATGTCTTGTACGCCATGTCATTCTCCTTTGAAGTCTTGCACATGGGGCAGACTAACATCCCTTCGCTGCTGCCTCTTTGATACGCGTCAATACGGCAGGCGTCCCCTCTTGATGCAGATCAAGGCAATGCAACGGTTCAGATTGCATCAAGGGCGCAGTCTTCAGAACCCCGGGATCGTGACGAATCATCGGGACAGGACAAAAAGGGACGCAAAATGTTGAATTATATCAAGCTGATCGTGCTTGGCCTTATCACGCTCCTCGCGTTGATTGCGGCCAATTACGCACGTGACCTTGCCTATCTGGTGAACGCCCTGATCGTGGCGGCGGCGGCAGGCGGGGTCTTTCTCTGGACGTTGCGCCAGACCGAAGAACCGGTCGTGAAGCGCGACCTGTCGGGAGAATACATGGACGGCGTCGTGCGCGCCGGGGTGATCGCGACCGCTGGTTGGGGGGTTGTCGGGTTTCTGGTTGGCGTGATCATCGCCTTTCAGCTTGCTTTCCCGGTGCTCAACTTCGAATGGGCGCAGGGTTTCCTCAATTTCGGGCGTTTGCGCCCCTTGCATACCTCGGCGGTGATCTTCGCCTTCGGGGGCAACGCGTTGATCGCGACCTCGTTCTATGTCGTGCAGCGCACCAGCGCCGCGCGGCTCTGGGGCGGCAATCTGGCATGGTTCGTCTTCTGGGGCTACCAGCTGGTGATTGTTCTGGCGGCAACCGGCTACCTGCTGGGCGCGACCCAATCCAAGGAATACGCCGAACCCGAATGGTATGTGGACTGGTGGCTGACCATCGTCTGGCTGGCCTATCTGGCCGTGTTCATGGGCACGCTGGTCAAGCGCAAGGAACCCCACATCTACGTGGCGAACTGGTTCTACCTGTCCTTCATCATCACCGTGGCCATGCTGCACGTGTTCAACAATCTCAGCATCCCGGTCTCGCTCCTCGGGTCGAAATCGGTGCAGGTCTTCTCGGGCGTGCAGGATGCGATGGTGCAGTGGTGGTACGGCCACAACGCCGTGGGCTTCTTCCTGACAGCCGGTTTCCTGGGGATGATGTATTACTTCGTGCCCAAGCAGGCCGAACGGCCGGTGTTCAGCTACAAGCTGTCGATCATCCACTTCTGGGCGCTGATCTTCATCTACATCTGGGCCGGTCCGCACCACTTGCATTACACCGCGCTGCCTGACTGGGCCTCGACCCTTGGCATGGTGTTCTCGATCGTGCTCTGGATGCCCTCCTGGGGTGGCATGATCAACGGCCTGATGACGCTTTCGGGCGCATGGGACAAGCTGCGCACGGATCCGATCATCCGCATGATGGTGATTTCCGTGGGCTTCTACGGCATGTCCACCTTCGAGGGTCCGATGATGTCGATCCGCGCGGTCAACTCGCTGTCGCATTACACCGACTGGACCATCGGCCACGTGCACTCCGGTGCGCTGGGCTGGAACGGCATGATCACCTTCGGCGCGCTCTACTTCCTGGTGCCGAAACTGTGGAACCGCGAACGGCTCTATAGCCTGAGCCTTGTCAGCTGGCACTTCTGGCTGGCGACCATCGGGATCATTCTCTACGCCGCCGCCATGTGGGTGACCGGTATCATGGAAGGCCTGATGTGGCGCGAAGTCGATGCCAACGGTTTCCTGGTGAACAGCTTTGCCGACACCGTTGCCGCCAAGTTCCCGATGTATGTGGTGCGCGGTTTGGGTGGGGTCATGTTCCTCTCCGGGGCGATCATCATGTGCTACAACCTCTGGATGACTGTAAAACGCGCGCCGGCGATCAAATCCGCGCACGCCGCAGTCCCAGCTGAATAAGGAGGGCCGGAGCAATGGCAATTCTCGACAAACATGCCGTTCTTGAAAAGAACGTCACTCTGCTGGCCATCTTCGCCTTTCTGGTGGTGACCGTGGGCGGGATCGTGCAGATCGCCCCTCTGTTCTGGCTGGAGAACACCATCGAGGATGTAGAGGGCGTTCGCCCCTACTCCCCGCTGGAACTGGCCGGGCGCGACATCTACATCCGCGAAGGCTGCTATGTCTGCCACAGTCAGATGATCCGTCCGATGCGCGACGAGGTGGAACGCTATGGTCACTACTCGCTGGCGGCCGAAAGCAAGTATGACCACCCGTTCCAGTGGGGTTCCAAGCGGACCGGGCCGGATCTGGCCCGCGTCGGTGGCCGCTACTCGGACAACTGGCATGTGGATCACCTGCGCGACCCGCAGTCCGTGGTGCCGGAATCGGTGATGCCGAAATACGGCTTCCTCGAGAACCGGCTGATCGACGGCGAATACATCGATGATCTGCTCAAGACCCATCGGATGGTCGGTGTGCCCTACACCGACGAGATGATCGAGAACGCCCGCGCCGATTTCGCGGTGCAGGTCGATCCCGATGGCGACTGGGACGGTCTGGTGGAACGCTATCCCGGCGCACAGGTCCGCAATTTCGACGGGCAACCCGGCATTTCGGAAACCGATGCGCTGATCGCCTATCTTCAAATGCTGGGCACGCTGGTCGACTTCTCGACCTTCACGCCAGACGCAAGCCGCTAAGGAGGACAACGGATATGGAAACCTATTCTCTCCTGCGCGAGTTCGCCGACAGCTGGATGTTGCTTGCGCTGTTCTTGTTCTTCATCGGCATGGTCATCTTCGTGATGCGCCCGGGAAGCACGAAAACCTATCGCGACGTGGCAAACATCCCGTTCCGGCATGAAGACAAACCCGCCGCCGCAGGTGACAAACCTGCCCGCGCCCGCGACGCCAAGGAGGCGTGAGGACATGGCAAAGCAACCGCAGAAACACTCCAAGAAGCCCGAAGTGGACACAACCGGCCACAGCTGGGACGGGATCGAGGAGTATAACAACCCCCTGCCGCGCTGGTGGCTCTGGACCTTCTATGCCTGCATCGTCTGGGCGGTGCTCTATACCATCGCCTATCCGGCCTGGCCGGGGATCAAGGCGGCGACGCCGGGCCTTCTGGGCTGGTCCACCCGTGCGAATGTGCAGACTGAGATCGACGCGGCCGAAGCGGCGAACGCCACGATCAACGCGCAGCTGGCCTCGGCCGATCTGACGGCGATCGCGGATGACGTCGAGTTGCGCACCTACGCGACATCGGCCGGTGCCGCAGTCTTCCGGACCTGGTGTGCGCAGTGCCACGGGTCGGGTGCGGCAGGTGTCGCGGCTTCGGGCTATCCGAACCTTCTGGATGACGACTGGCTCTGGGGTGGCGATATCGAGGCGATCCACACGACCATCGCGCATGGTATCCGCAACGAGGAAGACCCTGACGCGCGCTGGTCGCAGATGCCCGCCTTTGGCGATATCCTCGCCTCCGAGGAGATCGACCAGGTCGTGAACTACGTCATGTCCCTGTCGGGCACGCCGCAGGATGCATCGCTGGTCGAGGCCGGATCGGTCATCTATCAGGACAACTGCGCCGCCTGTCACATGGAAGACGGCACGGGCGACCGGGCGCAGGGCGCGCCCAACCTGACCGATGCCATCTGGCTCTATGGTGGTGATCACGCAACCCTGACCGAGACGGTCGCCTATTCGCGCTTTGGCGTGATGCCGTCCTGGACGAACCGCCTGAGTGAGGCCGAAATCAGGGCCGTCGCCACCTACGTGCACCAGCTGGGCGGTGGCGAGTGAGCCTTTGAAAGAGATACCCTTGGGCGCCACGAACGCCCAAGGGTAGGTGCCGGCCGACCGTCCTGTTCGCGCGTTTCCTGGGAGGCCGGCACCATTTGACCTACCAATGGCCCGCCCTGCAAGGGGTTTGGGCCTTTTCCATGCGCAGGCCAACCCGCTGACGGCTGACAGCCAGAGTGACCTTGCGGAATAGATACCTCGCAGAGTCAGTATTTGATGCAGGTCAAGGCCCCGCGACCCTATCCCTGTGACAAGGTCATACAAAGAACCCGCATCAGACGGAGCGATTCCACCGTGTCCCAGACCGAACCCGAAGTCCCGCCAAGCCTCTACGCCGCGCGCGAGCCGATATTTCCGCGCCGGGTATCCGGCAAGTTTCGCAACCTGAAATGGATCATCATGGCGGTGACGCTGGGGATTTACTACATCACCCCCTGGCTGCGCTGGTATCGCGGACCGAACCTGCCGGATCAGGCCGTGCTGATCGACCTTGCGAACCGGCGCTTCTTTTTCTTCTGGATCGAGATCTGGCCGCACGAGTTCTATTTCATCGCGGGCCTTCTGGTCATGGCGGGGCTTGGCCTGTTCCTGTTCACTTCGGCATTGGGTCGGGTCTGGTGCGGTTATGCCTGCCCGCAGACCGTCTGGACCGACCTTTTCATCCTTGTGGAGCGCTGGATCGAGGGTGACCGCAACGCCCGCCTGCGCCTGCACCGGCAGGAGAAGTGGGATTTCCGCAAGGTGCGGTTGCGGCTGACGAAATGGACCGCGTGGTTCCTGATCGGGCTGGCGACAGGCGGCGCCTGGGTCTTCTACTTCACCGATGCGCCCACGCTGGCACGCGATCTGCTGACGCTGAACGCCCATCCCGTCGCCTATACGACCATGCTGATCCTGACGCTCACGACCTTCTTCTTCGGCGGCTTCGCGCGCGAACAGATCTGTATCTATGCCTGCCCTTGGCCGCGCATTCAGGCCGCGATGATGGACGAGGACACGCTGACCGTCGCCTATCGCGAGTGGCGCGGTGAACCGCGCGGCAAACTGCACAAGGGCAAGGAGGACGAGCCGCTGGGCGATTGCATCGACTGTATGGCCTGCGTCAACGTCTGCCCGATGGGCATCGACATCCGCGAAGGCCAGCAGCTTGAATGCATCACCTGTGCCCTGTGCATCGACGCCTGCGACGATGTGATGGACAAGATCGGAAAGCCGCGTGGCCTGATCGACTACATGGCGCTCACCGACGAAACGGCGGAACGCGCGGGCAGCACGCCCAAACCGATCTGGAAACATGTGCTGCGCCCGCGCACCATGCTCTATACGGCGCTCTGGTCGCTGGTGGGCGTGGGGCTTGTCGTGGCCTTGTTCATCCGCTCGGATATCGAGATGACGGTGGCACCGATCCGCAACCCCACCTTCGTGGTGCTGTCCGATGGCTCGATCCGCAATACCTACGACGTGCGCCTGTTGAACAAGCAGGGCGAGGAGCACCCCTTCAGGATCACAGTGGTCGGCGACGAACCGTTGCAGGTAAGTCTTGAAAGCGTCGAGGGCGACACGGTGATGGTCCCGGCAGACACGACCTTCCTGCAAAGGGTCTATGTGGTGGCTCCCGCCGACAGCGAGGCCGCCGAAAGCGAACGGGTCGAGATCCGTCTCTGGGCCGAGGACATGACGAATGGCGAACGTGTCTACAAGGACACCATCTTCAACGGAAAGGACGACTGATGGCCGAGAAAGAATTTACCGGACGCCACGCTCTGATGGTTTTCGTGGGCGCTTTCAGCCTGATCATCGGGGTCAATCTGGTGCTGGCATGGTCCGCGGTTTCCACCTTCCCGGGGCTTGAGGTCAAGAATTCCTATGTCGCAAGCCAGGAGTTCGACATCAGGCGCACCGCGCAGGAGGCCTTGGGCTGGACCGTGCGCGCCGATGCGGCCGAGGGCAAGGTGATGCTGCATATTACCGATGCCGAGGGCCGGCCCGTGCGTGTGGGGGCGCTTGACGCCGTTGTCGGACGCGCCACCCATGTGGCCGACGACGTGCGCCCCGAATTCATCTTCGACGGCGCCGCCTATGTCGCGCCCATCCACCTTGCCGACGGCAACTGGAACATCCGCATGACCGCGCTTGCGGAGAATGGTACCCAATTTTCCCAGCGCGTGATCCTTCACGTCAAAAGGTAAACCACCATGACCGCCGCGATGCGTCCCTCGATCTCTGCCTGTCCTGCCTGCGTCGCTGCGCCCGGTGCGCAGGCTTTGGCGGAACAGGCGCTCCACCGGGACGCGCACATCGCGCTGTCCCTGCCGACGATCCATTGCTCTGCCTGCATCTCGGCCGTGGAACGGACCCTGGCCGCAGCTCCGGGGGTCAAGTCGGCACGGGTGAACCTGACCCTCAAGCGCGCCACAGTCGAGGCGGATCACGCGGTCATGGCCGAGGATCTGGTCAAGCTGCTGGAAGCGCAAGGCTACGAGGCGCATGAACTGGACGCGGGCACCCTGTCGGTGACCCAGAACGACCGCGCCGGGCGTGACCTGCTGATGCGCATGGCCGTGTCGGGTTTCGCGATGATGAACGTGATGCTGCTGTCGATCGCGGTGTGGTCGGGCGCGACGGATGCGACCCGCGACCTGTTCCACTGGATATCGGCGGCGATCGCCCTGCCGACACTGGCCTTTTCGGGTGTGCCTTTCTACAAAAGCGCGTGGTCGGCGCTGCGGGTGCGGCGGCTGAACATGGATGTGCCCATTGTGCTGGCGTTGGGCCTGGCGGTCATCACCTCGCTGTGGGAGACCGCGCTTTCGGGCCATCACGCCTATTTCGACGCGACCGTGGCGCTGGTGTTCTTTCTGCTGACCGGGCGCTATCTGGATCACCGCACCCGCGCCATCGCACGATCCGCCGCGCAAGAGCTTTCGGCCCTCGAAGTGCCGCGCGCCACTGTTTTGCGGGATGGCGAGGAGGCGGTTCTGCCCGTGGCCGAGTTGCGGGTCGGCGATCTGGTTCTGGTGCGTCCCGGCGGGCGGATGCCTGTCGACGGCGTGATCACCGATGGCCGTTCCGAGATCGACCGCTCGCTCCTGACCGGCGAAACGCTGCCCGTCTTCGCCGAACCCGGTCGCAGCGTGTCGGCGGGCGAGGTCAACCTCACAGGCCCGCTGACCATCCGCGCCACCGCCGTGGGGCGCGAGACGTCGCTGCATCGCATGGCCGATCTGGTGGCCATCGCGGAAAGTGGTCGTTCGCGCTATACCTCGCTGGCTGACAGCGCCGCGAAACTCTATGCGCCTGGCGTGCATATCCTCGCCGCCCTCAGCTTCGTGGGCTGGTATATCTATTCTTGGGATGTGCGCACGGCCCTCAATATCGCGGCGGCGGTGCTGATCATCACCTGTCCGTGCGCGCTGGGGCTGGCGGTGCCTGCCGTGACCACCGCTGCCTCGGGCAAGCTCTTCCGGCGCGGCATGCTGATCAAGGACGCCACTGCGCTGGAACGTCTGGCTCAGGTGGATACCGTTGTTTTCGACAAGACCGGCACCCTGACGGCGGGCACACCTGAACTTGTGAACCTTGCCGATCACGCGGCGCAGCATACTGCGGTTGCCCTGGCGCTGGCCGAAGGCTCCTCGCACCCGCTGTCGGTGTCACTGGCTGCCGCCGCGCGCGCGGCCGGGATCGTTCCCGCAACCGTCACGGACCGAACTGAAGTACCCGGCTATGGTGCAGAAGGCGTCTGGCAAGGGCAACGCGTCCGGCTGGGCCGTGCCTCCTGGACCGGGGCCACACCCGGTGCCGAAACCGCAGCCTGGCTTGCCATCGGCGACAGCGCGCCGCGTGCCTTTACCTTTACCGACCGTCTGCGCCCCGGTGCCGCCGAAGCGGTGAACCGCCTGACGCGGCAGGGCATCCGCGTGATTCTGATCTCGGGTGACAGCGCGCCGGTCGTTGAGACCCTGGCCAACCGTCTTGGCATCGCCGAGTGGACGGCCGAGGCGCTGCCGGCTGACAAGGCTGCGCGGATCACATCCCTTCAGGCCGAAGGCCATCACGTGCTGATGGTGGGGGACGGGCTGAATGATACCGCTGCCCTGACCGCCGCCGATGTCTCGATCTCGCCGGCCTCGGCGCTGGATGCGGCGCGCGTGGCCTCGGATATCGTGCTGCTGGGCAGTGATCTTGCGCCCATCGGTGAGGCGCTGGGAACCGCGCAATCCGCGATCCTGAGGATCCGTCAGAATTTCCACATCGCCACGCTCTACAATGTCATCGCCGTGCCGGTCGCGGTGATTGGCCTTGCCACCCCGTTGGTGGCGGCGCTGGCGATGTCGATCTCGTCGATCACTGTTTCGCTCAACGCGCTGAGGCTCAAGTAATCCGATGGAAGTACTGTCCTACCTGATCCCGATCTCGCTGTTTCTGGGCGGCGTGGGCCTTGTCGCCTTCATCTACACGGTGCGCAGCAATCAATATGACGACCCCGAAGGGGACGCCCGCCGCATCCTAAACGATGACTGGGACGATCACCCCAAGCCCTGAGGCGTCCATGTGCCGGGGACATCTGTGCAACGGGGGGCGTTGCCCCACGGTATGACAAGCCTCAGCTCGGTCCGATCATGAAGCACTGCATCTGACGCGCCTGCAGGCGCCGACAGGCCAGGTCTGCGGTCTCGCGGGTCATGCCCATGAAATTCGCGTCGAACCCGCCGCCGCCCTGCACGATCTTGCGCAGGCTGCCGTCCAGCGTGTTGCTCTCGGTCAGAGCCGTTTGCAGAAGCACCTTCTCGGCGGCGTGGCGGCTGCCGAAACGGCCAAGGTTGATCCCCCAATGACGCCCGCCCGATGTGCTGAGCCGTGTCACCACCTCAAGCTCCGGCTGCGCGCTGACCTCTGCCACGTCAGACAAGGGCATGTCCGCGCGCTGTGTCTCTTCCGTCGGCAGGCTGGCCAGCACGACCAGACCTTCGGGCCGGGCGCGTGGCTTGATGGATGCAGGCGGGGCGACCGGGGCAGGGGCTGCGGCGACCTCGACAGCGGCCTCAGGTAGCGCGGCGGTGTCGGTTGGCGCGGCGGGTGCGTCCGGCAAGGAGTCTGCCTCCGCAGCGGCCACTTCCGTTTCTGTGGTCTCGGTCGCGGTTTCTTCCACGACCGCGGGACGGTCGGGGATCGCCGCAGGTGGGTTGATCGCTGCCAGGGTAGGCGCGGCAGCCTCTGGCGCGACAGGCTCAGGCGCGCTGGTCTGCGCCTGCGCCACTTCCACGGCGGCAGTCTGCGCCGCCACCTCGGTGAGCGCTTGCTTGATATCGTCCTTGAGCGCCACAAGAACCGGTGCGGGCATGTTCGAACCCGGTCGCGCGACCGGGCGCAGGCTGGATGAGACAGCCGTCACAAGACGGATGGTCTTGCCGGCGGCGGGCCGTCCGCTGGCCGAAGCGACAGCAGCAGCGACCTGGTCTTCGACGTCACCCTCGCTGGGGCCACGGCCGGGAATTGCATCGGGTTTCGCAGGCTTGCGCAAGGCGACGCGGGACGGTGCCTTCTGAAAACCAAGGTCCAAGAGTTCGGCGACCCGCTGGTTCCGCGAGACGGTCGAGCGGCCGCCGAAGACGGTGGCGATGACCCTTGTGCCGCCGCGTTCCGCCGAGGCGACAAGATTGAACCCCGCCGCGCGAGTGTAACCCGTCTTGATCCCGTCCGCACCGCGATAGGCGTCAAGCAGGCGGCGGTTGGTGTTGTTCACATGCGCAATTCCCGCGTCGGTCGAGCGGCGCGAGAAAAGGTTGTAATATTCGGGAAAGTCATAAAGCAGGTGCCGTCCCAGCGTGGTCATGTCGCGGGCGGTGGACATATGCCCTTCCTGCGTCAAACCGTGCATGTTCTTGAACGTGGTGCGGGTCATCCCCATCGCGGCAGCGGTCCGGTTCATGCGGCGTGCATAGGCCGCCTCGGACCCTTCGATAGCCTCTCCGATGGCATGGGCGGCGTCATTGGCCGATTTGATGGCCGCCGCACGGATCAGATAACGCATCTTGATTTTCTGTCCCGGACGCAAACCCAGCTTGCTGGGTGGTTCTGCCGCAGCGGCGGCAGACACGGTCACCACGGTATCAAGGCTGATTTCGCCGCGCTCGATCGCTTGAAAGGCCACGTAGAGTGTCATCATCTTGGTGAGGGAGGCCGGGTGCAACCGGGTGTCAGCATTCTCGGAATGGAGCACCTCGCCGTTGCGCGCGTCAACCACCATGGCGGCGTAAGGGGCTGCCCGCACACTGAGCGGAAGCACGATCACCAACCATATAGCCGTAAATATAAATAGCCCGTATCGGGCCGGCTGCCTGTGCCGCACCTTCATTGTCACTGCCTTCTGCCTCAAGCCGCCGATGTTTCGGTCGGTCATTTTTATATGCAGGAAAGCTAGCACAGCAGAAACGTTGAATAAAGTATTCATTTCCAACGCGTTTCTCTGCATGGTTGCGCGACATTTGCCCTGTTCTGCAATATCTGGTGTCTGCAGCAATGCGCTGCCTCAACAGATGGGGTTGCAACCGGACAAACCGGTCACCCCGGATCACATTGATGTCAGACAGGAATGGGCGCGATTGTGTCTTGAATGCCGCTTTTTTCAGCCGATATCGCGGACCAGATCGGGCAGCGCCCCCAGATCGGAAAGCTCCCGGTAGCGTTGGGCGTCGCTGGGCGTATCCGCCATTTCGATCTCCCAGACCAGCCCATGCGGCACATGTACGCCCCATCCACCTGCCTCGATCACGGGCACCACATCCGATCGCATCGAATTGCCGACCATCATGGCGCGCGCGGCCCCGTCGCCATGGCGCGCAAAGATCCCCTCATAGACCGGCCGTGTCTTGGCCGAGACGATCTCGACCCCGTGGAACAGGTCACCCAGTCCCGATTGGGCGAGCTTGCGCTCCTGATCCAGCAGGTCACCCTTGGTGATCAGCAGCACCCGATGCGTGCTGGCCAGTGCCTCCACGGCGTCGCGGGCATGGGGTAAAAGTTCGATCGGATGGCGCAGCATCTCCTGCCCGGCGGCGATGAGTTCTGCGATGACACTGGCAGGAACCCTTTGCTCGGTCACCTCGATCGCGGTCTCGATCATCGACAGGACGAAGCCCTTAATGCCGAATCCGTAGTGTCCCAGATTGCGCCGCTCGGCCTCCAGCAGGCGCGCCATGAGGTGATCGGGGTCGGCATGATCGCGCAGAAGATCTGCGAAGCGCTGTTGCGACAGGCGGAAAAAGCGCTCGTTCTGCCAGAGCGTATCGTCGGCATCAAAGCCGATTGTGGTCAGATTCTGCATCACTTCACCGCCGATCCCGGCGCACCCTCTTTTCTAAATGGCCCCGGAGGTTATATAACCCGCTCAATGCCACACCCAGCACGCATATCAAACCGAAGTAGCGCCAGATGAACCAGCGGCCCATTATCATGTCTGACAAGAAAGACGCCGACGGTGACGCCTCGGTGGTGGTCCAGACACGGCCCAAGACGAAGCGGCCTCCGCTTTACAAGGTGCTGTTGCTGAACGACGACTATACACCGATGGAATTCGTGGTGCATGTGCTGGAACGGTTTTTCGGCATGTCCCACGCCCAGGCCTTCGAAATCATGCTGACAGTGCACAAGAAGGGGCTGGCCGTCGTGGGCGTGTTCAGCCACGAGATTGCAGAGACCAAGGTGACCCAGGTGATGGATTTCGCGCGTCGTCACCAGCACCCGCTGCAATGCACCATGGAAAAAGAATAACCAAATGTTGAGCGAACGCCTGTCGCTGGCCCTGTCGGGCGGCGACCTGACCCTGCCCGATGGCGGCATGATAGCCGTATTCGGGCCAAGGGCGGGCACCGACCTGTCGATGCTGCCGCATGACAGGGTGCAGGTGGTTACCGGCTTCAAGCCCGATCATGATGCCCTCGCTGCGGCGGGCTACCGCTGCGCGCGCCAGACAGAGGGCGCGATCGCCGCAGCCCTTGTCTGCCTGCCGCGGTCCAAGCCGCAGGGACGTGCGCTTGTGGCGCTGGCCTGCGACGCGGTGGACGCGGGCGGTCTGGTCATCGTGGATGGGCAGAAGACCGACGGGATCGAATCGATGCTGCGCGATCTGCGCGGGCAGGGCGTTCAGGTGTCGGTCCTGTCCAAGGCCCATGGCAAGATCCTGTGGTTCAAGGCCCAGCCGATGCCCGGCGAATGGCAGGCGCGCGGCCCGCAACCCGTGGAAGGTGGCTTTGTCACGGCCGAAGGGGTGTTTTCAGCCGATGGCATTGACCCGGCCTCACGCCTGCTGGCCGACAGCCTGCCCGAGAAACTGGGTGCCCATGTGGTCGATCTGGGCGCCGGCTGGGGCTATCTGTCGGCACGTCTGCTGTCGCGCGACACGATCCGCAGCCTTGATCTGGTCGAGGCCGATCACGCAGCCCTTGACTGCGCGCGACTGAACGTCACCGATCCGCGCGCAAAATTTCACTGGGCCGATGCAACCACATGGCGGCCTCAGGCGGCGGTGGATGCCGTGGTGATGAACCCGCCCTTCCACAGCGGGCGCGCCGCCGATCCCGATCTGGGCCGCGCCTTCATCGCCGCCGCCGCAGCCATGCTGACACCGCAAGGCAGGCTCTGGATGGTGGCGAACCGGCACCTGCCCTACGAGGCGACGCTGGCGCAGCATTTCACCGAAGTGGTGGAGTTGACCGGCGACAACCGTTTCAAGATTCTCGCGGCCGCGCGCCCTCTGGCATCGCGGTCTCGCGCGCGGCGCTGAAATCGTCTAGCTTCCCCGGAACAACGGAGACCCCCCATGTCCTTTTCCATCAGCGGCAAGACCGCCATCGTGACCGGAGGCGCCTATGGCATCGGCCATGCCATCGGACGGCATTTTCTGGACAAGGGCGCCAACGTCGTCTTTGCGGATCTGGACGAGGACCGTCTGCGCAAGGAACTGGGCCCGAACGAGGACGGCAACAGCCACCGCTATTTCGCGGGTGACCTGCGCGAGCGGCTGACCATCGCCAATCTTTTGTCGGCCACCATCGACGCCTTCGACCGGGTCGATATCCTTGTGAACGGCGCGCGCCAGATCGTCACGACCGACGCGCTCGACCCCGAGGATACATCGGTCGATACGCTGCTGGAGCAGAACCTGCTGACCTCGCTCAGGCTGTCGCAGATGGTCGCACGGCGGATGATCAAGCAGGCCGAGGATCTGGAAGAGGTCGAGACGGCGGGCACCATCGTCAACATCTCCTGCCTTGCGGCGCAGCGCACCCATCCCGACCTGATGGGCTATTCCATCTCGACCGCCGCACTGGACCAGATGACCCGCTCGCTGGCGTTGGCATTGGCGCCGCACCGCATCCGGGTCAACGCAGTGGCCTTTGGATCGGTCATGTCGGCCAGCCTGAAGGCGGCGATCAAGGACAACCCCGATTATCGCGACCAGATCATCGCGCGCACCCCGCTGGGCCGTATCGCGCCGCCGTCGGAACTGGCGGAAGCGGTGCAATATCTGGCGTCCGATTGCTCCAGCTTCATGACTGGCCAGATCATGACCGTAGATGGCGGGCGCGGCCTTCTGGACCCGGTGATCGCACCGGCGCATTGATCCGAAAGTCGCAAGGGGGATCTGCCCGGCGCCCTGCGGCCTCCCCCGGGATATTTGCGGCAAGAAGAAGCGGGCTAGGGCGCAACGGGCGTCTGGCGCTGCGCTTTGCCGGCTGTTAGGTTTTCCGACCAGGAAGACCGAAACCCAGACAGGACGCCTTGATGACCCAGACCTCGACCCTTGCCACGGCCATGCAGACCGAAAAAGACACCGCCGCCGCCTGGTTCCGCCAGTTGCGCGACGATATCGTGGCCGCCTTCGAGGGGCTGGAGGATACCCAGACCGAGGGGCCGACGGCCTGCCTGCCTGCCGGCCGGTTCGAAGTGACACAGACCAGGCGGTCATCCGAGGATGGATCGGATGCCGGTGGCGGGTTGATGAGCGTGATGCGCGGCGGCCGCGTCTTCGAGAAGGTCGGCGTCAATATCTCGACCGTGTACGGCACGCTGGGCGCGCGCGCGCAAAAGGCGATGGCCGCGCGCGGTGTGCCGGGTATGGAGGAAGATCCGCGCTTCTGGGCCTCGGGCATCAGCCTTGTGGCGCATATGCAGAACCCGCACTGCCCGGCGGTGCACATGAACACGCGCATGTTCTGGACGCCCGGTGCTTGGTGGTTCGGCGGCGGTTCCGACCTGAACCCCTGCATCGAATATGCCGAGGATACGGCCCATTTCCATGCCGTGCAGAAGGCCCATCTAGACCCGCACGGCGAAGGCCACTACCCGCGCCTCAAGGCATGGGCGGACGAGTATTTCTTCGTACCGCACCGCGGCCGCGCGCGCGGCGTGGGCGGCATCTTTCTGGATGATCACAACACCGGCGACTGGGCGCAGGATTTCACCCTGATCCAGGATATCGGACGCGCTTTCCTGCCCGCCTATCTGCCGCTGGTGGAAAAGCGCCGCACACAAGGCTGGAGCGAGGCGGACAAGGACGTGCAACTGGTGCATCGCGGCCTTTATGCCGAATACAACCTTGTCTACGACCGGGGCACCAAGTTCGGCCTTGAGACCGGCCATGATGCCAACGCCGTGCTGATGAGCCTGCCGCCGCTGGCAAAATGGGTGTGACGGCTGCGGCGTGGTAGGCGGGGCGTTACGCCCCGCGCACCGTGTCGATCATCAGCTGCACATTGGCGGGGTCCGCATCCGGCGTGATCCCGTGACCCAGGTTGAAGATATGCGGGCCGTTTTTCAGCGCCTGCACGATGCGCCGGGTCTCGTCCATCAGGGCCTGGCCACCCGTCACCATATGCGATGACTTGAGGTTGCCCTGCACGCAGCTATCGGGCTGCACATGCTGCGCAACCCATTCGGCGGTAACCGAATCATCCACAGCCACGCAGTCAGCGCCTGTCGCCTTGGCGAAGCCGATGTATTTCTCGCCCGCCTCGCGCGGGAAGGCGATGATCGGAATGCCGGGATGGCGCGCCTTCAGCGCCGCGATGATCTCTTTCGCAGGTTCCAGCGCGTAGGCGTCGAAATCGGCACCCTTCAGCGAACCTGCCCAGCTGTCGAAGAGCTTGACCACTTCGGCCCCGGCGTCGATCTGTGCGGACAGATATTCGATCGTGGCCGCCGTGATGCGCGTCAGCAGCGCCTCGAACACGGCCCGGTTCTCGGCCTTCAGCGCATGGGCCGGACCCTGATCCTTGGTGCCTTGCCCCGCGATCATATAGGTCGCCACGGTCCAGGGCGCGCCTGCGAAACCGATGAGCGTCGTCTCACGCGGCAATTCGCGGCTCAGGATGCGCACAGTCTCGTAGACCGGGTTCAGCGTCTCGTGGATCGCCTCCACGGGTTTGAGCGCATCGACCCCCGCCTGCGAGGTGATCGTGGACAGGCGCGGCCCTTCGCCAGTGACGAACCACAGATCCGCCCCAAGGGCCTGCGGCACCAGCAGGATATCGGCAAAGAGGATCGCCGCGTCGAACCCATAGCGGCGGATCGGTTGCAGGGTCACTTCTGCCGCCAATTCGCTATTGTAGCACAGCGACAGGAAATCCCCGGCCTTTTCCCGCGTGGCGCGGTATTCCGGCAGGTAGCGGCCCGCCTGGCGCATCATCCAGATCGGCGGCGTCGGCAGCGTTTCCCCGGCTAGAGCCCGCAAAATCGTTTTATCGGTCATATCTGTTCCCTTCGGTTGACAGTTTCGTCCCCTCTGGGCGCAAAGATGTCAAGCATCTGGTGCTTGTCAGGTCAGCTTTACATGACTAACAACTGTCGCATGACACTGACACGCCCCACCCCCGCCTCACCGCTGAAGATCGGCACCCGTGGCTCTCCGCTGGCTCTGGCCCAAGCGCACGAGACGCGCGCACGCCTGATGGCAGCCTTCGACCTGCCCGAGGAGGCTTTCGCCATCGTGGTGATCAAGGTCACCGGCGATGCGATCCAGGACCGTCCGCTCAAGGACATCGGCGGCAAGGGCCTCTTCACCCGCGAAATCGAGGAGGCGCTGCTGGACGGCTCCATCGACATCGCGGTGCATTCGATGAAGGACATGCCGGTGCTGCAACCGACGGGGCTGCTGCTGGACACCTATCTGCCGCGCGAGGATGTGCGCGACGCCTTCGTCGCGCAGGATGTGGCCGCGCTCAAGGATCTGCCTGCGGGGGCGCGCGTGGGCTCGTCTTCCCTGCGCCGCCGGGCGCAGCTTCTGAATGCGTTTCCGCATCTGGAAGTGGTGGAATTCCGGGGCAATGTGCAGACCCGGCTCAAGAAGCTGGCCGATGGCGTGGCCGCCGCGACCTTTCTTGCACAGGCGGGTCTGAACCGCCTTGGCATGGCCCATGTGGCGCGCGGGGCAATCTCGCCCGATGACATGCTGCCTGCCGTGGCGCAGGGCGCCATCGGGATCGAACGGCGCGCCGATGACACCAATACCGCCGCCATGCTGGAGGCGATCCACCACACCGAAACCGGTCAGCGTCTGGCTGCCGAACGCGCCTTTCTGGCCACGCTGGACGGGTCCTGCGAGACACCGATCGCCGGGTTGGCGGAACTGAACGGCACCACCCTGCGGCTGCGCGGCGAAGTGCTGCGCCCGGACGGATCTGAAAAGATCGCCGATGATCGCAGCGCCCCCATCGCGGATGCGCCCGAGATGGCGCGAGACATGGCGCAGGCGCTTCTGAAACAGGCAGGCCCGGGCTTCTTCGACTGGCGCTGACGTCATTTCTTCTTGCCGGAAATATCCCCGCCGGAGGCGCATCTGTCAGTCCGGCAAGACCTTGCCGGGGTTGAGGATGCCTTTGGGATCAAGCGCCCCCTTGATCGCCCGCATCGCGGCCAACGCCACCTTGTTCTTGCGCCGCGCCATCGAGGGCAGCTTGGACATGCCGATTCCATGTTCGGCCGAAAAGCTGCCGCCAAGTTCCAGGACCACATCCTCGACTGCTTCCATGATCGCGTCATGCACCACCGGGTCCTGCGAGATCGGCCAGACGGTATAATGCACGTTGCCGTCGCCCAGATGCGAGACGATCAGCTCTTTCGCGCCTTTGTCCAGAACGTTCAGCCGGTCGTGAATGCGCGACAGGAACACGGCGACCTTGTCCAGCGGCACGGCCACGTCATTGTTCACGATCGGTCGCCGCGTCAACGCGATTTCAGCCGCCGCCTCGCGGCGTTGCCACATCTCGGCGCGTTGGGCCTCTGACTGGGCCACGACCGCATCAAGGATCATGCCTTCCTCGAACATGCCCTCCAGCACCTCCTCCAGATGCACGGACACCGGCACACGCCCGTCCGGCCCCGGCGTGCAGTCGCGGGGTGCTGTCGCGCCCACCTCGACAAGGATGTTGACGTCATGCATCTGCTCGAACGGCGGCTTGGCACCGGGAAACTTCTCCAGATGCCCTTCGATATAGGCGCGCGGCATGTATTCGAACGCCTCGACGCCACCGCCTGTCGCCTCCTGCAGGCGGTTCAGCAGGACCAGCGCCTGATCCAGTGACGGTGCGGCCACCATCGACGTGGCATAGGCGCGCGGCTTGGGGGCCAGTTTCAGCACGGCGGCCGTGATGATGCCCAATGTTCCTTCCGCCCCGATCATCAGGTGCTTGAGATTGTAGCCCGAGTTGTCCTTGTGCAGCTCGCTCATCAGGTCCATCACCTCGCCGGTCGGCAGGACCACTTCAAGGCCAAGACACAAATCGCGGGTATTGCCATAGCGCAGCACGTTGGAGCCGCCCGCATTGGTGGACAGGAAGCCGCCCACCATGGCCGATCCGCGCGCCCCGAAGGTCAGCGGAAAGATCAGGTCATGGGCATCCGCCGCCTCGTGCAGGCTGGAGAGGATGACGCCCGCTTCGACGATGGCGATGCGCGCCTCGGCACGCAGCTCGCGGATGCGGTTCATGCGGTCCAGTGACAGCATGATGGCCCCCTCGGCCTTTGTGCCGCCGGCCAGCCCCGTGTTGCCCGACACCGGCACGATGGGTGTGCCGGTCTCATTGGCCAGCCGCAGGATCGCCGCCACCTCGGCGGTGGATGCGGGGCGCACAACGGCCAGTGGCGTCCATGTGTAGACGCCTGTCCAGTCGCGCGACCAGCGGGCTAGATCGCCGCCTGTCGCCACATTGGCCTTGCCCACGATCGCTTCAAGCCTGTCCAGCATCCTGCACTCCTCCTTGTTCCGGCACCTTCTGCGTCATCTGAGGCCGAAGGGCAGGCATTGGCAAGCCATCCCTGTCCACCTTTCGCCTGCGACAACTTGCCGATCCCGCGCGGCCCACTGGACAGCAGCTTTGAAACGCCTATCTGGAGCACACGACGGAGCATATGTTCCGCCTGATGACGCGGGAGCCTGACATGATGACATTTCTTCAGAAAGCCTATCCAGCCATTCTGCTGAGCATGTTGCTGGCGGTGGCCTCGCTGATCCTCAGCCATCCGGCGCAGGCGCGGGGACCATTCGTCTTCGACTCCATCGACGGCGGCACCATTGCGCTGGACGACTGGCGGGGTCAGCCGGTGCTTGTCGTGAACACAGCGTCGCGCTGCGGCTATGTGGGCCAGTTCGATGAATTGCAGGCACTTTATGACCGTTACCGTGATCAAGGTCTGGTGGTGCTGGCCGTGCCGTCCAATGACTTCCGGCAGGAACTGGCCACGAATGAGGCCGTTGCCGATTTCTGCGAGATGAATTTCGGGATCGACATGCCGATGACCACGATCAGCCATGTGAAAGGGGCGGATGCCCATCCGTTCTACAAATGGCTGGCGCAATCCGCAGGTTTCACGCCGGGCTGGAACTTCAACAAGGTCCTGCTGGCGCCCAATGGCTCCGTCGCAGGCACCTATGGGGCACCGGTCAAGCCAATGTCCGGCCAGATCACCCGCCAGATCGAGGCCTTCCTGAAGCAGCCGCCGGCCAAAAGCTGATCCGGTCCGACCTCGCATGACGGACCTTTCGTCACCGGTGTTCATCGGATCCGAGATTTATCGCGGATCGAGTTATGGTGACTGGCATCCGCTGCGCGTGCCGCGCGTGTCCACGGTGATGGACCTGTCCCGCGCGCTCGGCTGGCTTCCGCCCGCGCAATACATCACCAGCCCGCGCGCCAAACCAGCCGCCCTCTCGCTCTGGCACGATCCGGCCTATATCGCGGCCCTCCAGCGCGCCGAGGTGGATGGCGCCGTTTCGGACGCCGTGCGCGACCGCCACAACATCGGCACCCATGCCAATCCAGTCTTCGCCGAAGTGTTCCGCCGCCCCGCAACCTCCGCAGGCGGCGCGCTTCTTGCCGGGGAACTGCTGGCCCGGCCCGGTGTGGTCTATGCGCCCGCAGGTGGCACACATCACGGGATGCCCGATCATGCGAACGGATTTTGCTATTTCAACGACCCCGTTCTGGCGATCCTGTCCCTGCGGCGGCAGGGCCTGCGCCGGATCGCCTATGTCGATATCGACGCGCATCATTGTGACGGGGTGGACCATGCTTTCCGCGATGACGCCGAGGTGCTGCTGATCTCGACCCATGAGGAGAACCGCTGGCCGCGCACCGGCGCCCTTGAGGATGCAGGGGCAGGCAATGTCTTCAACCTGCCGCTGCCCAAGGGGCTGAACGACAGCGACATGGCCCTGATCCTTGAGCGGCTGATCCTGCCTGTGGTCAGTCGGTTCCGCCCGGACGCCATTGTCCTGCAATGCGGCGCCGATGCGCTGGCCGAGGACCCGCAATCGCGCCTGATGCTGTCGAACACCGCGCTCTGGTCCGTTGTGGCGGGGCTGAGGGCGCTGAGCGACCGCTATCTGGTGCTGGGGGGCGGCGGGTATAACCCATGGTCAGTGGGCCGCGCCTGGACAGGTGTCTGGGCGACACTGACCGGGCAGGAGGTGCCGGATCGCCTCCCGCCGGAGGCCGAAGCGGTTTTGCGCGCGCTGGTCTGGCACGGCAACCGTCGCGGCCGTACGCCACCCGAACACTGGTTCACGACGCTGCGCGATCTGCCACGCCACGGCCCGGTGGATGACAGGGTGCGTGCGCGGGTGGACCTGCTCATGACCCGCATGGGCGCGGTGGTCTGATCAGACCGCCTTGCCCTCATAGGCCGTGCGGAACACTGCCATGATCTGCCGTGCCACGGTGCGCGCGTCATGGCCCTTGGCCGTGTCGAACCAGATCGGAGCCCAGTTCAGCGCACCGAACAGATGCAGCCGCAACAGGGTCCGGTCCACGTCCTGCGGCAGGGACAGCGCCGCGAAAAGATCGCGGAACGTCTGTTCATAGCGGCGACGCTCGGCGCGAATCGCCGTGCTGATCCCCTCGCGCTCGCCCAGAAACTCGGGCGAGACGATGGCCACCAGGTTGCCCGTTTCGATCAGCCCTTCCAGATGGGCCGTGGCGGCAGCCTCCAGCCGGTCCCAAGGTCCAAGCGCCGCCTGATCGGCCTCGGCCATCGCAGCACTGACCCGCGCTTCCATCACGGCGACCACGCGCTGGTGGAGTGCGAGGAACAGTGATTCCTTTGAATCGAAATGGTAATACAACGAGCCGGGCAGCATGCCCACGGCGCTGGCGATATCGCGCATCGAAGTGCCGTCATAGCCTTTCGCCGCCATCAGTTCACCGGCGCGATCCAGCAATTCCTCGCGGCGGTTGGTTGGCGCTTGGGTCGGACTTTGGGTGTTTGTCTGAGGTTGTGTCATCGTGGGCAATCGTCTTGTACCGGAATGGGGGTTGCAGGAACGGTAAGTTAAGGTCGATATAGAGGACAAACGAACGATTGTTAACCTGTCCGGATAAAATAGGTGCAACTTGACCGAGAACACGATCCACGCCGTTGAAGCAACAGGAAATGGTCTCATGGACCTTGCCGTTGTGACGAAACCCGCTCCGCCTGCACCGGGACCGGGCGAAGTGACGGTCGATATGCTGGTCGTGACGATCAATCCCGCCGATCTGCTGATGCTGGAAGGCCGCTACGGTGTACGCCCTCCGGCCCCTTTTGTCCCCGGCAGCGAAGGCGTGGGGCGCGTCAGTGCCGTGGGTGCGGATGTCACGCTCAAGGTCGGGGATATCGTGATGCCGATGCCCGGAAATACATGGGTCGAACAGATTACCGTCCCTGCGCGCCACGTCGTGCCGCTGGCTGCAGATGTCGATCTGGATCAGGCGGCCATGCTCAAGGCGAACCCGGCCACCGCGCTGGTGATGCTCGAGGAGATCGTGCCCCTGCAGGCCGGTGACTGGGTGATCCTGAACGCCGCGAATTCTGCCGTGGGGCAGAACGTGGTCAAGGTCGGCGCCGCGCTGGGCCTGCGCATTGCCTGCATCGTGCGGCGCGAGGGCGCGGCAGAGGCGTTGCGCGAACTGGGCGCCGAGGTGGTGATCGTCGACGATGGCACGGGCCCCGCGCCAACATTGCCGGAAGGTGCCAGGGCGCGATTGGCGCTTGACGCCATAGGCGGTGCCGCGACCGAGCGTCTGGCGGCATCGGTCGATGATGGAGGCACCGTGGTGAACTACGGCCTGTTGTCGGGGGAAAGCCCGCGCCTCAGCGCCCATGATTTGGTGTTTCGCGGCCTGAGCCTGCGCGGCTTCTGGCTGGCCTCATGGTTCGCCAAGGCAGGGCCCGCCCGGATCAAGCAGGTCTACGGCCAGCTTGTCACATGGCTGGGAGAGGGCAGGATCGGCGCAAAGGTCGATGCTCACTACCCGATGGCACAAGCCGCCGAGGCCGTGGCCCATGCCGCGCGTGAGGGGCGGGATGGCAAGGTGCTGATAACAACGCGGTTCCACAAGGGGTGAAGCCGGTCACGGGTTGCGGATGTCGCCGCCGTTGCGGTTCATCCGGGCCATGATCTCGATCGCCTCATCCTGCACCATCAGGTCGCAAAACAGCGTGCGCTCCAGCGCCATCCGATCAGGATCGGGCGTAGCACCCCGGATAAGCCGCTTGATATGCGCCAGCGCCAGCGGCGGGTTGGCGGCCATCCGGGTCGCCATCGCCATCGCATGATCCAGGACGGGGGCTGCAACGCAGGCATTCACCAGACCGGCCTCGGCGGCCTCATCCGGCATAAACGTCCGCCCCGTCAGGCAATATTCCAAGGCACGCGCCTGTCCGACCAGCAGCGGCATGCGCTGCGTGCCACCCGCGCCGGGCAGGATGCCAAGGTTCACTTCGGGCAGACCGATGGGATAATCGCCCGCTTCAGCCAGCCGGATATCGCAGGCCAGGGCCAGTTCGAACCCGCCGCCCATGGCGGTCCCGTTGATTGCCGCGATATAAGGTTTTGCGCTGTCCTCGATCCGGCGCATGTTGCGATGCAGGGCGGGTTCGGGCACGGGCCTGTCGGGGGTGAAGACCATCCCCCGCGCCGCCAGTTTGCGCGACCGCGCCTCAAGGATACGGACATCGTAATGGCGGATGAAGACACCCTCCTGCGCCCCGGTCAGGATCACGGCGCGGATCGCGTCATCCGCTTCGACCTGATCCAGAGCAGTGGTCAGCCCGGCCTCGGTCCCCTCGTCCATGAAACCTTCGGGCGGGTTGGCAAAGCGGATCACGGCAATCGGGCCTGCGGTGGTGACGGTGACTGTGCCAGTATCGGGTCCGCTCATGCGTTTGCCTTTCGGATATGCGCCTTGGCCTCGCGCAGGTCTATCGCTGCGGGATCGGCGCAGGGGTCGACGCCATCGGGGTAAAGGCGATGCTTCTGCACCTTCTGGGTGCCGGTCACGGGCAGGATCTCGCGGAACACGATCCAGCCCGGCAGCTTGTAATAGGCGACACGATCCCGCGCGAAAGCCAGCACGGCCTCGGCCGTGGCGTGGTCCGGCGCATGGCCGGGGGCCGGGACGATGGCGGCAAAGACCTCCTCGTCCCGCATGGCGTCCGGCACGGCGATCACCGCGACCGCACCCACGGCGGGACAGTCGATCAGCGCATTCTCCACCTCGGCGGCCGAGATATTCTCGCCCGAACGACGGATGATGTTCTTGGCGCGCTCGACGAACATGAGCATCCCGTCCTCGGCCTGCATCACCACGTCGCCGGTATGAAACCAGCCATCGCGCCACGCCTCCTCGGTCGCCTGATCGTTCTTGAGATACCCTTTGAAAAACCCCTGGCGCGGGTTGGGGCCGGGCGCGCGCACGACCAGCTCGCCCGCCGTGCCGCGCGGCACCTCGCGCCCGGCGTCATCCACCACCTTCGCCAGCAGATGGTCCGGCAAGGGCCGGCCAAAGGCACGGGTGTCGATCTGGCGAGGCTCATGGCAATCGGCCAGAAAGCGCCCCGTCTCGGTCATGCCCCAGACCTCGACCATCGGCAGGCCGAAGCGTTCCTCGAAAGCGCGGTGGATCGCAGGGTCAAGCCCCGCACCAAGTCCATAGCGCAAGCCATGGGTCCGGTCGCGCGGGCTGGGCGGGGCTTTCATCAGCACGGGCGGGATGATGCCCAGATAATGGATCGCCGTCGCGCGGGACGCAGCCAGATCGTCCCACCATGTTTCCGCGTGAAACCGGTCCGGCACAATCAGGCAGACACCTTTCAGCAGCGCCATGGCGATGGTGTTGATGCCTGCATTGACGTGGAAATAGGGCAGCGGGATGAATATCCGCTCGATCCCGTCCCGCACGGTCAGCGCGCCGCCATGTTCCGCGTACATCTTCCCCACGGCAAAGGCATAGTCATTGTCGATGATCGCTCCCTTGGGGCGCGAGGTTGTGCCGGATGTATAGATCAGCGCGATTTCCGTGTTCAAACCGGGTTCCCGATCCATCGCCGGGCGCGGTGCGGGCGGTGGTATGAACCCGGCGGGCGTGCTGTCATCGGCCCAAGCCACCACGGGAATATCCGATACATCGGCGATCTTGCCCCGGTTCCATGGCAGGCTAACGGCGGCGTCCACCTCGGAATGTTCCAGCAGATAGTCCATCTCGTGCCGCAGGTAGTAGGGATTAACCGGAACCTGAGACACGCCCAACCGGTTCAGCGCCAGAAAATGCATCACATGGGCGGGATGGTTGTCCAGCGCCAGCGCGACCCGATGCCCCGGCCCCCAGCCAGCCTTGGCCCAGGCCTCGGCCAATGTGTCCACAGCGCCCAGCATGCCGGCAAAGCTGACCTCGGCCCCTTCCGGCAGATAGGGGCGGCCCTCACGCGGCGGCACGCAGAGGAATGGCCGCGCCCCATGGAGGGAGACGATACGTGTCAAAGCCTCATAAAGCGTCTGCATCAGACTCTCTCGATCAGCATGGCCATGCCCTGACCGGCACCAAGGCACATCGACAGGATCGCGCGGCGTCCGCCCGTATCCTCAAGGTGCTGCATCGCGGTCAGGCACATCCGCACGCCGGTGACGCCGGGGGGATGACCAAGGCTGATGCCGCCGCCGTAAAGGTTATGGATCTCGCGCGGGATGCCCAGTTGCATCTCGGCGTGGACGTTGACGGCGGCAAAAGCCTCGTTGATCTCGACATAGTCGATATCGGCCATCCGGAGTCCCTGCTTGTCCAGCAGCGCGCGGATCGCGGGCACCGGACCATGCCCCATGATGCGGGGCGGCACGCCCACCACGGTCCAGTCCACGATGCGGGCGCGCGGTGCAATGCCCTTGTCCTCCAGTGCAGAGCGGTCGCCCACCAGAACGAATGCCGCCGCATCGTTCACGGTCGATGCATTGCCCGCCGTGACCTTGCCCCCCTCGCGGAAGGCCGGGCGCAGGCGGGCCAGTTTCTCGGGCGTGGCATCGGCGCGCACGCATTCATCGGTATCGAAGAGGCGGGTGGCACCCTTGCCCGCCTTGGGATCGGGCACGTCCACGCCCATGATCTGCCGCGCCAGAAAGCCCGAGGCCTGCGCGGCCAGAGCGCGGCTCTGGCTCATCGCGCCCCACTCGTCCATCGCCGCGCGGGTCAGTCTGTAATCCTCGGCCAGGTTTTCCGCCGTCTCGCCCATGTATTCTTGACTGAAGGGGCAGCGATAGGCCCAGTCCAGCATGTCCTCCAGCACGGTCGGGCCGCGCTTGACCCCGCCGCGCAGGGTGGTGACGGCATGGGGCACGCGGGAATAGCTTTCGGCCCCGCCCGCGATCGCCAGACGCGAATGACCGCTGTCCACTTGTTGCGTGGCCGACAGGATCGCCTGCAGACCCGACGCGCAGGCCCGGACAACCGCCAAAGCCCCGGAGGATTCCGGCAAGCCCGCCTTCAGCCCCACGACGCGCGCCCCGAACAGGCTGTCGCGTCCTGACGGCACGGTGGAGGCCAGCACGATGTGATCCAGATCGGCCGGCGTGATCCCCGCGCGGTCAATGCAACCTGCTGCGACGGTGGCGGCAAGGTCTGTCATCTCGATTCCGCTCAGGGCCCCGTCAAAAGCCCCCAGCGCGCTGCGGATGCCGCCTGCGATCACTGTGTCCGTCATGGTCATGTTCCTCGATGAAGGTGACGCTGCGTCCGTGAGTGGTGTCTGCGTCAGTCTGTTGTCGTCAACCCAGTTCTACAGGCATCACGCGCGGGCCGCGCATGATGATTGTCGCATGCCAGTCGATCGGCTCTGCCGCCAGCCGAAGCTTGGGAAGGCGCTGCACGAGGCGCGGAAAGGTCACCTCGCCTTCGAGTCGGGCCAGCGCGGCCCCCATGCAGAAATGCGCCCCATAGCCGAATGTCAGGTGGCGGTTGGGTTTGCGTTCAATGTCGAAATGCTGAGCATTGTCGAACACCGCAGGGTCCTGATTGGCCGTGTTGATCATGGCGAACACGCGCTCGCCGGGGCGCAGGGTCTTGCCATGCAAATCATGCTCGACCGCCACCAGACGCGCCATCGACCCCGAGGGGCCGTCCAGCCGCAGACACTCCTCGACCGCCGATTTCGCAAGGTCAGGCTGATCGGCCAGCAGGCGCGCGGCTTCGGGATGCGCGATGAACTTGGCCATCCCGCCTGCCAGAAGATTGGCGGTGGTTTCATGGCCGCCGAACATCACCAGCATGCAGGCGGCGACCAGCTCGTCCTCGGTCATGGCGTCATCGGCTTCGCGCGC
>Ga0209345_10000425_pt1 | contig 54774 bp, 62 predicted proteins | sample Cruoilmetagenom7_FD_187294 | JGI IMG/M metagenome (GOLD analysis project Ga0209345, IMG submission 187294) | Oil polluted marine microbial communities from Coal Oil Point, Santa Barbara, California, USA - Sample 7 (SPAdes) (version 2) | ecosystem: Environmental > Aquatic > Marine > Oil seeps ... | reverse complement strand
AGGAAAAGCAGGATCATCCCAACGTGATACCAGCCACGCTGAGTGCCTGATCAGCCGATAACTTCTCAGTGGCTCGATAAGCGCCATCTGCTCGGCAGGAAATGGACACGTCTCTTCATACCCTTCGGTGATTTCACTTAACTGCGATCGCCATTCCTCGGGGTCATCGGTAGGCAATAGCATCCAGATATCCTGCATGGCGGGCGCCATGGTGCAGTCGTCAAAATCGACCAGGGTAAACTTCTCGTCCCGCCCCAGCACATTACCCAAGTGGCAGTCGCCATGACAGCGAATCATGCTGCTGGCGGGCACATCATGTTTTAGGAGCTGCTGGTGGATCTTTTCGATCACACGGTCATAGGCCCGGCGCTGATGATGGCTCATCCAATTGCTGGCCAACACGCGCTGCTGAGCATCAAGAATACCGCTCGCCATTTCTAAACGCGGGCGATGCTGAAAGGTTTTTTTAGCTGATACTTGGTGCAACCGCCCCAGCAGCTCACCCATGGCAAATAGGTGCGATGGGTTATCAAGCTCCGGCGCCTGGCCGGGGCAGTGGGGAAACAGCGTAAACCGAAAGGCCTTAAAGTAGTGTAAAGACGCCCCCGCCTTATCACGCCAAGGGGCAACGACCGGCACCTGTTGGTCTACCAGCTCCTGCAGAAAATCGTGTTCCTCCTGAATCGCACTATCTGACCAGCGGTCAGGCCGATAAAACTTAACGATCCAGTTTTTTCCGTCGTCGTCGCGAAATAGCAGCACACGATTTTCATAGCTATTTAGCGCAAATGGCTCGCCCGCAGGCCAAATATCCAGCGATTCAACTGCAGACATCACTAAATCAGGCGAAAGAGAGCTAAACGGGTGTGACATAGGCCACTCCTGGGTTGGCGAAAGCGCTATTGAGTATGCGAAAGGGTATTCTATCAATCCTTACCTAACGGTGTCCGCGCGGCCGCCCAAATATCAACACGTTTGGCACCTGCCTCCAGCGCGGCACGCGCCAATGCGTCGCCCGTAGAGCCAGTGGTGACCACATCATCGATTATTAACAAATGCGCCGGGGGCGGTGATTCAAAGACAAAGGCACCTGCCAGATTGGCAACCCGTTGGCGGCGATTCAACGTGCGCTGGGAAGGGGCATCCTTTACTCGCTTGGCAGCCACCATGGGCACCCCAAGCTGGCGGCTGAGCTGTTCCGCCAGCCAGTGCGAGTGGTTGAACCCTCGCGTGCGGGCATGTGTAGCGGTCATCGGCACTGACAACAGTGCATCACCCTGGATCATCGGCGGGGTTAGTAGCATTAATTCAGCTAACAACGTACCCGCCCGCGGTGAAGCATGAAATTTAAAATCATGCACCAAGTGTTTAATCGCCCCTTGATACAGTAGTCCCGCCTGGGTGGTCGAGAATGTCGGAGGGTCAACTAAGCAGTGCCCACACAAGCTCGCACCATGAGCAACTGGGTCACCGCATTGGCGGCAGGCATGCAGGTTCCACGGCAGCTCGCACAAACAGGTTGCGCACCACCCTTGGCCAGCGGATGCCGGTGACAAGCAAAATGCGCAGTAGCCTGGCATGGCCTGCTTTATCCAATCACCTCCCCACTGTAGCCATCCCTTTAATGCCATGCCGTCTCCTGACTGATGTATAGATTAATATCAAATTATTGATTGACTTCTATCACAAAGTTGATAATATACGCCTCGTCTTAGCGGATGTGGTGGAATTGGTAGACACGCTAGATTTAGGTTCTAGTGCCGTAAGGTGTGGGAGTTCGAGTCTCCCCATCCGCACCAATTACTTGTTAGTTTTCAAGCAGTTAGTTTTATCCCCTTCTCTTGTTTAATCACCATATAGCCAGTTTTGGGCATAGTATGGTCAGCTTTTTAGTCAGTTTTACCCCTCCTCAATCTTGATCCGCAGCCTCATAACGATGAACGTCTAGCACGTATTATCAATTGAGCGCCTTCCTTATGAAGCTTTTCCTATTGCTTTTCTTTTTGTCATTTTTTATTGGCAATTCCTCTTTATTATTCGCAGCACCACCCACCTCCTTTAGCTCAGCCAAGCGCATTGCAGAGCAGCAGGTCTATCACGACCAATCTGAGTCGTTCTACTGCGGATGTACGTTTGATTTTGATGCGGGCCCTAATCTTGAAAGCTGTGGCTATGAGGTTCGCAAACAGCCTGTACGAGCCAATCGCATAGAGTGGGAGCATGTGATGCCCGCTTATGACATCGGGCGGCAGAGACAGTGCTGGGCTGACGGTGGCCGTGATAACTGTCGGCGCACAGATCCAGTGTTCCGATCAGCCGAAGCCGATCTTCATAATCTTGTACCAGCAGTCGGAGAGGTAAACGGCGACCGATCCAATATGCGGTTTGGAATGGTCAATTCACCCCTTCATGGATACGGTGCATGTGACGTCTCGGTATCGTTTGAAGAGCGCACTTTCCAACCACCTCCCAATCGTCGCGGCGATATTGCCCGCACGTACTGGTACATGCGTGACACTTATGGCATCTCAATTAGTCGCCAGCAACAGCAACTGTTTGAAGCTTGGAATCGTATGGATGCGATCGATGATTGGGAGCGTGAACGCAACCGCCGCATTGCTTCTATTCAAGGTTCGGGTAACGCGCATATAGCGGCCATAAGCGAGAGCAATGAAATCATCACTCAGACATCGGTACCGATATTTGAGCCCACTTTCTCAGAGGGCTTTAATTGCGATGAGCGAAAAACGTGCGGTCAGATGAGCTCTTGCGATGAAGCTCTTTATCACTTGCAGCAGTGCGGAAACGGCCGGTTAGACGGTGATAGTGATGGTGTGCCGTGCGAGTCAATCTGCCGATGATTCGATAACATTAAGCCGGATTAATCAGCTCCTCCCCCTGCCCTTCCGCCGGTTTGTTGACCGCAGTACTCACAGCCCAATGTTCAATTAACCCAGCATCAATGTGATGAACCAGGCTACGAATAGTCTCCCGATCCGTCACGTCAGGTGCTAACCAGTGCTTGAGACTGTCGTCATCCAGTATCAACGGCATTCGATCATGCACCTCTGCAGCACTACCCCGCCCGGGTTCAGTGACGATCGCACAGCCCATGCTGCCATCTTCACGCTCAGCGAATATGCCGGCGAAGAACAGCGGCTCTCGATCGACGCGGCAAATGTAATGCGGCTGTTTAGGTTTTGAGTTCTTGATCCATTCGTACCAGCCATCAGCGGGGATCAAACACCGATGCTTAGCAAAGGCATTTTTGAAGTAAGCATTGGTGGCCACCGTTTCTACCCGGGCATTGATCGGTTGATTGCCGTTGCCTTTCGCCCACTTCGGGCGGTAACCCCACCACATCTCATCAAATATAGGTGCTTCGTCCTCTGCACCCTGACGCACAGCTGCAATCCAGGTGCCGGGCGCGACGTTGTAGCGAGGCCTGGCGTTGTGCTCAGGCACAGCTGTACCGACCAGGTTGGCCAGTCGATCTAACGGGCTGAATAAAGCGAATCGTCCACACATGAGCGAAGCATAGTCGATATAACTCGCTTCGCAGCCGCCCTTCCATATGAGTACTTGCAGTCAACGATGCTCTTCGCTTATCGTCTGCCCTATATACTGTATACATAACCAGCATTTTAGGAGGCGCTTATGTCTAAATCATACGAGCAGCTAGTCAAGCGAGTGCAGAAACAGATCGGTAGTCCTAAAGCGCAATCTGAGCACTGCGTTGAACTGCGACGCCAGCCCGATGACGCTCCGGAAGATTGGGCGCGCATGCTTGAAGACCTGGGGACTGTCGAGAACGTGACCATGATCCCTCTGGATGACGCTGCAGAGCACATCCGCTTGCGCTGGAACCCAGAGGAGTCGATGGCATGAGCATGCACCTCTCGATACTCGGGCGCGTCGATACCACCGCCCCACCGCTTAAGCTGCCCCTAGCGGCAGGCGAAGTGCGCACCGGCTTTCCCTCTCCTGCTGATGACTATTTGGAAACTGAGCTGGATCTAGTCGCCCACCTAATCCAGCACCCCAGCGCAACGTACTATCTACGGGCAAAAGGGACATCGATGACCGGCGCGGGGATCTATGACGGTGACCTGCTGATTGTCGATCGCTCACTTGAGCCTAAGTCTGGCCATATCGTCATAATGAGCGTTGACGGTGAGCTCACGTGTAAAAAGCTGGGCGCAATCGGCCACCGCCCTTACCTCTTTGCCGCCAACCCTGAGTTTCCGCCAATGCCGTTAGAGGGCCGAGAGTGCCAGGTATGGGGCGTCGTCACACACAACATCCACTCGCTGGCCCCAGGGTTCGCTGTATGATTGCGCTGGTCGACTGCAATAATTTCTACGTCAGCTGCGAGCGGGTATTCAATCCCAGGCTGGAAGGCAAGCCGGTTGGGGTGATGTCGAATAATGATGGCTGCGTGGTCGCAAGATCCGCTGAAATAAAGCAGCTGGGCGTAGCCATGGGCATGCCCGCGCACCAGATCGACCCGCACATTCGCCGCCAGTGCATTCTGCTGAGCTCAAACTACGCGCTATATGGCGATATGAGCCGACGCGTCACTGACGTTCTCAGCCAGCACACCCCACACGTTGACGTTTACTCGATCGATGAATCATTTTTGAGCTTTGAAGGCTTCGAACCTGAAACGCTGACTGACCGGTGCCAGGCAATGCGGCACCAGGTGCGCCGCGATACGGGGATCCCTGTCAGTGTCGGGCTGAGCACATCTAAAACGCTGGCGAAGATCGCTAACCACCGAGCCAAGAAAGAACCTGGCTTCGACGGCGTGGCCACCATGCATCCAGATAGCGACGATACCCGGGCTTTCCTCGAGCAGCTGCCAGTCACAGAGATCTGGGGCGTGGCTGGGCGCAGCGCCGTCCGCCTGCGCACGCTGGGCATTGAAAACGCCTGGCAGTTGCGCGAGTCATCGCCTAAGCACCTGCGCAAGCACTTCAGCGTAGTGATGGAACGCATTGTTTGGGAGCTGCGCGGCGTCGACTGCATCCATCTGGACGACATGACCCAGCCCAAAAAGCAGATAATGGTCTCCCGCTCATTTGGGCGCCTCACCAACAACAAAGCGGATCTTCATGAAGCCATCCGCGTGCACACTTCTCGCGCCGGCGAGAAGCTACGGAAGCAAGCCGGTTTGGCTCAAGCGATTATGGTTCTCGTGCGCACGAATAGATTTAGGCAGGATCTGCCCAGCTACAGTAAAAGCCTAGTGATACCGCTGCCCCACCCGACCGATGACAGTCGGGTGTTAGTAAGAGCCGCTATCGCAGGGCTGGAGAGGATATTCAAACCGGGCATAATGTATCAAAAATGCGGCGTGATGCTGATGGATCTCTGCGACCACCACAATGAGCAACTGGGCCTGCTGGCTGAGCCAGTGAGTGATGAGAAGCGGGCCAAAAATGAAAAGCTGATGGCCACGCTGGATAAATTGAATAGGGAGCACGGCAAAAATACGGTGCGGCTCGGGATTCCGAGGAAAAAGAACGCATGGGAATTACGTTGTGAGCATCGCACGTCTAGGTATACTACGAGATGGGATGAGCTTGCTAATGTAAAGGTGTGAGAATGGATACTTTAATTTTTTTTAAAAGCTATGAGTACTTGGCACCTTGGCTGCAAGCAATTGGGGCATTAATCGCTATATTGATTGCTATATTAGTACCCGCTTACCAGAACACCAGAGAAAGACGGAATAAAGAAAAAGCAGAATTGGATTATTTATCTTCTATCTTAACATTATCAGAAGAAGTATATTTATTATCAGAGTACCTGCACACTTGCAACGCGATACTAGGAGACAACATAGTTTCTTTAAGAAAAAAACAATTTAATAGTTACTTATCTTCTCTTGAGTCTATTTCTTTCCAGGACATTCCTATCAAGAAGGCATACATACATCTAGATGACTTCAGAATAAACATGGGCAACATACTATATTCTGTAAATAGAGCGTGGGAGAACCAACACCAAGATGATGATTATATAGAAATCATTAGGGCCTCGGTTGAGACATCTGCAGGCTCATTAAAAGAACTTGGAAGAGAGATAAACTCTAGCACATTAATAAAAAATAAATGGAAGTTTCCTACTTACAATAAATTTACTGAAACTAATATTATTAATATAAATAGCTAGATTAAACGCCATCCTTGGCAATACTGAGTCCCTTCTGCACCAACTGCACATCCCTGTCGTGACGCATCCTACGTGCTATAAGCGGCGTTCCTGGCGTCACGCGCTCACAATAGCAGTGTTTCCACGCCCATTATGTAAGAGATCACTGACAGTTTTTGTAAGAGATCTCTTACAAAAGGCAAAAAAAACCGCTTCCGCGGCGATGGTGCTGGCTATCAACTGCTATCCCTGAGATGGAGCGAGAATAATCGCGGTTCGCTCGACGCCGAATACCGATTCCATCTGCTGCTTTAACATACCGTAATACTCGCTTGAATGCTCAACGCTCAACGAGTCATCCCACATGCGACGCTGTTTAGGTGGGGCCTGTTTTAGCTGCTCGTCTAGCGTTTCGGCCTCGGTGTCTGTGACACGTTGCCAGATGTCGGTTTTAAACGTGAATTGATACCGAGCGTTATGCTCTGCAATCGCGGCCTGCAGCTCTTCCGGTGTTCTCTTAGCCATTACACGACCCTCACTTTGAGATTATTTGCTTTCAGCGCTTTGATACGCACTGTTGAATTATCCGGCTGATCCCACTCGTAGTCTGTCCCGTTGATAGCGCCCTGGTTTAATACGTTGGCATCGTAATTAAGCGTTACCCCTTGTGAGATTGGGATTTGTGTCGCGTTGTTAGTGTAGAGGATGATGGCCAGGTCTAGCTCGTTGCCTAGAGCAGGAAAGTCGGCGTCGGTGGCTGCGGATAGCAGAGCTGAGGGCATGGTGTTTGCCGTAATATCCATAGCCTCACTCAACGCACCCCACACATCCTGTTTTGTCGCCACCGCCCATGTCTCGCCTGCATACGTCGCGTTAGTGTTAATCTCCCACGCTCCCGCGTTATCTCGCGCGATGTTACGGGCGCCTTCACTAGCTTTGACGACTTTGAACGTCATGCGTCCATCGGTGCTGAATGCGTAGTTAATGGTCTGACTGTTCGGTGTATCCGTGGCAAATGAGGAGTTAATGTCCGTCCAGAATGTGCTGTCGATTTGACCACCAGCCTTGGTGATGGCGGGGAGGTGTTGGTCTGTGATGGCGTAATATGTTTCGCTCATCAAATACTCAAATACGTTTCCGTAGCTAGTTACAAAAAGTTTTTCACCATCTGCACTTAACCAAATTCCAACAGGATTAGAGGTGAGACCAATATTTAAACTAACATTATCGTAAGATGCCGTACTAAGATCAAAACCTATTGTTAGAGTGTATTGGTATACGACCTTGCCATTCAACCCTCCGGTATATAATTTCCTACCATTCAAGCCAAAAGCCATGTAGCAGGGGGAGCTCATACCTCTATCATTCAGGTCAAGGAAAACATTATCGTAAGATGCCGTACTAAGATCAAAACCTGTTGTTAGAGTGTATTGGTATACATCTCCGCCCGCAATGTCGCTAAGCAAAAACATCTTAGTCCCACTTTTATTAAAACGTACAACCTTTATATCACTGGTCTGAGGACAATCAAAGCTAATATTATCGTAAGATACCGTATTAAGATTAAAACCTGTTATTAGAGTGTATTGGAATATAAAACCACCCCCGGCTACGTACATTTTGGTTCCATTATTATTAAAATCTAAGGAATCAGCCGCGCTAGTTTGAGAGCTTACAGAATAGGTAGATATAAGAGAAGATAACGTACTGATATTAAAAGGTTCTGAAAGATTAAATTGGTTTATGACGTTACTATTGTTAACAACAAATAAATTTAACCCATCTGAACTAAAGCACATACCTTGATTGGTGCCAACGGCAGTAGACCTTTGGGTAACATATGATGCCTCATTAACGTCACCAAAACCAAGCGCTATATTACTTACTTCGTAGCTATTATCTGAAAATTTTAACCCCTCCATTTTCCAAGCGCCGGATGGGATGGGTGATACGTCATTAAACTCCTTGCGAATAAAACACTCTCCACTGGAAAGTATTAGAACAGCTTCCCCCCCATTCCCATAAATAACCTTACCCACATCAGTAGAAGCAAACGAACCGGAGTCAAGAACCAGTTTTGCGAATCCACTTACATCGTCAGGCGTCAGGCTGGTGGCATACGCAGTATTTTCAACGTCATAACCAGTGCCGTTAGCATTCAAATTCCACTGATTGCTTGTCACGCTAGTTTGCGGCACTTCTTTTATCACTGAAACGACAGCGGAATCTGTAAGTGGCGTAGTCAGAACAACTCTCTCTTGCTGGCCTTCGAAGAATGATTGGGTTAGCGTTCCTTTAGTGCCTCTAGCTTTAATCTCGGCGCTGATTTTTTCAGATGACCACGTAGTCACCAAGCCCATTTGTTCATCAACAATATACCCATCAGAAACGGCCTGCATGGCCTCATTGCGATACTGAAGCGCCTCTGCAGCAGAGTTGGCTGATTCACCCGCTTTTGTCGTTGCCGTAGCTGCAGCTGAGACGGCAGTGTTTTTAATAGCGGTGGTATCAGTGATCGCCTGCTGCCGGGTTTCCTCAGCGGCTTGCAGGGCATCATCAAGCGCCTGGGCGATGCTGGCCACCATCGGGTTAAGCTGGGCACTGAACGTTTCTAACGCGCTCTGGGTGTTCGTGAACTTGGTAATAAACTCGCGGTCGTCGCCGGTCACGATGCGGTAGAGCGTTAAATTAATTTCATCAGGCGTGGTCATGGCCATGGTCATACCTCAATAAACGATAATTTGGTTTTGCGGTGCAGGGGTATGTAATGACTGTCGCCATAGCCCTCCGTCATGCGCGCCAGGAACGCGCCGTTCAGGCGCTCGATGCCGGTGCTTTCGGGGTAGAGATCCACAAACACGTCGGCAATCATGCCGCGCTGCCCCAGCTCGACCACGAGCCGCGAACGGTCAGCGTCTACCAGCCAATTCAGTTCGATGGTGGCCGTGCGACGGGTGTTGCCACCGTTGATCGTGCGCAGCGTCTGCCCGGCGCTATATTCGTGCTGGGCCCTGTCTTGGTTGGCAATGGGCAGGTCATAGCTAGCGTTAAACTCCGGCACCCAGTCTTGACCCAACACGATGCGGCCTATCTCAATCGCGCCGTCACTGTTACCGGGGTCGTTTATCGTGATGCGGTAACCCGTGATGGGCGTAATCGGAAACCGAAACATCGTCGCTGGGTTGCGTAGCTGCTCGTTATAGGTCGCGCCCCATGGGTCGATGCCCGCCCGCCAGATCCCGGCAGGGATAATCTCGCCGGTGGATTGTTCGCCGCTGTCCCACGGCTCGTTCTCACCTTCCAGCAGGGTTAAGCGCACGGTGCCCGCTGCACTCAGGTTGTGCCCCAACAGGTTCAGGCTATCGACAAACGCCCCGGCGGGCAGCGTGCCTACTATCACTAGCTCGGTTAGATCCGCGCTGCGGAATATTTCGGCGCGGTCGTTAATCTGAGTGTTTTCAATCGGCGTGCCGCTCGCCGCGCTGCTGGCCGTTAGCGTGGCGGTGTCGTGTTCGTTGTACAGCACTAGCCGTAGGTTTTTGGTTTTGCTCACAGAATGATCTCCAGCTCCGCTTTACCGCCCACTTTCTCCAGCCGCACGGCAGAGACGCGCCCGACCCGGCCTACTATGGGCGGCACATTCACCGTGATGGTTTGGTATATCTGAACCGTGGGCAGGTACGTAATCAGCCGCCAGCGCTCCCGGCGTACCGCGTGATAGCCCAAGCGGCGGTCGCGTTCGGCGACCGCTTCGGCGCTTAGCTGCATTAACGAATTAACGTTCTCAGGGGTAGCCAAGGGGTGATTCGGCAGCGCCTGTTCTGCCGTGCTTTCCCGCCACTCCTGTTTAAAGCGTGCCGCCAAAGTGGGGTCGGTATCATCGATCACCCCGGCAACGGTGCGCAGCGGGGCGTCATTGCGCCCCCATCGAAACGTTAGGCCCGACCACGGCGGCTCTACGCTAGCTAGCTGCAGGCTGTTTTCCTGCACGTTGTCGGCGCTGAGCGTTATATCCGGCGTGACACCGGGGGAAGCGCTCACGCCTTCAAACACGCGCACATCGAGACGGTCGAACGCGTCAATGTGCCAGCCCGCGCCCAACGATTCACATAGCGCGTCCAGCACCTGGGCGCCGGTGGTTTCCGCGCTGCTGTAAAACCCCACCGCCACATCGGGCAATACCGTGCTGGGTGATACGGTTTTGCCATAGTAGTCCGCTACCCACTGCACCATGCTCATCGGTGTATCGTGCTGTTCATGGGCGGCGGCGGTAATCTCGCTACCGCTACCGGGGCCGTTGTCCAGCGTAAAGGCACCATCGGTTAGGTGTGCCGTATGGGGCGCATCATTGCCAATATCACGCGGGGTAACGCTCAACAGCGGCAGAAAGCTTACCCGGTAACGCAGCGTTGCGGTGTCAGTGCGAAACGCAGGCACGTTGAAGCGCTGCCCCAGCAGCAAAGGCACCGGGCCACCGTCGTCGGGCAGTTGCCCGGTGTCGATCGGTTCGTTTAGCTGCTCGCTGGAATCGATCACGCTCAGCGTTATCTCGCCGGTTTTGTACGATTCCAGCCCGCCGTTGGTGGCTAACGCAATGGGCCGAAAATCCGCCCGTGGCCACGTTTGATCCCCCAAAAACAACCGCACAGGCCAACCGCGCCACTGGTAATCCAGCCACTCGGTAATGCGCCCATCGTTGCGCAGCTGGATTTTTCCAATCTCGATTAACCCATCGACCCGCGTCGAGATCCCCGACGCGATAATCAATAGGTCATTCCAGACCGGGTTCGCCAGCGCTTCAAACGCCGGGGCAACGTAGGGTTTGTCGGCTACCTGCACCGTGCCGCCCGCGTGTTCCAGCTCCGCCAGCATCACGCGGTTTTCATTGGGGCTTTCTAACCAGCGCTTGAATTGAGCATCACTGATCATGCGGGGTTCCTTATTTTCAAACGGCTATTGCGCTCGGTTTCTTCCGTTGCCGTGGCGGTGCGCCGGGTAGGCTCCACCATTTCCCACGTATTGCCTGCAATCGCCGCCAACTGCTCTTCCAGCTGCCCCACGCGCTCTAACAGTCGTGCGTTGTCGTCGCGCATACCCGCAAACGCCCGCAGCAACGCGGCGTTGTTATCGGCCTGGGGGTTGGTTTGAGATTGCATGGGCATGGGGGGCATGTTCGGCATAGGCAAGGCACGCTGAATGTTGCCCAGCTCGCCCATTAGCTCACGCTGATAGTCACCGGCGGCATAGGCGCGGAATTCATCAGCGATACCCTCACGCGATGGCACCACCATTTCACGGTCGTGGATCATTGCCAGCTGGTCACCGGGAATAGACCACGCGCCGGTGGCGTAGGGCGTTACGCCCTCGTTTTTACCGATAGCGTTATAGTGAGCTTCAACTGATCCGTAATCGCGGATGATGGCGTCTAACACCTGCTGCTGCGTCCAGCTAGAGTTGCCGCCCTGGCCATTCGCGTTGACCTGGCTGGTTTTGTTAGCCAGGTACGCGGCTTGATCAAACACCGTGCTGCCAGACCCGCCGCCACTGGAACCGCCCACACTTGCCGGGGCCGTGTCCGCATCGTAGTAGGGCTGAATACCTTCACCTCGCCCAACGGCGGCGTAGTGCGCTTGTATAGAGCCATAGTCGCGGATAATCGCGTCTAACACCTGCTGCTGCGTCCAGTCTGTGCGCCCACCCTGCCCGGTCGCGTTGACCTGCGCGGTTTTGTTAGCCAGATAAGCCGCTTCGTCAAAGCCACCCCCACCCCCGCTATTGTCGGCAAATTCGGGCATGATCGAGCTAATAGCCGATGCTAGCGAGCTGGGTAGCAGGTCGATAAGATCCGCAATAGAGCCCAGCAAATCGCTCTGCCGTACCTCTTCACTGAGCGACGAAGACAACATTTCACGGGCGCGCTGCTGCTCGCGCAGCATCTGCCGTTCGATGCTCTCAATCGTGCCCAGCGTCGCTACCGATTCGCCGAAAATGTCCTCCAAGCTGCGAACCGAACTGGTGACATCGTCGTAAATCTCAGCGTACTGGCTAGACGATTGGCCGTAGTAGTTAGCCGCTTCTGCTAGGTACGCGTTAGACGCTCCCTGCAGCTGGCTGGCAGCCTCGGTATCGCCGTTCTCTGCCCGTACCTGCAGCTCCGCAAACTGGCGTTGCGCCTCTTGCAGCCGCTGGGCGGGGTCTAAAATCGATTGATCCGATAGCGCCAGCGAATCCAGAAAATTACCCAGCTGCTGGATAGCATTCAGCTCGTCACGCAGCTGCTGTTCACGCTGCCGCGCCACTTCGCTGGCCAGCGACATTTGCTCGTTATAGGCATCCAGCGCATCATCAACGCCGCCCACAATGCCGCTGCTGTACAGGCTCGTGCGGTTGAGTAGATCAACTCGCTCAGCCGCCCGCGCTGCGGCCAGCTCATTCTCTGCGGTGGTCGCGTCAAGTGTCGCTTGCCGCTGCTCTTCCATCGCCGCGATGTACTGAGAAAGCGGTTGATTGAGCTGTAGAACGGTCGCTAACTGCTCTTGCCCCGCTGAGCCCATCAACTGCAGCCCCTCAACTAGCTCACGCACGCCCTCGCGGGTAGTCGGCAGCTCGCGGCCCATGTCGGCAAACGTGCCCGATAAGTCGCTAGCCAGGTTGTCGAATTTCTCCTGCTCGGTGTAGAAGGCGTCGTAATAGCCTGATAGCAGGCTGTTCAGGCTGTCGGTGCCGCCCACTAGTGAGGCGAGGTTCCCAGCCGCATCCAGCGCGCCCGCTGCAGTGGCGTCGAACTGAAGCCCTAGCCGATCAACAGCACCACCCAGCGTTTGCACAGCCTGAGCGCTGGATAGGATCGACTGCGTAGCGGCTTGAATATCTGATCCACTGCCCAGGGCTTCGCGAAACTCAGCGTTCATATCGGCGGCAACCGCGGCGGCCATTTCGCCGCCGACGTTCTCAATCTGCAGGCCACCCACCAAGCCCTGCACTAGGGCTTCACCTTCGAACTGGCTTAGCGCCTCTTCAAAGATGCTGTCTGTGGCATCCAGCACGGCGCTTAAACGCTCGTCTACAATGCCGCCGATGTTCTCGGTGCGGCTAGATTCCCAGCCGTCCAACGCTGTGCGGGTTTGCTCCAATTGCGCGGCAGTCATCACGCTGGCTAGCGTGTTGTCGATCTCGACAAACGCGCCGACCATTTCGATTAGCGCTGAATCGTCAGTTTTTTGCTTTTTCGTGACGCCGATCGTGCCCAGCGCGCTATCCTGCGCCCAGCCGATGCTCCGATCATTCCGGTCGTAGCGGTAAACGCCATCGCCTGCTGTATCGTCTCCGCCGATTTGGGAGCCTATCTGGCCGTAGGATTTGCGGTCAGAGCCAAAAAGCCCGCTGATACCGCTAACGATACCGTCAACGATGCCAAGGCCAAGTACCTCATCGATGACCATACCACCGGCCAACCAGGGCGCAGCGGCACTAGCAGCACCCATAAAGCCGCCGCCCGCACTTGCTGCGCCTGAAGCCGCACTGCCTGCCCAGCCACCGTAAGCGCCGGTAGCTGATCCCAGCGCGCCGCCGTAGCCAGCGGCGGCGGTTGAGGCGCCGCCGCCAAACAGTGAACTACCAGCCTTCAACAAATTGCGGCCAGCGCTTATCGTGTTGCCAAAATCCAAGCCACCGCCGGACTGCTGATTACCGGCACCCAGCCCTAACATGCCTTGCAAATCAGCGGTTAAGCCCACTGTTAATGGGCGTGTGATGAGCGCGTGAGCGACTTCCGCCACGCCATCCAGCACAATGCCTTTAAACTGGTCTACCGCATTGCCGGTGCCATCCAGCCAGCCGCGCCAAAAGTCTTTTCCCGCATCATCCATGCGCTCAACGCTGCGATCAAACGCAGTGGCCATCGCAGCAAAGGTGCCTTCAGACTCCAACGCTAGTCGATACTGAGCCTCTTCCACTTCGGCCATCATGCGGGCGTATTGCTGCGCGCTAATGGCGTTGCTATCGAAGGCTCGCTGAATCGCCTGTTCGTCGGTAGCGAGCTGCTGGGCTTTCTGGCGTTGACGGTCGTACTGCCCTACCAGGGCTTTCAGCTCTTTTTCGTACTGTTCGGCGCCGGTGGCAGAACGCTTGTACTGTTCGGCGCTCCAACGCAGCGCTGCGCCGTAGCGCTCTTCGGTAATCGTGCCTTCCGCCAGTGCCCTATCGAGGGTTTCCAGCCGCCCAAGGTAGGTTTCATAATCTTTCAGCAGGGGATCTATTTCCTGCTGTAGCGCTTGAAGGGAGTTCGCTTGCTGTTCCGCTGCTTTAGCCGCGGACTTTGATGCCTCATCGTTATTTCTGAGGATAGGTGGAACGGTTATGGCAGAAGCACCCAACGACTCGTACTGGGTTTCTAGGTTGGCCAACGCTTCCTCATGCGCTTTAATCTCAGCCAGCGTTTCAGGGCTATGGATTCCCTGAACCATGCCATCTTGTGCACTTTGAATGGCGCGCGCCTGGCGGCCTAATTCGCCCGCTGCAATTCCTAGAACGCCGCTACCGCTGATCATCCCGCTATCAGCAGCGGTACCGACTTCAGTGACTTCGATGAAAGAGGTCTTTAGCGTTTGCAGATCCGCCGTCAAATCTGCAATACGGTTTTGAACAACCGCCCGGCTCATGGCGTCCAGGCTTCCGGTCAGTTCAGCAACACGATCCGCTGACGCTTCAATCTCAGGCTGTACTAATCCCAGCTCTTCACGGAAGTAGTAGATAGCCCCGCCTGCAAGCATTGCAGCACCTAACGGGCCACCCACCAATGCAAGCGCGCCCGCACCTGCACGCGAGGCAGCGGCCATCCCTTGCGCCGCGACTGTTCCACGGGCCATAGCGGCACTGTTGGCATTAACTGCGGCTGTATGTGCAGCTTCGGCTCCAATCGCCCGCTGGTTGGCAGCGGCTAGTTGCGTAATAGCTTTAGTACGTAGGGTTGTATTGCCAGTGGCCGCCGCGGTGGCCCTGGCATTTTCGTAGGCGCGCTTTGCCGCGGCTTGCTCTGAAACCGCAACACGCAGGGTTTCCGCTGTTTTAGCCCGCGCCGCTGTCGTAGCCGTTACATCGGCTTGCGTTTGGGCAACCGTTGCCGCGGTGTGAGTCCCAATACTTAAGGCAGAACTGGCAAAGGCACCGGCATAACGCCCCGCCATTACAGCAGCCGTCAGCATCGCTACGTCTTGAACATCATCCAGCACGGCAGCAGCACCGCCCGCCTCCTGGATAAAATCAGTGAGCCCACTCACAGCAGTCGCCAGGCCCGGGCCAAGATCCGCCGCTAGTTGGTTTTTAAAACCATCCATGGTGCCGGTTAGTTTCGCCATGGCGCGATCAGCTTGAATCGCGTTGTCGATATCGACTTGATCCATGGCGACGCCCAGCGAGCGAGCCTCTGTCGTTAGAGCACGAAGACCTTCCGCATTATTCTCAAGTAACGGCAATAGACGCGTGGCATCATTTCCTAGACGCTCCAAGTAGCTGATTTGCTCGCCACGGCCCAGGCCGCTAATGGCCTCACCAATTTTGAGCAACTGCTGATCAGGTGATAAGTTGCGGAGTTCTTTTATCTCAAGGTTCAGGTTTTCAAATAACGCCGCCGCTTCGCCAGTGCCTTCTGCAGAAAACTCACCAATTCGCTCAGCTACATCTTTTAAAATATCGCCAATGGCCCCGCCACTTAGCTTTACCTGCTGAGCAGCATAATCCCAAGCCTGCAGCTCAGTGGTGCCCATACCAATACTTTTGGCGAGTGCATCCATATCAGCAATAACACCCGCCTGGCTGATAATGCTGCCAGCACCAAACGCCGTTGCCATCGCCGCCGCGATCCCTGCCACATTGGTGCGCAGCACGTCTAAGCCACGACCGGCAGCCACCGCACCGTCATCAATATGGTGGAGTTGCCGCCCGGCCTGCGTAACATCGGCGCCAAAACGCTTTGATTGGCTAGCGCTACGCTGAAAGCGCTGTTCTAACTCATTTAACTCTTTACCCGTTTTCTGGATGGCACGAATGCCACCGCTGGCATCGCCTGTGATGACAATGCCCGCTTGATAGTTATTTCTGGCCATGGGATTACCTCAACAAACGGGCACAAAAAAGCCCGCTCAATGGCGGGCCTGCAGCACTAGTATATGTAACTAAGTATCGAATTTAATATGGAGAGGAGCGGGCTTCATCATAACGAGATGCATCTTTCTTTCACCGTCATTATTGATAAATAAGATCTTATTTTCACCTTTCACCACCGCTTTTGCCGCCTCCATCTCTGTATATACAGGATGGCCGTTAACCGCCACCAGGTGATCGCCTGGCTGCAAACGACCATACAGTTGAGACGCCGTATGAATATCTTTAACTTTCAAACCAGCATTGTCTGGAAAAGCATCCTCAGCATTAATATCGATTGCGTTCTGGGCTTCCCTTACATCGCTTACAGCCTGACTACTCTCCGATTTTGTAAACGAGACGCCAGCAAGCTGATCGCATGAGTTCTGATAAATACTATTAATCATGCTGAAAATAGCCGCCAACATAGCGGCGCTAACAGCCTGTCCAACAGCAATGGCCCAAACAAACACATTGGGTTCTCTCACGGTTTCAACGCGACCAAAGCTATTCTGGCGAGGAATTTCAACATATCCGGCCGTCGAAATTATGATGATGCCACCAATGATTGCCAACACTACCAGCAACCACGCAAGCGCAACCCACCCTGTCCAGCGATCTCTATTCGGCAAGTTCTGGCTCATAAACTATCCCCATTAAGTAACCTCAACAGGGAACGTACCTCACTCAGTTAAATTTGGCTAGCAAGGCTATGCTATTAATATCCCCGCCCTTAACAGCGCCTGTTCCGCTTGCTGTGCGCTATGCCAATCGTTGACCCACTGCGTTTGCTGTAGGCGGTGTTCTAACTGAAGTGCAACCTCATAGCTGACGCGATCACTAATGTAGTCATCAGCACTGTTCGCCTGCTTCGTATCATTGAGCACACACAAGGCACCGGCTTCTATGTACTGCACCTGATGTAGCCGCTCATCCTGTTCGTCAAAGCTTAACCGGGCAAACGCGGGGTGGCCGTAAAGAGCGGTATATTCCAGCCCTTGATACTCTTTACCCCCGAACCCAGCGATCACGCGCCATTGTGTCCGCAAGCTTAGAAACTGTTCGAGCGCGGGCCAGTGCTCCCGCCACACCGCGTAGGTCAGGGGAGCCGGGGGTTCGTCAGTTTCGGGCAGCTCAATGCCTAGCACCTTGGCATCGTCTGCCCGGTTATCCTCTACGCTATCCCCCGCCCAGAACCGGCCCGCGCCAATTAGTTTTTTGCAGCGGCCTGTTGCCGGCCTTCCTGGGCGGCGAACCAGCTCAGCAGCAAGGGACGGCGAACATAGGTTTTTTTCAGCACGGCCTTTAAAAGGTCATCGGTATATTCCAGCTGCTTACCTTTTTCGTCTTTAACGCCGCCCAAGCTGATCAAATCTTTCAATACATCATCATCACTGAGCTTACCTTCACGAAGTTCATCCGCTTTTTTTCGGTATTCATCCCAGTCATGAAGCTTCCACGTGGCTTGCAGTGAGCTGGCTTTCTTCTCGCCGGGCACTTGTACCGGCACATCTACGGTGATGTCGGGAATGTCTTTTAGCGTAAACATTAGGCACTTCCTTTAAGCATTCAGTTGAGGTCTTAGTGATTCGGAATTGATGGCTTACGGGGCGGGGGTGGCCCTAAAGACGAGACGAAAATCGTCGTCGTTAGCAGGGCTGGGTATGAAGCTTAGCCCCAGGTCGTAGTGAATCTTGCTTTGATTGTCGGTAGGCGTGATCGTGTTCACCTGTACCTGGTCGCCTTCAATAACCACTTCTTGCTCCGCGGCATCTTTGTGGGTGAGCGAAAACGCCACGAGCGTGACACCGTTGTGGCTTTCCACCATGGCGAAGTAGTCTTTTGTCGCAATATCCGGCGCTTCGATATTGGTTGAGCCGGTCACGTCACGATTATTGATATCTACCGATACGTGGTTCACCAGATCGGTATGGTCGACTTGGTTGCCCACATTGATGGAAAACGAGCTCATCCGCGCCAAGTGGCTATCAATGCTGGCAAGCGTGTTTTGCTTATTCACCGGCAGCTCTTTGGCCTGCGGGCCTCGCGTTGCCAAACTGGCATCACCACCGTTGACGGTCTTCTTATACAAGCCGGTTAAGCTGAACTCGATATGCGGTAGATTCTGCGCATCGGTGGTAATGGTGAAAGTACCCCGAACTCCTGGGGAGTGCTGCAGCTGACCATCTTCAACCCACCACAACTCAATACTTTCGTGGTTGTCACTGACCGGTTGATAGGTGACCGATTCGCTTCCAACGGTAGTGGTATCGACTGTTTGGGATAGCCCACAGGCACGAAGCAGGATGCCGTAAGAAGGTGGCTCACCAGCGGTTCCCGAACCTGCCAGCGGCACACGGAAAGTGCGCTCAACATATGGGCTGGTATTCACTTGCTCAAAGCCGCCTAAACCATCGCGCACCCTTTCACGGGCTACTGTGTTGCCTGCATAGGGGTTGCCACCATCCAAGCTTTTGACTTCTAGCAAGGTGGCACCGGTCATGTCAGCGCTACCTGCGCCGTAGGTATCTTCGATTTTGGCGACCACTAGCCGCTTACGCCATTTTTTAGCCATGGTTACTGTCCTTTACGGGTTTGGTGATAGCGGCCTCGGCTTTTGATTGGGGCTGCTGCTTTACACGCGGTTTGGTTTCCGAGGGTTCTTTGGTGCGATGCACCAGTACGCGCTTGCCATCGCGCATTTCATAACTGCCACCTTTAGCCATCGTTTCCTCCTGGCGTAAAAAAGCCCGCAGGTGCGGGCGCTGGGTTGTGAGAGGGCTAGTCGCTGTGGATCAGCCGTTGATAGCGGTAAACCTCTCGCCAATACACATAGCGACCAGAACTAGCCACCGGATCGCCACGCTCATATTCCAATGGCGAAACCGCCTCGGAACCCAACTCCAACCCTAAGAGCGCTGTACTGATCACTTGGCGTTGGGTATCTATTTCGCTTTGCGAGGCAACCAGTACAATGGCGACTTGCTCAGTAACGGTTTGAGAGACCTCAAACGTTGCCAACGAATTAGGGGCAGCGAGGCTAGTGACACGATGCACAAAAGACGCCGGTGTTGTGATGTGGCTACTGGCTAACGTGGCACACTGCAGTTCGAAATGTGCCCGATACTGGCGTTGATCAAATTCGTAATCCGTTGCCGCATCGGTGATTTCCCAACTCTCATTACCGGCATGGTCGGCCACTCGGTCTATCAAAGCGGTGGTCATCAAGCGAAGTGGGTCAAAGTCTTTGGCACGCAAGCTGAGCACATAGGTGTCAACACGGCCCAGCCGGTAACCATCCACTTCCACGCTAGACCACCCTGCTAGCTGGTAAACGCCGTTGGTCTCTGGAGCGTCCGCCGGCAGATTGAGCGGCCATAATTGACCGCTCACCACCGGGTCTACCAACGCCACCAGGAAGGGAGCCGTGTCAGCACGGCTGGGATCGGCCTCGCTGGATTCGCTCGCGTGAATACCTGCAGCTCCGAGGGCACTGACGATCGTGCTGATCATGAGATAGCTCCACGCTGGCGTTGCTTATCTAAGAAATTACCCAAGCCTTTGTAAAAGCGTGTCGTCACCCCACTGGAGTGCCGGGCCAACGCTGGCTTCATAAAGGGTTGAGCTTTGATGCCAGGGGATTCATAGCTGTAAAACACGTAGCGGCCATCCTGGCGACGCGCACGGTGCCCTTTCAAATTTCGCTTTACGCTGCGATATCCAGGGTCAACGCCGTGTTCTACTAAGCGCGCTATATAGTCCTGCGAGTAGCCGTTTACTTTCCTCACCGCACCCAGAAACACGCCCTGCTCTTGAGCAGGAATGCCGTACAGGTTCTTTAAGCGCTTACTGAGAACACGCCTACCCAGCGACTGCTTGAGATCACCCGTTAGCACCGCGACGTTGGCTTTCATGTCCGGCACGATCGGCTTGGCAACTTCCTGCAGCCCAGCGCGCAATGCGCGGTTTTTCAGCCCTTCCTCTAACAGCTTGAGCTCTTCCTGCACGGCCTTCAGCTGTGAAGGCGAAAGCGAAACATCAAACCCACTCATGGCACATCAGCTCCAGTTCGCGCCGGCGGCCACCTAGATCAATCGGGCGCCCTTCCAGTTGGTAGGTAACACCGCCATGGCGAAGGCGCAGGGTTTTGCCTGTAGCAGCGGCAATGTCTGCCCTGTACCTGATGCGAATACGGGCAGTGGTTTCGGCGTTGGCCTCTTGGGCTGCGAATAGGGTGCGACCGCGTAGCTGTTCAACATCAGCCCATACCTCCTGACCTACTTGCCAGGCGGTTGGGGTAGCCCCTGAGGCTGTACGCTCACCTTCTGCCCACCACTCAAGCGTAACGCGGTGTCTTAATCGTCCGGCTCTCATACTGGCTGCACCACGTAGTAATCTAACAAACCATCAAGAAACTCTAACTTCGCCACAATGGTGCCGGTGACGACTCGTTCACGATGTTCATAGAGAGATGCTGCAGTGGCTACAATCCATTGCCGTATAGGCGCTGGCACCGCTTCTGGCTCAATGCCATAGCCTGCCTTGTAAACCACGGTCACCACGCCTTCAAAGCGATCGACAGGATCAACGCATGGTGACTCACCCAGCTGAGCTATCCATTCACTTTCTAGCAACACGCCACGGTCATCGCTAACACTTACCACTTCCAGTGCAGGCCAGCGGCGCAGCTCTACTGCGCCGCCTTGGGGATTTCCCCGTTGCCGCCAGGTTTGGGTGATCAGTGCGCGACCTGTGATTTGCTCGGCTTCCTGCCGCGCGGCCATGATGAGCCGCGACACCATGTCGTCATGCTCATCATGTTCGATTACGGCCTGCACCTTGGCCTCAGCCACACTGACCGGCTCGACCGATGGCGGCTCAACCAGTGTGGAGCGCATCATTCGATCACCGCTTCTTCTTTGGCCGAACCGTTGCGCGCCTTACGAGCGGCGGCGATGGCCTTGGGGTTGATGTCGCCTGCCTTGCGGGCTAACAGCGCCGCGACCTCTGTCCCCGGCAACTTAGGGGTTTGGCCCGGTCGGTAGTCTTTACCGCCAATAGTTTCATCCCGCAGGATTAATACCGTTTGGTCGGGCAAGGGCTCATCGTCGGCAGGTGGCTCGGGCATTGCTTGGGTGGTACCGGCATCGGCCGTTGTTGAAGTTCCTGCGCCGGTGCTGGTTAACTCGGAGGCGGTACCATCATCGGCAGGTGCCGGTGGTTCGGGCGTTGCTGAGGTGGTACCGGCATCGGCCGCTGTTGCGGTTTCGGCGGCAGTGCTGGTTGATTCGGGGGTGGCCCCTTCATCTTTAGATGTTTCATCAGCATGGCTCTTTACCTCCGCAGTCTGAGTGGTTTTCTTCGTAGACATGATGTGCTCCTAGCAGTGACAGGTCAGCGGGGCGCGGGGCCCCGCGATGGGTTTAGGAGGCAGCGCACTGGAAGTGCTTAACCGCTCCGCCAATATCCATCAAACGGCCACCAGCCCGCATAAAGGCGAGGAAACCGACCTGGCCTTTTTCGGTGTACTTGGAGTCCGTCATGCGGAACAGCTGAACCTGCATTACGTCGCGGATGATGTACTTCTGGAAGTCACCAAACAGCAGCGGCTTATTGCCCGCGCCCAACTTGGGCATGTTCTGATTGATGGCATAACCATAACCCGCCAACGTATCCGGCTCTTTAGTGGCCACACCGGGTACCCAGATCGGGCGGTCATCCGCGTCTTTAAGCTTCTTCAAATCGCGAAGCGTGTGGTCGTGGAACATCCAGCGGCAAGTAGACATACGGTAAGCCGGGTCTACGCTGTGCTCAGTGTCCACCAGGTCGTCATAGGTAATGGCCGATGTTTGACCGGTTGGCGCAATCTTTCCGCTTTGTGAACCGGTCAGAACGCCGTGAGGCTGGCCGACGCCGGAACCCACCGTAAACATCCGATTGGTAATACGGCCTAGGCGTTGGTTCAGCAAATTACGGATGTGCGCTTCAATATCGATCTGGCTGTCTTGCAATAGCTCAAACGGGATAGCGATTGACTTGGAACTGAACTTGTAGGTGTTATGCGGAAGCGTACCGAAGCTAGTATCACTTGAAGTGACCTGCTGGTTTTCGCCGACGATCTCACCCTCTTCCGTGGTGGCATCGGTGGTGGGCCAGTTGATCCCCACGCCGCTAGCGGTCTGGATGACCTGAGACACTTCACGCATACCGCCAAAGGCTTTCAGCGCCTGCAGTAGCTCGCCACTAAACTGATCGGGCGCAAGGTAACCACCTTCGCTACCGGTACCGGTGCTCATGGCGTTTTGTATCATCTTCTGGCGAAGCTGGTGAACGTGCTGCCGTTCTTCATCATCTAGGCCATCAACGCCATTGCGCATCCAGTTACGGAAAATCTTTTGCTCTTTCTGTTTTACGTGATTGGCTTCATCGGTTGAGATGCCGTCACGGTTAGCACGATCTTCAATGCGGTGCTTATCTTCCGCTTCACGATCCAGCAAGGTTTCGTGCCGCTTGATCTCAGCATCGTAGTTATCGATGTTGCCAACCAGGTTGTCGTACTTTTGCTGCTGGTCATCACCCCACTTGTCGCCAGGGTGCTTATCCAACAGTTCGCGGCACTCTTTAGCCGCTTTGGTGCGCTGCTCCCGCAGGTCTTGAATGCTCTTGGGCATGGTGTTTCTCCTAGGAAAAAAATACCGCCCGTAGGCGGTTTGGTGAATTGGCTAGCGGGAGCCCGCTATTGCCGTTCTAACAGTGCCAGGCGACGCTCCGCCTGTTCACGGTTATAGTGATCTTCAACTGTCGGTGGCTTGGTCAGCGCTGCCGGTGCGTTGGCATAGGCCGCTAGGTTCCAGGCGGCACGGTTCGATTTGCGGTCGGTCTCAGTGATGGAATCTACGAAACCGTTCTCTTTGGCTTCCTCAGCAGTGAACCAGGTTTCAGCTTCCATCCAGGCAATTAGCTGCTCACGGCTTGCCCCGGTGCGTTTTTCGTAATCGGCCAGAATGCTGTCATCCACTTTGGCCAGTAAGTCGATCTGCTTTTGGTGATCACCTTTATTGCCCATGGTGAGCGTCCAGGCTTCGTGAACCATGAAGAAGCCGCCAGGGGTGATCTCTACTTCATCGCAGGCACCGGCGACGTAAGTGGCGGCGGAAGCGGCAAGCCCCTCGATATGGCAAATGGTTTTTGCTTTCACCTGGGTTAACGCGGTGGCCATGGCGCGACCTTCAAAGACATCCCCGCCTGGGCAGTTCATCCGCAGGTGAATAGTGCTGACATCAAGCCCGCGTAGCTCTTGCACGAACTGGGCAGCGCTCACGCCGTACCAATCGCCTATGGCGTCGTAGAGATAGATCTCGGCTTCATCGCCATCCACAGCCACTTTGAAGTCACGGGGGCGATTAACGTTATCTATAAACAGCTGTAACAGCTTAGGCATCGGCATTGGTTTTCCCCTCGGGATTGTAGAGCTTGTCGCCACCCTCGATCGGTGGCAGGTTCTCTTTTGCCCGTACTTCGTTTTGCGTCATAAAGCCGGGGTTTTGTGTTCCACCTAGCGCGCCCTTGTAGTACTCAGAGCGAGTCTTAGCGTCACCACGCAACAAGGCAGCCACGTTAAACTCGGCAAAGTGGCGGCGATCACGGAACAGCTTTCGATTGAGTTCCTGCACAGCTCGCGTTAAGTGGGGCTGAAGGGTGTAGATGATGAACCCCAAGCCCATCTGCTCCAGGCCACTGCCCCAACTGGTGGACTTCTCATTGGCGTTAATCATCCAACCCGGCAAGCCAAAAGCGCGGGCGATATCCGTCACCTGGAATTGCCGTGCCTCCATCAATTGCGCATCCTCTGTACTCATGGTGATTTGATGCACCTGGGCGCCGCCTACCAACATGCCGGGTAAATGCGCATTGGCTGTACCGGTGTGGCGCTTCAGCCAGTTGTCACGGATACGGTCGATCTGTTCTTGAGTCGGCGTCTTATCCATCGTAATCACGTGGTCAGGCCGTGCTCCGTTCGAAAAGAACCGGGCGCTATACTCTTCCGCCGCCAGTGCAAGGCCTATGCCCTGCTTAGCGGCTAAGCCAATCACAGAGGGGCTGCAAATGCCGTTAAAGCCAACGTTAGGTAGGTGGAACACATCGTCTTGATCCAGCCCTTTGTAGCCAGGCCCTGCTGATGACGTGGTATCGAGTTGGGCGTGGTAGCGCAGCCGACCATCTCTTTTCTCAATGATGGTTTGGTTGCGGGCTAACGGCTCGATCTCTACCACTTCACCTAATCGATTACGCTTGAACCAACCCAGGCCATCGCCACGCAATAGCATTGAGGCTATGAGGAATTCCCACATTGACGCTGATGTAAAACCAGGGCCTGCCTCTTGGTTTAGTATCCACCAGAGGTCGTGATCAATACGGCGCTTACCGGTAGCGGTTCGCTCATAGATATGCACCGGCATGGTGCCCACCGCACCGGCTAACATGCGGACGCTGGCGTAAACCGCCGTCACTCGCATGGCGGTTTCAGGCGTAACCGCTGGGCCTGCAAAGCTGGGGTTAACTTGAAACAGCTCCATCATGCCGTTGTAGTCGGAGCTGCTAACGTTAGATTGGCCCTCGGTTGCGTTGTTGAATGCCGGCGTGACGGTTGGCTCTTCGCGCACCGCCGGCCCGGCGTTATTGCCTGTCAGTCGGTTTAGTAAGTTGCGCACGGCATCTCCAGTCACAGCAAAATAAAGTCAGGGTCGCCACCGTCGTCATCGATTTCGCCTAGCGTTAGCGATGTCGCCATCACGGCAGCAACGATGCCGTCCACGCGGCCGGTGGATTTACGTTTATCAACTTTGCGGTTGCCCGCAGGGTCTTCCTGATACACCGCGTTAGCCGCGCACCAGGTCAGCACCGGATGCCCGGTGTGCCGCATCTCGACGTTGATTAACCGCCGCTCGAATTCATCCACCGCCGGCGCCATGGTTTGGAAGCCTTGGCCGCAGCTGACCAGCGGCGGCAGCGTGACGCCTTCGTCATCAATCAGTGAGTTGAGGTCTTCGATTCGCCAGCGGTCGTAGCCAATGCCTTGCAGGTCGTACATCGCCGCGATCTCTGACAGCTGATGCAGCACGTGCCGCTTGTTGATCGCCTTGCCTGGTGTCGTGAGCAAGTGGCCCCGCTCTTGCCAGAGCGTGTAAGGAACGCGGTCTTTTTCCGCTTTGCGCACCAAGCCTTCTTCCGGCAGCCAGAAGTAAGGGATCATCCGCCATACCGGGTCATCCGGTACCGGCTCAAACAACAGCACTAGCGCGGTTAAATCCTGGGTACTCGATAGGTCTAGGCCCGCGTAGCAGCGGCGGCCTAGCAGGCTATCGTGATCAAACTCTTTGTCTTGAGTGGCAAGCCAAGCATCGCGACTGATCGCCGGGTTGTCTGCCTGCACCCACATGCAGAAGTTGAGGCGCTTAACAGTGGCTTCTTTGCTGGGCATGCCCCGCGCCTGGGTCACCTGCTCGCGCAGATACTTCAGGCCGGGGATGCCGTAAGCCAGTGACGGGTTGGCCTTGTACCAGCACTCTTCGTTATCAAAGGGGTCGTCTGTTTCATCCAGGCAGCAGACGAAGCCAAAGAACGAATCGTCTTCCAAGCCACCACTGGCGACCTTGAGCGCGTAGTCGTGGTAGTCCCAGCAAACTGAAAGCCGGTCGGTACCGGAGTTGGTGATCATGAAGATCAACGCTTGCTCGCGGCTCTTGGTACCGGCCCGCATCATCTCAACAACTAGCGGGGTTTTGTGTTCGTGGATTTCATCCAGCAGCGCGACGTGTGGCCGGGGGCCTGATTGCCCATCGTCAGCTGCCACCGTGCGAAAGAAGCTGCTCGTTTTGTGGAAGGCTAGGTTGTACTCCTTGCCCACCGCGCCTGACTTGACGATACGCGTGGCGAGCAGTGGAGACTGATCGACCATGGCCACCGCGTCGCGGAACAGGATTTGCGCCTGGTCTTTCTTCGTCGCCGCTGCATAGACTTCGGCGCGCTCTTCACCATCAGCCACTAAGCCATAGAGGCCAACGCCTGCAGCAAGTGGCGACTTACCAGAGCCCTTTGCCGTTTCCACGTAAGCAACGCGGAAACGACGCCAGCCATCTTCCGATTTCCAGCCGTAAAGGCTACCGACGATGAACGCCTGCCAGGGCAAAAGGTGAAACGGCTCGCCTTCGAAGCGCCCACCGTTGAGGCGCAGCACATCTTCAAAGAATCCGATAGCGTGGTTGGCCGCCTCAAGATCCCAATACAGCCCGCGGGCTTCGCCTTCTTCTAGATCGCGCAGGTGCCGAGCGCAGGCATTGCGAACTTGGGGCCCCGCAATCAGCTCCTCATCAACTACCGCTTGAGCAAATGCCGTCGCACGATCTTCACAGACCGTATTTGGCGGCGGTTTCTTTTTGCTCATTGGGGAACAACTCTCCTTGATTCACTTGTCCGGTACCGAGTTTGGCCCGGGCGCTGGGGTTCAAGCCGAACGAATCGCCTGCTTTTCGCATGCGTTCCTCAGCCCGGTTGGCCAACTGCATCCAGGCGCTCATCTGCTTGTAGCCACTGGGGGTCACTTCGACCATGCCGCGGTCTTCCATCTCGGTGATTTTTTCCCGAGCTACCTTCCAATCGCCCCACGCCTGGCAGTAAACAGCCAGTTCAGCGCGGTCGACCTTGGTGATGAGCCCCAGGATTTCGAGGTCTTTCACGATGCGGCGCCACTCTGCCTTGGCATCTTTAGTCAAAAACGCGGGGCACGGCGGCGCTTCAACTTTCAACTGGAGCGCATTGCCACCGTCTTGCAGATCGTGCGCGCCTTTCTTACTCGGGTTGCCGCGTAACATGTGGACGTTCCCTGGCAGCGGGCGGCGTCCGGAGTTCTTATTGCCAGCCATGGGAACCTCCAGAAATTGAAATTGGTCGGCATTAAACCGATGAAATGATAGGCTTCAGGTAACCCCACACCGATATACCCCCCTCCCATTTTTCCCGCTTGCACAAGAAAAGGGGGCTGATCGGTCTAGAAGCGAAAAGCCCTGAACTTTTACCTCCCCCCACCTAGAAAATGATAAAAACTCTCATTTACAGCCAAAACAGGCAAAAATGCGGCTTTAAGCCCAGTGATGATGCGGGTCGGCGGGCAATCCATCAGCATCGCAGCCAGGCAGCGCGCCGCCCTTCTCAAGCCGTTGCTTGTCGATGTCGTGGCACGGCTTACAAAGCCCTTGCCAGTTCGACCGTCGCCAGAACAGCTTCAGGTCGCCTTTATGGGGCTTGATATGATCGACAACCGTAGCGGCCGTAACCCTTCCCCGGCGTTGGCAGAACACACAAAGCGGGTTCTCACGAAGGTACTCTTCACGCGCCTTCTGCCACTTGTAGCCATAGCCACGTTGAGTCGATGAGCCACGCTGCTTGTCGTAGTTACTCACTGCTCGCCTGCCGAACCCGGCTTAAGCAACAGCTGATAGACTGATTCACGGTCAGCATTCGCCCGCCGGCGCAGTGATTCATAGTCGGCCAGCAACTGAAGTAGGTCGCGGTTGTGCGACACACGGCGCTGTGGCTCACTCAGTGGCGTCAGCAGGTGCGGCGGCACTTCCGGCATCACGAGCACCGGTACTGTCACCATCTTCGGGGAGGTCGAGCACCCAGCTGCTAACAGCATCAGGCACAGGCTGCCCAGCCCAATCGCTAGTCGTCGCATCGTCTCTCTCCAGTTGCCGTGCCGTGTGGCGCATCATGTCCACCAGTTCATTGTCTCGCTGCAGCTGCTTGTCACGCGTGGCGAGCACAGCGCTCAACGTCTCCATCTGCTCACGCTGCCAGCGCTGGTGTTCCTGCAGGATCTCTACTTGATCGTGTGCACGCGCTAATCGGCTTTCAGTCACCGATAACTGCATGGCATAGTCACGCGCCTGCATGCCTGCAAAGATCGTGATGCCTAACAAGCCAGCAATAGCCCAGCCAGATAGGTTGCCCAGAATCCGCTTAATCATTTCAGCCACCGCCCGAGGATCTTCTCGTAGAGTTCATCCGCTCGATTGCCAAACCACTCAGTCCCCTTGAACGCCACTACCGCGCCAAGGGCGGCAGCAAGATCAACCGGCAGGCCGAAGTAGTGCAGCACTGGGAAAGCGGCCAAGGTTAAGCAGCCACACAACATGGCTTCCAGCCAGCTCTTGCTGACGCGATTGCCCGCGTGCAGGCTGCGTAGCATGCCCACTAAGAAAGCCAGACCTGCCGCGTAAAGCTGAGGCCAAGCGGTGGCGACATACGCAAGCAACGCCTGCCATAAGTTAGGGTCACGTCCCGGCATTGGATGACTCATTGTTTGATGAATTTAGGGTCACGCCGCCCGCGCCGCGTCCGCGATCACGTCCGCCACCGCCTCAACCAGTTCGTTGTAATGCCGCTTGAACTGGTAGAGATCGTTAGCGTTCGAGAGAAAGAACAACTCAAAGATGATGCCGCCGCCACCGCTCACAAAAGCGAGTCGCTCGTGGTACCCCGCGTTCTCAGGCTTAGCACCACGATTAGCAATGCCCAACAGGTCAGCGGTCACACGGCAAAGCTCAGCGCCCAGCGGCTTGTTATGAGCGCGGGATAATGTCTCAACGCCAGTAGCACCAGGGCCACCACCGTTGGTATGGAATTCAATCGCGATCTCGAAACCCTTAGCGATCTGCACTGCCTCACGTAACGGCAGGTTCTCACCCGGCTCGCCGTCCAGGGCATGCTGAATGCCTAGGTGCTTCAGCCGATCGCTAACGTCATCGCGGAACAGTTGAACGATGTCCGCTTCCTTGTAGCCGTTAGCAACGATCCCCGGCACCGTGTCGCTATGCCCAGCAGAGAGCATTACCGTTGTGCGCTGAGGTGGCCGTTGGGGCACCGCGTTAACGTGATCAATCCACCGCATGCCCATTGGCCTACCTCCAAAATTAAAATGCCCCGCATAACCGAAGCTATGCGAGGCACCGCCCACCACGGACGGGAGCACTGGTTGTCAAGCGCCCAAAAAAAAGCCCCAGCGGTTAGGCTGGGGCTTCTAGGTGGAGACGCATCTATCAGACGGTAGCTGAATAATGGGCCTCCACTCCGGTGGCATCAAGGGGTCGGTAATGCCAAACCTTCAATGTAACGGGTTCATCCTGGCGTCATACAGACATAAGTGGGTGTCAGGCCCGTTTATATCGCTTGTGACTCTCCCTTAGAGCTTGCTTAAGCTCGTAGTGCATGCGATGCAGGCGATCGTAGTAGGTGCTTTCAGCAAGCCCAAGGCGCTCGCCTTTCGCATCGTTATACCCATTCCAGAGGTAATGCTCATGGGCCAGCACCTGATACTCAGCGCTCAAACTATTCACGGCCTTCTGCATTTCCCAAGCCGCATCATCCATATCACCCAAGCCAAGCAGATCACGCGAGCCCTTAGGGCCACCGCTAGGCATCACACCGCCAAACTCGGCAAGGCGTCCCAGAGGTGAGCATTGACGCATTCCCCGCCCTTTCAGTTGATCCGCCCAATGCTGCAGCAATTCGTCTATTTCCTTGATCATCATGCCCCCTGTCTGACTGTCTGATTACCTGTCTGAATATCTGTCTGATAGTTTTTATCTTGCTTATTAACTACTTACTTCATTCTTCAGACATTCAGACAGTAATATATAAAGGTTGTCATGTGCGTACGCGCGCGCATGGGCTATCCGGTAAAAGTCTGTCGGACTGTCGGAAACCGCATAGCGGCGGGATTCCTGCGTCTGAAAGTCTGTCTGATAGTCTGTCTGACTGTCTGACTCATAACCCAGTATCCTCATGCTTCACTTCCACCTTGAAACGGAACGCCCGCGCCTGCTCGCTAGCCAGGTCAGGCCAGCCCGGCTTGCCAACCTTGTCCACATATTCAGGGGGCACAAACAACCTGGTCGTTTTGAATGGGCCAGAGCTAGCCGGATAACGTATATCGCGCCGATCCCTCAGCATGTCCCTAGCCACTTCATCACAGAACCACCGCTGCTTGGTCTTAAACTCATTCGTGTTCTCGCACCATCGTAAGAAGGCCTTCCAAAGGTCGGGCACCGCCACCACCCCATACGGCAAATCTAGATCACCATTCCGCCACTCATGGATGAAGAACCGGGCCGGCGAAAGGCTGGAATCTATTAACCGTTGCTTAGCATCGGATAGCGGCGGCTTGGTGTGCGCCTTGAAGTCAGCCAACGGCAGGTTCAGCAGGTAGTGATAGAAAGACTCGACACCACCGTTGGCGATCTCCTCAGACAAGGCCTCAAAGTATTCAGGCGGTGGCACATCTTCCACATGCAGCACGAAGTAGCGTCGATCGCCCAGGTCGAGCTCCAACGGTACCGTCGAGTTAGAGAGAAAAACGAAGTTTACATGGTTGCGCTCACTGCGCAGCGGCATGTTCTTTTCATTGATCTGGAGTTCATCACCGGTCACTACATGCTTGAGAACGCCCTTGTAATGCGCCTTCTCAGCCCTGCTCACGACCTCCTCAGCCAGCGCGAACAACCGCCGCGACTGCCACCCGGTGAACTGGCTTTCCAGCTGGGCCTGCCCGATCGTCACGCCGTACTCACCATAGATCCGCTTCAAGATGCCCTCAAACAGCAACGACTTACCCGTACCTTCCGCACCGTGAACCAACACGGCGCTGGCCATCTTGGTACCCGGCTGCTGCAACGGCAATGCCATCCACTTCAGCAACCACCAGAACTCAGCATCACGTTTGCCACATAGGCGGTAGATATGCGCCCTGATTAGCTTGCAACCTTCATCACTTCTCGGGTCAGGCTCCATCTTGAAACCGTCATAAAGGTTCACGCTCAAACGCGGGTCGACCTCCTCGGTAGGATCGAACACCACCTCCTCGGCAATCATCCGCCACGGGTGATCCTGCCACTCTTTGAACGTCTCCCGGCCAACTGCCTCACGAACATGAGGTACGCGTATCAGCTTGCCGCGCATACCATCCCAGACCAAATCCGTGCCATAGATCAGCCGGAAGTGATTGAGCATGTCATCTTTGCGAATGCGAACGCCGTAAGGGTTCTCCTCCTGCCCCTCCTGTGGGTGAGTGGGCGCGATTTCCTGCCCTTGATCTTTTTCACTGGTACCGCACTCCAGAGAGGGGGCGATGGGGAGAGGTTGACGACTATCGTTCGCCGCCTCAACCGCAGCAAACAACTGTTGCCTAACAGCATCCAAGCCCTCAGCAACATGCAAGTCATTCCAATCTGCCATTACGCGGCCTCCTGACTCAGCTGGGGAAACACCGCCACGGCATGCATGGCTTGCGCGATCTCCTCGGCTTTCTTACGGCCGGGGTTATCCTTCACTTGCGGGTCATCATCGCCACACACCACCAGCGTCGCCCCCTGATACAGCTGGCCTAGCAGCGGTACCACACGCTGTAGGTTGCCAGCATCCATCGCCACGGCCACCGGCCAACCGGTGGCCATGTGAATGCTAGCCGCTGTCGCGTAACCCTCAGCTACCGCCACTATCTGCGATTCACTACCGGCGCCGATCCGATGCCAGGTACCCGACTTGCGACCATATTTAGGAAAAAGCTTGGTACCGTTAGGCTTAATCACCTGAATCGAAACCACCTTACCGTTTACGTCGCGCAGTGGTACCACCACATCGCCTTGCTGAATTCGCATAAAGGAAATGTGATCCGGCCTTGGCTGGGGTAAATCATCAAAAAACCGCTTCACTTCCATACCCGGCCAAACGTCCGCCCTTTGAGCCTGGTCATCGATACTAATCACCACCGAGCAACGCGGGAACCACACGCCGAACGCCTCCACCTGCTTGGCATCCAGGTAAGCGGATTTGCCCTCACGTTGGCAATGCTTCTTGATGAAGTGGCGGCACGCCATGGCCACCGTTTCACGCATCGCCTCACGGCGCTTTTCATCGGCCTCGATCTCAGCTTGGCGAGCCTTGCGCCTTTCCTCTTGCTCAGCCTTCATTCGCTTCCGATCGTCAGCGCTCATCTCCTTACGCTCACGCTTCCAGCCATGCTGACCCGCTAGCTTGATGATGGTACCCAAGCGCACGTGACCCGCTTGCAGGCTTTTCCAAACACTCTGAGCATCCTTCGCGTTATAGCTATCGCCGCCTTGGCTCCATTCATCCCACGCAAAAAAACCGTCATCACCGTATTCGGTTTTGACGGCATTGCCGATGTTCACCCAGGTATCACGGTCATCGGCGGGGATATGCGTTAACGCCAGGCGCAGTTCATCCATCGTTAAAAGATCATGCTGCATGGGGCACCTCCCCAGCAACGCAACCATTAAAGGGTGGGCACTCATAATGGTCATGAAGTAAGCTTTGAGTTGCGAACACCAAGCCCACTACACAAACCAAGGAGTGCCCATGACAACTGAACGTCGTGATCCACCACAACGGCCGGTTTATACACCACCGCCCGATACTGGCCGGGGTAAAGCGCAGGTACCAACTTCCAAGCGCCCGCAACCCAAAGGTCAATAATAAATCGCCTGAGGAGGCAAAATGGATACAGAGCAAAGCATTCCACGTACGCGAGACGACATGGAATGGGAACTTAGATTCGCCATTTGCCTTCTCAGCCGATACCGTAATCTGGCACGAAATGCTGATTTGGCATTGACTTTGATAACTCTGATTGGCCTGACCAGTGCAGCTAGTTCTCTTATAAATAGTGACAGCAGTGCCTTGCTTGCTAGCATCGCTGGTGGACTGCTGACCATGACCAGCATATTGCAAATTGTTTATAAACCGGCAGAAGCTAAGGTACACGCAGCAGTCAGCCGAAAAATGTATACCGACTTGTGGAGCGAGACATATCACATCACGCATGATGAGTTCGATAGACAACTCATCAAGCTCCATGGAGAGGATATTGGTGTGGTAGAAGGCTTGAGGCTTGTTGCTGAGATCGATACCGCTCGTCAGCTGGGCCTTAAAGATAAAAAGCTTATCAAGCAACTCACGCGCTGGAACAAATTTCTGCGATTTTGTAGCTAAGGCAGCCACATGAAAAAGAAATCTTCTAAAAAAAGATATAGACAGATAATCGTTACAGCAAAGGCCGTTAAAAGACGGGCTACTGCTAAAAAAGCAAAACGCCAGATGCCCGGTGGCAAAAGACCTGGCCCCAGAAAATGAATCTGATGAGAGAGTCATAAATGATTGCTTTAAAGTGCACGCAGGCATGTTCAAGCACTCATTCGGGCGCCCATAATTATGAGTTTTTGTGATTAACATCACCGCCCCTCCATCGCTGTCTGACACTCAACACAAAACTGCACCCCCGGCAGCGCCTCACGCCGCGCCGCTGGGATCGGCTCATCACACTGCTTGCAAACCGCACGGCTAGAAAGCGAAGAAGGCGCGCACTGCTGGCGAGCCTTCATTGCCTGCTCTAACCGCCACTCAATGTAATCGTTCGCGATATCGGCCTTATCCATCGTTAGCATCCCCATCAAACCGCTGAGCGCTCACCAGCAGCCCCTGCAGGGCACTAATCAACTGACCTTTCAGCTTCTTAAGCTCCGAGACTTCGCTAGCGGTATACACACCGTCTTTACGATGCTCGCTAATGCGGCTCAACAGGTCAGAGACACGGCTCGACATATCCGCCACTGCCTCCATTAACTGCTGTTCGCTGCTGTCGTTCGTCGCTTCTTGGTACTCGAACCAATGGGCACCAGGTACCAACGAAAGCAATGAATCAAGAATGCGCGGGTCTCTGGTCGCTTCCAGCACGTATTCCAGATCATCAAGCGACAGCTTGTGCGACTCAGCATTGGGATTAAGGCTGTGCTGCAGCGTGGTGGCAGGCACCCCATAAATTGCGGCAATCGCCTTGCCGCCACCGGGGTAATCACGCGCCGCATGATAGAGGGATAAATTAAGGGGCAGGATTTCGCGCTCAGCGCGATCCTTTGAGGTGGGCCAACGTTTAGACATGGCATTACTCCCGTTCCTATGCCATGCGCAACAGCTCCCCAGTGGTGTATGATGGGAACTGTAGCGCAAGGGGCTTTATTGGTTTGCTCTCTTGCGTTGCAACAAGTCCAGTGAGGGATCGGTCTGTGGTGGGCAGACCCTCATTGGCATCCGCTGGGTAAGTTGCTTTCGAGCAGCTTATCCAGCACCTCTAGCGAATCGCTAGGCGGCCTTACTTATCAATTCTTCTTCAGTGACGCCGTAGTGCATTAGCACCTCCAGCAATGAAACTTTCCCATCACTTGCATCAGCTAACTTGCGCATGTAACGCAAAGAAGCGGCCTTGCGAGCTTTCAGCACATGCACCCTAAGGTAGCCGGCAGATGTACCTACTCGTTTAGCATATGCTTCGATCGGTCTTTCACCTTCGATACTCGCCTGATCCAGCTCACGAAGATAATCATATAGCGTCATAACGACCTCGATACTACCCATATGGTATTGGACTATCAATACCTCAATGCTCGTTTACCTTTAAGGTAATGTCAAGGAAACTTGGAGGTATGGACATCAAAACTACGCGCCGCATGCGCGTCCAAAGCCTGATTAAAGAGCGTGACCTAACATTGAAGGCTTTTGCCGATAGAATCGACAGAAGCCAAGGTCAAGTAAGCGCGATTGCTGGAGCCTCTGCCCATAAGGGTATTGGTGACGCTTTAGCACGTCATATAGAAAATTGCTTACATCTGCCTCATGGATATCTAGATCAGCCATTCACAGATAACAATGCTTCAGTAATCACTACAACCACCTCACGCCAGCTACCTGTGCTTGGTCTAGCATCGGCCGGGAGGCTCATGGAAAACATTCAGGATGCCAGCGTAAGTGAATATGTCGTTGCGCCAGGCCCTACTGGCCCGCACGCATTTGCATTGAGAATTGAAGGGATCAGCATGGAGCCACGCTTCCAGGAAGGTGACAAGATCGTTATCGATCCTGACCTTGAGTGGAAAAATGGTGATTTCGTTTACGCTATGCGTATTTCAGATAATCACGGCACTTTTAAGCAGCTTCGTTGTGAAGATGAAGAAATGTACCTCTGTGCGACTAACCCTAGCTTTGAGCCTCGTTACACCCGTATGGATGGGGAATGGACTATTTTAGGTAAGGCCCGCTGGCGTGTAGAAGACCTATAAGGAATAACAATGGCTCGTCCAAGAGTATTTATTAGCTCCACCTATTTTGATTTAAAAAACGTACGCTCAGACCTAGAACGGTTCATTAAGGAAATAGGCTATGATCCAGTACTTAATGAACGGGGGAACATACCATACGGCAACCAATCAGAGCTTGAACAGTACTGTTATAAAGAAATCAATAATTGCGATATATTGATTTCAATAGTTGGAAGCAGGTATGGAACTGGATCGCGTCTTCATGATGCATCAATATCTAACCAAGAACTAAAACAAGCAATTGATTTAGGAAAGCAAGTATATATATTCATTGACAAAACAGTTCATGCAGAATTCAGGACGTACGAAAAAAACAAAAAAAATGAGAACATACAGTATGCTGCAGTTGACAACCCGAAGATATACAAGTTCATAGAGGAAATTAGCAGTTTACCAATAAACAACAATATCGCTGGCTTCGAAACCTCAAGTGACATAATTTTTTACTTGAGAGAACAATGGTCAGGCCTGTTTCAAAGACTTCTTAGCGAGGAAGCAAAGAAAAAAGAACTACAAGCAATTGAAGATATTAAATCAGCAGCTAAAACTCTAGAGCAACTAGTAACATTCCTAACTAATGAACGAAAAGAAACTGACTCAACAATTAAAGAAATACTTCTTTCAAACCACCCAGCATTCTTGTCTATAAAACAGAAATTATTGATTCCATTTAGAGTATATTTCACAAACCTTGCTGAGCTTAACGAATTATTGTCTGACAGGGGATTTGTAGACATAAATATTCCGGGAATAGGGGAAGAAACAGATTCGCTCGAATGGTGCGATTTTGGATCAAATAAACTGATGACAGTAAAAATTAGCAATGATTTATTTGATAGCCAAATGAAACTAAATATTATCACTCCTGAAGAATGGGATGACAGCTGGGTGCAGGTACATGTACAGACACCTAGACGCCTAAGAGATGTTTCTGCCAAAACAATTACATCAGATTTTGATGACGAAATACCTTTCTAAATACCCAAAAGGTATTTACATAACACCTTTATGGTACTAGTCTAGCTCCTACACGCCCACCACGTGTAGGAGAAAGCTATGCAAACCAATACCCAACCATGCCGGGTGTACATGCACCCGGCAGCAGGTAACAGCCACATCGCCATTCAGGCCATGCAATACGTCACAGGGCGCGTTGCCGCCCGCCTGGCTGGTAACAAATCCCGCACGATCTATCTGCTCACCCCTGAAGAAGCGGCCCGCTATCGCCGTCAGGGCGGTGCAGCATGAGCACTATCGCCCACCTCCCCGCTACCAGCGTGCTCACCCAAGCGCACCGCGACGCCATGGCCTACATCCAAGAGCTGGCGATCACGATCAGCCAGCAAGGCACCTATGCCGTTCATGCGTACTACTCAGGCATTGCCCACGAGTTCACGGTACACGTACTGCTATTCAGCGAGATAGAAAAGGGTAACTTCAAAGCGCCCACAGTCATCAACGTATACCTACCGGGGCGCTGCTCTTGGATGGGGGCTCACGCGCTTCAAGAGCTGCAGGCAACGGCACGCGTACTGGAAGGTTTCCTAACCCCAACAACAGGAGACGCCGCATGAACGCCCCCCAACACCCACAGGCTGTCCGCGTACTCGGCAAGCGCTACACGCTCAAAGAAGCCGCCGCGCTACTCGGTACCGGCCATATCACCCTGTGCAAGAAGCTACGCGAGCTAGGCATGCTGGACGCCAACAACATAGGCACCCGCCCTCACACCAGCAGCGGGCGCCTATGCGTTGAACTTAAAACCTTTGAGCACAGCGGCTTGGGTACTGAAAAGCCTTACGGCAAAACCTTGGTAACAGAGCGTGGCCTGCTCTACATCGCCAATCGCCTCAACATCAAGATCCAGCGCGAGGCGGCCAACGATGAGTGAGCCGATGCCCGAGTGGGGAGAAGCCCTACCCGACACCAGCACCGTGGGGCTGCTATATCAACAGTTCGAGCGCGTCCTAATCCCGCTGGACGATGTGCGCGTGGCCTACTTCCGCAACCTCAACTACGAGACGTTCAGGCGGGCACTGCGCAGCTACCGCGTACCGCTGCCGGTGGTCACGCTAGACGACTCGGAAAAGGCGACGCCCTACATCTGCATTTACCAGCTAGCCGCACTGATCGAACAGCGCGCCATTGCATCCGCACGGCAGCGGCGAGTGATCTTCACCACCACTAGCGTTGATGCGCAGCTGCGCCAAAGCATGATCGACGCGGTACCCATTACCCAGTTTCGCGATGTGGCAGAGGCCACGCCGAAAAACCAGGCCTAACGGCCAACACCACCACGCAATAATAGAGGAAACCAATCATGTCGACTCAATCCACAAGCACCGACATCAACGCCCTGCTGGACGACCTAGACGCGGGCATCTTCCGCGAAAAGCTAGCCCGCGCTTTGAGTGATGCCGCCGCAGGCTGTGTTCAGCACGGCAAAGCCGCTGACGTCACCATCAAGTTCAGCCTGAAACAGATCGCGGACAGCTCCCAGGTCGATTGCGCCCACAAGCTCAGCTATGTGGTACCCACCGCCAAGGGCAAGCGCTCTGAAGAGAACACCACCAAAACGCCGCTGTATGTCGGCAAAGGCGGCAAGCTCACGCTGTTCCCCGAGAACCAGGGCAAGTTCGACTTCCAGCCGGAAGGCCAAGGCACCACCCAGCGCGCCTAACCAGCGTACTGGCACACCCAAAACCCACCAACGCAAACCAATGCAATAAGGAATCCCCATGGATCACCAAGCAATCGACAAAATCCAGCAGCTAGTCCACGCCGCCATGATCGGCGCACCAGGCACCGACGTGCCCACGCTGCTGGTACCGGATGGCTATACGCTGGCGTCGTTAGAGCAATATCAAGAAACGCCCTTCCGCTTCCGCGGCGCTTTCGCTACTAGCTCGATCGAAGACTATGGCCACTACGTTAACGCCGAAGATGAATCCCGCGTGTTCGTGGATATCGACGCCATGCGCGCCAAGGCGTTCTTTGACCTAGGCAACCCAGCAACACCAGGCCATGGCGAGCACACCGCCAGCCTACGCCTAGAGAAAACCGGTGCCTATGAAGCCTGCCTACAAGCTAACGGCTCAAGCTTTGCGCAAAAGGAATTGGCCCACTGGATCGAGGACTGGCACCACTGCATCACAGGGATCGACAGCAACGGCGAAGACCTCACCGCCAAACAGCTCGCCAACGCCGTGCGCAAAATCGAGATCAAAGCGACCTCCGAGCGCAGTCATGAAGATGGCGACTGGAACACCAAGCGCTCAGGTATGGACGCACTGGATGCCAGCGCAGGCGATGCCACGCCAGATATCATCCGCTTCCACTGCGTGCCTTATGAGGGCCTAGCCTTCCGCACGTTTGAAATGCGCGTTTCGATCCTGACCGATGACATCAAACCCAAGCTAAAGCTGCGCATCATTGGCTTGGAAACCGCCCAGGAAGAAATGGCGAAAGAGTTTAAGCAAGTGCTGACTGATGAGCTTGAAGAAAACGCCACGCTCTTGTTGGGCTCATTTAGCAAGCAATAACCACACCCGCACGACCACCCCCGCCGCTACCCACCACTAGCGGCGGGGTTCCACCACTAGGAGCAAACCAATGCATCAACTACTCGCACACCCGTTGTTTGAGGAACGCCCCGCTAGTGACATTCTGGAGCCGTTCGGCTTTGACGTGAATGTCCGCAGCACTGAGCTACCGAACGAAGATGACGAACCGGAAGATTTTGCCCGGTTCACTGAGAATTACGAAGCCTACATCGAAGCGCTCGAACATACCCCACCCGGAGGCTTCACAGAGATCGCCCGGTTTGAAACCGAAGATGGCGATATCGTCTTCGTCTCCGTTCGCGCCAAGACGTTCTTTGCGCAAAGACTATTAGGCTCTGATCCCGACTACTCAGAGCTTGTTAATCCGCAAGCACGAGCAGGGCAAGCGATTTATGAAGAGCGCACCCGACAAATGCAAATGGAAGGCTTTACTCTTGAGCAGGATGATCACTGGTCAAAAGGCGAACTGGCCAGAGCAGCGGGCGCTTACGCCTCGATTGCAGGCAACGCCATTGAACGTGGTGCATCAGATACCAGCAACATGCTTACAACCGATTGGCCGTTTGATCGCACCTGGTGGAAACCCACCACTCCACGCCGCGACCTGATAAAAGCAGGTGCCCTGATCCTCGCCGAAATCGAACGCCTAGACCGCGCCACTGCCTATGCTAAAGCTGGGGAGGACGCCGCATGAGCACACAACAGCAGCCCCATGCAGGCCCACAATACCCACAATTCAAACTGGTCGAGTTTAACAAAGTGCGCCAAATGCGAGGCGCCGAAGCGGCCCGCATTGAAATTATCTATGGCGAAGGCGACCACGATTGGCTCTGGATGTCCGCCGGCGATCTTCACGGCAACATCCGCCAGTTCGGCGAACACGAAGCGCTCACCGAAGCCCTGAAAGCCTACGGGCAAGGGGGCCGGGGATGAACTACGAAGCCTGGCGTATCAGTTTTCAAGACAGCGAGCAGGCCGCGAAAGCGGCCTTTCAAGATGCCCAGCGCAATCATGAAATGCTGCTCAACACTCTCACCCGCTGCAACGAACTGGACGCCAACCTGCAGCGCATCATTGCGGCTGCTACCGCTGAGGGCCCAGGGCCACTGACTCAGGCGGCTATAAAAGAGATGCCAGCAGCAAGCCTGACACTTTTCCTTGCTGATGCATTTGAGAAAGCCGAAGTAGAGAGCTCAATGAAAGTGGAATGCATTGGTGAGTTCTCAATTGAGGTAGATCACGCCTGCACAAGCTGTCATGAAAATGGCAGTGATGAAGAGTGTGAATTCTGCGAAGGCGAAGGCTCATGGGAACAGAAGCACATGATTGAGTGGACGATGACTAAGGACATCTTCAAGGCCATGTGCATCGCTAAGGCCCGCCACCTTAGAAACTCGGTGAAGCTGGAGGTGATCCAGTGAAATTCTCAATGAACGGCTTCCGCAGCCAGCTTAGCGGCGATATCCAAGAGCTACGCTACCTCGTCAACAACGTCATTAACGATGAGTGGTATAGCAAAGAAGACCTAGCCGACGCTTTGAACGCTGTAATCCGGCACAGCAACTGTCTGAACTGCGTCTACTCCGCCGACGATCCTGACTTCACGGATATGGGTGATCTAGAAGTTGAGCCCCTTGAGCTGGATGAAGAACACCAGGATGAGGGGGAAGCCCAATGAAACGACAGCCTCCCCACTGGCGCACCCAATACGCCCTCGACTACGAAGGTGAAATAAACGTCGATCTATTCGCCGGCGGCGGCGGTGCCAGCACCGGCTTAGAGATGGGTCTAAAGCGCCCCGTGCACGTCGCGATCAACCACGATCCCGACGCCATCAGCATGCACACCGCCAACCACCCCGGCTGCGAACACTACCAAAGCGATGTCTACGAAGTAGATCCGATCGCCGCCACCCGTGGCCGCCCGGTGGGCTGGCTACACGCCAGCCCCGACTGCACCCATCACAGCCAAGCCCGGGGCGGGCAGCCACGCAAACGCGCTATCCGCTCGCTTAGCTGGGTAGTCCACAAATGGGCAGGCCTGGTGCGCCCCCGCGTCATCTCGCTGGAAAACGTCGAGCAGATTTTGCAGTGGGGCCCACTCGTCGCCAAGCGCTGCAAAGAAACTGGCCGTGTTAATAAAATCGACGGTACCGTAGCCGCTCCAGGCGAGCACACGCCGATCAATGAACAGTTCTTGGTACCGGACAAGAAACGCCGCAGCCAAAACTGGCGGCACTTCATCGGCGGCCTACGTGCGCTAGGGTACGAAGTAGAGTGGCGCACGCTCCCCGCATGTGACTTTGGCGCCCCCACAACACGCAAGCGTTTATATCTGATCGCCCGCCGGGATGGCCAACCCATCGTATGGCCTGCACCTACTCACGCCCGCAAACCCGCCAAGGGCCAAAAGCGCTATGCATCGGCGGCATCCTGCATTGACTGGTCGGATCTCGGTAAGAGCATTTTCAACCGCCCCCGCCCACTAGCAGAGAACACGCTCAAGCGCATCGCCAAGGGCATTGATAAGTTTGTGATCGGCGCGCCTCAGCCGTTCATCGTGCCGAACAACACCAACAATACCGCCAAAATCGTAGCGGAACCGGTACCCACCATCACAACTGGCGGCCGCTTGCTACTTTGCAGCCCAACATTGGTTCAGCTAGCCCATGGCCAGGGCAAGCCAGGTGGCGTCCAGCGCTGGGGCATCGGCAGCCGCGATATTGAAGAACCGATGAATACCATCACGGCCAGCAGTGGAATGGCGGTGGCCACCGCCTACATGGCGCAAATGAACGGCGGCTTCTACGAAGGCGCAGGCCGCGCCGCCGATGACCCGCTAAGCACCATCACCGGCCGCGGCACCCAGCAACAGATTGTCACCGCCCACGGCCTGGTGCACTGCACGCTGTCTCAACAGGTAGAAGAAAGTGCCCTGCAGGTAGCCGCCTTCCTAATGCGCTACCACAGCACCGGCGGCCAATGGGCAGACCTCAATGAGCCGATGACCACGGTAACGACGAAAGACCGCTTGGCGTTAGTGACCGTCTACATCAAAGGCACGCCCTACGTCATCGTGGATATCTGCCTGCGCATGCTCAAACCCCGCGAGCTTTACCGCGCCCAGGGCTTTCCAGATACCTACATCATCGATCGCGGGCACGATGGCAAACCGTTCACAATCACCGCGCAAACCCGCATGTGCGGCAACAGCGTCAGCCCGCTGCCCATGGCAGCACTCGCCGCGGCTAACGATCACCAGGTAGTAGAGCTCAATCACATGGAGGGCGTGGCATGAAGACACTTAGAGTTGGCATTAAGCCTGCAACGATGCCAAGCCAAACCACCCCCGCAACCTGCACACTTCCAGGAGGCGACCATGCTACCGATTGATCACGTCACGATTGAGCGATTCAGCGAGCTGACCGGCTACAGCGAGTTTGCGATCAGATCGAAGATCAAGCGCGGGGATTGGCGGCAAAACGAACAGTTCTTTAAAGCGCCTGATGGGCGGATTTTAATGTCATTGGAGGGATATGCGCAGTGGGTAACCAAGGGAGCAACCAAGAAGGCGTCCGCGCTGCGTCCAGCAGTAGCATCGAAATCGACTTCTACTACCAGGGCACGCGCTGCCGCGAACGACTCAAGCTCCAGCCCAGCCCCGCTAACCTGAAAAAAGCGGCGCAACATCGCGCCGCTGTTATTTCATCAATCGATGCCGGCACGTTTGATTATCAAATTACCTTCCCTCGCAGCAAGAATGCACGCAAGTTCATGCGTCAGGATCGGCTGGATAACTACCTGCGGCAATGGCTCAATTCGAAGAGGCCTAGCCTAAAGGCATCAACGATAAAGACCTACGAAACCATCATCGAGCGCCTACTGATTCCAGAAATGGGGCATTTGCTATTGGGCGAAGTTACGCGGCCGCAAGTGCGCAACTGGCTGGCATCGCTAAGCTGCGGGAATAAGCGTCTCTCCAACATACTCATGGTGCTACGTTCTGCGCTCAGTGATGCCATGCATGATGAGCTGCTCGATGCCAACCCACTGCAGGGCTGGCACTATCGTTTGAAAGAAACTCCAGGCCCACGGAAAGGCCCGGATCCTTTCACGCGTGAAGAACAGGCGGCGATCCTTGCGGCTGCCCGTGACAACATACGCCCACTATTTCAGTTCGCGTTCTGGACGGGTCTACGGCCAAGTGAATATATCGCCCTGGAATGGGGAGACATTGACTGGCACCGAATGGAAATAACGGTTAACAAATCCATAACGGCGGCAGCGAGGGGCGAAGCGGAAGACACCAAAACCACGGCAGGCAGGCGCACCGTCGCCCTACTGCCCCCCGCAGCCCAAGCATTAAAGGCGCAAATGCAATACACCAGGCTTCACCCCAGCGGCAGAATCTTTCTGTGGCCACGCAGCCAGAAGTCTCTTAGCGGCGACAACGATATAAGAGAAAAACTATGGCGCCCGGTTGTGATCCGTTCAGGCGTTCGGTACCGCACGCTCTATCAAACGCGCCATACTTTTGGCTCTATGATGCTTTCAGCGGGGGAACCCTTAGCATGGGTTAGCAAACAAATGGGCCATCGTGATGTAGTATTCACCGCTAGAACCTATGCGCAGTGGATACCGAACACATCACCTGAACTAGGTTTAAGAGCAGTCGAGATGTTTGGGAGTGGTCAGCTTTGAGTCAGGATTAAGGGTTAAGCTATTGATTTGGTGCGGTTTCTAGGATGTTCGAGTCTCCCCATCCGCACCAATTACTTGTTAGTCTTCAAGCAGTTAGCATTTCCTCTCCTGTATCAAACAGTTTCCATATTATTCTATATAAGCGACGTATGGATGGCTTTTTGAACATCGTCATATGTAAATCCCTTCTTCATCGTTTGAAAATAATGAATGGCTAAATGCCATTTTTTGCATATCTGGGATTTACTCCTAGCAACAGCCGATTTGGCTGACTCGCCTCTGCTTTTCCGCTAGTCTCTATGTTCAAGAGCACTAAAAAATTCCCTCGATAGCTATCACTCAATGCCATATTCGGGGATGATTGCTAATAAAGATGAGAAGGATCTCACAAAATGGAATGGCTCAACGATAACGCCCAAGCAATCTCGGCTGTAGCGAGCATTTGCACACTCTTCGTGTGGGTATTTTATGCCCAGCTGCTCTATAACGGCTATGTCCGGCAGCGTCGCCCCCGCGTCATTATTAATCGCGGCAAGGGCATCGGCGTGGACTCCATCTGTTTAATCAGCAATATGAGCAGCGAAGCTATTTATGTTCAGCACCTTGTAGCGGTACTGTATACCCAAAAAGGCAGTTACTCTCTGGACGTGGTGGAATACCAGCAACACAGGGGTGAGCAACATACGGGTGAGCAACAAGCAACCAGCTATCGCACCCACCAAGGCCCGCTAGCTTCCGGGGATTACCTAAACATTCAATCGTTTGGCGACATTGTGAATCAGGTTAAAGATTATTGGGAAATCGATGATAATCTACTGCATGAGAAGAATATCCAGCTTGAAATTCGCGTCATTGCCATATATGGATCCGAGGATATGCCGACAGGCGCCTCGCGAACCTTTAACCTCGATCTAAACGCTTCACCCAATCACCAGCTTATCCCGGCAAGCGTCGATACAGATCGACTCAACAGCCGTGGCCAACGTAAGCGTGTGCTGGAGTGGGCAAAAGAGATCGAGACCCATAAAGCACGCTGAATCAACGCTATTGCAAAGCCGCGACGCGCCCCATTACCGAGACTAACGACGATGCATAAACTTTTGACTCTCTGCTGGCTTGGCATAATTACGATAGTGTCGACCGACGTCTATGCCGAAGAGGAAGATAGTGATTTACCCGAGTGGGCGGAAGAGCGCATTGAGCCGTTTCGCGAAAGCGTAGGCAACTGGGTAGATAACACGTCGCGCCGCATTGATGGGTTCTTTGGCACTGACGACCATATGCAGGTCAACAACGAATCCTATCTACGTTTCGGTCAAGAGATTGATTGGATGGAGGGCGACGGCACTAGCGGCGATACGACCCTTCGCTACCGTATTGACCTACCTACCTCAGAAGATCGCCTGCGACTGGTCATCGAGAGTGACCCGGAAGAGTCGCAAGGCACCCTAGAAGAGCAAGGCTCTGGACGCCTTGCCAACGACCAGCGTGACCGTCGCAGCTCTACGCTCGGCCTGGATTGGCTAGAAAGCCGCGATAAACGCGAAAACTGGAGTAATCGAATCGGTGCAGGTGTTCGCCTGCGTCTCCCTCTTGACCCCTACGTGCGCTTTACCAGCGAGCGGCTGTGGCAACTGGGTGAAGGGCCATGGCAGTTGGAGTCGAATAACCGCGTTTCATGGTTCAACAATGAAGGCTACTCAGCGCGCACACGTTGGGATATCGGCCGACCGTTGAGTGAACGCCGCCACTTACGCTTTATCACTACCGTGCAGTGGCGCGAGGAAGAAGATAAACTCGAGTACAGTGAAATTGCCGAAATCAATCACCGCATCAACCGCCGCAGTGCACTGCGCTACTCGGCTATCGCCATCGGCGAAAGCGCGTCCAATCCTCGCATGACCAATTACTATCTTCAGACGCGCTACCGCCGCGATCTTCATAAAGGTATTTTATTCGCCGATGTGATTCCGGAGCTACATTTCCAGCGCGATGTCAGCTACGACCCACGCTGGGCGATGACCCTGCGCCTTGAGATGTATTTTCAGCGCAAAATTAACCGCGACTACTTTTAAGCTTTAAGTACACGAGCCCAACTAGAAACGCACCGCGGGCGGCCTTTTGAGCCGCCCGCCTATGCAATACACCTTTGTGCAATACACCTTTGTATTACCACGGCAAATAACTACAGCCGCAAACCGCCGTCACACTCAATGATGCGCCCCGTGAAGTAGTCGTTCTCCATAATAAAGGCGACGCTTTGGGCAATATTATCAGGCTCTCCCAAACGCTTTAACGGCACGCTTGACGAGATACGTTCCAACATATCGGGGCGCATTGCAGCGGTCATTTCGGTAGCCACAAACCCAGGCGCTACGGTGCCGGTACGAATGCCATAGCGCGCCAACTCCTGACTCCAAGTGACTGTCAGTGCATGTACGCCCGCTTTTGCGGCAGCGTAGTTGCTTTGCCCCATATTGCCCGCCCGGGAAATGCTGGAGATATTGACGATCACGCCTTCATGGCCGGCTTCGATCATCTGGGTGGCGGCTTCGCGACCACATAAGAAAACACCGGTTAAATTGACATTGATAACGTTTTGCCAAGCCTCTAAAGACATGCGCTTTTCCACCTGCCCCTCTTTGGCCTTTACCAGCAGCGCATCCTGGGTAATACCCGCATTATTAACACAAGCACTGATCGGGCCCATGTGTTGCGCGATATCGGCAAACGCCTGAGTCACGGAGGCTTCTTCGGCGACATTCACCACAAACGCCTGGGCATCGACACCTTCAGCGGAAAGCCGTGATACGGCCTGATCAAGCGCTTCAACGCTCATATCCAAGAGCGCCATGCGTGCGCCTTGCTGGCCTAAACGCAGCGCCATGGCATAACCCAACCCTCGCGCCCCACCCGTGACTGCAATTACTTTATCGGTCAGTACCATTCGTGACTCCTCACAACAGATTAACCCAGCTTCATTGTGCATTGCAGCATAGAAGATTTATTGACATAAATCGAGCTACATCACCGCTGGAATACGCCATGTTAGCTGCTTGCTATTTATATTTATGTCACCATATTACGCAATTACGATTGTCATCGAGTCGCTTTTTCTGGAGTTAATTATGCCTATTCTTATTTTTATATCGCTCTTCACTCTACTGGATTTTGTGGTTCTGTTCTCGATTGGTAGCCAGATCGGCCTACTCACTACCCTACTTTTAGTGCTCGGCACAGGTTTTGCCGGGCTACACTTGATTCGCAAAGAGGGTGTATCCACTTTTGCGCGGGCGCGCCAGCGCATGCAGGCCGGTGAAATCCCCTCCAGCGAGCTATTAACTGGCGCTGCACTTATCTTCGGCGGTGCCTTATTAATGGCCCCAGGCTTTTTGTCTGATGCACTAGGCTTGGCATGCTTGATCCCCAGCGCTCGGCAGCTGATGTTCAAGGCACTGACCTGGCTGGGGCTTAAAAAGGTTGCCGGACAACAGCAAGGCCCCAGCGCCTCATCAGCTCGGCCGAATGAATATCAAAACAGGCAGTCTTCACAACAGGATGGCCCTATTGAGGGTGATTTTATTAGTCGAGATGAGCCCCCGCGCCGTCGTTGAGGTTTCCTTCGGAAGAATTTTAGCGGAAAAGCAATTTTTTATTCCTCCCCCCCTTGAAAGGCTACCCGCAGCCCCCATTTTTCATCCAGCACACAAATTCGGCAGCGATCTAGACGGTAGCTGCCATTAACAAGGAAGACCGTGAGGTCTTCACTTCTCGCGGGTTACTCCCTCGAGAACACTTTTAAGCTAACCGCCCTCACCAGGGCTTCAACCATACTCAGGAGAACGTGAATGAATATCCGTCCTTTGCACGATCGTGTCATCGTCCGTCGCGTTGAAGAAGAGCAAAAAACTGCTGGCGGCATCGTGCTTCCGGGCAATGCACAAGAAAAGCCGACACGTGGTGAAATCCTCGCCGTCGGTAATGGTCGCATTCTGGAAAATGGTGATGTCCGCCCGTTAGACGTCAAGGTTGGCGATAACGTGATCTTTAAAGATGGCTACGGCGTTGAGAAGCAAAAAATCGACGGCGAAGAAGTCTTGATCATGAGCGAAGCCGATATTCTTGCCGTTGTTGAAGGCTAACAATCGTTGTTGCTCACAATTTTTAGTGGGCGCCTCGAATCATTACTTCACGTTTTTGCATTCAATTTAGGAAGTAGCAGATATGTCAGCGAAACAAGTTAAGTTCTCAGATGATGCCCGTAAACGTATGGCCCGCGGTGTTGACGTTCTGGCCAACGCAGTAAAAGTTACCCTCGGCCCGAAAGGCCGTAACGTAGTACTGGAAAAATCTTTCGGCTCCCCCACCGTTACTAAAGACGGTGTTTCTGTCGCCAAAGAGATCGAACTGAAAGACAAGTTCGAGAACATGGGCGCCCAGATGGTTAAAGAAGTCGCTTCACAGACCTCTGACGCTGCTGGTGACGGCACCACTACCGCTACCGTTCTGGCCCAGGCCATTATCGCTGAAGGTTTGAAAGGCGTGACAGCGGGCATGAACCCGATGGATCTGAAGCGCGGCATCGACCAAGCGGTCAACGCAGCGGTTAAAGAAATCAAGGCAATGTCCGTACCTTGCACCGACACCAAGTCGATTGCTCAGGTAGGTACTATCTCTGCAAACGGCGACAAGCGCATTGGTGAAATCATCGCCGAAGCGATGGAAAAAGTTGGCAAAGAAGGCGTCATCACCGTTGATGAAGGCCGTGGCTTTGAAGACGAGCTGGAAGTCGTTGAAGGTATGCAGTTTGACCGCGGCTACCTCTCGCCCTACTTCGTTACCAACCAGGACACCATGACGGTTGAACTGGAAGATCCCTACATCCTGCTAGTGGATAAAAAGATCTCCAACATCCGTGAGCTGCTGCCGGTGCTAGAAGCCGTTGCCAAGCAAGGCAAGCCGCTGGCCATCATCGCTGAAGATATCGAAGGCGAAGCCCTGGCAACGCTGGTTGTTAACAACATGCGCGGTATCGTTAAAGTAGCCGCTGCCAAAGCGCCTGGCTTCGGCGACCGTCGTAAGTCCATGCTGCAGGATATCGCTATCCTGACTAACGGCACGGTCATCTCTGAAGAAGTCGGCCTGACGCTTGAGCAAGCGAACCTGGATCACCTGGGTACAGCTAAGCGCATGACCATGTCGAAAGAGAACACCACCATCATCGATGGCGCTGGTGCAGAAGGCGATATCGAAGCACGCGTTAATCAGATCCGCGCGCAAATCGAAGACACCTCTTCTGACTACGACAAAGAGAAGCTGCAAGAGCGCGTTGCCAAACTGGCAGGCGGTGTTGCCGTTATCCGCGTCGGTGCTGCCACCGAAGTGGAAATGAAAGAGAAGAAAGCCCGCGTTGAAGACGCCCTGCACTCTACCCGTGCAGCCGTTGAAGAAGGCGTGGTGCCTGGTGGCGGTACTGCACTGGTTCGCGTAATGGCCAAAGTACAAGGCCTGACTGGCGATAACGAAGACCAGAATCACGGTATCAACATGGCGCTACGCGCTATGCAGTCACCGCTGCGTCAAATCGTTTCCAACGCTGGTGAAGAGCCCGCTGTGGTTATCAACCGCGTGAAAGATGGCGAAGGAAACTTCGGCTATAACGCACAAACCGGTGAGTACGGCGACCTGTTCGAAATGGGCGTCCTGGATCCAGCTAAAGTAACCCGTACTGCACTGCAGTCCGCTGGTTCTGTTGCTGGCCTGATGATCACCACTGAGTGCATGATCGCAGAAGACCCGGAAGAGAAAGACTCTGCACCTGATATGGGTGGCATGGGCGGAATGGGTGGTATGGGCGGCATGATGTAATGCAACCCTGAGCCCTCTGCTCAAGACTGCCAGCTATTACTAGCTGCAAAGCAGTCACCAACGACCCCGCTTCGTGCGGGGTTGTTGCGTTTTAAAAGATCACTAGATTCATTGCAACCCAATATCTCCTTGCCCCATCGCGTAGAGCGAACGTGGTACTATCAGCGCGGATTTTTATAAGGCTATAGGGCAAGCATGTTGCAGCATATCCGTATCGTACTCGTTCAGACTTTCCACCCCGGCAATATCGGCGCGGCGGCACGGGCCATGAAAACCATGGGCCTAACCGAGCTGGTACTGGTTAATCCCCGCCTATTTCCCGATGAAGAAGCCACTCGCCTCTCCGCAGGGGCGACCGATGTCCTGGGCAGTGCACGGATAGTGACAACGCTTGATGAGGCGGTTAACGACTGCGTTCAGGTCGTTGGTGCCAGTGCGCGCTTACGCAGCCTACCCTTGCCTCACTTCGACGAACCCGATGAGATGGCGGCAGATGTCATTCAGAGTGCGCAAACGGCGCCAGTGGCGCTGGTTTTTGGGCGTGAACGTTCGGGGCTGACTAACGATGAGATTCGCTGCTGCACGCATCAGGTCAGCATTCCGGCTAATCCTGATTACGGCATCCTGAACTTATCTCAAGCGGTACAGATACTCGCTTATGAAGTGCATCGAGCCTGGCGTAAAGGTGAGGAGAGCGGCTTTGCTTATCAGCGCCCGTTGGAGGCAACGCCGCCCAGCCGTGAGCAGTTCTTACACTTTCAGGCCCATCTGGGACGTTTAATGCAGGAGAGCGGCTTTTTAACCCAGCCACATGCCCGCACTGAAGAGCAGATTCAAGCCCTCTTCGCTCGCGCCCAACCCAGCCGCAAAGAGCTTTCGCTTCTGCGTGGGCTGTTAAGCGCTTTTGAAAGCTATCTGCCTAAAAAGTGATAGAGATTAAGCAACTAAAAAGGGACAACCAAGTTGTCCCTTTTTAGTTTGGAGATAGGGGCTTTTAGAGCATCATTGCCGCTAGCCAGCCAAAGCCCACTAACGGAATGTTGTAGTGAAGAAACGTCGGCACCACGCTGTCCCACATATGATCGTGCTGACGATCAACGTTAAGGCCTGAAGTGGGCCCCAGGGTCGAGTCAGAGGCAGGCGAGCCAGCATCACCCAATGCCGCAGCCGTACCCACCAGCACCACCGTGGCCATAGGGGAAAAGCCAAACTGTACCGCCAAGGGCACAAAAATCGCGGCAATGATCGGTATCGTGGAGAACGACGAGCCGATACCCAGGGTAATGAATAGCCCTACCAGCAGCATCACCAGTGCCGCTAAGCCTCGGTTATCGCCAAATAGTGAAAAAGCCCCCGACACCAGCGCATCAATTTCACCGGTGGTTTTCATGACTTCAGCAAAGCCCGCCGCGGAGATCATGATAAAACCGATCAACGCCATCATGCGCATACCACTGGTAAATAGATCGTCTGCTTCTCGCCACTTAAAGATGCCGCCCATTGAAAGCAGGCCAATCCCTACCAAGCCCCCCAGAATCATCGAGCCGCTATAAAGTTGGAGACCGAGTGCTGCGACAATAGCTATTCCAGACATCACAAGCCCTAGCATATGCGGTGCGGCGGGCGTATGACCTTCACTAACGTTGGCGTTAGCGATATCTTCGGCTTGATACTCACGCGCGCGGCGGTAACTCCAAAATAGCGCAACGATTAGCCCCAACGCCATGCCCCCTACCGGCACTGCCATAGCCATAGGCACCATGCCACGGGTAATCTCTAAACCTAGCGGTTCCCCAGCGCTATTTAAGTTGGCCAAAAGAATATCGTTTAGAAAAATCGCCCCAAACCCTACCGGAAGCAGCATATAAGGCGCCGTTAAACCAAACGTAAGCGCACATGCTACTGCGCGTCGATCCAGCTTTAAGCGGTTCATCACGGTTAACAGTGGCGGAATCAACACCGGTATAAAGGCAATATGTACCGGGATCGCGTTCTGAGAAGAGATAGCCACCAACAGCACTGCCGTTAGCAACAGCATTTTGACCCGCGTCTGTTGCGCAACGGTGGCCTCTTCTTTACCCAATAACGTAATCAAACGATTAGCCAACATATCCGGTAGGCCAGAGCGGGAGATCGCCACCGCAAAGGCCCCCAAGGTGGCGTAGGCCAGCGCCACCTGAGCACCACCGCCCACGCCTGTATTAAAGGCATCCAGCGTTTGTTCTAGTGACAACCCGCCCACTAAACCGCCGACTAAAGCGCCCACCACTAAAGCAAATACCACCGAGACACGCGCCAGCGATAGCGCCACCATCACCAGCACCGCAAGAATTACTGCATTCATGAAAATTCCTAGAGCAATTGAAAGGTCATTAACGGCGAAGGGGGCGGATTTTAGCAGATTAAATATCTAAACCTAAGGCCACGATGCATGCTGAACGCATTGCCACTTTAGTCTCAACGCCATTGCTGCGATGCACCATACTACCTACCATCTCTCTTTCGATTAATTTCAGCGTCGGCTACTTTACTATTTTCTTAGGAGCTCGCATGAGCATACTTGCGATTGTCATTTCGCTACTTTTATTAATGTTCCTCGCTTATCGAGGCATCTCGGTGCTGCTGCTGGCTCCTCTTATGGCATGTTTAGCGGTGTTGCTCTCTGGAGATGCCGCCTTTTTATTGCCGATCTACACCGATACCTTTATGAGCGCGCTGGGCAACTACGTCATCCAGTTCTTCCCGCTGTTTCTGTTGGGCGCTCTGTTTGGGCAGTTGATGGCCGATTCCGGTGCCGCCCAATCGATTGCCAACGGGATTGTCAAAAAGCTTGGTACCCACCATGTCGTGCTTACCGTGGTCATGGCCTGCGCGGTGCTCACCTATGGCGGCGTATCGCTGTTTGTGGTTGCTTTTGCCATTTACCCGATCAGCCGCGAACTGTTTCGCAGCGCCAATGTGCCCAAACGGCTAATTCCAGCTTCTATTGCGCTAGGCTCTTTCACCTTCAACATGACAGCCCTGCCAGGGACACCTTCGATACAGAACGCGATTCCCATTCCTTATTATGAAACCAACAGCTTTGCGGCACCCGGTCTCGGTATTATCGCCGGGCTGATTATGCTTGGGCTGGGGACTTTCTATCTTCAATCACGGGTAAAAAAAGCCGCATCAAAGGGTGAAGGATACGGCCACCATACTGAGCGCGAAGCAGTTGCCAATGAGGAGCAAGAACAAGCACCCACTAGCCTTCCGCTGTGGCTGGCACTGATACCCATCATTATGGTGATTGGTTTGAACGCACTGTTTACCTACGGTGTGTTTCCCGCCCTTGATTTAAGGTTTATCAGCGACGAGTTTGAAAATGTATCGCCATCAGGTCAGAGCGGGCTTTGGGCCATTCTGATCGCCCTGCTCAGTGCATCTGCATGGCTGATTATTACCCGCTGGAAGCACTGACTGGATCTTAAAGAGAGTGTCAATAAAGGCTGCTTGGGCTCACTGCTACCAATTTTCAACACGGCTTCAGAGGTAGGCTACGGTGCCGTCATTGCCAGCTTGGCAGGCTTTGCCATTATCCGCGATGCCGTGCTTACTGCTTCACCTGGCAACCCACTGATTTCAGAAGCCATGGCAATGAGCGTGTTAGCGGGGATCACTGGCTCCTCTTCCGGCGGGCTCTCAATTGCGCTAGAAACTCTGGGCAGCGAATACTTGGCCATGGCCCAACAAGCAGGTATTAGCCCTGAACTCATGCACCGCGTAGCAACGCTGGCTGCAGGTGGCATGGATACGCTTCCCCACTCAGGGGCGGTTATCACCCTGCTGGCTATCTGCGGCCTTACCCATCGCCAATCGTATGGCAACGTTGCCATGGTAACCATCGCTCTGCCGATCTTTGCACTAATCAGCGTAATTACCTTGGGTACACTTTTTGGCAGCTTCTAAAAGCGCACAACGCATGCGATAGTGAGCCTAACTGTTAGCCCGCCAATAAAGAGAACATGATGGCCTTCGTTCTTCGCCACTCGATGCTGCTGATTATATTGGGAAGCCTGGTTCTTTCTACAGCCATGGGCTTACGCCATGGTTTTGGCCTCTTTATGGAGCCACTCAGCAGCGAACTAGGCTGGGGGCGTGGCGTGTTTGCCTTTGCATTAGCCTTACAAAACCTGGTTTGGGGCTTATCGCAACCCTTTACCGGGGCACTCGCGGATCGCTTCGGCGCGGCCAGAATTATCGTTGTAGGCGGCTTGCTATATGCCTTGGGGCTGCTGTTTATGAGCCTCTCTACGTCTGAACTAGGCATGACAGTCAGCGCCGGACTGTTGATTGGACTTGGCCTCTCAGGCACCACATTCTCAGTCATTTTAGGTGCCGTGGGCCGCGCAGTAGCGCCTGAAAAACGCAGTATGGCCATGGGGATCGTTAGCGCAGCGGGCTCGTTCGGGCAATTTGCCATGCTGCCCGGCACTCTTGGTTTGCTCGAATGGCTCGGCTGGGCTGCAGCGCTGATGGCGATGGCGGCTATCGCAACCATCATCATTCCCCTGGGGGCAATGCTGCGCGATAAGCCCTCGGCCAAAACGGCAACCGATTTAAGCCTGAAAGATGCGCTCAACGAAGCAGCTAGCCAAAAAGGCTTCTGGCTACTCTGTTTAGGTTTTTTTGTCTGCGGCTTTCAGGTGGTGTTCATTGCCGTGCACCTTCCCGGCTACTTATTCGATAACGGCCTGGCGGTACAGGTGGGCACGACGGTACTGGCCTTAGTGGGACTGTTCAATATTGTTGGCACTTATACCGCGGGTTGGATGGGCGGCATCTGGTCAAAACCTAAGCTACTAACCTGGCTCTACTTGATTCGCGGCGTGGTGATTACGGCGTTTGTTTATTTGCCGTTAAGCCCCGTCAGCGCTTACCTATTTGGTATCGTCATGGGACTTCTATGGCTCTCTACCGTGCCGCTAACCAACGGCATTGTGGCTTCCGTGTTTGGTGTTCGCCACCTCTCCATGCTGGGCGGCATCGTATTTCTCTTTCACCAGTTAGGCTCTTTTATGGGGGTATGGCTAGGTGGCTATTTTTATGACCTTACTGGCAACTATAATACGGTCTCGCAAA
>Ga0209345_10000424_pt1 | contig 54808 bp, 49 predicted proteins | sample Cruoilmetagenom7_FD_187294 | JGI IMG/M metagenome (GOLD analysis project Ga0209345, IMG submission 187294) | Oil polluted marine microbial communities from Coal Oil Point, Santa Barbara, California, USA - Sample 7 (SPAdes) (version 2) | ecosystem: Environmental > Aquatic > Marine > Oil seeps ... | reverse complement strand
ATTATTATTTAGGTAAAGCGTATGGAAAAGCAGATTATTTCGACTTTATTGTTATTTTTGATAAAGACTTTATAGTTTCTAAAGTTAAAATATTGGTTTACAGAGAAGATCACGGTGGAGAAGTTGGTAGCAAGCGTTGGTTGAAGCAGTTTATAGGAAAAACAACCGCCTCTAATTTGAAATATCAAAAAGATATTGCGGCTATTTCTGGAGCTACAATTTCTGCAAAATCAATGACTAACGAAGTAAATAAACTATTACAAACTATTGGTATTTTAATAAATAAACAACAATTATAATGCAAGTACACGGGTTGATACATACATTTCCGAAAGAAATAAAATTAGTAATTTTTGCTTTTTTAGTTACATTAAGCGTGGGGTTTTACGGTGGTTTGGGTTTTGTTAACAATACAACTTCTATGCAGCCTACAGGTATTGAATCTCATTATTTAGGAAATGAGAATGATGAAGAAGCAGAGATTATGAAATTCAAAAAAAGTAAACGAGAAATTTTAACCATTGTTCATAATCACATACTTTCTTTATCTGTCATCTTCTTTTTACTTTCTCTAATCTTATCAACCACTTCAATTAATAAAAAGTTAAAATATTTTTTAATGGTTGAACCTTTTTTATCTGTTTTATTAACTTTTGGAGGAATTTATATATTATGGAGTGGAATTTTATGGTTTAAATATATTGTAATAGCCTCAGGAATTTTAATGACTATTAGTTTTGTTGTTGCAACATTATCAATAGCTTACCAATTGTTTTTCTTCAAAAAGAAATAACCTTGACTAAGAACTGTTTTTTTAATTGAGCTTATTTATGCTACGGTACAATTGTACCGTTTTCTAAAATTAAATCGTATTTGTAACCAGCCCCAAAATTTTTGTTTAAAGTTACAGTTGCTTTTATAGTAACTACTTTACCTTCAGGAACAAAAGTGTCAGATGTTATTACTAAATCAAAGTCATCTTTACTACCATCTTTTAAATGTATCCAGTTTCTTTTCATAATATTTGGATTAGATTTCACACAAACACCACTTATTTGAACAGTTTTTCCTTCATATTTTGTTGGGTTTGCAGCTAATTCAGAAATTTTCATGGAACCTTTAATAACAATTTTTTTAGAAATAGTTTTAATTGGAACTGGAGTAGGTTTTACAATTTGTTTTTTTGGAGTACTATTTTGGTTACCATTTAAACTTGTTGAATGATTAGCAGTAACTAAACTACCTGATATTAAATATATTTTTTCAAAAACTTTGTTAAGTTCTTTATTTTCATAGTTGGTTTTAAGTAAGCCACCTTTAAAATAATAAGTGCCACCAATAGTAATCTCCATAGATCTTGTAGCTATCCAAAATTGTTCTTCATTTTCAGTTACATTTAAATATACATATTTTGATGCTTGAAGAACTTCATTCACTTTTACAGTATGAAATTTATCAGCAAAAGAAGATACAGTTTTAGTAATAGGTTGATATGTGTTTTCTTCAGAAAAAACACCACTATTATTAGAATTTGAAGTGTTTGTTGTTGCTTCTATTATCTTTGGCCCAGTATTACATGCTGAGGCAATTAGTACTATAAAAGTAATTTTTAACGTGTATTTAATTAATGAAACCATAAGTTATTTTTTTCTATTTTTGTTGTTAAAACGTTTTGTAATTGACGCATTTATTCTATAATTATTTAGCGGATCACTACTTGTTGAAAGCTCACCAAATATATTAAATTTTAAGTTTTTGCTAATTCTTAATGAAAGATTTGTACCGTAATAATTTTGTTTGAATTTTGTGTTATTGTTAAAATAATTATAATCAACCATTCTGAAATAAAAATCTGCGCTTAATTTATTCCTAATTAGCTCTCTTGAATGTCTAACTGATAAAATGTTGCTTTCTAAATAGTTAGATGTATTTTTATTGTAATTAAATGAAATCCGACCACCAATAGTTGGAATTTTGGTTAGACTAGCATATCCATTTATATTATCAGATTTACTTTGTGTAGAGCTTTGAAACCTTTTACTATAACTAAAACCTGTACTTAAAAGCTTTGAAGGTTTTAAATTTATTCTAAATCGCACACCTTGTCTAGCTTCATTATCATCTAAAAGTCGTTCAATATCAGTTTTAAAGGTTTCATAATACAAAATTCTTTTTCTTGAATCATAGGAAATCATTAAATTAAATTTTCTCGAAAACCGGTATCTAGCTGAGATGTATAAATTTGATAAATCAATGCTATTTTGGGCAATACTATCTACCTTATTGTATAAATCAAATTCCATAGAAGAAAATAGATTTAACTTTTTAAGTATTGTACTTGAATGCTGAAAATAAGCGTATCTTCTATCAATTTCACCATTATTAGTTTGTTGAAGTACACCCAACGTAGTTTGTGAATATGCATTTGGATTGTTTGAAATTCTACCAATATATCCGCCATATTCAAAAAGATTTGAATTAAAATTGTAGTTGTTAATATCTGGTCTAAATCCAGCAATTGCACCTATATAATTTTTTCCATAAAACTTTTCAACCTGCAAACCATCAATAGCTCCTAATGAAGAAGTTTTAGTATTAATTTTTCTACCAATAACTAAAGATAAAGTTGGGTCAACATCGTATTTTAGAGCAAAATTGTAAACATTAAAAGTATTTTTTGGTTGGTAACTTGAAGTATCTTTTGGTTGAATATATTGCCTATAATTTAAATAAGTATCAAATGAAATTTTTGAGTTGTTAATGTTTCTTGCGTCCATAGAGAACCTGTACATCATTTTATGTCTATCACTTCCTGCATTTGAAAAAGTACTATAACTTGATGCTGAAAATTTTCCTCTTATTTTCTCAAGGTTTTTAATTACTGAAGATTCTTTCTTATCTTGTTTTTTAATTATTTTTTTTACAATTTGAGGAGTAGTTTTGACTTCCTTTTGTTCGTTTTTAACGATTGTTGATACTTGATAATTAAAAAAGACAGCATCGCCTTTTTTTACTTCACAACTAAAAAGAGATTTACAAACAATTGATTTTGAAGATTTGTTTTGAACTAGTAAACAAGCTTTTTTTTGATTTAAAAATTTTAAAGTATCTCCAATTTTAATATGCTCAGTACTTTTAAACTTCACATATACATTTTTTGAAGTTATAAAAGATACAGTCCCCGTAATTAACTTACTTTTATCTTGGCTAGCCATTTTTGTGCATAGCAGCATCAAAGAGATTATTGTAAATATAAATTTTAGTTTCATAGTTTTAGTTTTATTCACTTCCGGTTGGGTGACATCTATAACACTCACTACTTACATAAGAATAGCCACTTTCTTCATCATGATCATTATCTACTTCAGTTTTGTTATTATGTTCATGACAATCTATACAACTGAAACTGGTGTAGTTGTTAGCAATTGTATGGCAATCAGTACAAGTATTCCATTCTCCTTGATGATTTCCACTATAAATTGGGAAATACTGACTATCATGGTCAAAAGTTGAAGGAGTCCAACCTCCAGTTGTATGGCAAGCCGTACAGTCTGTTGTAAATTGAGCACTACTATGATTTGGATCTGTAGTTGTATTATAATCGTTTAAGTGACAACTTACACATTCAGATGAAGCATCAGCATAATTTCCAGTAGTATGGCATTGTGAACAGTCTTGAATATCATGTCCCAATGTTAGTGGGAAAAAGTCGTGGTTAAATGTTGAAGGAGTCCATCCACCTGTTGTATGACACGCAGTACAATCTGTTGAAAAACCAGCACTACTATGATTAGGGTCGGTAGTAGTATCATACGTTGATTGATGACAACTTACACATTCTGAAGAAGCATCATTATAATTTCCAGTTGTATGGCATTGTGCACAGTCTTGAATATCATGTCCTAAAGTTAACGGGAAAAAATCATGATTAAAAGTTGAAGGAGTCCATCCACCTGTTGTATGACACGCAGTACAATCTGTTGAAAAACCAGTACTGCTATGATTAGGGTCGGTAGTAGTATCATACGTTGATTGATGACAACTTACACATTCTGAAGAAGCATCATTATAATTTCCAGTTGTATGGCATTGTGCACAGTCTTGAATGTCATGTCCCAATGTTAGTGGAAAAAAGTCGTGGTTAAATGTTGAAGGAGTCCATCCACCTGTTGTATGACACGCAGTACAATCTGTTGAAAAACCAGTACTGCTATGATTAGGGTCGGTAGTAGTATCATACGTTGATTGATGACAACTTACACATTCAGATGAAGCATCAGCATAATTTCCAGTAGTATGGCATTGTGTACAATCAGCTAAATCATGACTTAAAGTTAGTGGAAAAAAGTCGTGATTAAATGTTGAAGGTTCCCAACTGCTTTCGGAATGACAAGATTCACAATCAGTAGGAAAATTTGAATTACTATGATTTGGATCTGTAGTTGTATTATAATCATCTATATGACAACCTACACACGTATTAGGTGTGTTGTTGTAATTACCATATGCTGGTTTATGGCAAGTATTACAATCACTAGCAATTTCATTATGAGCTCCATTTAATGGGTAGAATTCATTATGATTCCAAGTGGTTGGAGTCCAATCTGGGTTTGTTGTGTGGCAAGTAGTACAATCAATAGAAAATTCAGCAGCTTCATGGTTAGGATTTTCAGTTGTATCAAAATCTGTTTGATGACAACTGATACATTCAGAAGAAATAGCGGTATAATTGTTATCAACATGGCATAATTTACATTCTTGAATATCATGACCTGAAGTTAAAGGGAATATTTCATGATTAAAAACGGCAGGAGACCATGAAGTTGCAAAAGCACTATGACATTCAGTGCAGTTTGTTGAAAATTCAGCACTTTTATGGTTAGGATTAATTGTTTCATCAAAATCTGTTTGATGACAATTTATACACTCATTTCCAATGGCATCAAATCTTAAATTAGTTTCTGAAGTATGGCATTCTACACAATCTAAACTATTATGTGCACCAACTAAAGCAAAACCATTTTGTTCATGCAATTCTGGAATTGTATTCACTATCCAATTGTTTGAGGTATGGCACCTTACACAATCATTTCCAACAGATGCGCTATGAACATCAGTATGGCAAGAAATACAACTTGATTGTGCTTCATTAAAAACTAATGTAGAATGACAATTTATACAATTAGTTTCGGCATGTGTTTCTTCTAATTTAAATTGAGTTGATGTATTATGATTAAACTTAATTGTGTTTACATCAATTGACCAACCATTTGGATTGTGGCATTGAGCACAATCAATTTTTAACTCAGTTCCATGAGGAGATTGAGCAAGTAATTGTATACTTACAAGTAATACAATTATTAGAGATGACAGTCTATACATTGGTGTTTTTTAATTTTATAATTAAAACGAGTACTTTCAGTTTCTAAAGCAGTAATATGGCATTGACTGCATTCAATTTCAGCATGTTTTCCTTCTAAAGGAAATGCAGTAGTATTGTGGTCAAATTTTTCGGGAACCCAGCTTTCATAAATATGACAGCGTGTACAATCAGCCTCTCCATTTATTTCAAATTGATTTCCATGATTGCTTTCATGGCAGTTTGTACAATTTGAATCTAAGTTGTTAAATTTTTGAATAAATGAATTTTCTTCAGTTGCAGTTATATGGCAATCTTTACAAGCTACTTCAAGGTGTTTACCTTCTAAAGCCCAAGTTGTGTTATTATGATTAAAAGTGACAGAATTCCAAGTATCATTTACATGGCAAGTACTGCAATTATTTTCAGGGTAATAAGTGTTGGAAATATAATTTTCATGAATATCTTCATGACATTCAACACAGGCAGTTTTTTTATTTTTAAAAGTCCAGCGGTTATCTTCCTCACTTACATGACAAGCAAAACAAGGTGTTGCCGAATGTGCACCATCTAGTGGAAATTGTGTTAATTCATGTTGCTCTAACCCAAATAAACTGGTATCAAATCCACTTTCAAGAGAATGACATGTATTACAATCTGGTGAAGTATTATTTTTAATGAATTCGCCTTCGTGATAATCTGTGTGACAGCTTGTACAAGATGAAAACGCTATGTCATCTGTAAACTTTCCTACTTTATGACATTTTTTGCAATCAACTTCTGTATGTTTTCCTTCTAAAGCAAAATCGGATAAATTATGATCGAATGCTTTCATAGTTTTTGATGAAACAAAACTATTTTCACTGTGGCATTTTACACAATCATTTCCTAATTTTCCTTCGTGTGTATCAGTATGACATTCAATACAGTTGGTTTCGCTAATATTTTCTTTGTCTTGAAAAACAGCCATTGGGTTTGATGTTTTTGCATGACAACTAAAACAATCTATTTGTTTATGTTTTCCTTTTAAAGTGAAATTTGTTGTATTGTGATTAAACTTTCCTCTTCCTTTAAAAAAGGAAAATGATTCTTCGGTATGGCATTGAGTACAAGCGCCAGTTATTTTTTCATTGTGAGGATTGTCATGACAAGATTTACAGTCATTAAAAGAAATATCATTAAATTTTTGAAAATCTTTTCCATTTTTTTGAGTTAGCTCATGGCATTCTTTACAATCTACCGTTTCGTGTTTTCCTTTTAATTTAAAATCGGCTTTATTGTGGTCGAATTTGGTGGCAGGAGCAAATTCTTCAGTGGTATGACAACTTGTACAGTCGTTTGTTGATAAGGTTTCTTGATGATAATCATCATGACAAGTCAAACATTTAGTTTCTAAACCAAGAAATGTATTAGGTCTTTTTTTTATGTCTTTATTTTCAATAAAATCAGCAACATGGCACTTTTTACAATCTATAGTTTCATGTTTTCCATCTAATTTATAACCAGTAAGTTTATGATTAAAATTATCTTCATCAAACCGAATCATTTCAAATTTACGTCCATGATGCTCACTATGACATTGAAAGCAATCTTTATTTTTTACATCAGAACTATTATGATATCCCCGTTTATTAGTGATAAGAGATTGGATATCATCGTGACAATCAAGGCATTTTTCATTTGTTACTTTTTTCCCTAATTCGTGGCACAGTGTGCAATTACTCATACCTTCAAATTCAGCATGAGCTTTTGTTAAATCTCCAGGAGAAATTTGGCTGTAACTACTAATTACAAACAATAGAAAAAATATAATGCTATGAATGAATTTATTTCTCAAGATACTTTTTTATGTGTTTTCATGATATAACCAAACCTTTTTGAAATATGCACGCCTGTTTTTTGTAAAAAAGTTGTAGGTAATTCACCACCAGCAAAAATGAAGACCAAATCATTTATAATAGTCTCATTTTTGCTTTTTCCAGTAGTGCTTACAAGCACATGGTTTTGGTGAATAGAGGTTAAATTGGAGTTAAACATTACTTTTATGCTGTTATTTTTAATTGCATCATTAATTTTTTCTCGGTTTTTAGATTTTAACCTTGAAAATGTATCTTTTCTGTATGAAAGTGTAACAGAATTGTTGTCTTTTAATAAAAGAACAGTTTCAATGGCAGAATCCCCACCACCAACTACAATTATTTTTTTATTATTTATTCTTTCTGCTTCTAATAACCTATAGGCCACTTTGGTAGAATCTTCACCTGGAATATTCAACTTTCTTGGACTTCCTCTTCTTCCAATGGCTAATAATATATTGTTACAGATATACTCTTCATTATTTTTTGTAATTATTTTAAACGTATTGTCTTTCAGTAGGTTAATGCTTTCAACTTTGGTATTTTCAGTAATTTTAATATGATGTTTTGCTATAACTTTTCTCCAAAGTTGCAATAATTCGTCTTTTGAAGTATTGTATAATTTTACTTTACCGTACAATGGTAAATTCATAGGTGAAGTCATTACAATTTTTTGTCTTGGAAATGTATAAACTGTACCACCTAATGAATCTTGCTCTAAGGTAACAGAAGTTAGTCCATGTTTTTTAGCAGCCAATGTCGCTGAAATTCCAGCAGGACCAGCTCCAATAATGCCAACATCAATAACTTTAGGAATAGATTTTTTTTTGGCTTTTACAATGTTTTCAATGGCTTGTTGTCCTTGTTCAACGCTATTTTTTATCAAACCCATTCCACCCAATTCACCAGCTATATAAACTCCTTTAGAATTTGTTTCAAAAAATTCATTCACATGTGGTAAATCAATTCCTCTTGTTTCTGTACCAATGCGTAATGAAATTGCCTCAACAGGGCAACCATGAAAACAAGCTCCGTGTCCAATACATTGTGAAGTATTTATAACCGTTGCTTTCCCATTAACAACGCCTAAAATGTCTTTTTCAGGGCAATCAGCAATACAAGCAGCACTACCAATACAAGTGTTTAAATCTATGAAAGGGTGTAATGAAATAGGCTCAAATAAGCCTTCTTCTTTAGCAATTTCCACTTTTTTTTCAACGATTGTAGAATCTACTTTTTTCTTTCTCAAATAAAAGAAAATAATAATTGCACAAATTAGAAGTACAACTCCATAAACTATAATTTGTTCTAGTACTATATCTTCCATTAAAATATCCATTTATAACCTAGTGAAACAGTAACAATAATGTGAATTATTACAATAACTAACATTATTAATGCAAAAGGCATATGTAAAACGTGCCAATATTTTAGTAAATTTTGCATGGTTTGTAACCTTGCGATTTTTCCCGAAAGAGACTTTTCTTTTTTTACCATTTTTAAAATGATAACTCTTTCAGATTTTGGGATGTTATTATTTCTTAATTGACTTTTTAAATTGCCAATAGTTAGTTTAGAACTGTTTGAAGTTTCTTCATTTGTTAAACTTAAAATCATAGAGGTAATACCTTCTGAAAGTTTAAATTTTTCGTTTAAAACTGTCGTTAAATCAGTTTTTAAGTTTTTAACTTCAGCTAAACTGAGTTCTCTTCCTTCTATAGTCCTAGGAATTTGTATGTAAATATATCTCCCAACAACACCGCTTAAAACTACAGCAACCATACTCCAAAAAGCAATGGAAACAATGCCTCCAAATTTAAAAGCTGTATGAAAAAGTATAAGAATAGGACCTAATACACATAAAAAAATGTGAAATTCAAGCAAATATTTAAGTCTTAAATACTTTACCATGAAATTATATCTTTTCCTAGCAATGTAAATTGTAACACCAAAAAAGATTAGAAACGTGCCCAGTACTCCTAAGCCTTGGCCGTAAATTCCACTTGATTTAAACCAACTATAATGTGGATGATAGAAGCGTTCTTCTAAGCTGGTTTGATAATAACTATAACCTGTGTAGCTTAAATAAATAGTAACTGCAATAACAATTAAAACCATTATTGTAATATATGACGCATGAAGAATACTGTTCAATTTTTTTAGTTTAATGAATTATACTTTTAAAACAAGTAGTATTGAATTAACCCTACTTAACTTTTGCTTTTTATTTTTAATATTATAACGTAGCTTTGTCTTTCTAAAAAAAATAGGATGAAAAAATTAGGTTACATAATACTTGCTTTTGGTTTTTTATTTACAGCTTGCTCTACAGAAAAAGATACTGTAAATTTTACTTTTTTACAATTAAATGATGTTTATGAAATAGCACCTTTAGAAGGTGGCAAAGTAGGAGGAATGGCTCGTGTTGAAAAGTTACACCAAGATTTATTGAAGGAAAACCCGAATACATTTATGTTTATGGCAGGTGATTTTTTAAATCCGTCATTATTAGGAACGTTAAAATACAAAGGAGAAAGAATTAAAGGAAAACAAATGATTGAAGTAATGAACGCTATGAATTTTGATTTAGTAGCTTTTGGTAATCATGAGTTTGATTTAAAAGAAAATGAATTACAGCAACGTTTAAACGAATCTAATTTTCAGTGGATTGCCACAAATCCAATTCATAAATTAAATGATAGTACTACGCAACGCTTTGCAGTTATTAAAGATAGTGTAAAACACGAGATTCCAAAAACAGTTTCATTTAAGGTAAAAAATAATGCTGGTAAAGAAATTGAAATAGGTTTTTTTAGTGCAACAATAAATTCAACACCAAAAGAGTATGTAGCTTATGGTGATTTTTACGAATCAGCAAAATATGCTTATGCTAACTTAAAAACAAAGAGCGACATTGTTTTTGGTCTTACACATTTAACTATTGAGCAAGATGAAATGATTTCTAATATGTTTCCTGAAGTACCATTAATTATGGGAGGACACGAGCATGTAAATATGTCGGTTCCTGTGGGAAATGCTAAAATCACAAAGGCTGATGCTAATGCAAAAACTGTTTATATTCACAGAATTTCATACAATACAAAAACAAAGGAAACCGTTATTAATTCTGAATTAGTTCCTATTACAAAAGAAACAGGGATTGATAAAAACGTTGATAAAATTGTTCAAAAATGGAATGTTTTATTAGATGAAAAAATTAAAGAAATTCTTCCAAACCCAGATGAAATTATTTTTACGGTTGAAGTTCCTTTAGATGGTAGAGATACACCCGTTAGAAGCAAACAAACAAATTTAGGTTTGTTAATAACCAAAGCAATGGCTTATAGTTTTAATAATGAAGTAGATTGTGCAATAGTAAATGGCGGTTCTATTAGAATTGACGATCAATTACAAGGCGATATTACTGGAGTTGATATTTTTAGAGTATTACCATTTGGTGGCGAAGTTTTAAAGGTAGAATTAAAAGGTAGCTTGCTTAAAAAAGTATTAAATTATGGTAGATTAAAAGCTGGAAAAGGAGCTTATTTACAACGATATAACGCTAGTTATGATAAAACTACTAAAATGTGGACTGTAAATAATAAGCCTATAATAGTAACTAAAATTTATACAGTTGCTTTTAGTGATTACTTATTAAGAGGCTTTGATATTCCTTTTTTAACTTCAGAAAATAAAGATGTTATTAAGGTTTACGAGAATAAAGAAAATGATGTAGCTAAAGATATTAGAAAAACAATAATTCTATATTTGAAGGATAGCTAAAAAATAAAAATAGGTATTTAATATAAATAGTGTAAATTTGCTCGCAATTAATTTATAAGTTGATTGCACCATGATTTCAAACACTTCAAAATTCGTAGGAGAAGGTTTAACTTACGATGACGTACTATTAATTCCAGCATTTTCAGAAGTTTTACCGCGCGAGGTAAGTATCCAAGCAAAATTCACAAAAAACATTACTTTAAACGTTCCTGTTGTTTCGGCAGCAATGGATACTGTTACAGAATCGGAAATGGCAATTGCTATGGCACGTGTTGGTGGTATTGGTGTTTTGCATAAAAATATGTCTATTGAAAAACAAGCCAACGAAGTAAAAAAAGTAAAACGCTCAGAATCAGGAATGATTTTAGAACCTGTTACGGTAACTAAAGATGAAACTGTACTTGTTGCAAAAAACTTAATGCGAGAATATAGTATTGGAGGAATTCCGGTAGTTGATGAAAATGTAAAATTAATTGGTATTATTACCAATAGAGATTTGCGTTTTGAAAGTGATAATACTCGGTTAATTGCTGAAGTAATGACTTCTGAAAACCTAGTGACCGTTGCTGAAGGAACTTCATTAAAAGAAGCTGAGCTAGTTTTACAGGATAATAAAATTGAAAAACTTCCCGTTGTAAATGCTAATTATAAATTAGTTGGTTTAATAACGTATAGAGATATTATTAAAGTTATTGAAAATCCAGATGCAAATAAAGATAAATACGGTCGTTTGCGTGTTGCAGCTGCAATTGGAGTTACTGGTGATGCTTTTGAAAGAGCTGAAGCTTTAATAAATGCAGGTGTTGATGCCTTAATAATTGACACTGCTCACGGACATACAAAAGGTGTGGTATCTGTTTTAAAAGAAATAAAAGCTATGCATCCAAAAACTGATATTATTGTAGGGAATATAGCCACAGGTGATGCTGCTAAATATTTAGTTGAAGCAGGTGCTGATGCTGTAAAAGTTGGTATTGGTCCAGGTTCAATTTGTACTACACGTGTTGTTGCTGGTGTTGGTTATCCACAACTTTCAGCTATTATTGAAGTTGCTGAAGCTATAAAAGGTACTGGTGTTCCAGTTATTGCTGATGGAGGTGTTAGATATACTGGTGATATTCCAAAAGCTATTGCAGCGGGAGCTGATAGTGTTATGTTAGGATCGTTATTGGCAGGTACAAAAGAATCTCCAGGAGAAACTATTATTTTTGAAGGACGGAAATTTAAATCATATCGTGGAATGGGTTCTGTTGAAGCAATGAAGCATGGTTCTAAAGATCGTTATTTTCAAGATGTTGAAGATGATATTAAAAAATTAGTTCCTGAAGGAATTGTTGGAAGAGTGCCTTATAAAGGTGAATTACATGAAACAATGCACCAATTTATAGGCGGTTTAAGGGCTGGTATGGGTTATTGCGGCGCAAAAGATATTGATGCTCAAAAACAAGCAAAGTTTGTAAAAATTACTTCTGCAGGTATGCGCGAAAGCCATCCGCATGATGTTACAATTACCAAAGAAGCACCAAATTATTCTAGATAATTTATATTTAAATCGCTAAAAATAACGTTGTTATGAAAATGAATTCAAAAAATAAATTTTTGTAATTCTATTTCAAAGTCATATTGTAAATCTTCGTGTAATAAAGATAACTTTTTTCTAATTGAAGCCACTTCTCTAGTTAAAATGTTTTTAAGTACTGTATTATTTTTAATTGAAGGTTTAAATTCATACAGTTTTGAGCAAAAATAAAGTAGCAATGCTACTTCGGTTTCTTTGTTTTTAGAATACCTGCAATATTTTTTAATTGTCCGTAAGATTTTACGCACACTTTTTTTTATAAAGTAGTAAGTTTTAGTGTTTATCAATTCAAATTGTTCATCAATTTCAATTTTAACTGTGTTTATATAACCTTCTTCATTTGAAGATTCAAACAAAAGATAAGTTAATAATTCTTTGTTTTCTTTTTTAAATTTCGACAAACGTAAACACAATTCTATAATCTCCTGATGTGATTGATGTGCTAGTTCCGTTTTTAGTTCTTTTACTGTAACAGCTTTCATATTTACAATTTAGTAAAAAGTATGAATTAACTTGTATTTTTTTTGTAATTTAATCATTTAAAAAAAAGCAACTAAAATGGCAAAGAAAGTGAAAGGAACTATCGCAATATTAACTGGAGGAGGAGATGTACCTGGTTTAAATCCAGCAATTAGAGCAATTACAATTAGAGCAATACGTGAAGGGTATAGAGTTATTGGTCTAAGACGAGGTTGGGCAGGAATTGTTGAGTTAATTCAAGATCCAAAAGCAGATAATAGTAATAATTATGTTGAGCTTACTCAAATAATTGTAAATAAAACGGGTAGAACAGGAGGTACATTTTTGCATAGTTCAAGAACACGCCCAAGTCATCTGCCAAAAGCGAGTGTTCCAGATCACTTAAAAGGTGAATTTAAAGAAGAGTACAACGATATGACAAAAGTTGTGCTAAGTAACCTAAATTATTTAGGTGTTGATTATTTAATTCCTATTGGAGGAGATGATACTTTAAGTTATGGTGTTCGTTTATATCAAGAAGGTGTTAAAGTTGTTGCAATTCCAAAAACAATGGATAATGATGTTCCTGGAACAGATTATTGTATTGGATTTAGTACGTGTATTACGAGAACAATAAATATGACTAACACGTTACGTACTTCAGCAGGTTCGCATGAACGCTTTTTAGTATTAGAAGTTTTTGGAAGATATGCAGGTTTTACTGCAATGTTACCAACAATGGCAGGTGCTGCAAACAGATGTGTAATTCCTGAGTATAAATTTAATATTGATGTTCTTTCTGAACGTTTAATTGAAGATAGGTATGATAATCCAAGTAAATATTCAGTAGTCTTAGTTTCTGAGGGCGCTATGTTTGAAGGTGGTGAAATGATGTTTAAAGGTGAAGAGAAAGATCAGTTTGGTCATGCAAAACTTGGAGGAATTGGTGAAGTAGTTTCACAACGATTGAAAGAAATGTCACCTAAATATAATAATGGTAAAAAAATAAATGTTATCAATCAAAAATTGGGATATCTAGTTAGAGGTGGAGATCCTGATGCTATTGATTCAATAGTACCAATGGCTTACGGAAATTTAGCATTAGATTTAATATTAAAAGGAATTCATGGAAGATTGGTAGTGCTTAAAAACGGGCGTTATGATAATGTTCCAATTGATGTAGTTACAGGTAAATCAAAATTAGTAAATATTGAAAAATTTTATAATACTGACAGACTTTGCCCAAACTATAATAGTTTTGAAATGAACCCTTTATTTATTATGACAAGTGAGTAGTATAAGTAAATTAGCTCAATTTTTTGAAACAGATTATCCTTTAAATAAAGAAGGGGTTGAAGAATTATTAGCCTCATTCGAAACTATCCATTTTAAAAAGAACTCATTAATTCTTAGAGCTGAGCAAATAGAAAATAAATTAAAATTTTTAGAAAAAGGAATAGTAAGAGAATATTATGCTTCTAATAGTAAAGAGACAAACATAAATTTTTATACTAAACCTGGGTTTTTAACAGATTTTTCATCATTTAACAATTCAACTGAAACTAAAAAATATCAAGAGTGTATTACGGATACTTGCCTTAAGGTGTTAGATAAGAGTAAGTTTATCAACTTGTTAAAGAAATATGATTGTGGTAAATCCTTTATTGATTTAACATTTCAAAAATTGTTAGAGCAAAAAGAATTGTTTGAATATAATAGATTAACTAAAAGTTCTGAAGAATTATATAATGATATGTTAGTAAATAAATGTAATTGGTTGAAAGAAATACCGCAATACCATATAGCTTCCTATTTAGGAATAACTCCAGAAACTTTAAGTAGGATAAGAAATAAAATTTCTTGATTTGAATCAATGAAAATAATTATGAATAACTATATTTTTGCCTTTTAAGCAACTAATAAATGAAAATACACCACTTAAGAAACGCAACACTAGTAATTGAAATTGAAGATAAGTTTATATTGGTTGACCCAATGTTAGGAAAAAAAGGTACAATAGCACCATTTACACTTTTTAGATACAAAGCAAAACGAAATCCTTTAGTTGAATTACCAGTAAATAGTGAACAAATTTTAAATAAAGTAACAGATTGTATAGTTACACACTTGCACCCAGATCATATAGATAAAGCAGGTGAGGAGTTTTTGAAGAAGAATAACATTCCTGTTGTATGTAATAGCGTTGATAAAAAAACACTGTTAAAAAGAGGTTTAAACATAGTTAAAAGTTTAAATTATTGGGATAGTCAAGATTATTTGGGTGGTGAAATTATTGGAATACCAGCAAAACATGGATATGGATGGGTGAGTAGTTTAATGGGAAATGTTATGGGATTTTATATTAATTTACCAAGTTCACCATCAATTTATATTAGTGCAGATACTATTTTTACGAATGATGTTGATAAAGTGTTAACTGAATTAAAGCCAGACATCACTATTGTAGCTTCAGGTTCAGCAAGACTTGATATTGGAAAAGAACTTTTAATGAATTTAGATGATATCGTTAAATTTGTTGAAAAATCGCCCAAAAAAGTAATTGCAAATCACTTAGAAGCATTAAATCATTGTCCTATAACCCGTAAACAATTGAAAGAATTATTAGCTAAAAAAGGACTTTTAAATATGGTACATATTCCAATTGATGGAGAAATTATGGAGTTTTAATGCTTTGTTGTCCAACTTAGTTGTAATATTTTATTAGAAACTTTTTGATTTTCCTCCATGCCTCCATACATATATTTTATGGTATCATTTAAAGATGCTAATCCTCTTAAATCCATTGGAAGTAACTTATTATAGTATTTGTACATTTTGTTATTTTTATACGCAAAACCTGTTCTATTAGGTGAAACACCACCAGTTTTATTGTAGGAGATACCATTAAAATTATAAGTATTGGCACTTCCGCCTATAAAATGTGGTGTATTCAATACTTTTGTTGCAGCCATTCTATAACTAGTTGAGGTACTATCTAAATTAATAGTTGACCAAGAAATCTCAATAGGATTATTAACATTAATAACACCTTTTCTTAGAATTGATTGAATTGGGAAATTTTTACCCATTGCTGCACCTCCAAAATAAAAAATAGTGTCTTCAACAATAATACCATTAGCGCCAAAAGATTTATAATCATGGGTGTTTGGTACGGGACTTCCAATTTTCCAACTATTTTTATACGGGTTGTAAATTTGCACATCAGCAACATTTTCTTTTTGGCTCCAACCTGTAACAACATAAATAAGGCTATCTCGCCAAACAGCTTGAACGTGGTCGTCAATAGCAGTAGGGATTGGGTTTCCATCGTCTAAAAATTGATTACTTTTAACAGCATAACGATGTACCTTGTTTGATGAAATTTCATTTCCATCTTTAAAAACATGATATCCGCCAATAATATAAATAGTATCTTTTATTAATGATGCAGCACTTGCAATTTTACCTAATGAATCTGGTAAATTTGCAAGTTGTAGCCATTTTTTATTCTTAAAATCATATCTAAAGCTACGTTGGTGAATGCCTGAATATAATTTTGTGCTATCTAAACCTCCAAAACTAAAAAGATAAGAGTCTTTATTTATTGTTGCAATGCTTATAGAATTATTTGTAACTGGTTCAGGAGCAATTGTAATTTGTTGAATTGTAAAATTTAATGATTTTGATTTTTTATTTGAACATCCAATTATAAAGAAAATAGTAAATAAAGTATAATATATTAAGGGTTTCATAAATGTTTTTTTCAAATTTAACCAAATAAAAATAGAGATTTTAAATAAAAAACATAAATACTTATTCATCAGATAATCAGTTGTTTAATACGGTAAAACATTCATTTATTTAGCAAATGTTAAAGTTAAATTAAAATTTAAGTAGTAAATAGTTGTTATAAACCTAATAAAGAGAGTATTTTTGCAAACTACTAAAAGCTACAAAGGTGTCTGAAAAAACTACAGAATTAGAAGAAATAAAAGCTGGAAAAGATCTTTATTCGTATCAAAAAGAGGCAATTAACAAAATTTTTAAAAGTTTTGATGATTCCCCTGAAGATTATCATTTATTGTATCAATTACCTACAGGAGGTGGAAAAACAGTAATATTTTCTGAATTAGTACGTCAGTATTTAAAGAATCACAAGAAAAAAGCATTGGTGTTAACACATCGTATAGAATTGTGTAAACAAACCTCTAAAATGCTTACAGAGTTTAATGTAACTAATAAAGTGGTTGATAGTAAAGCAAACCTAGACGATCAAGATAATTATAGTTGTTTTGTGGCAATGGTTGAAACCTTAAATAATAGGTTAAACGATGAAAAATTTGATATTTCAGATATAGGTTTAGTAATTATTGATGAGGCACATTATAATTCATTTACTAAATTATTTGAATTTTTTAATAAATCATTTATTTTAGGTGTTACAGCAACTCCATTAAGTTCAAACATTAAACTTCCAATGAAGGATAATTATAATGAATTAATTGTTGGAGAAACAATTGCTTCATTAATTGAAAATGAATTTTTAGCACGTGCAGAGGTTTTTTCATATAATGTTGGATTAACATCATTAGAAGTTGGTGCAAATGGAGATTATACAGTAAAATCTTCTGAAGATTTATATACCAATAACGAAATGTTAGGTATGTTAACTCAGGCTTATGAAATGCATTCTAAAGGTAAAAAAACATTAATTTTTAATAATGGAATTAACACTTCAATACAAGTGTTTGCTGCCTTTAAAGCTGCAGGATACCCAATTGCTCACTTAGACAATACATACAGTAAGAAAGATAGAAAAATGGTATTGAAGTGGTTTAAAGAAACACCTCATGCAATTTTAACATCTGTAAGTATATTAACTACTGGTTTTGATGAACCAACAGTAAACACAATTATTTTAAACAGAGCTACAAAATCATTGGCGCTGTATTATCAAATGATTGGTAGAGGTTCACGTATTTTAAATAACAAACCTACATTTTCAGTCATAGATTTAGGAAATAACTTGCATCGTTTTGGTGAGTGGGGAGCAGATTTAGATTGGCAAAAAATATTTAGATCACCTAATTATTATTTAGATAAAATTTTAAGTGATGAAGAATTAGAAAGTAACTTTAGATATGAAATGCCAGCAGATCTTAGAGCTGAATTTTCAAATTCTGAAGAAGTATATTTTGATATGAAAAAAGTATACATAGAATCTATTAGTAACGGAGAATCATCTAAAGTAGTTCTAGAAAAATCATTAGTTCACCATGCTAAAATTTGTATTGAAAATAGTGAAGATGTATATGATGCTTATGATTTGTCAAAAAAATTAAGCGATGATATTGATCATAGAATAGATCGTTACACAAAATGTATTTGTAGAAGTACTCATAATTTTGTTACGTGGCTAAAAGATGATTATAGAACTAAACTTAGATTTTATTTAAGAGATAATTTCGATAGAGATTTTGAAATTATCCATGGAAGACCTCCAGAAGAATAATAAAACTAAGCTAAAATTAGTATTACTTTCATAATTTATTTAATATAAAACATTTCTAAGTTATAGTAATGTTAAAAAAACTATTTCTACATTTATTAGGCTTCACATTTGTTAATCTTAACAATAAATAATATATATTTATACAATTAACTAACTAATTGTAAATATATTATGAAAAATTTATTACTGTTATTTATTGTCCTAATTCTTGGGATACAAAGTCAACAAGCACAAAATTTTGAATTTAAAGCAAGTGAAATAGACATTCCTTACGAACGGTTTGTGTTGCCAAACGGGTTAACATTATTAGTTTATGAAGATCATAAAGCACCAATTGTAGCTGTAAACGTTTGGTATCATGTAGGTTCAAAAAACGAGAAACTAGGCAAAAGTGGATTTGCACATTTATTTGAACATTTAATGTTTAATGGAAGCGAAAATTTTAACGACGACTATTTTCAAGCGTTGGAAAGAATAGGAGGGACAGATGTAAATGGAACTACAAATTCAGATAGAACAAATTATTTTCAAAATGTACCTGTAGCAGCACTAGATCAAGTTTTATTTCTTGAATCTGATAGAATGGGACATTTGTTAGGGAATATTGATCAAGAGTTATTAGATGAACAAAGAGGAGTTGTTCAAAATGAAAAAAGACAAGGAGAAAATCAACCTTACGGAAAACAATGGGGTTTACTAACAAAAGCAATGTACCCAAAAGGACATCCTTATTCTTGGACAGTTATAGGTGAAATGGAAGATTTAAATGCAGCTTCTTTAGAAGATGTTCACGAATGGTTTAAATCTTATTATGGAACAGCGAATGCTGTAATTGCTATTGCCGGAGATGTTTCTCCTAAAGAAATTTACACAAAAGTATTAAATTATTTTGGAGATATACCAGCTGGGCCAACTGTAGAGAGGCAAGAGATAAATGTGCCAATTCATAATGGAGATACATATCAAGTTTACGAAGATAGAGTTCCTGAAGCTAGAATTTTATTTGCTTGGAATTCACCTGAATTGGGAAATAGAGAAGATCTTAATTTTGATTTAATAGCTTCTATTTTAACTAATGGAAAAAATTCAAGATTGTATAAAAAATTAGTGTATGAAGATCAAGTGGCAAGTTCAGCAGTTTCATTTCAATCTTCAAGTGAAATTGCTAGTGAATTTGTAGTTTATGCGAATGTAAAACCTGGTGGAGATACTGATATTGTAAAAGCGACTTTATTGGCTGAATTAGATGATTTTATTAAAAACGGACCTACAGAAGCAGAATTAAAAAGAGTAAAAGCTTCTTATTTTTCTAACTTTATTAAAGGGTTAGAGCGTATAGGTGGTTTTGGCGGAACTTCAGATATTTTAGCTTCAAATGAAACATACTTTGGTGATGCATCTTTTTATAAAACAACCTTAAAATATGTACAAGATGCAACTATAGAAGATCTTAAACTAACAGCTCAAAAGTGGTTAACAAAAGGGAAACACACTTTAATATGCAACCCTTTTCCTGAATATAAAGTTGTAAGTTCTTCTATTGATAGATCTAAAATTCCAGAGGTTGGTACTCCTAAAAGTGCTAATTTTCCTGAGTTAGAGCGTACTAAACTATCTAATGGTTTAAAAATTATTTTGGCAAAAAGAGAAGGTATACCAACTATTGTTATGAATTTAATGGTAAATGCGGGTTATAAAGCAGATTATATGGCAAGTCCAGGAACTTCAGCTTTAGCTATGAACTTAATAGATGAAGGAACTAAAAAATTGAATTCACTTCAAATTAATGAAAAATTGCAATTGTTAGGTGCTAGTTTAAATTCCTATTCAGATCAAGATATTTCTAATGTTTATATGAATACTTTAAAACCAAGTTTTGATGCCAGTTTAGAACTTTTTGCAGATGTTGTTTTAAATCCTTCTTTTCCACAAAAAGAGTTTGATAGATTGAAAATTGAACAAATAAATAATATTCGTAAAGAAAAATCTCAGCCAATTGGAATGGCGTTAAGAGTTATGAATAAATTTCTTTATGGAGAAGATCATCCATACAGCAACCCATATACTGGTACAGGTTTTGAAGCTACAGTTGAAAATTTTAATAGAGAAGATATTGTTAAGTTTTATGACACTTGGATGAAACCAAATAATGCAACTTTAATTGTTACTGGAGATATTTCAATGAAAGAGTTAAAAACTAAATTAGAGAAATCTTTAGGTAAATGGAAAAAAGGAAGTGTGCCTTCAATTTCATATAATAAACCTTCAGTAAAAACTAAAAACACATTGTATTTAATGAATAGACCTGAATCTCAACAAACAGTAATTATTGCTGGTCACCTTACAGAAAAGTATGGTACTATTTCTGAAATTGCAGTAGAACAAATGGTAAGTATATTAGGAGGAGATTTTACATCTAGAATTAATATGAACTTAAGAGAAGATAAACATTGGGCTTATGGGGCTGGTGGTTTTGTTTTAGGAGCACAGCAAGAACGTCCGTTTTTGGTATATGCACCTGTACAGACAGATAAAACAGCTGAATCTGTAAGCGAATTAAGAAAAGAAATTTTAGATTTTGTAAGTACAAGACCAGCAACACAAGCTGAACTTGACAAGGTTAAAACAAATCAAATATTAAAGTTACCTGGCCAATGGGAAACGAATGGAGCCGTTAATAATTCATTGTATGATTTAGTTAAATATAATTTACCCGATGATTACTATCAAACATATGATGAAAATGTGAGAAATTTATCTTTAACGGATTTACAGAGTGTTAGTAAAAAAGTTGTAAAACCAAAACAAGTTAATTGGTTCATGGTTGGAGATAAATCAAAGATTGAAGGTAAATTAAAGGAATTAGGGTTTGATGATATTATTGAAATTGATGCTGATGGGAACCCAATTAACCAATCTGCTAATCCTCAAATTAAGATGGAAATTAAGCAATAAATTACTGAACCTAAAATAATTATAAAGTGTTAAAAAACTTCTTGAAATTTTTTCAAGAAGTTTTTATTTTTATAAGATTTACTCATTTTTTTATAAAAACTTTTGCCTTAATTAAATGTACTTTTGTAATATGGCAAATAACATAAAAGAACAACAACATATATTAGCTAAATTAGGTATTGAAAAGTTAAATAAAATGCAAGATGAGGCAGCGTTGGTAATTAATTCTACAAACAATGTTGTGCTATTATCACCAACAGGAACCGGTAAAACACTTGCTTTTTTATTACCAATTATTAAAGAATTGGATTCAGGTTGTTTAAATGTACAAGTATTAATTTTAGTTCCTTCAAGAGAGTTAGCTATTCAGATTGAACAAGTTACGCGAGAAATGGGGACTGGTTTTAAAGTTAATGCAGTTTATGGCGGACGTGCAATTTCTAAGGATGAAATAGATTTACATCATAGCCCAGCTATTTTAATTGGTACACCTGGAAGAATTGCAGATCATTTGAGAAAGGAGACTTTTTCTACCGAAAATATTACTACATTGGTTTTAGACGAGTTTGATAAATCGTTAGAAGTAGGTTTTAAAGATGAAATGATTGAGATTGTTGCATCGCTTAGGATGGTTGACAAAAGAATTTTAACTTCAGCAACAAAAGGATTAAATATTCCAAAATTTGTTGGCTTAGAAAACCCGAAAACCATTAATTATTTAACCAATAAAGTATCTTTATTAAATGTTAAAACTGTAATTTCTTCAACCAAAGATAAATTAGAAACCTTGGTAGATTTGGTATGTTCTTTAAAAAATGAACCAGCAATAATTTTTTGCAATTTTAGAGATACAATTGAAATGGTAAGTGATTATTTAACAGATAATAATATCAATCATGGTTGTTTTTATGGTGCAATGGAGCAGCGTGATAGAGAAAGAACTCTTATAAAGTTTCGCAATGGAACACATCAATTAATTGTTGCTACAGATTTGGCTGCAAGAGGATTAGATATTCCTGAAATAAAAGGTATTATTCATTATCAGCTTCCATTAAAAAGAGATGAATTTATACATAGAAATGGACGCACCGCCAGAATGAAAAGTGAAGGGACTGCCTACGTAATTCAATGGGAAGACGAAAAACCGTCAGATTTTACCCAAAATTGTGAAATTGAAATTATAAAAAAACATCCTTCACCAAAACCTTCTAACTGGAAAACGTTATTTATTTCAGGAGGAAGAAAAGATAAAATTTCAAAAGGAGATATTGTAGGTTTATTTTTTAAGGAAGGGAAATTAAATAAACACGAATTAGGAACTATTGAATTGAAGAGTGATTGTGCTTTTGTAGGTGTTTCAGCATTAAAAGTAGATGACCTTATTAAACGTTTTAATAATAGTAAATTAAAAAAGAGAAAAATTAGAGTATACCTTGTTTAGATTTACAAAGCACAAAAATAGATATATTTATAATTGTTTTACCATTTTTAAAATATATCTATTTAATATCAATTTAGTTATCTCCAAAAGACATTCCTATTCCTCTTGCTGTTTTAACTAAGGAAGAATCAGGTTTTACTACATTGTATTTGCTAATTGCTTCTAAAAATGGTACTGCCACAATACTTGGATGTTGATAAGCAACCATTTTGCCAAAATTACTTTCAAGGGCTAATTCCATAGCTTTTACACCAAATTGTGTTGCTAAAATTCTATCAAAAGCAATTGGAACACCACCACGCTGTAAATGGCCGAGTACAGTTTCTCTCATATCAGCATCACAACCTGCAGTTTTTAAATCTTTTAATATTTTATTTGCAATTCCTCCTAATTTTAGATTTGCATTTCCAATTTCTTCATTTTTTTGAGATAAGACATCTCCATTCATAGGTTTTGCACCTTCAGCAACAACAATAATTACATGTCCTTTACCATTTTTAAAGCGCTTGTTAATCACTTTAAGTACATTATTAATATCATATGGAATTTCAGGAATTAAGCAAATCTCTGCTCCACCAGCAATAGCTGAACTTAATGCTATCCAACCAGCATCTCTACCCATAACTTCAAGTATAATAACACGGTTATGTGATGCAGCTGTTGTTACCAATCTATCTACTGCTTCGGTTGCAATTTGAACTGCAGTTTGATACCCAAAAGTATAATCTGTTGCAGATAAATCATTATCTATAGTTTTTGGAACACCAATAATATTCAATCCTTTTTCAAAAAGAACTTGAGAAATACGTTGTGAACCATCTCCACCAATACTTATAACAGCTTCAACTCCCATGTGCTTAAGTTTGCGAATCATTTCATCTGAACGATCTATAAATGACCAAGTACCATCATTTTCTTTAACAGGCCAAGCCAAAGGACCTCCTTTAGTTGTTGTGCCTAAAATAGTACCTCCTTGATAGTGAATTCCTGATACGGTGTCTTCTGATAATTCAATTATTTCAGTTGGTTCGCGTAGTACACCATCAAATGATTGTATACTACCAACAACTTCCCAATCTTCAGTTTGTGCAGCACGTTTTACAATTCCTCTAATTACTGCATTTAATCCTGGGCAATCTCCTCCTCCTGTTAATACTAATACTTTTTTCTTCATTATTATTTAAATGTTTTCTTCGTTTTTTATGAGTTGATTGTTATTTTAATCTCCAAAGCTAATTCCTATGCCTTTGGCAGTATGAATTAAATTATGTGATAAATCAACTTTATTATATTTATTAATTACTTTTTCTAAATTGATGTGAGAAACACCAGAGTTCTTATGAATTGCCATAGTCCCAAATTTTTTATCTAATGCTAATTCAACAGATTTAACACCAAGTTCAGTAGCTAAAATTCTATCAAAAGCAATAGGTGTTCCACCGCGCTGTAAATGACCTAAAATGGTTTCTCTAATATCAGCTTCAAAATTTAAATTTCTTAATTTAGAAGCAATTTCACGGGCTATATTCCCTTTAATAATTTCACCATTTTCATTTTTGAAGTAAGCGCCTTCTGCAACTACAATATTTGCAAAACCACGACCTTCAGTTGTGTATCTTGATTTTAATTTTTCAACAACTTTGTCTATATTAAATTGTATTTCAGGAATTAAACAAACATCAGCTCCTCCAGCAATGGCTGCACTCAAAGCAATCCAACCAGCATCTCGTCCCATAACTTCTAAAATTAAAACACGATTATGTGAACTTGCAGTTGTTACAAGTTTATCTATAGCTTCGGTCGCAACTTGCGCAGCTGTTTGAAATCCAAAAGAATAATCTGTAATAGCTAAATCATTATTTATAGTTTTAGGTATTCCAATTATATTAACTCCTTTTTCATATAATTTAAGTGAAATTTTATGAGATTCGTTTCCTCCAATATGAATTAAAGCATCAAAACCTAAAACTTTAAGATTGTAAATTAATTTATCTGTATAATCTATTTTTTTTATAGTTCCATCTTCCTGTAATACAGGGTAGTTAAATGGGTTTCGTTTATTATTTGTAGTTAAAATGGTGCCTCCTAATGTTTGAATATCCTCAACTTTTTCTTGGGTTAGAGGCATTAATTCCAAAGGTTCAGATAATATGCCATCAAAACCATTAATGCTACCAATAACTTCCCAATTAGATTCTAGATGTGTTCTTTTAGCAATAGCTCTAATTACTGCATTCATTCCTGGACAGTCTCCACCGCTATTTACAATTAAAATTCGTTGCTTCATTCTTTTTTCCCAATTCTAAGGGATTGTTTTTTTTAGTAAAATTTAGTCTTGTTACGCTAGTTAGTAACGTTAGTAAAAGTTTGTGAAATTAAAGAAACATTAAACAAGTAACAATGATTTTAATCATTGTTATATTCTTTTATAAGTATAAATATAGTTGCTTAAATTTAAATGAAGTAATAATGCACTAAATTAATTTGGATTTACTAATATTGATACTTTAAAATAACCGTTTAAAATTCATGGAAAAGCCTAAAAATATAGTACTAATTGTTGTTGCTTTTTTTTCAATCTATGTTATTTGGGGCTCTACTTATTTGTTAAATAAGATAGCTGTAACTGAATTGCCACCTTTTATGCTTGCTTCAATACGTTTTACAACAGCAGGTATTTTAATTTTTATAATAGCAAAGGTTATTGGTTTTTCACTTAAAATAACACTAAAACAACTTGTGAATACTATGGTCGCAGGGTTCTTATTTTTAACTTTTGGTAACGGTGTAGTTGTTTGGGCTTTAAAATATGTTGATAGTGGTTTTGCAGCGCTTGAAATTTCTGCACAACCTTTGGTAGTTTTATTACTAATGCGGTTTTTTGATGGAAAAAAAATTAAACTAATGTCTTTAGTTGGTATTGTACTTGGTGTGATAGGAATTTATTTATTAGTAAGTCAAAAAGAAATAATTACACAAGAAGGAACCATGTTGGGAGTTGTTATGATATTTGCTTGTATGTTAAGTTGGGGATATGGAAGTTTGTTTGTTGCAAAAGCAAATTTACCAGCAAACTATTTTATAAATACGGGTTACCAAATGTTTACTGGTGGTATTATGTTGTTGATTGCTAGTTTATTATTTGGTGAAACATGGGTTCCGCCTACAGAATGGAGTCAGCCAGTACAATTATCTATGGTATTATTAATTATATTTGGAAGTATTGTTGCTTTTACATCATTCAATTATTTATTAAAATCTGTTTCACCTGAAAAAGTAGCAACATCAACATACGTAAACCCAATTATTGCTATGGCCTTAGGATGGTATTTTTTAAATGAACAAATTACAACACAATCTATTATTGCAGCTGTAACTTTATTAACAGGAGTTTATTTTATAAATACAAAACGAAAATTAGTAATTTATTCAAGGTTTAAAAAGTAATTATAATATTGTTTTAAAATTTGCAGAAAGTATATGGGACTTGAAATAGAAAGAAAATTTTTAGTAAACGGAAACTTTAAAGAACTTGCAGTTAAAAATTTTAAAATTATGCAAGGCTTTCTTTCAACGGTACCTGAAAGAACTGTGCGTGTGCGTATTATTAATGAAAAAGGGTTTTTAACGATTAAAGGAATTGGAAACAAAAGCGGAATTTCTAGATTTGAATGGGAAAAACAGATTAATTTTAATGAAGCTCAAAGCTTAATGGCTATTTGTGAACCAGGAATTATTGATAAAACTCGTTTTATTATTCCTTTAACTAATAATTTATTTTTTGAGGTTGATGAGTTTTATGGAGAAAATGAAGGTTTAATTGTTGCTGAAATAGAGTTGCAATCTGAAGATCAAATTTTTGAGAAACCAAGTTGGTTAGGAAAAGAAGTTACAGGAAATATTAACTACTACAACTCATCACTTATTAAAAAGCCATTTAAAACTTGGTAAGTAGTTAATTATTATTTTGTGCACATAACAGGAGTCGAACCTGCACAAGAACTAAATCTTACCAGCCCCTCAAGCTGACGCGTCTACCAATTCCGCCATATGTGCTTTAGAATATATTATAAACAAAAAAAGTTAAGCATTAAGCTCAACTTTTTTTTGTGACCGGGCTGGGGCTCGAACCCAGGACCACCTCCTTAAAAGGGAGGTGCTCTACCAACTGAGCTACCAGGTCAAATTCTCCTTTTCCGCAATTGCGAGTGCAAATATACTATCTATATTTAAGAAAACAAGTTTTTTTATGTTGTTTTTTAAACGATATTTGTTTTCTAAATGTAAACTAAAGAAAATTCAATTATGAAAATTGTTTTATTAGGCTATATGGCGAGTGGAAAATCAGCGATAGGAGTTGTTTTAGCAAATAAATTAGGAGTTCAATTTACTGATTTAGATTGTTTTATAGAAGAAAAAGAGCAATTGTCAATTGCTGAGATTTTTGAATTAAAAGGTGAAATCTATTTTAGAAAAGTTGAAGGTGAATATTTGCAAGAATTATTAGAATTAGAAGAGGATTATATTATTTCTTTAGGTGGCGGAACTCCATGCTATGGAAACAATATAAAACTTATAGAAAATAACTCAAAATCATTCTATTTAAACGCATCAATAGAAACTATTTATAGCCGTTTAAAAAATGAGACTTCTCAAAGGCCATTAGTTGCTACTATTGGGAAAGAAAATTTAAAAGAATACATTGCAAAACATTTATTTGAGCGCAATCCTTTTTATGAAAAAGCGAATTACACCATTTTTGTAAATGAAAAAACTATATTAGAAATTACAAATGAACTTTTAGAATTACTCTAAAATTGCATAAGAATTGCTAGATTCAAAAACTATTGAAACATGTTCATGCATTGAAGTTGATAATGAAATTCCTTTATAATCTGCTTTTACAGGATACTTTTTATGATTTCTATTTACAAGTACTGCAGTAGTAAACTGCTTTAAAGGAACTTCTAAAAAATGTTTAATTCCGTAAATTAGTGTTGTTCCTGAGTTTAAAACATCATCAACTAAGACCAACGATTTATTTTTATATTCGGAAGTGTTTATACTTGTTGTAATTGGATTTAAAGGATTTTTTTTATCTATAAAAACTTCACATAAAATAACTTTTAGGTCAGAGATTTCATTTAGAAGTTTCAATATTTTTTGAGCAAAAATAAAACCATTACCATTAATACCTGCAATTATAATTGATGCTTCAGTACAATTATCTTCATAAATTTGATACGCAATTCGCCTTGTTTTATGTTGGATTTGCTCGTTGGTTAAAATAATAGAATGTTCCATTTAAAATTATTTTTTTTCAAAGATAAAAAACAATTCTCTACCAAATCTTGGTTTTATAGAATTATGGCAGTTTTCTAATGTTTTAATATTAAAATGATTAGAAAATAATTGTAGATATTCGTTTAAACATCCTCCAAAAGGAGGGCCTTCGTTGGTTAATTCAAAATCGAATAATAACCCAGTTAATTTTCCTTTTTTATTTAATAATGAAAACATTTTCTCAGCGTATGCTTTACGTAATTTTGGTTGTAACGCACAAAAAAAAGTTTGTTCAATAATTAAATCATATGTTTTTGAATGATTAAAAAAATCACCTTGAATTAACTGCTTCTCAGGAAATGAAGAAAATCTTTTTTTTAGGTTTTCTAATGGTTGCTTTGCAATATCAATAACATCAATATTATTAAAACCTAATTTATATAAATACTCAGCTTCATATGAATTTCCTGCGCCTGGAATAAGTATTTTTAAATCTTTATTTGTTATTTGATTAATGTATTCTTTTAAAGGTGTTGAAACAATTCCAATATCCCAACCTGTATTATTTTCAACATATTTTTGTTCCCAATACGTCTTATCTAAATTACTCATAATTAATTATCAGTTTGGTAGTCATCTAATTCTCTTCTATCTTTTTTTGTTGGTCTTCCTTCTCCTTTTTTTCTATAATAATCTTTAGAATATTTTAACAATTCTAACTTTTCAAATTCTTCAGAAGGCGTTATATCTTTTCGGTATAAATCAACTAATTTTGCACCAACACGATTAGCAGGTATATCTAGCACCTCAATTTGGTAATTAATTTGATTTTTACGGATGGTTATTTTTTCATTATTAAATACGGTTTTTGAAGGTTTTATAGTATCACCATTCATTTTTATATGACCCTTTCTACAAGCTTCAGTTGCATTATTTCTAGTTTTATAATACCTAACACACCATAAGTATTTATCAATTCTCATATAATTACGTTAAATTTTGATAATTCTCTTTTGTCAAAGGTATGAAAATAGTATCTTGCGCAACTAAAAATTAGACTGAATGAAATTTAAAAATTTATTTTTAATACTAGCCATTGGAATTGTATATTTCTCTTGTAAAAATGATAGTGATGATGTTGAAGATTTTGATGCAGCAGCACAATCAATTTTAGACGATGAGGCTTTAGTTGACTATTTACAAACTCACTATTTAAATGAAGATGGAGGTATTTGGACAATCACGGATGGTGAAAGCCCATTAATGGATGATGAAAGATTAGAAATTCAAAACATTACTGAAAACGATGTAGATTATAAGTTATATTATTTAACTGAATCTAAAGGAGTTGAAGAATTGCAATCACCTTCAAGAGCTGATTCTGTTTTAACAACATATACAGGTATGTTATTAGATAGTACAGTTTTTGATTCTAGGTCTACTTTAATATGGTTTTCACTTGCAGGGGTTATAAATGGTTGGAGTTATGGGTTTACAAATTTTAAAGGTGGTGATAAAGTCATAAATGAAGATGAATCTTTTGAATATATAAACTCAGGAAAGGGAATTTTATTTATTCCTTCTGGTTTAGCGTATGGTAATATTGGTCAAAGTTTTATTCCTCCAAATGCTCCGTTAATTTTTCAAATGACATTAAATGAAGTAAATGTATCAGATGATGACAATGACGGTGTTATATCTATTCTTGAAGATGTAGATGGAGATGGCGATGTTAAAAATGACGATACAGACGAAGATTTAATTCCTAATTATTTAGATATTGATGATGATGGAGATGGTATTTTAACTAAAGATGAAGATGCTAATGATGATGGGGATTTAAGTAATGATGATGATGATAGTGATGGTATTCCAAATTATTTAGATGCAGATAATTAAACTATTTATTTTTTAAAACATAAATAAAAAACTCGGAGCTTTCAAACTCCGAGTTTTTTTTAACTTCTTCTTTTTCTTGTAGTAGAATTTTTGTTGCTTTCTCTTTTTGCAGTACTTTTTCTTGCTTTAATAGTAGTCGGTTTTCTACTATTTACTGTTTTAGTTCTATTCTTAGAAACAACAGATGGTCTTTTATTGGTAACTTTTCTGCTACTTACTGTTTTAGCTCTGTTCTTAGAAGCTACAGGCCTTTTATTGGTAACTGTTCTTCTTTTTTCTTGAACTCTTACAGGTTTGCGCTCAGTTGTGTTGCTTTTTTTACGAATTGTTTTATCTGTATAACTACGAGTGTTAGTATTTGCATTTCTTCTAACGCTACTATTTGTTGTGTATTCACGAGTGTTTTTAGTTTTTCTATTGTTATACGTTTTGTAATTTCTATCTGCACGTACAATTTTATCACTTCTTCTTTTCGGAATATTTTGAGTTGCAACTCGTTGCCTTGTATTATGGTTTGAACGTTTATTGTTTTTAGTATAATATTTATTTCTTGAATGATCTTTATAATACGTGTATCTATTTGGTTTATAGTAGTTTCTGTATGGTTTGTAACTTACAACTCTATATTCAAAATAAGGTCTAGCAAAGTAGTTATGGTAAGGATGATACACATAATTACGGTTGTAATTATTTATATATCCAGAGCAATAAGAATAGTTTCCATAATAATCATAATGAACATTTAAGCGACCTAATCTTGCTAATTTTCCATATTGATAATTAAGATTTATGTTTCCAATTTTGTCAACTCTACCATAATAATCATAATAAATTGGAATGTTTTCAATTTGAATAATTGCACCATAGCTATCATATTGTACGTAAGCATCGTAATTATAACCAGAATTATAGCTAATGTTTACATTGTTGTTTCTATAGCCAATGTTTATACCATTTCTTGGGTTAATGTAAAAATCAAATTCTCCATTTTGAAAAACTGAAAAAGTTACACCTCGTTCAACAAACGTGAATGAATTTCCATAATCGTTAAAATAAGGATTATATGTAGAAGTAGTTGTAGAAGCAAATGATGTTAAGCTTACAAATACTATTGTTGCGAATATTAATATCTTGTTTTTCATAATAAAGGATTTTAATGGTTCATACTATTGTTTGTGCTAGCATTGTACAAACTCTTAAATACAAACAACGTGCCAAAAAATAAAAATAATTGTAAAATCCTGATAGTCAGCACTATAAAATAATTTTATTTAAAAGATAGATTTTTATGCAATTAACATATTCAAATAATTATTTTTGTATGAATCAATTATTATAATTTTTTTAAAAACTATTAGCTACATAAACGTCATATTACCAATTCCTTTGCAAAAGTTATTTACGTATAAAATAACTGAAGCAGAAGCCGTTTTTTTACGAAAAGGAATGCGTGTAGCTGTTGAATTTGGGAAATCTAAAATTTATACGGCCTTAGTTTTTAAAATTCATAATGAAGCACCTATAGGTTATGAAGCAAAAGAAATTCATCAAATATTAGATGAATCACCCATTGTTAACGAACTTCAATTAAAACACTGGGAATGGATTTCAGCTTATTATATGTGTTCATTGGGTGAAGTTTATAGGGCAGCACTACCTTCAGCATTTTTGTTAGAAAGTGAAACCGAAATTGAATTAGTTCAAAATTTTTCAAATGAAGAAGTCCTTTCGGATGAAGAATTTTTAATTTTTGAAGCATTACAGCATCAAGCAAGGCTTTCAATTTCTCAAATTATAAACGTTTTAGGGAAAAAAACAATCTTTCCAATTATAAAAAAATTATTGGAAAAGAATGTAATTATTGTACGAGAACAAATTTACGAACAATATAAACCTAAATTAATAAAATATGTTAGGTTAAAAGAGGCTTGGAGTGATAATGAAAAACTGTCAGGATTGATAGAAACTTTAAGCAGGGCAAAAAAGCAACGCGATGTAGTTTTAACATATTTTCAATTAAATGCGCTTAAAAAACCTGTAAAAGTTACAACACTAATTGAAGCTTCAAATGCTTCAAATGCTGTTATAAAAGCATTGGTAGATAAAGAAATTTTTGAATTTTATTTTATTCAAACAGATCGTATTAATTTTAATGGAAATTCTTCAGAATTAAAAAAACTAACCGTACACCAAGAGGTTGCTTATGAAAACATTAAAACGTCTTTTGAAACAAAACAAACAACCTTACTAAAAGGAATTACAAGCAGTGGTAAAACTGAAATTTATGTAAAACTGATTAAAGAAGTGCTTGAGGCTAAAAAGCAAGTGCTTTATTTATTGCCAGAAATTGCTTTAACAACTCAATTAATAGAAAGATTACAATATTATTTTGGTGAATATTTATCTGTGTTTCATTCTAAATATTCAATGAATGAGCGTGTTGAAGTTTGGAATAATGTATTAGAAAATAAAGAAAAAGCTCAACTAATATTAGGTGCGCGTTCGTCTATGTTTTTACCGTTTTCAAACTTAGGATTGGTAATTGTTGATGAAGAACATGAACCTTCATTTAAACAATACGATCTAGCTCCAAGATATCATGCGCGTGATGCAGCTATTGTTTTGGCAAATAAGCACAAGGCAAAAGTTTTACTGGGTTCTGCAACGCCTTCAATTGAAACGTATTACAACGCATTGCAAGGTAAGTATGGTTTTGTTGAATTAAACAGAAGATATGGAGATGTTCATTTGCCAGAAATTGAATTGGTAAATATTAAAGAAAAACATCGAAAAAAAAGAATGAAAGGTCATTTCTCAGACCGATTATTAGAGATGATTACTGATGCTTTAGAACTTAAAGAGCAAGTTATTTTATTTCAAAATAGGAGAGGATATGCGCCATTAATTGAATGCGAAACTTGTGGTGTTTCACCTCAATGCCCACAATGTGATGTAAGTTTAACGTTTCATAGTTATAGAAAAGAATTACGCTGTCATTATTGTGGTCATCATCAGGCAATGTTGCATAATTGTGGAGCTTGTGGAAGTGAAAAATTAAATTCAAAAGGTTTTGGAACTGAGCAAATTGAAATAGAGTTAAATGAACTATTCCCTAATGCTAAAATTGGGCGAATGGATTTAGATACTACACGTGGTAAATATGGATATCAAAAAATAATTGGTCAGTTTGAAGCGCAAGAAATAGATATTTTGGTTGGTACACAAATGCTATCAAAAGGATTAGATTTTGCAAATGTTTCTTTAGTTGGAATTATGAATTCGGATAATATGTTAAACTTTCCAGATTTTAGAGCCCATGAACGAAGTTATCAATTAATGGTACAAGTAGCTGGTAGAGCTGGGCGTGTTAAAAAGAGAGGTAAAGTAGCCATTCAGACCTTTAATCCGTACCATCAAATATTACAGCAGGTTTCAACAACTAATTATCAGGAAATGTATAAAGAGCAATTAGACGAACGATGGCAATATAAATATCCGCCATTTTACAGGCTGATTAAAATAACGCTTCGTCATAAAGATTATAATAGAGTTGAAGCAGGTGCTATTTGGTTAGGAAAATCATTAACTGCTATTTTTAAAGAAAATGTGTTAGGGCCATCTACACCTTCAATATCAAAAATTAGAAACTATTATATTAGAACTATAACTTTAAAAATACCGCAAAAACAATCATTGGTTGTTACAAAAAATAATATTTTTCGAATAAAAAATTCATTTCAGTCAATAAAAGATTTTCGCTCTATAAAATTTAATATTGATGTTGATAATTATTAATTTAAAAGATTATTTTAAAAATAAAGTTAAGTGTTTTTAATGGTTGTTTATAACACTTGTATTGCCTTTAAAATAACTTTAATTATTACTTGTTAATTCAGTAAATAACAGTATATTTGCAGCCTTAAAAGTAAAAACTTAAATTATTAATTATGAATCATTACGAAACTGTTTTCATTTTGAATCCCGTTTTATCTGAAACTCAGGTAAAGGAAGCAGTACAGAAGTTTGACGACTATCTTGTTTCTAAAGGTGCCGAAATGATATCAAAAGAAGATTGGGGGCTAAAAAAATTAGCTTACGCAATCCAAAACAAAAAAAGTGGGTTTTACCATTTGTTAGAGTACAAAGTTAGTGGAGAAGAAATTTCTTCATTTGAACTTGAATTTAGAAGAGATGATAGCGTTATGCGTTATTTAACTGTAAAGTTAGATAAACACGCTGTTGCTTGGGCTGAGAAAAGAAGACTAAGAAATAACGCATCTAAAAAATAAGCTATGTCTATAGAACAACAAGCAAAAGGAGGAAAACAAGGTGAGGTTCGTTACCTAACTCCATTGGACATTGATACAAAACAAGTTGTTAAGTATTGTCGTTTTAAAAAGAATGGTATTAAGTATATTGATTATAAGGATGCAAAATTCTTATTATACTTAGTTAATGAACAAGGTAAAATTTTACCTCGTCGTTTAACAGGAACTTCATTAAAATATCAACGTAAAGTATCTGTAGCTATTAAAAGAGCACGTCATTTGGCTTTAATGCCTTATGTAGCAGATATGTTAAAATAAGAGATAGGAATTATGGAAATTATATTAAAACAAGACGTTGAAAACTTAGGTTTTAAAGATGATATCGTAGCTGTAAAGAATGGTTATGGACGTAATCACTTAATTCCTCAAGGGGTTGCAGTATTAGCAACTACTTCAGCAAGAAAAGTATTAGCAGAAACTTTAAAGCAACGTGCCTTTAAGGAAGAAAAACTAATAAAAGATGCTACTAAAATTGCTGATGCAATTAAAGAATTAGAAGTTAAAATTATTGCTAAAACAGGTGATGGTTCTAAATTATTTGGTTCAGTAAACAATGGTAACGTTGCAGAAAATTTAGCTGCAGCAGGACATGAAATTGATAAAAAGTTCATTAAAGTTGAAGGTGGAAACATTAAAAGACTTGGTAAATATAATGCTACAATTAGATTGCACAGAGCTGTAATTGTAGAATTACCAATTGAAATAATTGCAGAACAAAGTAATTAACAACATATAGTTAATAAACTAGCTAAAAGCTCACTATTATAGTGAGCTTTTTTTGTTTATATTTGTTCCCAAATTAACAAATCTTAATTTAACATTAATTCAAAATGAAGAAACAATTACTATTTTCATTACTTATCGTTGTATTTTCTGTTGTTACTGGTTTTTCCCAAGTTACAACTTCAAAAATTCAAGGTTTAGTAAGTGACGACACATCTGCAGGTTTGTATGGTGCAAATGTTGTAGCTAAGCACATACCAACAGGTACAGTTGCTGGAGCAATGACATTAGAAAGCGGAAGGTACACTTTATCAAATTTACGCGTTGGAGGGCCTTACACAATTACAATTAGTTATATTGGTTTTAGAACCATTGAATATACTGATGTATATTTAAATTTAGGTAGTGCATTGGATATTGATGTGCAAATGGTTGCTGAAAGCGAACAATTAGAAGAAGTTGTTATTACTGGTGGTAAAAGTGCTACTTTTAATAATAGTAGAACAGGTGCTGAAACAAGCGTTGGTAAAAGAGAATTAACAAAATTACCTACAATCTCAAGATCGGCTTCAGATTTTACACGTTTAGATCCATCGGCTTCTGGAGGTTCTTTTGGAGGTAGAAATGATCAATTTAATAACTTTACGTTAGATGGTTCTATCTTTAACAATCCATTTGGATTAGATGCTGCTACACCTGGAGGTCAAACAGGAGCTCAACCTGTATCTTTAGATGCAATTGAGCAAATTTCTGTTGCTACTGCCCCATATGATGTTACTTTGTCTGGATTTACAGGTGCTTCTGTAAATGCTGTTACCAAAAGTGGTACAAATAAAGTGACTGGAACAATTTATGGTTTCTTTAGAAATCAAGATTTAACAGGAGATAAAATTAAAGGAGAAGATATTGCTGTGCCAAAATTAGAGCAATCGCAAATTGGTTTTAGTATTGGAGCTCCAATAATAAAAGATAAATTATTCATTTTTGTAAATTATGAACAAGATAAAAGATCTGATTTAGGTCAAAATTGGTTGCCTAATAATGGGGATTCAAATACAGCTATTAATGAATCAAGAGTGTTAGAAACCGATTTGCAAGAAGTGCAAGCTGCATTAGCAGGAATTGGTTATGATACAGGTGCATACCAAGGATTTACGCATAATTCTAATAGTACAAAAGGTATTATAAAATTAGATTGGAATATAAATGAAAATAATCGTTTAGCATTTATTTATAACTTTTTAGATGCTTCTAGAGATTTACCAGCACATCCAACAGCGTTAGGATTTAGAGGGCCAAGTTCTCAAATGTTACAATTTGAAAATTCAGGGTATCAAATCAATAACAAACTAAAATCAGTTTTAGTTGAATTAAACTCTACATTAGCTGATAATGTAACTAATAAATTACAAGTTGGTTATACGCACTTTGATGATTTTAGATCTCCAAAATCTGCTCCAATGCCAGCATTTAGAATTCAAGATGGTAATGGTGGAAATTATATAGTAGCAGGTCACGAACCTTTTTCTATTAATAATAAATTAGACCAAAAAGTATTTCAGTTAACAAATAACTTAAATATTAGTAAAGGAAATCATAACTACACAATTGGGTTTTCATTTGAAAAATTCCAATTTGATAATTCATTTAATTTAGGAGCTTATGGTTTAGGTGATGCAAGAGGCTATGTAGGCGCTTTCTTTGGAGATTTTGCAGATATGGATGGATTCCGTAATGGGATTGCAAATGGTTTATTAGCAGATGCTATGGCAAATGCTCAAAACATTTTTGACAATAACAATGCAAACGATTCTTGGGCTTTAGCTGAAACAAATGTTGGTCAGTTGGCTGTATATATGCAGGACGAATGGAATGTAAACGATAATTTTAAGGTTTCTTACGGTGTTCGTTTTGATAAGCCTTTATTCTTTGATTCTAATAAGAAAGCACAAGATGTTATAGATTTTCCTGGAAACTTCTATGCGCCAGATGTGCCTTATATTGATCCTTCAACAGGAGAAACAGTATTTTTTGATTCAACAAAAATGCCAAACAATGATTTCTTAATTTCTCCAAGATTTGGATTTAATTGGGATGCTAAAGGAGATAAAACAATACAAGTAAGAGGAGGAACAGGTTTATTTACGGGTCGTTTCCCATTTGTATGGTTAGGAAACCAAATTGGAAATCCAAATGTATGGTTTTACCAAGTTGTTGATCCAGATTTTAAATTTCCTCAAGTATGGAGAAATAGTTTAGGATTAGATTACAAATTAGAAAACGGAACAATATTAACTACTGACTTATCTTACACAAAAGACATCAATGGTGCACACGTTCAAAATTGGGGCTTAGGTTTACCAACTGGAAGTTTACAAGGTGTTGATAACAGACCTGTTTATACAGGTGCTGATGTAGGAAATAATGCGTATGTATTTACAAATTCTGATAAAGGAAGAACTTTTAATGCTTCATTTAAAGCACAAAAAACTTTTGAAAATGGTTTGTATTTAATGGGTGCTTATAATTACTTAAACTCTAAAGATGTAAACTCAATTGAGGCTGAAATTACTGGAGATGCTTTTGCATTCAACCCATCTTTAGGAAATGTAAATAATGATAGATTAGCTTATTCAAAATATGGAGATACACACAGAATTATTGGTGTAGCTTCTAAAACTTGGAAATATGCAGCTAATAATAACTGGGAAACTACTATTTCTACTTTCTTTGAATATGCTCAAGGAGGAAGATTTAATTATACGTATGCTGGTGATATTAATGGTGATGGTTCTAACTTAAATGATTTAATTTATATTCCTACAGCTACTGAAATTGGCTCAATGCAATTTTCAGGACCTGGACAAGCAGAAGCTTTTGAGCAGTTTATTCAACAAGATGATTATTTAAGTGATAACAGAGGTGGTTATGCTGAACGTTATGGTGCTTTAGCTCCTTGGAGAGGTAAATGGGATGTGAAATTTATTCAAGAGTTAAAATTGTCTGAAACAAATTCTTTACAATTCACTGCTGATATTTTAAACTTTGGAAACTTAATTAGTTCTAACTGGGGATTAGTTCAACAACCAGATGCAGTACAGCCAATTGGTGTTACTGTTGATGGAAATGGAATTCCTACATATACATTTAGCGAAGATTTAAAATCTACGTATGTTTATGATGCTAGTTTATTATCTAGATGGCAAGTACAATTTGGAGTACGTTACTCATTCTAAATAATTAAAAAATTATTATATTTAAACCGCCCAATTTGGGCGGTTTTTTTATTCCAATTAAAATGAAATATAGACAATTAACAAAAGAACAGTTTTCAGAATTAAGTGATGAGTTTTCTAAATTTTTGGCTACGCAGCAAATTGATGTAAATGAATGGACTAAAATTAAAAAGAATAATCCTTCAATGGCTGAAGAAGAGTTAAATATATTTAGTGATGTAGTTTGGGAAGATGTATTAACAAAAACTGAGTTTTTAGAGCATATTTATGATAATGATATGAATTTATTTAAATGTAACTCTAAAGAAATTATTAGGATTTATATTAAATTAAATGATACAACTAAAAGCTTTCTAAATACTGATGATTTTAATTGGTTTTTAAAAAACCCGCTAGATGATAGTGTAGATTATTTTAAGGCTTCAAAAAAATATACTTCTGATAGAAATTTAGAACTTTTTAAATTGATTGAAATGGGTAGTCATATTTCAAAAGGAGAGCTGTTTACTACAATTTTTCAATTAATTGTTTAACTATTTTTGCAACTCCAACAGAAGCATTTTCTGCTATAATTTTTAAATTTGAATATTGATTTTCTTCAATTAAAGGTTTTGGATCAATAAAGTAGATTGGTATTTTAGGTTTTATAAAATTTATTAAACTAGCTGCTGGATATACTTGCATGGATGTTCCAATAATAATTAAAATATCAGCTTTTGATGTTATTTCTATTGCTTTATCTAACATAGGTACAGCTTCTCCAAACCAAACAATATGTGGCCTTAATTGATGGTTTTCTTCGCATAAATCACCAATATTTAAGTCTTTTGCCCAATTATAAACAAGATTCTCATTATTTGTGCTTCGTACTTTTAATAATTCCCCATGTAAATGCAATACATTTTTACTGCCAGCTCGTTCGTGTAAATCATCTACATTTTGAGTTATAATAGTTGTTTCAAAATACTTTTTTAATAAAACTAACGCTTTATGACCTTCATTAGGATTCACGCTAATTAATTGTGCCCTACGCTTATTATAAAAATCTAACACTAAATTTTTATTACGTTTCCAACCAGTAGGAGAGGCAACTTCCATAACATCATGGCCTTCCCATAATCCATTAGCATCTCTAAAAGTTTTAATGCCACTCTCGGCACTTATTCCTGCACCTGTAAGAATTACTATTTTTTTCATATGAGTAATTTATTCAAAAGTAAAATTTTATATTTGAAGAAAGTTAATTTTGAATGGTAGATTATAAATTTATTGAATATTTAGAGCAGTTTGTAACTGATAAAAGAAGAAACTTATTTCAGAAAGTGCTTGATGAAAGAACACGACATTTTACAGTTGCAATTGAAGATATTTATCAACCACACAATGCAAGTGCAGTTGTTAGAAGTTGTGAGATTTTTGGAATACAAGATGTTCATGTAATTCAAAATAAATATAAGTTCTATGCTTCAAACCAAGTTGCAAAAGGTGCCCAAAAATGGTTAGATTTTAAGCTATTTAAAGAAAAAGAGACAAATAATACATTAGCTTGTATTAATGATTTACGGAATAAAGGGTATAAAATTATTGCTACAACACCTCATAATGATTCGTGTGTATTGCAAGATTTTGATATTACACAAAAATCTGCTTTCTTTTTTGGTGTTGAGAAAGAAGGACTTTCAAAAGATGTAATGGAAAATGCTGATGGTTATTTAAAAATACCAATGGTTGGGTTTACCGAGAGTTTAAACATATCGGTTGCTGCAGCAATTATATTGCAAAGTATGAATGAAAAGCTAAAAAAATCAGAGGTAGATTGGCAACTTACAGAGTTAGAAAAAAGCGAATTGTATTTAGATTGGCTTCAAAAATCGATTAAAAGTATAAAAAAAATTAAAGAATATTACTATTCAGAAATTGCTATTGAAAAGTAATATTTTTAATTATGGCTGTTGAATCACAGTTTATTACAGTTAACGTAATATCTTTTAAATTCTTCTCGCCTGTAATTTCGTATTCATAAAAGCAAGAATCTAATTTTACTTTATTTCTTATATCAACATCCCCATTTTTTAAAATTTGAGAAATAGTTGTGGTGTCAATTCTATTAGAACTTAAAATTAGTAAAGCTTCAGAAGAAAAAGCCCTATGTTTAATTCTAATATTTTTTAAAATTCTAGCGTTTGGTCCATAATCAAATGTAGTTTCTTTTTTTCCTAAGAAAAATGTAACTACAATAATACCAATGGTTAATCCGCCTAAAAAATAAGGTAAACGTTGTTTAAAAGTCATTTTACAAAAACAATAAGTTAATATCTCTAAATGGTAAATTAAACCAATCTGCTACAACTCTATTGGTTAAAATTCCGTGGTAAAAGTACATCCCTTTTTGTAAACTTTTGTCTAAACGAGCAGCATTTTCAAAACCACCTTCTTCAGCAATGCTTAATAAATAAGGAGTAAATATATTACTTATTGATACTGAGGCTGTTCTAGAATATCTAGACGGTATATTTGGAACGCAATAATGTATAACTCCGTGTTTTCTATATGTAGGTTTTTTATGAGTTGTTATTTCAGAAGTATCAAAACAACCGCCTCTATCAATGCTTACATCAACAATTACAGATCCTTCTTTCATTTGTTCAACCATGTTTTCTGTAACAATAACTGGTGATCTGGACTTTCCTCGTAAGGCTCCAATTGCAACATCACAACGCATTAGAGCTTTTTGTAAAGTTTTAGGTTGTATGGTTGATGTATAAATTGCTCTACCTAAATTACGTTGCAAGCATCTTAATTTTGTAATAGAATTATCAAATACTTTTACATTTGCACCTAAGCCAATTGCCGACCGTGCAGCAAATTCACCAACTGTACCAGCACCTAAAATTACAACTTCACTTGGTGGTACACCACTAATGTTTCCTAATAAGAGTCCATTTCCTTCATTATCATTACTCATAATTTCTGAAGCAATTAAAATAGAGGCGGTTCCAGCAATTTCACTTAATGATTTAACAATTGAGTAAACGCCTTGTTCGTCTCTAATATAATCAAAAGCTATAGCTGTAATGCGTTTACTTGCAAGCGCTTCAAAGTATTTTTTTGTTTGAGTTTTTAATTGTAATGCTGAAAATAATGTGCTCTGCGGATTAATTAATTTAATTTCATCTAAAGAAGGCGGTTCAACTTTTAAAATTATTTGACAGCCAAATGCTTCTTTTACATCATATGAAATTTTAGCACCAGCTTCAGAGTATTCATTATCAGAAAAATTAGCACCATCTCCAGCGCCAGTCTCAATAACAAATTTGTGTCCTTGTGCAGTTAATGCTCCAACAGCATCGGGTGTTAAACAAACTCTTTTTTCTTGATAATGTGTTTCTTTAGGGATTCCAATTACAAGTTCTCCTTTTTGTTTTTCAATTTCTAAAGTTTCTTCTTGTGGAAGTAAATCGTATTTGCTAAATGGTGAAGTAGCCTTTTTACTCATTATTAATAAGTTCTATAGTTCGTTGTTGATTGTTGTTTGTGGTAATTGTAATACTTACCGACTTTAAAGGTAATAAATTTTCAACTTTATTAGGCCATTCTATTAAACACCAATTATTACTATACAAATATTCTTCAATTCCCATATCCATAGCCTCTTCCTCATTATCAATTCTATATAAGTCAAAGTGAAATACTTTATCATTCATTTGGGTATGATATTCATTCACTAAAGAAAAAGTAGGGGAGCTCACATTATCTGAAACTCCTAATTGTTTTACTAGTTCTTTAATTAGTGTTGTTTTGCCAACACCCATTTCACCATAAAATAATAACACTTTGTGTTTTGCAAATTTGAGAACTTCCTTAGCAATTTCAGGCAACTGTTGAAGTGTATAACTTTTAACCATTTACTATATTTTTCAATTTTTAAACTTTGAAATTATTTTGGTACAAATATAGCACATGGAATTATCATTTCCTCTAAAGAAATACCACCATGTTGATAGGTGTTTTTATAGTATTTAACAAAATGATTGAAATTATTTGGATACGCAAAAAAGTAATCCTCCTTTGCGAAAATAAACGAGCTGTTTATTGAAATAGAAGGTAATCCAATTTCTTTCGGGTTTTTAACAGCATAAACTTCCTTGTCTTCGTAAGAAAGACTTCTTCCGGTTTTGTAACGTAAATTTGAGCTTATATTTTTATCACCAATTACTTTTGAAGGTACTTTGGAGTTTATAGTTCCGTGATCAGTAGTAATAATTAATTTTAGCCCTAAATTTTGTGCTTTTTGAATCATCTCTAATAGTGGAGAATTCATAAACCAACTATTTGATAATGATCTGTAAGCCTTGTCATCACTTGCTAATTCTTTAATAACTTCCATCTCAGTTTTTGCATGTGAAAGCATATCAACAAAATTATAAACAACAACAGTTAAATCATTTTCTTTAATACCATTAAAATTATCAGCCAATTGCTTACCGGATTTTAGATTTGTAATTTTATAATATTCAGCTTTTAAATCAACTCTAAGACGTTTTAATTGTGCTTGTAAAAAATCTTCTTCATGTAAGTTTTTTCCACCTTCATCAGTATCATTTTTCCAATAATTTGGATGTTTGTGCTCCATTTCTGAAGGCATTAAGCCTGAAAATATTGAATTACGTGCATATTGTGTAGCTGTAGGTAAAATGCTGAAATAAGGAATTTCTTCTTCTTTTTTATAATATTTTGTAATTGTTTTCTCAAGAATATTAAATTGATCATAACGTAAATTATCAACAACCACCAATAATGTTCCTTTTGATTTTTTTATTTCAGGAAGAATTACATTTTTAAATAGCGTGTTTGATAAAATAGGCGTATCATCATCGTTGGAGTGAATCCAATCCGGATAATTTTTTTTAATGAATTTAAAAAATAATGAATTAGCTTCCTGTTTTTGACTTTCAAGAATTTCAATCATACCAGAATCGCTAATATTTTCTAACTCTAATTCCCAATACACTAATTTTTGATAAATTTCAATCCATTCTTCATATGAATTTACCATCGCCAAATCCATCGCTATTTTTCTAAATTCTTGTTGATAGTTTGAAGTAGTTTTTTCAGAAACCAGGCGAGAATGGTCTAAATTCTTTTTTAAACTCAATAATATTTGATGCGGATTTACTGGTTTTATTAAGTAATCAGCAATTTTATTGCCAATAGCATCTTCCATAATATATTCCTCTTCGCTCTTGGTAATCATCACAATAGGCAGGTTTGCTCGCTTACTTTTTATTTCGGTTAACGTTTCTAAACCACTTAAGCCAGGCATATTTTCATCTAAAAAAACAATATCGTAATTGTTTTCATCGCACATATCAATTGCATCTGCACCATTATTACAAGTTGAAACTGTGTAACCCTTTTTCTCTAAAAAAAGAATGTGTGGTTTTAAAATATCTATTTCATCATCAACCCATAAAATGTTTATCTCACTCATATTGTTATCTTTGTTAAATTATTTAAAAAATAATTGTTTTGACCGAAAAAAAAACGAACAAACTCAAAATATTAAACGATCCAATTTACGGTTTTATTACTATTCCAAACACTTTAATTTGTGATTTAATAGATCATCCTTATTTTCAGCGTTTAAGACGCATCTCACAAATGGGTTTATCGCATTTAGTGTATCCTGGAGCACATCATACACGTTTTCATCATGCCATTGGAAGCATGCATTTAATGCAAAAAGCAGTTCGGAATTTAAAATTAAAAGGAGTTGAGATTTCTGATGAAGAAGCGAATGCACTTTGTATTGCTATATTATTGCATGATATTGGTCACGGTGCATTTTCACACGCATTAGAGCAAAGTATAGTTACAGGAATTCATCACGAAGCAATTTCATTAAAATTTATGGAAGCTTTAAATGAGGAGTTTAAAGGACAGCTTACATTAGCAATTACCATTTTTACCGAAAAGTACCATCGCAAGTTTTTATATCAATTGATTTCTAGTCAGTTAGATATGGATAGATTAGATTATTTAAATAGAGATAGTTTTTATACAGGCGTTGCTGAAGGAAATATTAGTTCAGAACGTTTAATAGCCATGTTAAATGTAAAAGATGATAATTTGGTTATTGAAGAAAAAGGGATTTACTCAGTTGAAAAATTTATTGTAGCAAGACGTTTAATGTATTGGCAAGTTTATTTACATAAAACAGGCTTAGTTGCTGAAAAATTATTAGGTAAAATTTTAAAACGAGCAAAAGAATTGTCTTTATCAGGTGTAGAATTACCTGCAAGCAAGGCCTTTACTTATTTTTTAAATCATCAAATAAGTGAAGATAATTTTACATTAGAAACACTTAAAACGTTTGCCAAATTAGATGATTATGATGTGTTTTCAGCGATAAAAGAATGGATTTCACATGAAGATAAAGTTCTTTCAAAATTATCTGAAAGTTTAGTTAACAGAATGTTACCAAAAGTAATTCTTCAAAAAGAACCATTTACAATAACTCAAATTAATGAAATTAAACAATCTGTAAAAGGACTATTTGAGCTAAGTGATTCAGAATTAGATTATTTTGTATATCACGGTAAAATTCAGAATCAGGCTTATGATGCCACTAAAAATAATATTCAAATTTTATATAAAAATGGTATAATTAAAGATGTAACTGAGGCTTCAGACCATTTAAATTTACAGGCATTATCAAATACAGTTTACAAGTATTATATATGCTATCCAAAGAAATAGGTAGTGTTCAATTTTTTATTTATTTTTGCAATTCATGAAATTTACAGCAAACCAAATAGCAGAGATTTTAGAAGGGGAGATTGATGGTAATGAAAATGCAGAAGTTCACAAACTTTCAAAAATTGAAGAAGGAGAAAATGGATCGTTAACGTTCCTTTCAAATCCAAAATACACACAATACATTTATTCTACTAAGGCTTCAGTTACCATTGTAAATAAGAGTTTTATTCCTGAAAGTAAAATTGAAACAACCTTAATAAAAGTAGATGATGCTTATAAAGCATTTTCAAAATTATTGGCATTTTACGATGAAGTTAAATCTAACAAATCAGGGATAGAGACACCTTCACACATTAGTGAAACTGCAAAACTGGGAAAAAATATTTACTTAGGAGCTTTTGCTTATATAGGGAATAATGTGATAATTGGTGATAATGTAAAAATTTACCCGAATGTTTATATTGGCGATAATGTAAAAGTTAAAGCTAATACTACTATATTTTCTGGCGCAAAAATTTATTCAGAAACTGAAATTGGTGAAAATTGTGCCATACATTCAGGAGCTATAATTGGAGCAGATGGTTTTGGATTTGCACCAAACAAAGAAGGCGTTTTTAGTAAAATTCCTCAAATAGGTAATGTTATTATTGAAGATAATGTAGATATTGGAGCAGCAACAACAATTGATAGAGCAACATTAGGTTCAACAATTATAAGAAAAGGAGTGAAGCTTGATAATCAAATTCAAGTAGCTCACAATGTAGAAATAGGTAAAAATACGGTAATTGCAGCCCAAACAGGTATTGCAGGTTCAACAAAAATTGGTGAAAATTGTATGATTGGTGGTCAAGCAGGAATTGCAGGTCATTTAACAATTGGAAACAATGTTCGTATGCAAGCTAAAACAGGTGTTGGTAAAAATATTAAAGACAATGAAATTATTCAAGGAACACCTTCATTTGGGTATTCAGATTATAATAAGTCATACGTATATTTTAAAAAATTGCCAGAATTAGCGGCCACTATAAATTCATTGCAAAAAGAAATAAAAGCTTTAAAAGATAGATAATGAGTAATACACAAAAAACAATTAAAAATGAAGTAACACTATCGGGTGTTGGTTTGCACACAGGAAACAAAGTTACTATGACTTTTAAGCCTGCGCCTGTAAATTATGGTTATGCTTTTGTAAGAATTGATTTAGAAGGAGAGCCTGTAATTGAGGCAAGTGCAGAATATGTTGTTAACACCCAAAGAGGAACAAACCTTGAGAAAAGAGGCGTTTTTGTTAATACTTCGGAACACGTATTAGCAGCTGTAGTAGCATTAGGAATTGATAATATTTGTATTGAAATTAATGCAGCTGAACCTCCAATTATGGATGGTTCATCTAAACATTTTATTGAAGCACTTGAAAAAGCTGGAATTGTTGATCAAGATGCTGAGCGTGAAGAATATATTGTTAAAGATATTATTTCATATAAAGACGAAAAAACTGGAAGTGAAATAATATTAATGCCTTCTGATGAATATCAAATAACTTCAATGGTAGATTTTGGAACTAAAGTATTAGGTACACAAAATGCTACACTAGATTCACTTTCAGACTTTAAAACTGAAATTGCAAATGCAAGAACATTTAGTTTTTTACACGAATTAGAAACGTTACTAGATAATAACTTAATTCAAGGAGGAGATTTAAACAATGCAATAGTTTATGTAGATAAAGAAATTTCTACAGAAACTATGGATAAGCTTAAAAAAGCATTTAATAAAGAAACATTAACTGTAAAAGCTAATGGTATTCTTGATAATTTAACGTTGCGTTGGGCTAATGAAGCTGCACGTCATAAATTATTAGATGTAATTGGTGATTTAGCTTTAGTTGGTACAAGAATTAGAGGAAAAGTTATTGCAAATAAACCAGGGCATTTAGTAAATACAGTTTTTGCTAAAAAATTGCAAAAAATAATTAAGCAGGAGAAAAGAAATAATGTGCCTGTGTACGATTTAAATGAAACGCCTTTAATGGATATTCATCAAATTATGAATATTCTACCCCATAGACCTCCATTTTTACTGATTGATAGAATTTTAGAATTATCAGAAAACCATGTGGTTGGAATGAAAAATGTGACAATGAATGAACCATTTTTTAATGGTCATTTTCCAGGAGCTCCAGTAATGCCAGGTGTATTACAAGTTGAAGCGATGGCGCAATGTGGAGGAGTTTTAGTGTTGAGTTCAGTACCAGACCCTGAAAATTACTTAACCTATTTTATGAAAATGGATAAAGTAAAATTCAAGCAAAAAGTATTACCCGGTGATACTCTAATATTTAGAGCAGAATTAATTACACCAATTAGACGAGGTATTTGTCATATGCAAGCTTGTGGATATGCAAACGGAAAACTAGTAGTGGAAGCAGAATTAATGGCGCAAATAGCAAAAAAACAATAATAGAATGAATCAACCTCTAGCATATATACATCCAGGAGCTAAAATAGCAACCAATGTAGTAGTAGAACCTTTTACAACAATCCATAATGATGTAATAATAGGTTCAGGAACCTGGATTGGTTCTAATGTAACTATAATGGAAGGCGCAAGAATTGGAAAAAATTGTAGAATTTTTCCAGGTGCTGTAATTTCAGCAATTCCTCAAGATTTAAAATTTGATGGTGAAGACTCTTTAGCAATTATTGGTGATAATACAACAATTAGAGAATGTGTAACTGTAAATAGAGGTACAAAAGCTTTGGGTAAAACTCAAATTGGTGATAATTGCTTAATTATGGCAACATCTCACGTAGCACATGATTGTATTATAGGAAATAACTGTATTTTGGCAAATGGGTCAATTATTGCAGGGCATGTAATTATTGGGAATTTTGCAATTTTAAGCGGTTTGGTAGCAGTGCATCAATTTATTCATATTGGTGATCACGCATTGGTTTCAGGAGGTTCATTAGTTAGAAAAGATGTTCCACCATTTGCAAAAGCAGGAAAAGAACCATTATCATTTATAGGTATTAATTCAATTGGGTTAAGAAGAAGAGGTTTTGAAACTGAAAAAATTAGAGAAATTCAAAATATTTTTAGAATTTTATATCAGAAGAATTACAATACTACACAAGCTTTAGAAAAAATTGAAGCTGAAATGGAAGCAACTAAAGAAAGAGATCAAGTTATTCTGTTCATTAAAAATTCTCAAAGAGGAATTATGAAAGGGTACACAGGTAATTAAAAAATAAAAACATTTAATTCGCTTAAAATAAGTTAATTAGATGTAGTTACCTAAATTAAAATAATAAGTAATAATTTAACGAATAATCGACTAAATGGCAACAACATCAGATATTAGAAATGGATTATGTATTAAGCACAATAATGATATTTTTAAAGTAGTAGAGTTTTTACATGTAAAGCCAGGTAAAGGTCCTGCTTTTGTAAGAACAAAACTTAAAAGTTTATCGTCAGGTAAAGTATTAGATAATACGTTCCCTGCAGGAAGAAAAATTGAAGATATAAGAGTTGAAACTCGTAAATATCAATTTTTGTACCCTGAAGGTGATACATTTCATTTTATGAATACAGATGATTATAACCAAATAACGTTAGAGAAAGAAACACTTGATACGCCTGAGCTTTTGAAAGAAGGTGAAGTAGTAACAGTTATCTTTAATACTGAAGATGATATGCCACTTTCAGTTGATATGCCTGCAAGTGTTATTTTAGAAATTTCTCATACAGAACCTGGAGTGAAAGGAAATACAGCTACAAATGCTACTAAACCAGCAACTGTTGAAACTGGAGCAGTAATAAATGTCCCTTTATTTATTAATGAAGGTGATAAGGTTAAAATAGACACTTCAAAAAGTTCATATTTAGAACGAGTTAAATAATAGAACTCATGAAATTTCCAAGAGTTTATAGTTTAGATGAAATAGCTAAATTAATTGATGCTACACCTGTTGGGCCAACAAGTTACCCAGTTTATGGCTGTAATGAAATTCATGTGGTTGAAGAAGGAGATATTGTTTTTGTTGATCATCCCAAATATTACGATAAAGCATTAGAATCTAAGGCTACCGTAATTTTAATAAATAAAAAAGTTAAATGTCCGCAAGGAAAAGCACTATTAATTTCTAAAGACCCTTTTAGAGATTTTAACAAGTTAACAAAGCATTTTAAACCTTTTGAAATTGCAACGGGTTTAATTTCAAAATCAGCTATAATTGCTAAAAGCACTTTAATTCAGCCAAATGTTTTTATTGGAAATAATGTTATTATAGGTGAAAATTGTTTAATTCATCCAAATGTAACCATTTATGATAATTGTAAAATTGGTAATAATGTAACTATCCATGCAGGAAGTATACTAGGAGCAGATGCTTTTTATTATAAAAATAGAGCTGAAGGTTATGATAAATTAGTATCAGGAGGTAGTGTTATTATTGAAGACAATGTTGATATTGGAGCGCTTTGCACTATTGATAGAGGTGTTTCTGGAGATACAACAATAAAAAAGGGATGTAAAATAGACAATCAAGTACAAATAGGTCATGATACTGTAATTGGTAAAAAGTGTTTAATAGCATCGCAAACAGGTATTGCTGGTTGTGTTGTAATTGAAGATGAAGTAACCTTATGGGGACAAGTTGGAACAAATAGTGGGATAACAATAGGCAAAGGAGCCATAGTTTTAGGTCAAACAGGTGTTACAAAATCTATTACTGGTGGTAAAACTTATTTTGGAACTCCAATTGATGAGGCAAGAAAAAAATTAAAGGAAATGGCAGAAATAAAACAATTCTTAAAAAATCAAAAAAAGTAACATTTATTTCATTCTAAACTTAGAAAAAAATTACTTTTGTAAGCATAAAATATAATCATTATAAAAACATACTTCAATGAGCGTTTTAGTTAATAAAAATTCAAAAATAATTGTACAAGGTTTCACAGGAGGAGAAGGTACTTTTCATGCAACTCAAATGATTGAATACGGTACTAATGTTGTAGGAGGTGTTACACCAGGTAAAGGAGGTCAAACACATTTGGATAAGCCAGTTTTTAACACTGTGCAAGATGCTGTAGATAAAGTAGATGCTGACACTTCAATAATTTTTGTACCACCAGCATTTGCAGCTGATGCAATTAAGGAAGCTGCTGCTGCAGGGATTAAAGTGATAATTTGTATTACAGAAGGAATTCCAGTTGCAGATATGGTAAAAGTTAAAGCTTATATTGATAATATAGACTGTAGATTGGTTGGTCCAAACTGCCCTGGAGTTATTACAGCAGGTGAAGCAAAAGTTGGTATTATGCCAGGGTTTATTTTCAAAAAAGGAAATGTTGGAATTGTTTCTAAATCAGGAACTTTAACCTATGAAGCAGCTGATCAAGTTGTAAAAAGAGGATACGGAATTACTACAGCAATTGGTATTGGTGGAGATCCAATTATTGGTACAACAACTAAAGAAGCTGTTGAATTATTAATGAATGATGATGAAACTGATTTAATTGTAATGATTGGTGAAATTGGTGGTCAGTTAGAAGCTGAAGCTGCTCGTTGGATGAAATCTACAGGTAATAAAAAACCAGTAGTTGGTTTTATTGCTGGACAAACTGCTCCAAAAGGAAGAACTATGGGACACGCTGGTGCAATTGTTGGTGGAGCTGATGATACTGCGCAAGCAAAAATGGCAATTTTAAAAGAGAATGGAATTTATGTTGTTGAATCTCCTGCTAAAATTGGCGAAAAAGTTGCTGAAATATTAGGTTAAAATTTAACTAAACAATATAGAAAAGCTTCCTTTATGGAGGCTTTTTTTATTCAAATGTGTATATTTGATTTATCAAAAAAATAAAATAGTAAGTAAATAAAATAATATGAAACTTTTAGAAAATAAAACAGCGTTAATAACTGGTGCAACTAGAGGAATAGGAAAGGGAATTGCAGTCACTTTCGCTAAACAAGGAGCAAATGTTGCTTTTACATACAATTCATCTGTTGAAGCAGCTCAATCTTTAGAAAAAGAATTGGAATCCTTCGGAATAAAAGCAAAAGGTTACCAATCAAATGCCGCTAATTTTGATGCAGCGCAAGAATTGGCCGCTAATGTTTTAAAAGAATTTGGAACTATTGATGTTTTAATAAATAACGCAGGAATTACTAAAGATAATTTATTAATGCGTATTTCTGAAACAGATTTTGATACTGTAATTGAGGTGAATTTAAAATCGGTTTTTAACTTAACAAAAGCGGTTATTAGACCAATGATGAAACAGCGTGCAGGTTCTATTATAAATATGAGTTCTGTTGTTGGTTTAAAAGGAAATGCAGGACAAGCAAATTATGCGGCTTCAAAGGCCGGTATTATTGGTTTTTCTAAATCTGTAGCATTAGAATTAGGTTCAAGAAATATAAGAAGTAACGTTATTGCTCCAGGTTTTATAGAGACTGAAATGACTGAAAGTTTACCTGAAGATAAAGTAAAAGAATGGCGAAATGCAATTCCTTTAAAACGTGGGGGAACTCCTGAAGATATTGCAAATGCTTGTGTGTTTTTAGCTTCAGATATGAGCTCATATATTACCGGTCAAACACTAAGCGTTGATGGTGGAATGTTAACATAAAATTTAACTCATGAAAAAAATATTTTTATTTATACTTTTTTTAGCAAGTATAACAATTTCTAACAGTCAAGAATGGGAAACTTTTAAGAGCTTAAAATTTGAATTTAAAGCTGATTTTCCTGGAGTACCTTATTCAACTGTACAAAATGTACCAACTGATGTTGGCGAAATAAAAATTGATATGTTTATTTTAGATAAATCTTCTGATGTATCTAGCAAAAATTTGCTTTATTTAGTTAGTCACAATATTTACCCAGAAGAATCATTTAAAAATATGACATCAGAAGGAGAGTCAAGTGTTTTAAATAATGCAGTTTATGGGTCATTAAATAGTGTAAAAGGTGAACTTTTGTATAATAATGAGATAGTATTTAATGGTTATCCAGGAAGAAGTTCAAAAATTGAAATAGATAGTTCTTTTGTTTATTTGAATATTTACTTAGTGTATAATACAATGTATATGCAACAAGTTATATGTTTAAAAGATAGTGACAACAATAAAGGTGTTAATCAATTTTTAAACTCATTTGAGCTTATTAAAACAAAATAAAATTGTTAACTAATACATTGTTTTACATATTATTATCATTTGTTATAGCGCTATTTTTAGCGCTTTTTCAATATGTATACAATGCTAAAAAAAGCAAACTTCATTTTGTGTTGTTTTTTTTACGTTTTATCACATATTTCTTGATTTTACTAATGATTATAAATCCTTCAATTAATAAAAGAAGTGTTGAAATAATAAAACCAAATCTATTGGTTGCAGTTGATAATTCATCTTCAATTAAATATAATTCGCAAGATAAAAATGTAAATAAATTAATAAATTTTATTGAAAATGATAAAAAATTAGCGAATAAATACGCTCTTAAATATTACAGTTTTGGAACTAGTTTAAATGTCTTAGATTCTTTAAGTTTTAATAAAACTCAATCTAATATAGCACTACCTTTTCAAGAGTTTTCAAAATTATATAAAGAAAATCAATCACCAGTTATACTAATTTCTGATGGAAATCAAACAGTTGGTAATAGTGTTGAATATTCTAATTATAAAAGTCCAGTTTTTTCTTTTATTGTTGGTGATACAGCAACTTCTGAAGATTTATATATTAAACAACTAAATAGTAACAAATCAACAACTATACATAATAAGTTTCCTGTTGAATTATTTATAAATTATACAGGAAATAAAGCTGTTTCAAAAAAATTGAATGTTTTTTATAAGGGAAAGATAATTTACAGTGAGCAATTTCAATTTTCAAAATCTTCAAATGTAAAAACAGCAACTTTCTTTTTAACTGCGAAAGAAAAAGGAGTTCAGTATTATACCGCAAAAATTGAATCTCTAGAAAATGAGCAAAATGTTATAAATAATACTAAAAACTTCAGTATTCATGTTATTGAAGAGAAATCTAAAATCTTAGTGTTAAGTTCAATACTTCATCCAGATTTAGGAATGTTAAAAAAATCTATTGAAAGTAATAAACAACGTACAGTAACTATTTCAACTATTCAGGATTTTAAAGGTAAAATGACTGATTATCAATTGATTATTTTAAATCAGCCAACTAAAGAATTTAAAAATATAGTTGAAACTATTAAAAAGAATAAGTTGAATTATTTTATAATTTCCGGTTTAAGTACAGACTGGGATTTTTTAAATAATATTCAAACTAATTTCTCAAAAGATGTAATTACACAATCAGAAAGTTATCAGCCAGTTTTTAATTCAAATTATGCTAGTTTTTTAAGTGATGATATAGGTTTTTCAAATTATGCACCTTTAGAAGATTATTTTGGAGATGTTACTTTTTCTGTGCCATTTAACACACTTTTATTTCAACAAATAGGTACAATTATAACTAAAAAACCATTATTGGCAACATTTGAAAATAGCAACCAAAGAGTTGCGGTGTTGTTTGGTGAAAACTCTTGGCGTTGGCGAATGGAAAGTTTTAAAACCATACAAACATTTGAACAATTTGATGGTTTTATCGCTAATTTAATTCAATATTTAACTTCAACCCAAAAAAATAAGCGTTTAACAGTTTCTTTAGAACCTATTTTTTACGCCAATGAAACCATTAAAATTTCAGCAAATTATTTAGACAAGAATTTCAATTTTGATTCTAGAGCTAAACTTTGGTTAACAATATCTAATAAAGATAAAAAATTCATAAAAAAAATACCTTTTGCAGCTTTAGAAACTAGATTTATAGCTGAATTATCCAATCTAGTTGCTGGAAAATATAGTTATGCGGTTTCAATTGAGAACCAAGATTTAACTTCATCTGGGAGCTTTAAAATTCTTCCTTTTGAAGTTGAGCAACAGTTTAATAATGCAAATGATGCAGATTTAAAATTGGTAAGTGAACATACGCAAGGTAAAATTTATTATGATAATCAACAATCACAGTTGGTAATTGATTTAATTGAAGATCAGCGTTTTAAAAGTGTCCAAAAAGAAATTATTCAAAAAACGCCTTTGATACATTGGAAATGGATTTTAGGATTTATTCTACTTACTTTAAGTATAGAATGGTTTGTTCGTAAGTATTTTGGAAAAATTTAAAAAGCACTCATAAACGTACTTCATAAGAAAAACCTATAATCAAATTGAAAAATATGATTGTAGAAGTTATTTTAATTTTTAAGAATACGCAATATTTGTAATATTATGTTTAAGACCATTTTTTGTTAATGAATAAGATTCTTGTAATCATATTATCTTTTACAATTTTATTTCAAAGTTTTAACCTTGATTTTTCTGATTTTGGTAAAATCCCTACGCTTGTGAATCACGTAGCTTGCCATTTTGAAACAGGTGATAGCTTTTCTGATTTTATTTCTATGCATTATGGCAGCGAAATAAATACGCATAAGAATGAACATAATGAACATAAAGAATTACCATTTAAGCATTCACATTTTGAAGTCCATTTTCAAGATGTTTATGCACTTTTCTCTGAGTCTATTTTTATTTCATTTGAAG
>Ga0209345_10000423_pt1 | contig 54809 bp, 45 predicted proteins | sample Cruoilmetagenom7_FD_187294 | JGI IMG/M metagenome (GOLD analysis project Ga0209345, IMG submission 187294) | Oil polluted marine microbial communities from Coal Oil Point, Santa Barbara, California, USA - Sample 7 (SPAdes) (version 2) | ecosystem: Environmental > Aquatic > Marine > Oil seeps ... | reverse complement strand
AACCCAGAGCTGCGGCCACCCGCGCGCGCGGCGGCAGCAAGCCATTCTCCATCCCGTATTGCACCAGGAAAATCCCCGCCAGAGCAAGCGACGCAGCGGAGACCGCGTAAAACCAGTTTTGCTGAAGCCATGGTCCGAAATCGGCAAGCGCTTGGGCAATGGGCGATGGTTGGCGCGGCTCAACCGGTGGGGATTTAACAAGAGGCGGTGGCGCGCTTTGCGCTTTTGGCTGTGAGGGCTGTACGGGATCAGGCGCTTTCTGCGCCTCCGGTCGGGGCTGCGCTATATCCGCCTGCTCTGGCGGTGCCGCTTTCTCATCCGTTTTCGCAGATGGCTTGGCGCGACCATTTCCCATGTCATCAAGAGAGCGCTGCAAACTCTCGATCTTGTCTTCGGCCTCCGAGAGCCTGCTGCGTAATCTGGACTGTCCGATCACCAGAGCGACAACCGTGACAGGTATCGCCAACACCACGAGGGCCAAAATGACCAGCAGACCGTCCATATGCATATACTCCGCACATTACCTTGAGTTTTCAGTCACCTTAGCCATGGCGTGAGCAAAGGCACAGTAAGGAAAACCCTAGTCTTCCTTGCCGTTTTTGCCAAACAATCCGCCAAGGCTGCGTGCGATGATGCTTCGGACCTTGGGTCGGCGGGTAGCGGTGAAAGGCAAAGGTCGGCAGACCTCCATGGCAGCTACACCAACGCGGGCAGTCAACGCGCCATTTACCACGCCCTCACCAAAACGACGGCTTACTTTGCCCAGCAGTGAACCACCAAGGATCGGCTCAAGCATGTCATCGCCCACCGCAACAGCCCCCGTTGCCACAAGATGCGACAGCACTGCGCGGGTCAGTCGCCAGCTACCGAAAAAGCCGGACCGCCCGCCATATACCTCGGCAATTCGGCGAATCATCCGCAGGTTAGAGGTAAGCGCAGCAGCCACATCCGCCAAGGCCAATGGCACCAGCGCTGTTACCGTAGCAACTTGACGCGCGGCTGCCTCAACTTCGCGCTGTGCCGCCTGATCAAGCGGCGCGAGAACCTCATTCTCTGCCACGCTTAGCAAGCTCGCGGCATCCAGCTGGTCGGCACGTAGTTCTGCCAGTCGGTCGCGCCCCCAGCGTGTATCCTCGCGCCCTTTGTACAGCTGCACCAGACGGTCGGTCACATCACGCGCGGCGGCAAGGTCATCATGCGCCAATGCCTGAACTGCTGTGTGGCGCAAGCTATCGAGCCGACCAAGCCTGCCAAAGGCAGCCAGTTCGCGCAGCGCGACCAAAGCCAGCACCAACAAAAACGCAAGCATCAGAACCGTCATGCCGGTGCCAAGCACCGGATAGCGGGCCATCAGGTCGGTGACGAAAGTCCACGCTGCCAATGAAATGAAGGCCGCAACCAGTACCGAACCCAACCCCCAGAACAACCGGCTCAGCAGAGACGGTTTTCTCGCGGCCAAACGCGCTGCTATCTGCATCGCCTGTCCCTGCGGCGCGTCGAGCGTCGGCAAGTCCTCGACCGGCGGTGCGTCAGCAACTGACGGTTGCGCTTCTGTCTGGTCGTCAAGGTCAAACAGGACTGGGCCTTTGGCCATCAGGCGGTCTCCCTATACCATTCGTAACGGATATCAGGCAGATGCGCATCGTTGCCAGCGCCATCAGTGCGCGTAATCTCTATGAAACCGCCTTTTTCATAAAAATATGTCGCATGCTGGTTGGCCTGATAGCTCCACAATCCAAGCTTTTTGGCGTTGCGCTGCGCGTCACGCATCAGCGCGCGGGCAACCCCTTGGCCTTGTAAATGTGGACGCAGACAAAGCGCATGGATTTCCGTCCCTTTACGGGCAATGAAACCTGCCAAAACATTGTCCAAATAGGCCACCCGCACCCAACCCGCATCAATCATATCACCAATCAGCATGATTTCCTCGGCAGAAGAATATACCCGTGGCAGCCAGTCAAACTGCCCGTTCGCAGAGGCCAGAATATCGCCAAGCTTGCCCGCATCCAAAGGGCGCGCGGGGCTGATCTTAATTGTGTTCATAGCCGGTCCCCGATCAAAAACTCTGCTGCGCGATCAAGACGGATATGTGGTGGCCCATCCCCCGGACGCAAAGACAACCGGGCAGGTGCAAAGCGCATAATCTTGTAATCCGCATCAAGCCACTGTGTCGCGCCAGACCGCGCCGGGCTTAGTAAATGCGCCGGATCATCCGGCAGGTCACCGGGATAAAATGCCGCCTGTTTGCCGCTATCGAGCAACGTTCCACGCACCACATCAAGGGCAGTTCCCTCATGGGTCATCGTATCCTCGGTTGTGGCGCGCAACGATGCGATCGCCAACGCTTGGGTTTGCGCACCGGCAAAACGCGCGCGTTCACGCGCGTCGCGGGTCAACGCCTCCATTATCGCTGTTAATTGCGCGTGCTGACTGTGATGCAGATGATCTGCCTTGGTCGCGGCAAAAAGGATCTTTTCTACCCGCTTGCCACGCAAAAGCCCGCTGAGGAAGTTGTTACTGCCCGGGCGGAACGCGCCCAGGGTTTCTGTCATGGCCGCGCGCAGGTCTTCAACGGCAGGCGGGCCTGCGTTTATCGCGCCCAGCGCATCCACAAGCACGACCTGCCGGTCAATACGCGCGAAATGGTCGCGAAAGAAGGGTTTTACGACCTCACGTTTATAGGCTTCAAACCGCCGCGCCATTTCGCGCCGCAGGCTTTTGCGGGCGTCACCGTCCGCCGCCGGCAGCGGCGCAAATGTCAAAACGGGCGAACCGGCCAGATCGCCGGGCAGCAAGAACCGCCCCGGTGTACAGTCGGAAAACCCGTCACTGCGCGCTTGTTTAAGGTAGCTTGCAAAGGCGTCTGCCAGCGCTTTGGCCTCCGGCTCGGCCAGTTCTGCCTGTGGATCAGTCGCCGCAACCAGCGCCAGATAGGCCTGCGCCTGCGCACGCGGTTCGATCCGCGTCAATGTTTGCGCGCTCCATTCGTCATAGGTGATATCCAGTAGACCCAGATCCAGCAGCCATTCGCCGGGGTAATCGACGATATCCAGATGGATCGTTCGCGGCCCCTGCAATCCTGACAGCAGCCCCTTGGGCCGGACTCGAAGGCTTAGCCGCAGCTCTGACACCGCCCGCGTACTGTCGGGCCAATGGGGTGTCTTGTCCGTAAGGGCGGCCATATGCGATTCATACTCGAAACGCGGAATGGTATCATCGGGTTGCGGTTGCAGGAATGCCGCCTCGATCCGGCCCTCGCCTGCGGCCACAAGACCCGGCATTCGGCCACGATCAATCAGGTTGGCCACGAGCGAGGTGATGAACACCGTCTTTCCCGAACGCGCAAGCCCTGTGACGCCTAACCGGATGACCGGCTCAAAGAATGTCTCAGACACCGTGTCCTGCACGGCTTCGACCTGTCGCCAGATCCCGTCAGCGATTTGAGATAGTACCACGCGCGCCCTGCCTTCTTTACCGCATCCTACATAGGTCGCTTATGCAGGGATTGCCACAGCCCTGCCCCCGCGATAAAGCCCCTTTTATGCCCAGATACGCTCTTCATGTTGAATATGACGGTGCGCCGTTCCATGGCTGGCAACGCCAGAAGTCGCTTGCGTCGGTGCAGGGCGCGATCGAAAACGCCCTCGCACGGATCGAGCCGCGCACCCACAATATTGCTGCGGCAGGACGTACCGACACGGGCGTGCATGCATTGGGTCAGGTGGCCCATTGCGATATGGAGCGGGACTGGGATCCTTTCCGACTGTCCGAAGCGGTCAACTACCACCTGAAACCACAGCCGGTCGCGATCGTGCGATGCGTTGCGGTGGCCGATGACTTCCATGCCCGTTTTTCCGCGCTTGAACGGCGGTATCTGTTCCGCATTCTGTGCCGCCGCGCCCCTGCAACACACCAGCGGGGTTACGTCTGGCAGGTCAAGAACCAGCTCGATGTGCCTGCAATGCAAGAGGCCGCGAACAGGCTGCTGGGCGAACACGACTTTACCACCTTCCGCTCCACCATCTGTCAGGCGCTCACGCCGATCAAAACTCTGGAACGGCTTAAGATCACCAAAGTCGAAACACCCCACGGCACTGAAGTGCATTTTGACGTGCGCGCACGGTCCTTTCTACACAATCAGGTCCGCAGCTTTGTCGGCACGCTGGAACGTGTGGGAAGCGGTTCATTGACGCCGGATGATGTGGAGCGGGCATTGCAAGCCCGTGACCGTGCTGCCTGCGGGCCTGTCTGTCCGCCGCACGGGCTTTATCTTGCGCACGTCGGTTATCCGCAGCCGCCCTTCGATTAATCGTTATCGCTGAGCCCGGCACCAGCCCCCGACAGGCGTGAGGCTTCGCTTTCCGGCACCAACAGACGTGCTGCAAGCCTGTTCCAATCGTCAAATAGATGGTCTGGTAAAGCGATACGCGTCAGCCGCGGACGCGCAGAGGGGCGCGAAAGGTACAGCTCTACAAGACCGCCGTCGGCCAGCCGTGCAGCATAAGGCAGCGCCTCAAGGTAGCTTTGCAGCAGTGCGGGGTCTGCGTCCGTTACTGTTCCACTAATGTGACCGCCTTGCCCTTGCTCCGCTATTCGCATCAACGCCAGCGGAAGGAGTATCACCGGACCTTCAGGCAACGCTGCCAATGCCTGCTCAAGCGGATCTATTTCGCGCCCCGCCCCCAGATGCACTGCTGCGGCCGCACCGAACTGCGCCGCTTGCGCAGGCGGCGCACCTGCCCCGCGCGCAGCCTTTGCAGCAAGCGTCATGACTTCATTAACAGATCGCGTCACGATCCAAACACCGGCAGCCACCAGTCGTCTGCCTCCGCGTCCAGCTCGGTGGCAAGCGGTGCGCCCTGACATAAGGTGATGCGTGTCCACCGGTCGGATTTGGGATCGAACTTGGACGCGCCAAAAAACGAAAGCTTACAGCGCAACATATCAATCGGAAGGCAGCTTTCGGCGATCAGGTTGTCGCGAATTTCCGCATAGGGATAGCGCGCCGAAAGGCCCACACGTTCAACCGCCAATGCGTGTTCAGGATGGCGCGACAGAAACGCCGAGACAGGCTCTGACACCGCAGGAAGATCAGCATGTGCTGCCTGCACACGTCGCGCAATGTCCAGCGGGGACTCGAGCGCGGCCCCTTCCTCGGAAAAGCGCAGGCCCAAACGTGGCTCCATTTTCGCCTCGGATACGTACCAGAACTGGCCACACTGTGCGGCCGCCGCGTAATCTGCGCCAAGCGCCCAGCCGAAATCGGCCTCAATACGAGTACGCAGTGCCTTTGTATCAGGTAAAGGCGGGGCAAAAGCGCCATAAAGGTCAGCCATATCTGCGGCCAGATCATCCACCAGTTCGCCAAAAGGTTCTATCAGCAGCGCCACCATCAGTTCCTGGACATCGACGGTCATTCCAGCGCAGGCTTCCATAACGTGATCCAGAGGCACGTCTTTGCGCAGCAAATCGGGGGCCAGTAACGGTTTCGCTTTTTCCCAATCACTGCGCAGCTTTTCTATGCGCGCCTGATGCTGGGCATCCGGCACGTTCCACTGCGCCAGATGGGCAGTTGCCCGCTGCGCCAAAGTACCCAGTCGCGTAATCTGGTGCGGTCCAATACGCGGCAACGCCCGCACCCGCGCCAGCGCCGTCTCCCGTGCGATCATCCAGTTGTTCAGCAGAACCGGATGGGTCACCAAAAACGGTGCCATACCAAGACCCGTCGAGTTACCGATACCAAGATGCCGCTTTAGCGCGGGGTCAAGCACACCCTGCCCGACATGCTCGGCCAAGGCATGGGTAAAGTGCCGGATGAGCCAAACCGTCAGCATTTCTGCGGCAAACGGCCCTTCCAGCCCCGGACGTGTGTCATAGGCAGCGCGATCTGCGATCCCGAACTTTCCGTTGCCGTAAACGGCAGTGGTGCGCATCAGGTAACCGACATCACGGATCATATCGGCGTCCGGCTGCCCCCCGGCCCGCAACCTTTCCGTCACGTGGGAAAAAAGGCGCACCGACTTGTTCGCACGGCTCAAAATCAAGTCTTTCGGACCAAAGCGCCCTGCCTCTTGCAGTGGAGCATTCGCGGCGATCCGGTCAATATCAGAGGCATCCGGCACGCCATCGAACAGCACATACGCGGTGTCCCAAGCTGTTGCGATAACGCGGTCTGTCCGCATATCTTCCGGCAGGTCGGTGGAAACCGCCACAAGCGAATAGGTGTGACCGCCCAAATCCACACTGAATACCGCGTGGCCAAAGCCGTCCTCGCACATCTGCCACATGTGCTGCATGACCTTCGCACGCTCTGCTGCAAGCCTCCGGATCAGACTGCGCAGAAAGGACAGCCGTGTCGGGAACATCGCCCCCATGCGGGACAGACGCATCACCGTGTCCGGCGAACGCAGCGGCATCTGCGCGGGTATGTCGGGGGTGTCCTTCACCGCGCTGGCCCGAAACTTGCATCATAAAAACGAAGCCAGTTGCCGCCCATGATCCCATCAATGTCTTCAGCGCTCAGGCTTGTGGCCTCCAACCCCGCGCGGATGTTGCCAAAGTCGCGATTGTCATTGAACCATGTAGGCATCGGCGGAAAGCCTGCATTGCTGGCAGATCCTTCGCCATAGTCGATCACTTTTGACCAACGCCCCACACGCATCCACTCAACAACACTGTCGGGTTGATCCTGACACAGATCGGTGCCGATCCCGAGGTTCTGCGCACCATAGCGCCGCGCGGCCTCCTCTATCATCTGGCAGTAGCTTTCAAGCGTGCAGGCAGAGCCCTTTTCCAGGTGATGGGGGTAACTCGAAAATCCCAACATACCGCCGCTGGACGTGAGCGCGCTTAACACTTCGTCGGATTTGTTACGCAATGCTTTATGCCACCATGCCGGATTTGCGTGGGTGATGGCGATGGGCCGCGTGGAATGATCTATCGCGTCCAGCGTTGAGCGATCGCCGGAGTGGGACATGTCAACAACCATGCCTACACGGTTCATCTCAGCCACTACCTGACGGCCCATGCGGGTCAGGCCCGCATCGTAATCCTCATAACAGCCCGTAGCCAGCAGCGACTGGTTGTTGTACGTAAGTTGCATGAAACGGATACCAAGCTGGTGGCAGATTTCGACCAGTCCAATATCGTCTTCGATGGGGCTCGGATTCTGGAAGCCAAAATAGATCGCTGTCCGCTCGGTGTCTTGCGCGCGCCGCACACAATCAGCTGTGGTTCCCTTAAAGATCAGATCGGGATGCGCTTCAAACCAGCGGTTCCATTGTTCAAGGTTCAACACCATCTCACGAAAGCTTTCGTGGTAGGCGATGGTGACATGCACCGCGTCCACGCCGCCTGCGCGCATTTGTTCGAAAATGCGGGGGGAAAAATTGGCGTATTGCAGGTTGTCGATTACTGGCGGTTTCATACAATATTGATGGCGCAAGGCACCGCATCGGTCCAGCAATATTTCTGAAAGGTCATGCCGAAGACAAACAAAGGGTTCTGACATTCTCATGCCGAACCCTTTGCCTACTTGTTACTCTGGCACGCAAGCGCGCGCGATCCTAACTAACGTGACATGCGAAAACACGAACCTGATACCAACTAACCCGCATGTCCAAATAGAAACGGGTCAATCAATTCATTAGTTTCACCACCAGCACCGAAAAGAATCGAAAACGCCCTCAGAGCTCTGTCAGCGGCGCGGCAGCAAGAACGCTACCCGTCGGCTCCCCTGTGGGTGAGCCACCCGCCGGCTCGTCCGAGATCGCGAGCGTCAGCTCACCCGCCCGGTCGCGCAAGGATTGGGGCAGCGAAACGCGCATGGTTGATTGCGCTGTCAAAACACCCAATGACACCGGAGCAGCCTCAGGCACAATCGCCCAAAGTTCGAATGACCGGCCCTCGGCTTCTGTCCCGGCCACGCGGTTTAGCGCGATATCGCCTTTGGCAAGATCAAGAACGGCAAGCACCTGAAGCGGGGTTTCAGTACCGCTTAACTGTGTCGCATAGATCGCATCCGCTCCGGAAGGAGGATCAACTGCAAGCTGCTGAACACCCAAATAGGCTGCGGCGGCCAAAGCGGCAAAGCTTAGGCCTTTCCAGACCCACAGCCGCTGTGACAAAGGCACAGGGCCGGTATCAAACAGACGTTTGAGAAGGCGCTTTTTGGCGCGGCGGCGCGGGTTCACCGGTGCAATTGCATCGGTCATGGGAACAAATCGTTCCTGCCACCCGGCGACAAGCGCCGCAAAGGCCGGATCTGTTGCGCTTCTTGCCAGTGCCTCGCGCTGCTCTTCTTCGCGAAGCAGGCCAAGCACCAATTCAGCGGCCAGCAGGTCATCGCCCTGCGGCATACTTTCGTCCAACATGTCGGGTCCCTCACTCACGGCTCATACACTCCCGCAACGAAATCAGGCCACGGCGCAACCATGTGCGCATTGTATTAAGCGGAACCGAAAACCTCTCGGCCAGATCAGCATAGCTGTGGCCGTCAAGGTAGGCACCACGCACCGCAGCGCCCCGATCTTCGGCCAACTCGTCAAGACAACCGGTCAGACGCCGCGCTTCCCCGGCCGCAACCGCCAACTGCTCTGGCCCTGCAGTAGACGCTGCAAGCTCAAGTCCCGGCGTATCGATATCCATATGCCCTTTGCGTGTCGCGCGCAGCCGGTCAATCGACGTGTTGCGCGCAATGGTAATCAGCCACGTCATCGGGCTCAGCCCGTTGGACTGGTACCTCGACGCATGTTTCCAAACTTTTACGAAACTGTCCTGCATAGCATCCTCGGCCGCTGATCTGTTATGCAACACACGCAGGCACACACCGAATAGTTTCGCCGAGGTCGCATCATACAAAGCCGAGAACGCAGCACGGTCGTTCATTGCAACCCGCCCGATCAGTGTTTCTATCTCTTGACGGTCCATTCAAAGACACCCTTACCATGTTGCCAAGACTGTGGCGCAACCGCGTGCAAAGTCAAACCGCCAATCGAAAAATACGCTTAAAGAGCCCACCATGAGAGATAAAGTGATAGAATATTTTTACTCGGCCCATTCCGCATATGCATATCTGGGCGCGCGGGCCCTGACGCGGATCGCGCATGATGCCGGATGGACTATTGCGCACCGGCCATTCGACTTCCTGCCTGTCATCGCCGCGGCAGGTGCCCCGGACTTTAAAGGACGAAGCGCCGCACATATCGACTATTTCTTTGGCCGCGAACTAAGCCGCTGGGCGCAATGGCGTGATCTGCCTATCCTATCCTACCGCCCTACCCACCATGATAACCCGCTGGGCCTTGCAAGTGGCATAATCATGGCCGCAAATGACCCCGACCGCCTCAGCTTTGGCATTCTGCAAGCGCATTGGCGCGACGATGCGGATATTGCGAATCCAGCAACTCTGAAAGCCATCGCGCTTGCGTGTGATGAAGATCCTGCTGCGCTGCAAAACACCGCAGGCAGCCCGCAGATAAAACAGCAGTTCATCACCAATACCCAAGAGGCGATCGAACGAAATATCTTTGGCTCTCCGACCTATTTTGTGGGCGGAGATATGTTCTATGGACAGGACCGGCTTGAAATGGTTGCACGCGCCATTGCTAAGCCGTTTGATCCCTGATGTTATCTCTGGGCAAAGCATCGGCACCGTGGTTATCGTGTCGATATTCGTTCAGCAGAAAGCACTCCTATGCAGGCTCCATCCCGTTCCAGCTATGATGTTTTGATTGTCGGCGGTGCCGTCTACGGTTCGGCCGTTGCATGGTGGCTGACCCAGATGGCCGGCTTTGACGGCAAGGTTCTGGTAGTCGAGCGTGACCCAGCTTACACCTTCGCCTCCACTTCGCACACGAACAGCTGCATACGCCAGCAATTCAGCAATGCCACCAATATTCAGGTAAGCCAGTTCGGAGCAGAATTCATCAAGAACTTCCGCACATTCATGGGCGGCGATCCGGACGTGCCGCATTTGTCGCTGCATAGCTTTGGCTATCTCTATCTGGCTGATACTCCGGAATTTGCGCTGACCCTGAAACGATCCCAAGCGGTACAGGAATCACTGGGTGCCGGTACGCGCCACCTGAGCCGTGGCGACATTGCCGCTGCTTATCCATTTTACCAGCTTGATGATATCCTTGCCGGAAATCACAATCTGGTTGATGAGGGCTATTTCGACGGCGGCACGATGTTTGACTGGTTCAAACGAAGCGCGCGCGCCAATGGTGTCGAATATATCCACGGCGAAGTCGCCGCTATCACCCGCGACGGCAATGCAGTCCAAAGCGTTACGCTGAGCGATGGTACAAAAATCGCCTGCGGGACGCTGGTCAATGCATCTGGCCCGCGCGCCGCGGCGACCGCGCGCATGGCAGGGCTGGATATTCCGGTGGTGCCGCGCAAACGCTACACATTCGTGTTCGACGCCGCCAAGCCGTTGGACCGCGACCTGCCGCTTACCATTGATCCCTCTGGCGTGCATGTACGAACGGATGGCAAATACTATCTGGCCGGTTGCCCGCCAGATGAGGATGAAGACGTCGCTTATGATGATTTCAACTTTGATCACAGCATTTGGGAACAAAAGGCCTGGCCCGCTATCGCCACCCGCATCCCTCAATTCGAAGCGGTCAAAGTCATCAACCAGTGGGTCGGGCATTACGCCTATAATACACTGGACCAGAATGCGCTGCTGGGGCGCGCGCAGGACTGTCCGAATTTCATCTTCGTAAACGGGTTTTCCGGACACGGTCTTCAACAGTCTCCTGCGATGGGCCGCGGCATTGCCGAATTGATCGCCTATGGCACCTACCGCAGCCTTGATCTGAGCGCCTTCGACGTCAACCGCGCTAAGGCAGGCACACGCTTTCTGGAAACTGCAGTTATCTAACCCGTAAGGAGCCTGCCATGTCAGTCACCATCCGCCCCCTTGATCTGAGCGATAGGCCCGCCTGGGAAACTCTCTTTCAGGGATACGCCGCCTTCTATGGCGTCCCTCAGACGCCGCCGATGCGCGATACCGTCTGGGGATGGCTGCACAATCCCGAACACGGGTCCAACTGTTTTGTCGCTGAGCAGGACGGCAAGCTGATCGGCTTCACCCATTATCGCCCTTTCGTCTCAACCCTGCGGGCTATCACCAACGGATTTCTGGATGATCTGTTTGTTGACCCGAACGCACGCGGCAGTGGTGCGGCTCAGGCGTTGATTGATGCTGTCAGCGCAGTGGGACGGGAAAAAGGCTGGGGCGTGATCCGCTGGATCACCGCCGAAGACAACTACCGCGCGCGCAGTGTCTATGACCGTATCGCCACCCGAACGCCGTGGGTCACCTACGATATCAAACTTTAAGACAGGACAGAAATATGAGCAGGCAGGACGCACGCTTGGGCGTGGATATCGGCGGCACATTCACCGATGTGGTGCTGGAAACGCGCGGCGAAAGCTTCTCGATCAAGGTGCTGACCAACTATGACGCACCCGAGCAGGCGATCCTTGACGGTATGCAGGCTGTCTGCGCCAAGGCGGGTATCATGCCGCACGATATCACGCAGATCATCCACGGCACCACCCTCGCCACCAATGCCCTGATTGAACGGCGCGGCGCAAAAACTGCGTTGATCACAACCGAAGGCTTTCGCGATGTGATCGAAATGCGCACCGAGTCGCGGTTCGAACAATATGACCTGAACCTGCAACTGCCAGAGCCGCTGCTCCCACGGCAGATGCGCTACACCGTGCCGGGCCGGATCGACGCCACTGGCGCCGAGCTGATCCCCCTGAAACCCGCCGATATCGAACCCGTGGTCGAAGCAATTGCCCAAGCCGGGTACCAAAGCGTCGCAATCGGTCTGCTGCACAGTTACCTCAATCCGGACCACGAGCGCATGGTGCGCGATGTCCTTGCCGCGCGCCTGCCGGATGTCGCGATTTCGCTAAGTTGCGAGGTCAGCCCGCAAATGCGCGAATATGAACGCTTCAACACCGTGGTTGCAAACGCCTACATTAAACCGCTGATGAAAAGCTATCTGGGCCGCCTGGAGGGTCGTTTGCGCGAAACAGGCGTGGATTGCGCGATCTTCCTGATGCATTCGGGCGGCGGCATCATATCGCTGGAAAGTGCGGCAGAATTCCCTGTGCGATTGGTCGAAAGTGGCCCTGCGGGAGGCGCGGTTTTTGCAGCGCATATCGCCGCGCGCTACGGGCTTGATAAGGTGCTGAGCTTTGACATGGGCGGGACCACCGCCAAGATTTGCCTGATCCAGAACCAGACCCCAAAGACTTCCCGCGTGTTCGAAGTAGCACGCAGCTACCGGTTCAAGAAAGGCTCCGGCATGCCGATCTCGATCCCCGTGATCGACATGGTTGAAATTGGTGCCGGCGGCGGGTCATTGGCCCATGTCGACAGCATGCGCCAGATTCGCGTAGGCCCGCACAGTGCGGGTTCTGAACCGGGTCCGGCCTGCTATGGTCGCGGCGGCACGAAACCTGCCGTGACCGATGCCGACCTTGTACTTGGCAAACTGGACGGAGAAAATTTCGCAGGCGGGTCCATCACGCTGGATGTTGCGGCATCCCGAACGGCAATTGCCGAAACCCTCGGAACGCCGCTTGGGTTGGATGATGCGACCGCGGCGTTCGGTCTGTCAGAGGTTGTGGACGAAAACATGGCAAACGCTGCGCGTGTCCATGCGGTGGAAAACGGCGAAGACCTGTCAGAATACACAATGATCGCATTTGGCGGCGCCGCCCCGCTTCACGCCGCCCGTCTGTGCGAAAAGCTCGGGGTTGAGCGCTTGTTGGTGCCGCCGGGTGCCGGTGTTGGATCTGCCATCGGGTTCCTGCGCGCGCCATTCAGCTTTGAGGCGAACCGATCGGTGTATATGACGCTCGACGGGTTTGACGCGCCAACGGTGCAGGCATTGCTGGCAGAGCTGCAATCCGAGGCGACGGCCTTTGTGCAAAGTTGCGCGCCCGACGCAGAGATCATCGCGGAATACAAAGTCTACATGCGGTACAAAGGCCAAGGTTGGGAAATCCCTATCGCTCTCACCCTTGCGCAGGCAACCGCCCCCGATGCGACCCTGTTCAAATCCCTGTTCGAGGCCGACTACGCCCGCCTGTTCGGACGCGCCGTCGCAGGCATGGATATCGAGATTACGGTTTGGTCGGTCAATGCCACGACGCCGCCACAGGACATCCCGCTAACCGAACAAAGCAAGGGCGCGGGCAGCGCGGTGCCAAAGGACGACTGCACGTTTTTCGATGCCGCTATGGGGAAGATGGAAACCGGTCACATCTACCCCCGCAACACATTGGCCGTGGGAGACATCGCCAAGGGCCCTGCAATAATCCCCGAAGATGAAACCACCATCATCATCCCCTCCAGCAGACGCGCGATCCGCCAGCCTGACGGCTGCATCGACATCATCCCACAGGAGCAAGACGCATGAGCACGCCATCTACTGTAGCTTACCAAGTGATGTGGAACCGTCTGATTTCTGTTGTGGAAGAGCAGGCGCAGGCGCTGGTGCGCACGGCCTTTTCCACCTCGGTGCGGGAAGCAGGTGATCTGTCAGCGGGTGTTTATGACGCCGACGGGTTGATGCTGGCACAAGCCGTCACCGGCACACCGGGCCACGTGAATGCCATGGCCGACGCCGTTGCACACTTCATCCGCCGCATCGGCCGCGAAACCATGGCCGAAGGCGATGTATATCTGACCAACGACCCATGGGAAGGCACCGGACACCTGCATGACATCACCATGGTCACCCCTTCGTTCCACTGCGGCAGATTGGTCGGGTTCTTCGCCTGTACTGCCCATGTGGTTGATATCGGCGGGCGCGGTTTCGGCGCGGATGCCAATTCCATCTATGAAGAAGGGCTTTATCTGCCGATCATGCGCTTTGCCGACCGTGGTGACGTCGACCAGACGCTGCTGCGCATCGTGCGCGGCAACGTGCGCGAGCCTGACCAACTGGTCGGTGACCTGTATGCACTGGCGACCTGCAATGAAATCGGCCACCGCCGCCTGATTGAGATGATGACAGAATTCGACCTTGATGATCTGACAGGCATCGCTGCGTTCATCTTTGACAATTCCCGCCGCGCCACGTTGGAACGGATCGCTACCCTCCCCCAAACCTCGGCCACCGGTGAGATGACGGTTGACGGCTTCGCCTCTCCGATTACGCTGCGGGTAAAGCTAACCGTCAGCAAAGACCGCATCCTGAGCGATTTCACGGGCACTTCGGGGCTTGACCCAAAAGGCATCAACTGTCCGCTGGTCTACGCAAAGGCCTACGCTTGTTATGCTCTCAAATGCGCGATTGCGCCGGAAATCCCAAATAACGCCGCGTCGCTGGCGCCGTTCGAGATTTACGCGCCGGAAAACACAATCGTAAATGCCTTGCATCCGGCACCAGTGGCCCTGCGCCACATAGTCGGCCACTTTGTACCCGACACTGTCTATGACGCACTGGACAAAATCTTGCCTGACGTTGTCCCCGCAGAAGGCGCCGGTTGCTTGTGCAACTTTCAGGTTTCATTGCGCCCGCGCAGTGACGTGCCCGCCCCCCTCGGGGCCCGCCGTGCCGAAGTGCTGACTTTCAATTCTGGCGGCGCGGGCGCACGGCCACAGGTGGACGGGCTCAACGCAACCGCTTTTCCATCGGGTGTGATGACCATGCCAGTCGAAGCGACCGAACACGCTGGCCCTGTAATCATCTGGCGCAAGGAACTGCGCCCCGGTTCTGGCGGCGTAGGACGGATGCGGGGCGGTTTGGGCCAATTCATGGAGGTAGGCGCGCGCGATGGCTATGAATTCGACATCTCCGCGATGCTGGACCGTGTAGATCATCCAGCGCGAGGTAGGCGCGGTGGCGGGAACGGAGCACCCACAACGATTGCCCGCGATGATGGCACGCCAATGCAAGGGAAAGGCCGCCAGTTTGTCCCTCATGGCGCGCGTGTGCAGATGGCTTTCCCAGGCGGTGCGGGCTACGGCCCCGCGTCAGAGCGCGATCAGGCCGCTGTCATGCGCGATCTTGCAAAAGGTTACATAAGTGAAAGTTCAGCATCCATCGACTATGGATTAAGCCCAGAAAATATTGAAAAAGTGAAATCCGCCATAGCGGCTGGTGAAGAGATCTAATGCAATATCCGGACAATCCTTTCACCCACGCACTGCGTGCAAAGCAAAAACAGCTTGGCCTTTGGGTCAGTTTATCAAGCGCTTTCGCAGCCGAAGTCACTGCACCCGCTGGTTTTGACTGGGCGCTCATTGATATGGAGCATTCTCCCAACGATTACTTCAGCACGCTAGGGCAGATGCAAGCCTTTGCCGCCACGGGAACGACGACAATCGTTCGACCGGAGTGGAATGATCCCGTTATGGTCAAACGCCTTCTGGATCTTGGGGCGCGTGGCTTGTTGTTCCCGATGATCAACACCGTGGCTGAAGCCGAGGCCGCTGTTGCCGCTACTCGTTATCCGCCGCGTGGCTTACGCGGTTTTTCGGGCGCGACACGTGCCAATAGTTTTGGGCGCATCCCCGACTATCTTAGCCGCGTGGAAGAAGAAACGACCGTTCTGCTACAGCTGGAGACGCGCAGTGCCATCGAGCAGGCTGAAGCCGTCGCTGACGTGGACGGTGTGCATGGTATTTTCTTCGGGCCTGCGGATATCGCTGCCGACATCGGCAAACTTGGCAAGCCACTGGATACCGAAGTCTGGGACCTGATCCGTCCATGCGCGCAAAGGCTGATGGCAAAGGGAATGCCTGTGGGCACTCTGGTAAATGATGCAGCCTTTGCCGCCCAATTGCTGAACGAAGGCTTCACATTTGTCGCCTGCGGCACCGATACAACGCTTCTGGCTCGCGCCACCGATGCACTTCTGTCAAATGTCCGAAGCAAACTAAAATAACCTACCCTGAAAGGCCACCATATGCCCAAAAAGCTAAGCAAAATCGTCCTTACCGGTGCCGCAGGGCGCCTTGGTTCTTACCTGCGTGAGCCGCTGACAGCGCTCTGCGACGAACTTGTCTCGACAGATATCAAGGAACAACCCGGCGCACTTTACGCAGGTGAACGTTACGTTCAGGCCGACTTGGCCGATTTCGATGCCATGAACGCTGTCATTGAGGGCGCAGAAATGGTCGTGCACATGGGCGCTTTCGTGGACGAAGGCCCATTTGAACAACTTTTGGGCCCTAATTTTATCGGATCCTACAATATATGGGAAGCTGCTTCGCGCCATGGCGTGCGTCGCGTGGTATATGGCTCGTCCATCCATGCTGTCGGCATGTATCCAAAGAACGAATTCATCGATACAGAAGTCGCCCACCGCCCCGATACATTTTACGGTCTCGCCAAATGCTTCTCTGAGGATTTGGGCCGGATGTACTGGGAAAAGCGCGGAGTGGAGAGCGTCCACATGCGCATCCTGTCTTGCGCGCAGGTCAACAATGCCCGCGCTCTTGGCTCATGGCTTAGCTATGACGACCTGATCCAGCTGGTCACCCGTTGCATTGAAACACCCGTGACCGGCTTTGCCGTTATCTATGGCGTCAGCGACAACGACCGCGCGCCAGTAGACAATTCAAAGGCGCATTTTTTGGGGTATCGCCCTACCGACAATGCCGAACAATTCGCGGAAGAGGTACTGGCGAACGAACCTCCGATGGACCCGCATGACCCCAATCACATGTGCCACGGAGGCCCCTTCGCAGGGGTGGAACTGGGTAACTCCGGCCTGGCCACGATGAACGTGGTCGACGACACAAAGAAGAGCTAACTGCGTGCGGGGCAGCAATGCCCCGCACCCTTCAATCCACAAGATAATCTGCCAGCATTTCGCTGAGAGGCAGCCGCGCTTTCAGCTTTGCCCCCAACAGAAACATCCCCCCAAGCTTTCGCTGAACATACAGCAATTCCATCGGGACCGCAGTTGGTACGAAGCCGTCGCGAACCAACGCTTCACCTGCGCTTTGTATGCTTTGTACAAAGGCCGTATCCGCAAAATCAAACTCCGGCGCACGCAATCGGTCAAAGACCATCTGCGCCAGATCGAGCACCACGCCCCGATGCTCTAAATCCGTATTTTCACCTAAAAGTCCAATACTTACGAAAATATCTTTAAGCTTATCTCGCTCACCGCTCAAACCAGCCTTCAGCACATTCAGATAAAACCTTGAAATATCTTCACTAATTTCGCGCGTTGCTCCAAAATCCAGCAAAACAATGTCACCGGTCGATGGAACATACCGATAGTTTGCGAAGTTAGGATCGCTCTGCAACATCCTGAAATTAAACAACTCACTTAAGAAAAGCCTGATAAATTTCTGCGTGATGGAATTGCGCTGTTCCTTGTTTTCCGACAGGGCCTCCTCAATCGGCTTACTGGTCACAAAATCCATTGCAAGAATACTATGTGTGCTCCAGTCAGCATGGACCTTCGGCACGATAAATTCCTGTTCCCCTGCCAGCAATTCTTGGAACGCTGTGAGGTAGTGTGCCTCACGAACATAATCAGTTTCTTCGTGCAACTGGCGGGCCGCTTCGGCCAGATACGGCTCCAGCTCAAAGCCCTTTGGCAACATGCCCGACATACGGATCAACGCGCCGACATTCGCCACATCGCTGTCGATGCTGCGGGCCACACCGGGATACTGGACCTTGATCGCCAGTTCCCTTCCGTCGCGCAATGTTGCGCGGTGTACCTGCCCGATAGAGGCTGCCGCGATGGGGCGTACATCAAAGCAGGAAAAATCCTTCAACCATCCGTCCGGCCATTGCGACGCCAAGACTTTCTTGAGTTGGGAAGGCGGCATGAAATCCGCGTTATCGCGTAGCCGTGCCATGATCTGGGAAAGCTCGGGCGGTAGAACATCACCTGTGTCCATCGATACCAGTTGCCCGATCTTCATCGCCGCTCCGCGCATCTTTGAGAGTTCATCCGCTATGCGAGTGACATTCTTGGGGGTCATGAGCAGTCCGCGCCAGTCGGGGCGTTCCCCCCGCCCAAGCTGCGCCATGCCACCCATTGCCATATTCCCGGCAACCCCTGCGGTCAGTGCGCCAAGTCGCGACAAACGCCCCAAACGGGTCGCGGGCACCGCTAACCCTTTGTCGCGGCGCGGGTTCATTTGTATTGTGCCCGACGGGTTCCAAAATCATGTACCCGTTTTCGCCACGCGCGATAGCTGCCCGGCTTAAGCTCCCGCCGCATGATCGCCTGCACCTCTTTTTCGGACAGGCCGTAATCGAGTTCTATTGTAGCAAATGGCACATGATCGCTAAGAGCCATCTGGATAATGGCGCTTAGATCAGCCGCATTAAGGTCCCGCGATTGCCCCATGTTCTTCAACGGTAAAGCCGGATCGCAGACACCGCGATATCTGCCTGCATCTTTTGTCCGTATGCCAAAATCCCGATCCTGCGTAAGCGAGCGGGATCAAGCGTCTGGTCGGTCTTGCGCCCCTCAAAAGCGCCCCAGGGGAACCGGATTGTTTGCCAGTCTTCGGTCACATCAATTGTTGTACGAAAGGATTGCCAAGGCCGCTCCAATTGATCTGTGCGCAGGCGCATTTCATAACCGGTACCGTCACCGCGCACCTCAATTTCGACCCCCGCCCATGCAGAGGCATCCATCACATCGCCCTGTGCCACATCAAACGCCATCTGGATAAATCCACCGTCATTCTCAAGCGAGACTTCGCCGGTCAACCGCACCGCCTGACGGCCCGCTATTTGCCCGTTCTGGACCTCTCCGGTAGAGACGCCGCCCATCACCGTGTCCGCCACGTATTCCCAATCGGGTTTCAATTCCATTCTGTTCCGCCTTTCATCATCCACAGGTATCTAGCTGCCGGAACCTTCCTGACCACCGCACACGCGACATATGGTCCAAACCTCCGAAAATCCTGCTGGTCTTACTGCACAACTGCGATAGGTCTTAATCAGCTCACGGGGTGCCATATGCTACTGAATGTCAAAGATTTGAAAAAATCCTACGCTGGGGCCGAAGGTTCTGTGCCCGTCCTGCGCGGCATTGATATGGAGGTCGCTGCAGGGGACACCGTCGCGCTGACAGGCGAGAGCGGATCAGGCAAAAGCACGCTACTGCATCTGATCGGAGGATTGGACATCCCGGATGAAGGCAGCATCCTGCTGGATGGGAAAGACGTAGCAACGATGGATGACGCCGCCCGTGCCGCCGTGCGACGAAGCGGCGTCGGCATCATATTCCAACAATTCAACCTCATCCCTTCCCTTGACGTTGCGGCGAACATTGCTTTTCAGGCGCGGCTGGCTGGTGTCTATGATCGCAAGGCGGCGGGCGATCTGGCGGTGGCTTTGGGTTTGGGTGCGCATCTATCCAAATACCCCGAGCAATTGTCGGGCGGCCAGCAACAGCGCGTAGCGATCGCGCGCGCATTAGCGGCCAAGCCAAAGCTGGTGCTCGCGGATGAACCGACAGGAAATCTTGACGAAGCCACCGCAGCGGAGGTGATGGACCAGATGCTCGCGCTGGTGGGTCAAACAGGCGCAGCCCTCGTGATGGTCACGCACTCGCCTCATCTGGCAGCGCGGATGCAGCGGCAGTTGCATCTGCAAAGCGGGCTTTTGGCATGACGTGGACGGGCCTGTCAGCACTACTATCGCATTGGCGGCGCAACCCCTTGCAGCTGTTCACGCTGGTGGCAGGACTGGCGCTGGCAACCGCATTATGGTCCGGCGTTCAGGCCGTCAACGCCGAGGCCCGCGCTAGTTATGATGCTGCCGCCGCCACATTGGGTGAAGGGCAATATGACCAATTGCTACCCCGTACAGGAGACACAATCCCCCAGGAGACGTTTATCGCCCTTCGCCGCGCAGGGTGGTTGGTGGGTCCGGTCACAGAGGGCCGCTTGGGCGATGTTCGACTGGTCGGGATTGATCCGCTCACTGCGCCCGGCGGATTGGGACCAGTTGGCGGCGGTGGAGAAATGGACCTACCGGAATTTCTGGCGCAACAGCCGGTCTTTGCGAATGCGGCGACTGCATCAAAAATCAATAGATTGATCGACGCGCCTGTAGTGATCGAACCATCAATCGCACCGGATACAGCCATTACCGACATATTTGTTGCCCAGCGCCTGCTTGACGCCCAAGGCAAGCTAAGCCGCCTGATTGTGGCGCCCCAGCAACCCTTAGGTCGCCTGCCACTGGCAGATGTTGCGCCCGATCTAATCCGCCGTGCCGCGCAGGGTGGATCAGATGTCGGGCGACTGACGGACAGCTTTCACCTAAATCTGACCGCTTTCGGCTTGCTCAGCTTTGCTGTGGGGATTTTCATTGTACACGGGGCAATCGGGCTTGCTTTTGAACAGCGGCGCGCGATGGTGCGGACACTGCGTGCTTTGGGAATGCCCCTAGGCCGCCTGATTGCGCTTATGGCAGCAGAGCTGTTTGTGTTTGCGTTGATCGGCGGGCTTATCGGGGTCTTCTTGGGGTATCTGGTCGCGGCCAGCCTGTTGCCTGATGTGGCAGCCACCCTCAAAGGGCTTTATGGCACAGAAGTATCGGGAACATTGCAACTGCGGCCCTCTTGGTGGCTGTCCGGCATTGCGATTTCAGTACTTGGAACAGGCTTTGCAGCGGCGGGTGCGCTCACCTCCATCGCGCGCATGCCGCTTTTGGCCAGCGCCCAACCAAGAGCGTGGGCCACGGCAAGGGGCTCGCGGCGGCGCATTCAAATCGCAGCCAGCGGCGCCTTGCTGGTCACCGCCTGCCTGCTTGCACTGCTGGCAGATGGCTTGGTGATGGGATTTGGCCTGCTGGGCTGTTTGCTGGTCGGTGCTGCACTGGCACTGCCCTTGTTGCTGGACGCCTTCCTGCGCCTTTCGCAACACCTTGCCAAAGCAGTTACGGCACAATGGTTTTGGGCCGACACACGTCAACAACTGCCCGGCCTCAGCCTTGCTCTTATGGCATTACTGCTTGCGATGGCGGCAAACATCGGGGTTTCCACGATGGTCTCAAGCTTTCGTCTGACCTTTACCGGATTTCTTGATCAGCGTCTCGCCTCCGAGCTCTACGTGAGCACCGAAAGCCCGGAGGAGGCACGCGCACTAGAACAGTTCGTCGCACCCCTTGTGACCGAAGTTCTTCCGTTACTGTCCGTAGAGGCAGAGCTGGCAGGCTTACCCGCCGAGCTATATGGCGCGCGGATCGGTGCGACCTACCGCGACAACTGGGTATTTCTGGATGAAGCCCCCGAAGTCTGGGATCAAATTGCCAACGGCAGCGCAGTTCTGGTGAACGAGCAACTGGCCCGCCGCGCACAGATTTGGGTGGGCGACAGCCTGACAATCGCTCCGGAGTTGTCGCTTCCTATTGTCGGCGTGTTCGGGGACTACGGTAATCCCATCGGACAGGCCATCATTTCCGAACCACTGTTTGCCACATTGCATCCGAACGTCCGGGCAACGCGCTTTGGTCTGCGCACGGACACACCGGTTGCCTTGCGTACCGCACTGTCAGACGAATTCGGGCTGCCCGCGCAAAGCATTACGGATCAATCCCAGATCAAGGCATTTTCCCTTGCGGTGTTCGAACGGACGTTCACTGTGACTGCCGCCCTTAACGTGCTGACGCTTAGCGTGGCGGGCTTTGCCATTTTCATGAGCTTGTTAACCCTGGCGGGGATGCGGCTGCCACAGTTGGCGCCTGCGTGGGCGCTGGGGCTGACACGTCGCCGGTTGGGGCAATTGGAACTGATCCGCGCGGTGGTGCTGGCCGTGCTGACAGCGGTTCTCGCCTTGCCCTTGGGTCTTGTGCTGGCTTGGGTCTTACTGGCGATTGTGAACGTAGAGGCCTTTGGCTGGCGGTTACCTATGTACGTCTTTCCGGGTGACTACGCCGTGCTGGGATTGTTTGCTTTGGTCGCGGCAATTCTGGCCGCGGCGTGGCCTGCACGCAGACTGGCGCGCACCCCGCCAGCGGATTTGTTGAAAGTGTTTGCCAATGAACGTTAGAGCCGCTCTGCTTGTTACACTCCTCGCTGTTGCTGGCGCGCTGCCAGCGGTGGCTCAGGGCTTTGCCGGTATGGGCAGCGAGGCTGAAGGCTTTGCCACCCCTACCCCGGAGCCGCAGTTCAGCTTTCCCGCTGATCACGCAGCGCATCCCGCCTACAGGATCGAGTGGTGGTACCTGACAGCGAATATGCGCGGTCCTGACGGCACAGCCTACGGGTTGCAATGGACGCTGTTTCGCTCCGCTCTTGCCCCCTACAGCACCCAAGACTGGGACAGCCCGCAAATCTGGTTCGGCAATGCTGCCGTGACCTCAGCCAATGCTCACTACACCTCTGAACGATTTGCGCGCGGCGGGACAGGACAGGCGGGCGTCACCGCTGCCCCGTTCAACGCATGGATTGACGAATGGCACATGCGGGGTGACAGCTTTGATGCATTGCAACTGCGCGCAGCCGGACCTGAATTTTCGTATGATGTGTCTTTACAGGCCAAAGGCCCTTTGGTTTTTCACGGTGCAGACGGCTATTCGGTCAAGTCACAGCAGGGACAAGCAAGCTATTATTACTCCCAGCCATTTTTTGAGCTGACCGGCACCCTGACCCTGCCCGAGGGTGATATTGCTGTCACTGGCACTGCATGGCTTGATCGCGAATGGTCCTCGCAACCACTTGCGGCAGACCAGACAGGGTGGGACTGGTTCTCGATTTCTTTTGAGGAGGGGCAAAAGCTGATGGGATTCAGGCTTCGGCAGGCCGATGGCAGCTACTACACTTCAGGGACATGGATCTTGCGGGACGGCACAACAACAGCGCTGCAAAATGGTAGCTTCGACGCCACACCGCTTGCGATATCGGATGTGGACGGGCGGCAAGTACCGACCAATTGGCAGGTCCGCGTTCCTGCATACGGTGTTGATATCAAAGTTAGCGCCGTGAACCCGAAGGCATGGATGGATATGGCCGTCCCCTACTGGGAAGGGCCTGTGCAGGTCAGTGGAAGCCACAGCGGGAAGGGGTATCTGGAAATGACCGGCTACGAATAGGATTTCATCGCCCGCCCGAACACTGGCTTGGTGCCAGCCGATCCGGCTTTACGGGTGTTGGTGGCCGCCGCGCGGTCAAAGATCAACTTCGATCACGCCCCCTTCTTTTGCCGCACGGGACTGGCACAAGATCACTGTGGTCTCTCGTTGCGCTTTGGAAAGAACAAAATCGCGGTGCTCAACCTCACCCGATATCAACGCACATTTGCATACGCCACATAGGCCATCGGCGCATTTGACGTCCAGATGAACGCCGTTCTCGGCCAGTACATCCGTCGCAGGACGGTCCGCTGGCACAAGCAGATCGCGCCCTGATCTGGCAAGGCGCAGGGTGAAATCATGGTTCACATAATCGGGCACTTCCGGCACGGAGAAATACTCAAGATGCAGCGCATCATCTGGCAAACCCGCCTGTGAAGCGGCCTGCATAACCGCCGCCATATACGGTTCTGCCCCGCAGGTATAAACATGCGTGCCTTCGGGCTGATTTGCAAAGATCGTCGTGAGATCCGCCCGGCTGCCTTCATCAGAGACATGGAGCGTGACGTGAGATGCCCAGTCAAACACGGCAAATTCTTCCAGAAAGCCCATCGTTCTGCGCGTGCGCCCTGAATAGTGCAACTCGAACGAGCGGCCTTTGGCAAAAAGTTCGTGGGCCATTGCGATCATCGGGGTAATGCCGATTCCCCCCCCCATCAGCACCGTATGCGTGGCCCCATCAACCAGACCGAAGTGGTTGATTGGCCGGGAGATAAACACCCTCCGCCCCTGCGTGAAGATGCGGTGCATCAACTTCGAGCCGCCGCGCCCTTCGTCCTCGCGCAGCACAGCAATCTGATAGGTGCTACGGTCTGCGGGATTGCCTGACATCGAATATTGGCGCAGGAATTCAGGCGCCACAACGATGTCCAGATGTGCGCCAGCCTGCCATTCTGGCAGATCGCTTCCGTCAAGGGCGCTGAATTCGTATTTGGTGACACCTTCGGCGATCACTTCTACCTTGCTTACCAAAGCGGCGATGACCGGACTTTCCCCATCAGCTGTGTAGATATGGGCGACCTGATCGATCGTTCCGTTGTCCAGATGTGCTTTGTACTGCTCTGCTGTGATCATGGCCTGATAGGCTTCGATCCCCGCCTCGCGGTCCATTGGATAGGGATATGGATGGGGTGGTGGCGCAAGAGGTGCAGCATAGACCGCCAGTGTCTGGTCCTCGTATTCGAGTTTCAGGTCCTTTTGCAGCTCACGTGCGTTCACCGGTGCTTTCGCGGGCTGGTAGCTGCCGCTCTCGTCCAGCTCCAAATCCCACCACCACTTTTTGACAGGATTCAGCCCGCCATTGCCGACGGCATCGTCCAGCTTTGCCAAAATCGGTGCCGCGGACGGGATGTTCATCGCCGCCCAGCGGAACGGCTTTTCCGCGAACAGACCTTCAAGGTTCCAGGGACAGGTTTTCATGCAGCGTCCGCACATTGCGCCACCTTCGGTGGTGATGCGGTAAGTCGCACATTTCTGGCTATCCGACTTCCAAATCTCGTATCCATTGAACATCAGCTTTGGCCCGGCAGTGATTGCACCGGACGGACATTCGCGCGCGCATTTATTGCAGGCCTCACAGAATTTTTGCAGACCGAAATCGATCGGTTTGTCATGGGCCATGGGCAAATCAGTTGTCACAACTCCAGACTTCAGACGCGGGCCAAGAAACGGGTTGAGGATGACCTCTCCGATCCGGCTGACCTCCCCCAAGCCAGACAAAAGCAACAAGGGTGGCTGCAGCACTTCGCCGTCCATCACAGTATGCGCTTTGGCGCTATAACCCAGATTGCGGATTTGCTGTGCAAGCACCCCGCCCAGCAATGAAAACCGCAGATAGGCACGCATGGATTGGGCAACACTGATCCAGTCGTCTCCACTGGCACCCTCCATTGTCTCATAGCCTTGATCAATGATCACGCTGATCGCCTGATCGTGGGGCGGATCAATCACATCCCCGCGCGCATCATGACTGTACCATGTCCAGTCGGGGCACGCCGAAATGCCAACAGCATCACAGCCCAACCAGTAAGCGGTCGCCTTGACCAATTCTGCCGCCTCTTGCGGGGGCAGTTCCACACGGTTCGGTGCGGGCGTGCCGTCCTGCAGCAAAACGAAAGCGCCCAGCGCACGACGCTGCGCCATCGACGGGGCCGCCTTGCGCGCATAGTGACCACCGGCCGCCCCCTTTTGGACGGCTTTACCCAGATCTCCGAATTGCGCGCGGGCAAACAAGTCTGCCCGTTTTGGCACCCGCGCAACCCGCGCCGCGTCAATATAGGTGGTGGGAGATTCGACCCGTTTAAGAGTTTCAAACGGATGCGCCCCATCTACAAAGCGCCGTTTGGCGAAGGGAACTGCGTTGGAAGCATTGCGCGCATATGGTCCACCAAACCGCCATTTCAAGCCAAAAGCGGAAACTGGCTGACGCGCCATAGGTTCCAAAGGCAGATCAGGCGAAACCTCGAACGTGGTCGTGATTGCAGCAAGCCCAAACCGTGTGCCGATATAGGGATGTACCAGACCGCCATTTTCAAGCGTAACAAGGCCGGCGGCGACAGCCAACTGATTGAGATCTACATCCGCATCGGCCCCTGTATGCGCACGCGCATCGTACCCCAAGAGACGAATATATTCGGCCAGCACGACAGCCGTTTCAGCCGCCAGAAGGCTTGCACGATGGGCTTGCGCCTGATCAATCCAACCGGTGCCTGCTTCGCCGTCCTCAGGCGCGCGCGGATTTTCATACAGCAACACGATCGCGTGCGTGTGGCCATCAACGGTACCCGGCGGGGATGCGATGGAATCCTTCAAATCGGCCATAATCATATCAATGCCGGAGGCCAGCGTTTTCGTCTGGCGCGTGCGCAAGGTTTCAGCCAGCCGTGACAAGGCCGGATTACGGTGCGGCTGATCCAGAATAGCAGAGCGCGGCAGCAAACAGCTACCGACCACAGCGGCATCTGCGAAGTAGCCAAATGATTTAAGATGCGCCGCCCGCTCTGCCGGATCATCGGGACAGGCTGCCTTTTGCGCATTGGTACTGCCATGCCGGATAGCGTCCAGCATCGCGTGGTACTCTCCCATGGCGTTAACAATGCTGCGCGGGTCCTCGGGCCGTTCAAAAACCAAGGGAGAATGCGCAGGAATTGCCGACAGGTCCGGCATATCACGCCTGCGCGCCAGCAGTTCTGATGGATAGGGGCCTTTATGCACCGGTCTGTTTTTGCTTGAAAAAACGTTCATTGATCCCATTCCGTGACGGCTTCGCCGAGCAACCTATTGCACAGAACCAGCAAGGTCACGGCAAAGAATGACACAAAACTACCCTTAGCTGTTTCGGATCAAAAATACGGGCCTGGATTGCTGCCTTCTAGGTTCGGCTTTGCACCGTGGTTGACTGAGTTACTCGGGAATTGACGGCCTTTGGCAAAACTCAGCGCTGTCTCTTTCTCAACCTCTTTGGTGCAGACCTGTTCGATCAGTTCTGCGCAACCAATTGATATCCAGGGGCCGCGACGGCCTGAACAGTCGTGATTGGATCAAGCCCAAGCCAGGTCGTACGCTCGATCACGAGCAGCGCCGCGCCGGCACCGGTTGCAAGGTGTTCGGCGCATTCGCCCTCGGCACTCATCGCGTAGAACCGGACATCAAGTCGGCTGTACGGCTTGTTGCGCACCAGCCATTCGTTCGCACTTTCGCTTTCCAGATCAACGTCCAGAATATCGGGATTGGAACGGAGATCGACCCAGCGATCTTCAAAGATATACGGGCGGTTATCAGCCAGATGCAGCGCCTTGACCTGAAGCATTTGTACCGGATGCTGGATGCCGAACCGGACCATCACCGACATCGGCGTATCCGCCAATGAGCGGCTGATCAGCTGGTAGCTGTATTTGCTGCCCCGTTGTTCGACCTCTCGCCGCGTGATGGGAATATCAAAGGTAGCTCGTGTGACGGGGTCTGCCCGAACGTGTGTACCGCCTTTGCGCTTACGCTCGACCAGACCGATTTGGGCCAAATCCTGCATGGCACGGTGAACAGTGGGGCGCGCGCAGCCCAATTCGGCTGCAATGTCTTCGTCCCGCGGCAGCCTGTCTCCGGGTGCATAGGTTCTGCTTAGGATCCGATCGCGTATCGTATCGCGCACATCGGTCCAGGAAAGCCGCGTCTGCCCAGTCAAATGTTGGTCTCCAGTTGCCGCATTACAGTTTTGAAGTTCGAAACTATGGCATCGCGCCTTGAATGGCGACCCTCCTTAACCACATGGCGACCCGCGCTCCAGACATCGCGAACACATGATTGACCACCGCCCCCGAAAATCAGACTGTCCAAGGCCGCGTCGCCCTGCCGGTTGCAGAGCCATTGGTTGTCATCATCCAGCCCGACCAGATCGGCCCATAGGCCCACTTCAATCCGGCCACTGTCGCGACCACCCGCCTGCGCACCACCTTTGGCTGCTGCGTCGAAAAGAACACGGCCTGTGGAGCGATCTTTCGTTGCCAATGCCGCACGTGACAGATCACGCAGACGCTGGGAATACTCCAGTGTCTTAAGTTCTTCAAACAGCGAGATATGCACATTGGAATCAGAGCCGACCCCCAAAGCGCCGCCCTGCCCCATGTAAGTGGTCCCGTTAAAGATCCCGTCTCCGAGGTTCGATTCTGTCAATGGACACAGCCCCGCCACCGCACCTGTCTTGGCAAGGGCTGCCGTCTCTGCCTCGGTCATCTGCGTGCAGTGGATCAAACACCACCGGTCATCGACCGCATGATTATCCAAAAGCCATTCCGTGGGACGTGCACCCAGATGGGCAAAAACCTCATCTACTTCCGCCACCTGCTCTGCAAGATGCATGTGAACCGGACCTGATCCTGCCTGTCCAAGGATGTCTGCAAGGCCCTCAGGATTGACCGCTCGCAAAGAATGCGGCGCAACCCCTGTGGCATAGTCACCCGCCCCCAAAGCGACCGCCCCGACCGCATCTGTATGCAAGCGCATGAACCGATCAGGATCATTCCCGAACCGTTGTTGCCCGCCATTGAGCGGGCGCAGATCACACCCGCCGAACTGATAATGAACAGGCAGCAATGTCAGGCCGATGCCACTGGTAAGCGCGGCTGAAACGATCCTCTCGGACATCTCTGCAAGGTTGCGATAAGGCACACCACCAACGTCATAGTGCAGATAATGGAACTCTGCGACAGCGCCGTACCCTGCCTCCAGCATTTCCATGAAAACCAGCGCGGCAATTGCCTCAACCTGATCCGGCGATAATTGGTCCAAAAACTTGTACATCAGCCGCCGCCAGCTCCAGAAGCTGTCTTTGGGATCGGGGCCACGCGCTTCGGTCAGACCGGCCATGGCGCGCTGAAACGCATGGCTGTGCAAGTTCAACGGCGCGGGCAAAAGCAGCGCTACACGGCTAGTCGGTGCACGCAGCTGTGGACCCAGACCTGCGATTCGCCCCCCTGCATCCAAGGTCACTTCAACATCGCTCTGCCAACCCGTCGGGGTAAGCGCCTGTTTCGCATGAATGATTTGCACGAAATAACTCCGTTGACTTTATTAAGTACATACATATTAATTTTATGTAACTCTCAACGCAAGGATTCTTGATGCCCCGCTCCCACGTCATGACCGGACTGACCGCCGCAACGATGAGTCCCGACACGCAGGGATACGGCCTGATACAAGATGCGGCGATTGTCCTATCGGAGGACCTGATTGACTGGGTTGGCCCGGCCGCCACGCTTCCTGAGCAGTATCGAGAACTGCCGCGTCAGAACCTTGAGGGGCGTCTGGTCACTCCTGCCTTGATTGATTGCCACACCCATATTGTTCACGGCGGCAACCGCGCGCGCGAATTCGAGATGCGCCTGAACGGTGCGAGTTATGAAGAAGTGGCGCGCGCCGGTGGCGGAATTATATCGACAGTCACGGCGACCCGTGCGGCGACCGAGAACGATCTGCTGTCCAGCGCCTTGCCCCGCGTTGACGCTTTGATCGCCGAAGGGGTCAGCGTGATCGAGGTCAAATCAGGCTACGGGCTGGACATCGAAACCGAGCTTAAGATGCTGCGCGTGGCCCGTAAGCTGGAGCAACAGCGGCCCGTGCGCATCGTCACCAGCTTTCTGGGCGCGCATGCGGTGCCTACCGGCATGGACGCGGATACCTATATCGACACAATCTGCCTGCCCGCTCTCGAAGCGGCATACGCCGAAGGTCTGGTCGATGCGGTGGACGGGTTTTGTGAGGGCATCGCCTTTGACACGGCGCAGATCGCCCGCGTTTTTGACAAAGCCCGCGCGCTGGATCTGCCAGTGAAATTGCATGCCGAACAGCTGAGCCACATTGGCGGAACCGCATTGGCGGCGCAGTATGGCGCGCTGTCTGCCGATCATGTGGAGTATGCCACCGCTGAGGACGCAGCCGCACTGGCAGCGGCAGGCACGGTTGCCGTTTTGCTGCCCGGCGCATTCTACACAATCCACGAAACCCAAGCGCCGCCGCTTCAGGCCTTTCGCGACCAGGGCGTTGCTATGGCTGTGGCCACAGATTGGAACCCCGGGTCATCCCCTATGGGCTCCCTCCTTTTGGCAATGAATATGGCCTGCACCTTGTTCCGCATGACCCCGGCAGAGGCGCTGGCCGGCACGACCCGCAACGCGGCCCGTGCGCTAGGGCTGCCAGACTGCGGGGTCATTGCCAAAGGTATGCGCGCGGATCTGGCAATCTGGAACGTGCGCGATCCGGCTGAGTTATCTTATGGCATCGGAATCAATCCCCTCCATGCCCGTCTGCTTGGAGGGAAAACATGACGCTCACACTCATTCCCGGCGCCGCTACGCTTGTACAACTCGAAGCGCTCTGGAGGCATTCGGACCCGGTGCAGCTTGATCCCGGGGCGCGCGCAGCTGTCGACGCATCCGCCGCAATTGTCGCACAGGCAGCCAGCGGCAACACACCCGTGTACGGTATCAACACCGGCTTCGGAAAGCTCGCGTCGGTGCGGATCGCGCCACAGGATACAGCGACACTGCAACGCAACCTGATCCTGTCCCACTGTTGCGGAGTGGGCGAAACCCTTGAACCAGGCACGACCCGCCTGATGATGGCGCTAAAGCTGTTGTCGCTGGGCCGGGGCGCTTCGGGCGTGAGGTGGGATATCTGCGCGCTGATCGAAGCGATGATAACAGCCGACGTGCTGCCTGTGATTCCGGTACAGGGGTCGGTCGGTGCCTCGGGCGATCTGGCCCCGTTGGCGCATATGGCCGCCGTGATGATCGGTGAAGGCGAAGCAGTCTTTCAGGGGCAAATAATGGCAGGCGGTGCGGCGCTGGATGCGGCGGGTCTTCGCCCTGTTGTGTTGGGCGCCAAAGAGGGCCTTGCCCTGATCAACGGCACCCAGTTTTCAACAGCCCTTGCGCTGGCGGCCCTGTTCGAAGGCTGGCGCGCGGCGCGTGCTGCTGTTGTGACGTCTGCACTGTCCACAGACGCGATCATGGGGTCTACCGCTCCGTTAAATCCAGCGATCCACAGCCTGCGCGGTCATCAAGGCCAGATTGAAGTTGCCGCCGCAATGTCACGCCTTCTGGAAGGAAGCATCATCCGCGAAAGCCACCGCGACGGGGACACCCGCGTTCAGGACCCCTATTGCATCCGATGCCAACCACAGGTGACGGGCGCTGCGATCGATCTGCTGCGCTTTGCAGCCCAGACGCTCCGGATCGAGGCAAACGCCGTCACCGATAACCCCCTGGTGATCCCAGCGACAGGAGAGATCCTTTCAGGCGGCAACTTCCATGCCGAACCTGTCGCCTTTGCCGCCGACCAGATCGCACTGGCGCTGGCGGAGATCGGGGCGATTGCCCAGCGCCGCGTGGCACTGATGGTGGACCCCACATTGTCGTTCGACCTGCCACCTTTCCTGACGCCTGCACCCGGCCTGAATTCCGGCTTGATGATCGCGGAAGTCACCACGGCCGCGTTGATGAGCGAGAACAAGCATCTAGCCAACCCCTGCTCCACCGACAGCACGCCGACCTCGGCCAATCAGGAGGACCACGTCAGCATGGCAGCTCATGGCGCCCGCCGTCTGGGGCGGATGACGGCGAACCTGTCGGTCATTCTGGGGATTGAGGCAATGTGCGCCGCACAAGGCATCGAACAACGCGCGCCGCTGACGACTTCTGCGCCCTTACAATCAGCCATTGATTGTCTGCGCAAAACCATCCCGAGCTTGCAAGAGGACCGTTATCTTGCGCCCGACCTCAGAGCCGCAGCCGATTGCATTTTGACAGATAGTCTTGCCGCTGCCGCCGGTCTGGAGATGATGCTGTGAGCTGGATCGAGGTCGCACAGGGTGACAGCCCACTGGTGTTGGGCCTGCCACACACTGGCACGCACATCCCCGAAGACTGCCGCGCGCGGTTGAACGAAACAGGCCGCGCGATCGCAGACACGGATTGGCATATCCACACCCTCTACAACGGTTTGGTGCCTGACCTCACGACAGTGCGCACTAACGTCCACCGATACGTGATCGACGTCAATCGCGACCCGTCAGGCAACAGCCTTTATCCCGGCCAGAACACCACAGGCCTGTGTCCGCTGACCGATTTTGACGGACGAGCGATACACCTTGATGGGCAAGAACCCGACGCGGCAGAAATCGAACACAGACGCGCCACCTATCATGCGACCTACCATCTGGCCTTGGCGACAGAGCTGGAAAGGATCAAATCGATACACGGTTTTGCAGTGCTTTATGATTGTCATTCTATCCGGTCGCGCATCCCGTTTCTCTTTGATGGCGTCTTGCCGGATTTCAACATCGGCACCAATTCCGGCGCAACCTGCGCGCCAGACATCGAATCCAAAATCAGTGAAATATGCGAAAAATCAGATAATTACAGCACGATCCTAAACGGTCGCTTTAAGGGCGGCTGGACCACCCGTCACTACGGTCAACCTGCGCATGGCATCCATGCAATCCAGATGGAGTTAGCCCAATCGACCTATATGCATGAGGCCCCGCCGTGGACCTATGACACAGACCGCGCATCCCGACTGCGCACACACCTCAAAACCATTCTCGAAACGCTGTCCAACTGGAGGCCATCATGAGCGACCCCCGCAAAAATACTCGCGATATCTATCCGCCGACGGGCACCGAGCTGACCGCAAAAAGCTGGCAAACAGAAGCACCGCTGCGGATGTTGATGAACAACCTGCATCCCGACGTGGCCGAGAACCCGCATGAGTTGGTGGTTTATGGCGGCATCGGGCGTGCTGCGCGGACGTGGGAGGATTTCGACTGCATCGTTGCCAGCCTAAAGGACCTTGACGCGGACGAGACATTGGTCGTCCAGTCGGGCAAGCCGATCGCAGTTGTCAAAACCCATACCGACGCGCCCCGCGTGTTGATCGCCAACTCCAACCTTGTGCCTCATTGGGCCACTTGGGATCACTTCAACGAGCTCGATAAGAAGGGTCTGGCTATGTATGGCCAGATGACAGCCGGATCGTGGATTTACATTGGCACCCAAGGGATTGTGCAAGGCACATTTGAAACCTTCGCCGAAGCTGGTCGCCAGCACTATGACGGCGATCTTACGGGCAAATGGATTTTGACCGGCGGACTTGGCGGCATGGGGGGCGCCCAACCCTTGGCGGCGGTGATGGCCGGTGCTTGCTGCCTGGCTGTTGAATGTGATGAGACACGCATAGATTTCCGAATTCGCACCAGATACCTTGATGCCAAAGCACAAACGCTCGACGAAGCCTTGGCGATGATCGCAGACTGGACTGCCAAGGGTGAGGCCAAGTCCGTTGGCCTGCTGGGAAACGCAGCAGAAGTATTCCCCGAACTAGTCCAGCGCATGAAGGACGGAACTGTCCGGCCTAACATCGTTACCGATCAGACCAGCGCCCATGACCCGCTGCACGGCTACCTGCCCCAAGGCTGGAGCGTGGCGGACTGGCGCGCCAAACAGGAAAGCGATCCAAAGGCCGTCGAGAAAGCAGCGCGCGCCAGCATGAAGGCGCATGTTGCGGCGATGGTAGACTTCTGGAATGCCGGTGTGCCTACGCTGGATTACGGCAACAACATCAGGCAGGTTGCACTGGAGGAAGGGTTGGAGAACGCCTTTGCTTTTCCCGGCTTTGTACCCGCCTACATCCGCCCGCTGTTCTGCCGTGGCATCGGACCGTTCCGCTGGTGCGCATTATCCGGCGACCCCGAGGATATCTATAAAACAGATCAGAAGATGAAGGAGCTGTTCCCGGACAACACCCACTTGCACAATTGGCTGGATATGGCGCGTGACCGTATTGCCTTTCAGGGTTTGCCCGCGCGCATTTGCTGGATCGGTTTGGGTGATCGCCACCGCGCCGGGCTTGCCTTCAATGAAATGGTGGCAAGCGGCGAACTGAAGGCGCCTGTGGTGATCGGACGGGACCATCTTGATTCAGGGTCGGTCGCCTCACCCAATCGCGAAACAGAGGCGATGAAAGACGGCTCTGATGCGGTGTCGGACTGGCCGCTTCTGAACGCGCTGGTGAATACCGCAAGCGGGGCCACATGGGTCAGCATCCACCACGGCGGCGGCGTAGGCATGGGGTTCTCCCAGCACTCGGGCGTTGTAATTTGCGCAGATGGTACCCCCGAGGCCGCCAAGCGGATCGAACGTGTGTTGTGGAACGATCCGGCCAGCGGCGTCTGGCGGCACGCTGACGCTGGCTATGAAGACGCAATCGCCTGCGCGCGCGAAAATGGCCTCCGACTGCCGCGCATTCTGGGAAACTAAGCCCGCGCAAAGCGTGATCCCAACATTCAGGACCAACCAAAAGAAAAATCAATAATTCAAACCCAACAAGGAGAAATGACATGGACAGACGGAAATTTCTGGCAACAGCAAGCATTGGTGCAGCGGCAACAACGCTTGCTGCCCCCGCCACCGCGCAGGATGTGCGTGAGTGGAAACTGGTATCTGCCTGGCCCAAGAACCTGCCCGGACCGGGTGTAGCGGCGCAAACGCTGGCTGATCGCATCACAACGCTTTCGGGTGGGCGGATCAATGTGACGCTTTATGCAGCGGGCGAAATCGTCCCGGGCAATGGGGTTTTTGATGCGGTTTCTGAAGGCACAGCCGAACTTTATCACGCGGTGCCTGCCTATTGGGGCTCAAAATCCAAAGGCATTTTGCTGTTCGGCTCACAACCCTTTGGCCTGCGCGCTGATGAGCAGTTTGGCTGGATGTATCATGGCGGCGGTCAGGCGCTGTATGATGAAATGTACGGACGTTTCGGGATCAAGCCGTTCTTGTGCGGCAACTCCGGCCCACAGTGGGCAGGCTGGTTCAAGAACGAGATCACCTCTGTCGAGGACCTTAAAGGGCTGAAATTCCGCACCACAGGGATCGCGTCGCAAATGGCGGCTAAACTGGGTATGGCAGCCGAAGCCATGAGCGGCCCCGCAATGTTCCAAGCACTCCAGACCGGCGCGTTGGACGCAGGAGAATTCATTGGCCCGTGGACAGATTCCGCGCTCGGTTATTATCAAGTTGCGCCCTACTACTACTGGCCCGGCGTGGGCGAGCCTTCCTCCGCAGAGGAATGCGGCGTGAATTCAGACGTGTTCGCGGAGCTGCCGGATGACCTGAAAGAAGTCGTCACGCAGGCATGTCAGGGTCTCTATAACCCTGTCTGGACCGAATACATGACGAAGCATGCGCAATCCCTGCAAACTCTGGTTTCAGAGCACAATGTGAAGGTTCGTAAGCTACCTGACGATGTGATCGCAGCCATGGGTGTGGCGGCAGAAGAGATTATGCAGGAATATCTTGCCGATGACGATGAACTGGTGGTGCGCATCACCGAAAGCTTCATCGCCTACCGCGATCTGGTCGGCGGTTATATGAGCTATGCCGACAATGGGCAGATGAATGCCCGCGCGGGTGTGTTCGGCTATTAAGCCACTTGCGATGCGCGGCGATTGTGCTGCGCATCGCTACCTAAAACACCGGGGGCGAAGATGCTTTTGATCGCAGATGCAATTGACCTAATGAACCGCGTTGTCGCCAGCCTTGTTCGATGGCTTGCCCTGATTATGGTGCTGGTACAGTTTTGCATTGTAATCGGGCGCTATGTCTTCGGCTTCAATTCGATCGCGGCCCAAGAAAGCGTGCTGTACATGCATGCCACCCTGTTCATGCTTGGCGCCGGTTACACCTTACTGGTGGACAAACATGTCCGCGTTGACGTTTTCTATGCCAAGGTTGGCGATGCCGCCCGCAGGCGCATTGACGTGATGGGCCACCTGTTTCTGCTGATCCCCTCAATGACAGCCCTCCTGTATTGGTCCTGGCCCTCTGTTCGAAACTCATGGCGGATACTTGAGGGGCCGATATCTGTCGGCGGGATCGAGGCCGTCTTCCTGCTCAAATCTCTCATTCCTGCCTTTTGCATCCTGATCCTGCTACAGTCAGTGTCTTCGCTGGTGCGCTTGTTTCATGGAGAACGCACCGCATGATCGAATATCTTGACCTGATTATGTTTGCGGCTCTGATGGTCGCCGTACTTTCAGGTTTTCCCGTTTCGTTCAGCATTGCCGGTGTTGCCATCGGCTTTGCCTATTTTGGCTGGATGCTGGGGGTTATGGATGTTTCGCTGCTGGGCGCATTGGGCCAGCGTGCATACGGCCTGATTGGCAACCAGGTGTTGATTGCCATTCCTGTCTTTGTGCTGATGGGCGCGATCCTTGAAAAAAGCAAAATCGCCGAAGACCTTCTGGACACGATGGGACGCTGTTTCGGACAGCTGCGCGGGGGCTTGGGAATTTCCGTGGTGCTGGTTGGCACGCTACTTGCTGCCTCTACCGGCATCGTCGGCGCAACTGTTGTCGCTATGGGGATGATCGCCCTGCCCTCAATGCTGCGCGCTGGCTACAACCCTGCCTTGTCTGCCGGCATCGTGTGTACAGCCGGTACGTTGGGGCAGATCATCCCTCCCTCCACTCTGCTGATCATTTTGGCGGACGTGATGTCGAATGCCTACCAACAAGCGCAATACGAGCAGGGAAAATTCGCCGTCGAAGCCCTGTCAGTTGGCCAGTTCTTTGCCGCGGCGATGCTTCCGGGGCTGCTGCTGGTCGTGTTGTATCTTCTGTATATCCTGATCCGAGGCGCACTACGCCCCACTGACATGCCCCCCGCAGACTTCGGCCTTGCCCGCCCCGACCGTCATGAGATTGTCGCGGCAATTGTTCCGCCAGTATTGCTGATCTTCGCGGTGCTCGGCGCGATTTTGGGCGGCGTCGCCACCCCGACCGAGGCGGCCTCCGTTGGAGCGGTCGGTGCCTTGCTGATGGCGGGACGCCGGATAGGCATAAACCCCAGGCTGATCTTGATCGGGGCTGTGGCGCTGGTTCTTCTGGGCTTGCTCGCAGGGGCATATCCGGTACGGCTGCAACGCAGCGACAACGGTGTGCTAGAATGGGTGATCGGGGCTGTCTATGCGTTATTGGCAATCATCGGCCTTGGTGCTGTTGTGCTTGCTCTACACGCAGCCATCCGAACCAAGATCATACATGAGGCCGCTACCTCGACCTTGACGATGACCGCGATGATCTTTGCGACCATCCTTGCTGCCGGCTTTTTCTCACTGGTTTTTATCGGGCTGGGTGGAGAGGAGCGCGTGGCACATCTGCTTGAAAACCTGCCCGGCGGACCAAATGGCGCGCTACTGTTTGTGATGCTCTTTGTCTTCGTGCTTGGCTTTTTTCTGGATTTCGTCGAAATTTCCGTGATCGTTTTGCCAATGGTGGCCCCGTCCCTCATTATCATGGGCCATGATCCGATCTGGCTGGGCGTGCTTCTGGCAATCAATTTGCAGACCAGCTTTCTGACGCCTCCGTTCGGCTTTTCGCTATTTTACCTGCGTGCCGTTGCCCCCGAAGAGATAACCACAGGCCAAATCTATCGCGGTGTCGTACCTTTCATTGCGCTGCAAGCCATCGGTATTTTGCTGATCTGGGTGCTCCCTTCCATCGCCACATGGCTGCCATCCGCGCTTTTCTAATCGGGTTCATTCGTTGGCGAATAACCTGACCTGCCCAAAAGCGTGCTACAATCCAGATATCACATGCACATCGACGCACACAAAAGTGAACTAAACAGTTTGCTTTTTCCGACCGGAGATATAAGTCGAGGAAAGCATTTAATCTACGACATAGGAACAACACATGCGCAGCCATTGGTTTGTAACAGGGGCTCTAGCCTTGATTATTCCGTTTGCAGCAATGGCACAGGAAGACCCCGTGCAGCCCGCGCCCAAACCAGTCAAGTTGATGGAGCTGTCCAGCCAATCGCGCGTTCTGCAACGGCAGTTCTTCGGACAAGTGGCTGCGAAACAAACCGTGGACCTTGCCTTTCAGGTCGGTGGACAATTGCTGGAACTAAGTGCCGAAGAAGGCACCACAATGCCAAAAGGCGCGCTGATCGCACAGCTTGACCTGGCGGGCTACGAACGCGCGGTCGCGCAGGCGCAGCTAAATTACGACAAAGCACAACGTGATGCACAACGGCTGGAAAGCTTGCGCGGACAGGCTGTTTCGGCTGTTCAGGTCAGGGACGCGGAGACGCAATTGAGACTGGCGGCAATTGCGCTGGAGAATGCACAAGACGATTTGGGTCACGCCACCCTGCGCGCGCCGTTTGATGCATTGATCGCGCGGCGGCTGATTGCAAATTATCAGACAGTTACAGCAGGCACGCCCGTTGTGCGCCTGCACGACATTTCGGAACTGCGGGTAGACATCGAGGTCCCCGAAGTTCTGTTTCGGCAGGCCGGCGCGGGTGATCGCGTCGCATTCACCGCAGTCTTTCCAGGTGATCCGCGGCGCTTTGCCCTGAGCATGCGGGAATTTGAAACAGAGACTTCCAGCATTGGTCAATCCTATACCATCACGCTGGCTTTTGCCGAAAACCCGGGCGCTTTTGTATTCCCGGGCGCATCGGCAACAGTCTATGCCAGCGCCGAGGGCAAAGCCCCCGATGGCATTGTCCTGCCAGAAACAGCGCTTGTTTACGGACCTGACGGCGCCGCCTTTGTGATGGTGTTTGAGGGAGACACAGTTCGCCAAACGCCGGTAGAGATCGAAATGCGCGAGGACGGGCAGATTTATCTGGTCGATGGTCCATCGGATGGCACGCAGATCGTCATGACAGGCGCTTCGCAATTGCGTGACGGCCAACAGGCGCGTCCTTTCACCCGCATCGGGGAGTAAGCACATGTCCATCGCGCGCGCCTCTATCGACAAAGCGCTGATCACCTGGATCCTGATGCTGGTCTGCCTGTTGGGCGGCATCTGGGGTTTTGCCACGATCGGCCGCCTCGAAGACCCGTCCTTCACCATCAAGAATGCAATCATCATCACGCAATACCCCGGCGCAACTGCCGAACAGGTGGCGCGAGAGGTGTCCGAGCCCATCGAATCCGAGATCCAGAAGATGGGTGAGATCGATTTTATCACCTCATCCAACAAACCCGGCGTCAGCCGCATTTCGGTGAACATTGAATCAACCTTTGACGGCACCGAATTGCCGGCGATCTGGACAAAACTGCGCAACCGCGTGGCCGATGCCGAACGAAGCCTGCCTCCCGAAGCTGGCACACCTATCGTCAATGACAACTTTGGCGACGTGTTTGGCGTTTTCTACGCTGTCACTGCACCCGGCTTCACCGATGCCGAAGTGCATAACATCTCGGAATATCTCCGGCGCGAGTTGCTGGCAGTGGACGGTGTAGCAGATGTGGCCGTTGCCGGCCTTCCCTCCGAGGCGATCTATGTAGATGCAAGCACTTCGATCATGACCAACCTTGGCATAGGCCCCTCAGCCATCGCGGGGGCACTGGCCAACACGGATTCGCGAACGACGTCCGGCAGTATTGTGCAAAACGGGCAAGACATTCGCATTCAGGCCCCCGAAGGGTCTGACACAGTGGACGAAATCGCCAATCTAACGATCGGAATCGGTGGCGATGTGATCGACCTGCTCGACCTTGCCTCGGTCAAGCGTGACCGCGTGAAAGAACCGACCGAGATCATCCGGTTTCAGGGTGAGGAAGCGTTCACTCTGGGCGTTGCTGGCAAGGCAGACCTGAACATTGTTGATGTCGGAGAGCGTGTGGACGCACGTCTGGCAGAAATCATGCGCGATGTGCCAGCGGGCGTAGAGATGCACCCGATCTACCAACAGCACGTTGTGGTGGATGAAGCGTCCAATGCCTTCCTTCTGAACCTCGCGATGTCCGTCGCAATCGTGGTGATTGTGCTTGCGCTTTTCATGGGTTGGCGCGCTGCTGTGGTTGTAGGCGTTACGCTGTTGCTGACGGTGGTTGGCACCATCTTTATGATGGCCATATTCGGAATTGAAATGGAGCGTATATCGCTCGGCGCGCTGATCATTGCCATGGGGATGTTGGTCGATAACGCCATTGTGGTGGCCGAGGGCATGCAGGGGGACATGGCGCAGGGCAAAAACGCACGCGACGCTGCCGAAGATGTGGCCACCAAGACGCAAACACCGCTGCTGGGTGCGACAGTCATCGGTATCATGGCCTTTGCAGGTATCGGGCTTAGCCCTGATGCGACCGGTGAATTCCTGTTCTCGCTGTTTGCTGTGATCGGGATTTCGCTGCTTCTTTCATGGGTGCTTGCCATCACTGCGACCCCTTTGCTTGCGCATTACTTTTTCAAGGTAGGCACCTCGCAAGGTGCTGACCACTATAGCGGCCCGATGTTTCGGGCCTACCGCAGCGTGCTCTCTGTTGCGTTGAAACTGCGCTATCTGGTGATACTTGGGCTGCTGGCGATCACGGTTTTGTGCTACATCGGGTTTGGTCAGGTAAAGCAGCAGTTTTTCCCCGACAGCAACACGCCCCTTTTCTACGTGCACTACAAGCTGCCCCAAGGAGCCAGTATCCACCGCGTGTCCGAAGACATGCAAGTGCTGGAGAACTGGCTGGCAGATCGTGACGAAGTAAAGTCGGTAGCAACCTTCATCGGCGGCGGCGCGACACGCTTTATGCTCACCTACGCACCCGAGGAAGCCCTACCCACCTATGGTCACCTGATCATCCGGACCGACACGCTTGAACAAATTCCGCCTTTGCGCGCTGATCTTGAGGCCTTTGGCAGGTCCACGCTGACATCAGGTGAATTCCGCACCGAACGGCTGGCGTTCGGCCCCGGTGGCGGCGCACCTATTGCAGCGCGGTTTTCCGGCCCTGATCCTGTGGTTTTGCGGTCTTTGGCGCTGGAAGCCGAAAAAGCCCTGCGGGGGGCTTCGAACCAGCTGCAAGACCTTCGCACTGACTGGCGCGAACGCGAGTTTGTGATTGTGCCACAATTTGCTGACGAGCGTGCAAAAGCGGCCGGTGTTGGCCGCGATGATCTGGCCCAAGCATTACAGTTTGGCACAGACGGAATTCAGGTCGGGTATTATCGGGAGGAAGACCGCCTTATCCCGATCATCATGCGCTCCGACAGCGCTGCAAACGAAGGCGGCGCGCATCTGGCTGATTTGCCGGTCTACTCGGATGCTGCCGCTACCTATATTCCGGTTGCCCAGATTGTGGACGGTTTCGGATGGGAGGCGCAGAATACCTTCCTTGTCCGCCGCGATCGTGTGCCGACAATCACCCTTCAGGCCGGCGTCCCCGCAGGCGTGAACGCTTCGGCTGTGTTCAACCAGATTCGCGGTGCAATCGAAGCCGTTGACCTGCCCGAAGGCTACACGCTGGAATGGGGTGGCGAATACGAAAGCTCTACCGACGCGCAGGCCTCCCTTGGTGGCCAGCTACCCTTGTCGCTTATCATCATGGTGCTGATTTCGGTCCTGCTGTTTGGGAAAATCCGGCAGCCATTGATCATCTGGCTACTCGTCCCGATGAGCGTGAATGGCGTTGCTCTGGGGCTTCTGGGCACGGATCTGCCCTTCTCGTTCACGGCACTTTTGGGGCTACTCAGCCTATCAGGTATGCTGATCAAAAACGGAATCGTGCTTGTCGAAGAGATCGACCTTGTGCGCGCAGATGGCGTGCCATTCCGCGAGGCAATCCTTGATGCGTCAACTTCGCGCTTGCGCCCTGTGGTACTGGCCGCAGCAACGACAATCCTTGGTATGATCCCATTGCTGTCGGATGCTTTCTTTGCCTCTATGGCAGTTACGATCATGGGCGGCTTGGGCTTTGCCTCGATCCTGACCCTCATCGCTGCTCCGGTGTTCTACTACAGCTTCTTCCCAACCGAACGAAAAGAAGATGCGATGGCGTCAAAGTCTGCCTGACGCCATCGTCCCTTGCTCCAGAAGCGCTGTCTGACGTCAGCGCCTATGGGCCCAAATAGCGTTATTTGCTAAGAGAAGGTTTGTTGCTCATCGTAACCACTGAGGAGTGAACAATGAGAAAGACAACGAAAAGCCCCGGCGAGACGATCGTCAAAGATATCAAGCGCGCGACGCGCAAAGAAAATTGCAATAGACTCATGTCGGTAGGCTCGAAGTGTAGGGCACAATGAGCGGTTACAAATATAAAGGTAACTCAATGTCGGAATCGGTGGACTTCAAGAATTTCAAATTCGAGGTGGGTGATGCTATATTTATCCAGACGCAGAGATCGATCTAATTTCCATCTACGTTCAGTTGATTTCTCGTATCGGGTTCAACAGGGAACTTGAAGAACTGGCATTCATTTCTCAAGGAGAGGTGATTACTTTGGGAGAAGACGGCAGTTTTAAGGATGCGGATGGAAAGATTCGCAAGCCGCTTTCTGTAGCAAGAAATAGAGAGCTCTTAGTTATGTTTGCCGACTAAAAAGGTGCCTGACAGATTCACTATCAAGAAGTTCTTTTTTTGCCGGATAGGATGGTGGATAGGAAGTTTTCTGAAAATATTATAGAGATATTAGAGCGCGCTAGGGGCCGTAGTGGCGGAGACGAAGGGATTCGAACCCTCGAGACCCTTCCGGGCCTACTCCCTTAGCAGGGGAGCGCCTTCGACCACTCGGCCACATCTCCGCTGACCCGTTTAACGGCGGGTTTAAAGGAGAGCAAGGGGGTTTTGGGGCCTAATTTATTTGGGCGCTCAAGGCCGGTCTTTTCACACCCCATAACACGTCAATGGTTAGGACTTATCAGCGACTTGTGTCTTGCGAACACTCGGATAGCGGGTGCGGTTACAGCACCCTTACGATGGAAAACCTTTATGCGCTGCTCTCTATCAAAGCAAACAGCCAAGACGAACTCGTGCCAATATGTACTAACGCTTGGCAATGCTATCTGACCCAGTCGCTCACTTTGATCGGCGAGCAACAGGATTTGCCATCCCCCCCGAAGTCGGCCGAGCGGCTTTGGGAGGGGGACAAATTGAGAACTCTGCGATTGGGAGCCTTTCAGCTAAACCAACCCGCCTAGCTTAAGTATTGAACAAGAAGTGCAGCACGTCGCCGTCTTTGACGATATAGGACTTGCCCTCAGCGCGCATTTTACCCGCTTCTTTCGCAGGGCTCTCTCCGCCCAAGCTGACAAAATCATCATAGGCGATGGTTTCTGCGCGGATGAAACCTTTTTCAAAGTCACCGTGGATCACGCCAGCCGCTTTGGGTGCAGATGTACCTTGCTTGATGGTCCAGGCGCGGGCCTCTTTCGGGCCCACGGTGAAGTAGGTTTCAAGGTGCAGCAGTTCGTATCCAGCCCGGATCAACCGGTCCAAGCCTGCTTCCTCAAGGTTCATGTCGTCGAGAAACATCTGGGCGTCTTCAGCATCAAGCTGGCTGATTTCTTCTTCGATCTGGGCGGAAATCACGACGGCGGAGTTACCCTGGGCCGCGGCCATTTCGGCCACAGCATCGGACAGCGCATTGCCTTTGGCCGCATCGTCTACGCCGACGTTACAAACATAGAGAACCGGCTTGGTGGTCAGCAATTGTAGCATCCGCCACGCTTTGGCGTCGTCTTCGTCGATCTCGACGGTGCGCGCGGGCTTTCCGTCCTCAATTGCGGCTTGCGCAGCGGCCAGAAGACGGTCTTGCTGCACAGCATCTTTATCGCCGCCCTTGATTTTACGCACGAGGCCCGCGCGGCGCTTTTCGATGCTTTCCAGGTCGGCAAGCATCAGCTCAGTGTCAATGGTTTCGGCATCGGCAACGGGATCAACGCGACCTTCAACATGGGTCACATCGCCGTCTTCGAAACAGCGCAACACATGGGCGATGGCGTCTGTCTCACGGATGTTGGCAAGGAACTGGTTGCCCAAGCCCTCCCCTTTTGAGGCCCCCTTCACCAGGCCCGCAATGTCTACAAATGTCATGCGTGTCGGAATGATGGATTTTGAGCTAGCGATCTCGGCCAATTTATCAAGACGGGCGTCCGGCACAGCAACCTCACCCACGTTCGGTTCGATCGTGCAAAAAGGGAAGTTGGCAGCCTGTGCAGCAGCCGTCCGGGTGAGTGCGTTGAAAAGCGTCGATTTGCCAACGTTTGGCAGACCCACGATACCCATTTTGAAACCCATGATAGTATCCCCTTATGCGTTTGCGCCGTGTTAGGGGAGCCGCGCGCGCTGCGCAAGGGTAAGCGGCATATGACCGCGTGCTGGCAAATAGAAATTTCTGGTCCGGTATTTTGCAGAAACCGCGCCCTGCCCCGCGCGTTGCGCATTGATTTCCACGCGCGAATTGGGCATTGCAGCTTTAACACTTCAAAAAGGCCGCTGTTATGACCCGCATTGACGCAAAATTCGCTGACCTCAAGGCCAAGGGCAAAAAAGCTTTTGTCTCTTATGTAATGGCTGGTGATCCGGATTTTGACCGCTCTCTGGAGATTGTGCGCGGGCTGCCTTCGGCCGGTGTGGACATCATCGAATTGGGTCTGCCCTTTACCGATCCAATGGCAGACGGCCCTACCATCCAGCTGGCTGGCCAGCGCGCGCTGGACGGCGGCATGACCCTCAAACGCACGCTGCAACTGGCGACAGAATTTCGCAAGGACGATGACACCACACCAATCGTGCTGATGGGCTATTACAATCCGATCTATTCCATGGGCGTGCCAGTTTTTCTGGAAGCAGCCAAAGCAGCCGGCATCGACGGGCTGATCGTCGTTGACCTGCCACCTGAAGAAGACAGCGAGCTGTGCCTGCCCTCACAAGAAGCAGGGCTGAACTTTATCCGTCTGGCCACCCCCACCACCGATGACAACCGTCTCAAGCGCGTGGCCCAGAACACCTCCGGCTTTGTCTACTATGTTTCGATCACAGGTATCACTGGCGCCGCTGAAGCGGACGCAGGCGATGTATCACCTGCCGTTGTGCGCATCCGTGAGGCAACTGGACTGCCCGTGGTCGTAGGGTTTGGCGTAAACACGCCCGAAAAATCCCGTATAATTGCAGAGGTGGCTGATGGCGTCGTAGTAGGCTCAGCTATCGTCAGTCAGATCGCGGCAGGCAAAAGCACCCAAGAGATCCTAGCCTTTGTAAAAGCGCTGGCCGACGGCGCTCACTCAGCCTGAGTGGTCACCCTGAGCTCCCCCTTTGAAGTGGTCCGCCCCTATAGTTAGGAAAGCGGAGCACCAGAGATGGCCATTAAGAGGCCCATGCCCGGATTGATGCAATCAGACTGAACAAACCTATTACTACTGGAAGAAGAAGTACGGTGGAATGGGCACAGAACAACTCAAGGAACCGAAGCGGCTACAGAAAGAGAACGAATGCTTGCGGCATGCGGTTTCAGACCTGACACTGGACAAGCTAACCCTAAAGGAGGCCGCATCGGGAAACTTCTGAGCCCTCGCGCAGGCGGGCCTCTATCAATCATGTGCGTAGATGGTTCAAGGTTTCTGAGCGACGGCTTTATCGCGTTCTGGGCCAACACCGATCCACGCAGCGATGGTTGCCACGTGGGCGTGCTGACGAAGACCGCGAACTGACAACCCAAGTAGCGGCGGCTCTCGCTCAATGATGGATCGTATGTCCGTTTACGTTCCGAGTATCGCAATCACGTCTGGTCGTACGATTTTGTGCATCACCGGACAAACGACGGCAGAGCCTTTAGGACACTCAACATCGTGGACGAACACAGCCGGGAGTGTCTGGCGATCCGTGTGAAACGGAAACTGAACTCGACAGAAGTCATTGATGCGTTGACGGACCTGTTAATCCTGCGCGGCGTGCCAAACTATATCAGGTCGGACAATGGCCCGGAGTTCATCGCTGAAGCGGTCCGGGGTTGGGTCAAGGCTGTTGGGCAAGAACTGCCTACATCGAGCCCGGATCACCCTGGGAAACGGTTATTGCGAAAGCTTCAACGGCAGAATGCGATACCAATTGCTGAACGGCAAAATCTTTTACTCAATGCGTGAAGCCCAAATCATCATCGAAAACTGCAGGAAACATTACAACACCAAACGACCACACAGTGCATTGGGTCACCGCCCACCTGCGCCAGAGGCCATCGGTTCGATGAACCAACGGTAAACCATGCACAACTTTCAATTTGGACCACTCAAGTGGGGCTGCTCAGGCGCGACCACTTGCACTGCAACTACTCTCGCGCCTGACATCACAAACCCAATCAAGTTCACAAGGAATGAAGCAGACATTCTTCGTGCTAAACAAAAGTCCGATCCGGCCTAGGGCCTAAACATAAGCATAAAAATTGAACCGTTGATCTGCGCACCTCAAATTGGTAAACAAACATGACCAATAGTACCGGAAAGCTGTCATGCCCGTCATCACCAATATCGACGACCTCAAACGCCTTCACCGCCGCCGCGTGCCAAAGATGTTTTATGACTACGCAGAAAGCGGCAGCTGGACCGAACAGACCTTTCGCGAAAACACCTCCGACTTTGACCAGATCCGTCTACGCCAGCGTGTGGCGGTTGATATGTCGGGGCGCAGCACAGCCACAAAGATGATTGGCGAAGATGTCGCCATGCCCGTGGCGCTGGCCCCTGTTGGCCTGACCGGGATGCAGCATGCTGATGGTGAGATGAAGGCAGCCCGCGCGGCAGAAGCTTTCGGTGTTCCCTTCACGCTTTCCACCATGTCCATCAACTCAATCGAAGACGTGGCCTCCGCGACGAACAAACCTTTCTGGTTTCAACTTTATACCATGCGGGACGAAGATTACGTCAGCCGCCTGATCGAACGGGCCCGTGCCGCGAAATGTTCGGCTCTTGTGATCACGCTGGATTTGCAAATCCTCGGCCAACGTCACAAAGATATCAAGAACGGGCTGACCGCTCCGCCGAAACTGACACCGTCTACCATCGCCAATCTGATGACAAAGTGGCGCTGGGGCATCGACATGCTGCAAACCAAGAACCGCCAGTTCGGTAATATCGTCGGCCATGTCGATAACATCTCGGATGCATCTGATCTTAGCGCGTGGACAGCAGAGCAATTCGACCCAACCCTCGACTGGTCCAAGATTGCCAAAATCAAGGAACAATGGGGTGGCAAGGTGATCCTCAAGGGCATTCTGGATGCCGAGGATGCCAAAATGGCCCTGCAAGTGGGCGCCGACGCGATCATCGTTAGCAACCATGGCGGACGCCAGCTAGACGGCGCGCTCAGTTCAATCCGTATGCTGCCGTCGATTCTGGATGCGGTTGGTGATCAGATCGAAGTCCACCTCGATAGCGGCATCCGCTCCGGTCAGGACGTGCTTAAGGCGATGGCGATGGGGGCCAAGGGCACCTATATCGGGCGCGCTTTCATCTACGGCCTTGGGGCTATGGGTCAGGCGGGCGTCACTCGCGCGCTGGAAGTGATCCATAAAGAGCTTGATACAACAATGGCCCTCTGTGGCGAAACACAGGTAGGAAATCTGGGTCGGCACAACCTGCTGGTACCCAAAGGGTTCGAGGGCGACTGGCAGGACTGATGCTCGTCTTTTCCGAGCAAAACCTCGTGCTTTTTTCAGTACCCAAAACCGGCTCGACCGCGATGGAAGTCGCGCTCAAGCCTTGGGCCGACATTGCCTTTTACAAGCACCGCAAGCACACACCCGTAGGAAGGTACCATCGAAAAATCGCACCATTCCTGCGCGAGGCCTATGCTCTGGAGCCCGAAACAATGGCTGTGATCCGCGCGCCGCTGGAGCATTTGCGCAGCTGGTATCGCTATCGCGCATCGACACTTCCGGTTGATTTTGACGGATTTGTTCAGGCTGTCTTATCGCCCTCCCCGCCGGACTGGGCCCGGATCGGCAACCAACTCAGCTTTCTGACAAAACCGGATGGCGTTCTGGGCATCACGCACCTCTTCACCTATGAGAGCCAGCCCGTGCTGCGCGGGTGGCTCTGCTCACGCATGTCGGCTCATATCACTTTCAAACCCCAAAATGTATCCCCGCACGTCGCGACCCCGATCACTCCTGATACCCTCGCCATCTTTGACGCACAGTACGCCGATGAAATAGAGCTACACGCACGCGCTACAGCTGCAGGCGGTCACCTTGAAACCCGCTCCTGACCTCATTTCTTTTGGCTGCAAATATCCCGGGTGAATTGGCCTGACAAAGCCAAGGGGGCAGCGCCCCTACCCGACCGGCAGGCTTTCTCATATCTCTCTACATTTACTCTTTCCCCGAAACCGATTCCCGTCTATACGCGCGACTTCACGCGGGGATACAGCCTTGGAGGATTCCCGCCCTAGATATATTGGAGAATTACTATGGCCGGAGAGATCCCAGATCTTGAAGTTCAGGAACGCACGGGGACAGGCAAGGGCGCCGCTCGTCAGGCTCGCCGTGATGGTTTGGTCCCTGGAATTGTTTTTGGTGGTGACGTTGACCCGCTGCCGATCCAGCTGGATTTCAACAAACTGCTGACGATGCTGCGCAAAGGCCGCTTCAAGGCGACTTTGTTCAACTTGAAAGTCGAAGGCCACGATGACGTGCGCGTCATCTGCCGCGACGTTCAGCGCCACGTTGTCAAAGACCTGCCAACACACGTCGACTTCATGCGCCTCAAGCGCACCACAAAGATCAACCTGTTCATCAACGTAGAAGTTGCTGGTGAAGAGGAGTGCCCAGGCCTGAAAAAAGGCGGCACACTGAACCTTGTGCGTCCAGAAGTTGAACTGGTTGTGACCGCGGCCGACATCCCGGAAAGCATCGTTGTGGACATCTCCGAACTGGAGATCGGCGACAACGCGACAATCTCGAATGTCAAACTGCCAGCAGGCTGCAAGCCGGTTATCGATCGTGACTTTGTGATCGCTCAGGTTTCTGCACCATCCGGTCTCGTTTCTGCGGAAGCTGATGAAGATGGCGGCGAAGAAGGCGAAACAGAAGTGACAGAGGGCGGCGAAGAGTAATCTTCGACACTTTTGTCAAAACGATAGAAACGGGGTCGCTCTTTTGAGCGGCCCCGTTTTTCTTTACTCAGTTGACGTTACGAGCCTATCCTGAACTATGAAATCAACGCCTCCACCCCATCCTGACATCGGCGGTACACTTGCGCGGGCGCAGGGGCGCAGTGTTACGTGGCTGGCGTTATTTGCGCCGCTCACCCTCGCCTATCTTGTCGGTGTTTTCTACCTTGCCCGCTGTGTACGTGGCCCCTCGACATTTCTTGGGCTAACCGCCAACAGCGCAGAAGCAGTGCTTGTTGATCTGCTCTGCGCCATAGCGTCGCTGCTGATCTTGATTGCGTTTTACATTCGCCATCTAAAGCACCGTGATGTTGCGCAGCGGTCTACGTTTGTCGCAACTTATGCCCGCGATCGGCTGGTGAAACCCCGCAGGTACCCCGGATTGGTTTACCGCGTGCAGGATGCGCAGATGCAGATTGTTTGGAACGCTGATGGCGCAGTACACAACGGCACAGCCTATCCGCTGCTGGAGGACGATCAACTTTTACCTTTCCGTCCCGATCACTTCATCAAGACAGGCGTGCCTTAAAATACGCTGCCGCTGGACGCTGCCCTGCCCGCTCCATATGATGCGGGACAAGCAACGGAGCAGCATATGAAACTGATTGTAGGTCTCGGAAATCCAGGGGCAAAATACGCGCGCAACCGGCACAACATCGGCTTTATGGCGGTGGAACAAATGGCTGCGGATTATGGCTTTCCGGCATGGAAAGGCAAGCATCAGGGCAGCGTGACGGAAGGCCGCTTTGGCAGCACCCGCGCGGTACTACTGCGCCCCGAAACCTTCATGAACAAATCCGGTGACAGTGTCGCAGCCGCCATGCGCTTTTATAAGCTTGAACCAGAAGACGTGATTGTTCTGCATGATGAGCTTGATCTGGCACCCGGCAAGGTCAAATTCAAAATGGGCGGCGGGCATGCAGGTCATAACGGGCTGCGATCGATCCACAGCCATCTGGGGCCGGACTATGGCCGCGTGCGACTGGGTATCGGCCATCCTGGGCATAAGGACCGCGTGCCGGGCTACGTGCTACATGACTTTGCCAAGGCAGATGCCGAATGGCTGGACGATGTCCTGCGCGGCCTCAGCGACGGCGCGCCCTATCTGGCTGAGGGCGACACCGCCAAGTTCATGAATGCCGTCAGCCTGCGCACTGCGCCGTCCCGCCCATCGACAGGCACCAAAGGACCAGCCAAATCCAAACTACCAACAACGCCGGATCACCGACCGGCCGAACCGGCACCAAAAGCCACGGATGAGCGGTCAGCATTGCAAAAGCTGATGGAGCGCTTCAAGTGAACCTGCTTGAGGCGTTTCGCCATCAAGCCTTGTCCTGCGCCGCACTTGGCAGCCCTTTCATGGCGCAACTTCTCAACGTTTTGGCTGACAACTGGCCCCAAGAAAGCGCCTTGGCCAAAAAGTTTGCAGGGTTCGACGGCGACATCGGGCCTGCCGGCCATTCTTTGCCGCTGCGCACAGCAGCAGGCCTGCACGCACTGGTGCTCACCCGCAGGGATGCGGGGCTGATTGCGGTTTACCCACCGAACCAGCCAAGCGATTCTGCCGTGCGGGATGCTGTTTTGAACGCGCTAGAGACGCACACCGCCTTTTTGGATGACTGGACCAACAGCCCGCCCCAAACGAACGAAGTCCGCCGGTCTGCAGCACTTATTGCGGGCGCGCAGGTGGCTGTTTCACATTTTGACCTGCCCCTGCATCTAAGCGAACTGGGTGCGAGCGGCGGGCTTAACCTGATGTGGGATCATTATGCGCTGGAACTGTCTGGCACGCGCTTCGGCCCCGACATGCCCGTCCTGACGCTGACACCGGATTGGACAGGCGCCATGCCCCCTGCGCGGACGCCAAGGATCGCAGCGCGTACGGGTGTCGACCTGAACCCGCTTGATCCGCAACGCGGCGATCATCTGCTGCGCTTGACTGCCTATCTTTGGCCCGACCAACCAGAACGTCTGTCCCTTACCCGTGCCGCAGCCTCCGTCATGACAGCGCAGATCGACACCGGTGATGCCATTGACTGGTTGTCGCGGCGACTGGCGTCTGCGCCACAGGGCCGCCTGCATCTCATCCAGCACTCAGTGGCTTGGCAGTATTTCCCCGCCGCCGCGCAGGCCAAGGGCAAAGCCCTGATTGAAGCCGCCGGCGCGCGCGCCTCTCGGGACCGGCCGCTTGGGTGGCTATCCATGGAAAGCGACGGAGATACGACAGGCGGCAAGGGCGCAGCCCTAACCCTGCAGCTTTGGCCCGGAAACATCACCTTCGATCTGGGGCGTGCTGACTTCCATGGGCGCTGGATCAACTGGCACTATGATGACGCCACGCTCCACTGAATTCCGCTGGCCTGTCGTTGACCGGCATGTTTGATTGGGCGGCATCAGACAGGGAGCAAAAGCATGAACAGCGTCGTTAAGTGGGTCGTTCGAATCTTCGTTGTATTGGTTCTGGCGGCTGTGGCGGTCGGCCTATGGCAACGCGAACAGATCACACGTTTGCTTGCGGTCAATTCACTGTTCTCCGAAGAGAAAATTGTCCGCAATTTCTCCCATATGAACGCGGCCTTCCTCACCGCTCCGGTCTCACGAGGTACAGGCCCCACAACCGCGTTGCCCTACGGCACCGATGCGGCCTTGCCAGCCGAGGTTTCTGATTGGGTCACAGCCCGTGACGTTACCGCGCTGGTTGTCCTGAAGAACGGTGAGATCGTGCATGAAAGTTACTACAAGGGTACCACCGCTGAAGACCTGCGCATTTCATGGTCGGTCGCGAAAAGCTATCTTTCGGCTCTGATAGGTGTGCTGGTCGAAGAAGGCGCGATTGCGTCGCTTGATGATCGAGTCACTCAATATGCCCCTTCTTTGAGCGATGGCGCTTACGACAAGGCTACCGTGCGCAACGTGCTGAATATGGCCAGCGGTGTCGTCTTTGACGAAGATTACCTTGATCCGAAATCCGACATCAACCGGATGGGCCGGGTGCTGGCGCTGGGTGGTAGCATGGATGATTTTGCTGCTGACCTGAACGAGACGTTCGCGGCATCAGGCGCAGGGTGGAAATATGTGTCCATCGACACTCATGTACTCTCAATGGTCGTACGCGGTGCCACGGGACGCCCGATTGCAGAGCTACTGAGCGAGAAAATCATTGCGCCGATGGGGTTGGAATATGCACCATATTATCTAACGGACGGCTTTGGCACCGCTTTCGTTTTGGGGGGACTGAACCTCACCACACGCGACTATGCGCGCATGGGCCAGATGTTTCTACAAAACGGGTTTTACAATGGTCAGCAGATTGTACCCGAAGACTGGGTCGCCGCCTCTACCACTGCTTCTGCCCCGACAGCCGACGGTGAAATCGGCTATGGTTATCAGTGGTGGATCCCGAAAGGGTCCGTGCCCGGTGAATTCATGGCCCGTGGTATATACGGCCAGTACGTCTATGTTAATCGTGCGAAGGGCATTGTGATCGCCACAAACGCGGCAGACCGCAAGTTTCGCGAAGACGGCGTTGCGGACCAAAACGTCGAAATCTTTCGCATCATCGCAAACAATATCTAAGGAGAGCCTTATGGAACCCGAAGAAAGCATCAACGTCGAAGGCGGCACATTGGCGCTTTGTGGCAGTGATCCTGTGACAGGTTTCTTCCGTGACGGGCATTGCAACACATGTGCTGCAGATCAAGGAAGCCACACCGTTTGCGCGGTGATGACGGCAGAGTTTCTAGCGTTCTCTAAATACGTGGGCAACGATCTGTCCACCCCAAACCCTGCCTACGGCTTTGCCGGGCTCAAACCCGGTGATCCGTGGTGCCTGTGCGCCGGACGTTTCATGCAGGCCGCTGAGGAAGGCTGTGCGCCGCAGGTGCATCTTGCCGCGACGCATATCCGCGCGCTGGAAATTGTCCCGCTAGAGGTTCTGCGCACGCATGCAACAGGAAGCGGCGCATGAGGCAGATGCGCTTCGCTTGCCTATTGGCTTTAATCACCGGCGCCGCAACTGCGCAGGACATAAGACCGCAAGAGCAGGCAAGGCTGGACCGCTTTGAGCGTATAGCAGGAACCGCTGTTCTAGAGGCTTTGGCCGGAGGGAAGGCAGAGGATGTTGCGGCACTGACATCTGCGTTGTCGGGCAAACCTCAGGTCGCCTTCGATCCGTCGCTTCAGGGTGAGTGGCGCTGCCGCACGATGAAGCTTGGCGGCATTTCCGAGTTAGTTGTTTACACCAACTTCACCTGCCGCATGACGCTCGACAACACGGGCGTCGCGTTTGAAAAAGTCTCTGGTTCTCAACGCACGTCGGGTCGGATTGAAATGCGGGACGGCCGCGCTGTCTATCTTGGGGTCGGGTACGTCTCAAGCGGAACACCGCAAAGCTACGCCGATCTTGACCCTACATTTGAGGGCAACGGGACAATCACACCGGATGTTGCTGTGTTCGAGCGTGTGTCCGACACCCGCGCGAGATTGCTGTTTCCCGCGCCGGTGAACGAAAGTGATTTCGATATTCTCGAGCTCACGCGATAGCAGGGGCACACGGCCCCTGCTAAAAACGTTCTAGGCGAATTCGCCCATCTCAAAGCCAAGTGCCTTTGCGACGGTGAAGATATCCTTGTCGCCACGGCCACACATGTTCATGCAGATGATGTGGTCTTTCGGCAAGGTTGGTGCGATCTTCAGAACATGGGCCAAAGCGTGCGATGGCTCTAGCGCCGGTATGATACCCTCAAGCTCACAACATTTCTGGAACGCAGCAAGCGCTTCTACATCTGTGATCGAGACATATTTTGCGCGGCCAATATCATGTAGCCATGCATGTTCAGGTCCGATTCCGGGATAATCGAGGCCCGCAGAGATCGAGAATCCCTCAAGAATTTGGCCGTCATCGTCTTGTAGCAGATATGTCCGGTTCCCGTGCAGCACGCCGGGGCGACCGCCCGTCAGTGACGCACAATGCTCCATCTTGGCGTTCACGCCTTTACCCCCTGCCTCGACACCAATGATGTTGACCTCTTTGTCGTCAAGGAAGGGGTAGAACAGGCCCATAGCGTTGGAGCCGCCACCGATGGCCGCGATCAGCGTATCGGGCAAGCGGCCTTCAGCGCGTTCCATCTGTGTACGGACTTCTTTGCCGATAATGCTTTGAAAGTCGCGAACCATAGCTGGATAAGGGTGCGGGCCTGCAACTGTGCCGATGCAGTAAAACGTATCGCGGACGTTGGTCACCCAGTCACGCAATGCGTCGTTCATCGCGTCCTTTAGCGTGCCACGACCTGAGGTGACAGGAATGATCTCCGCCCCCAGCAGACGCATACGGAAAACATTGGGGGCCTGACGCTCCACGTCGTGCGCGCCCATGTAGACCACGCATTTGAGGCCGAACTTCGCGCAGACGGTCGCGGTTGCAACACCGTGCTGGCCGGCACCTGTTTCAGCGATGATCCGCTTTTTGCCCATCCGGCGCGCCAGGATGATCTGTCCAAGCACGTTGTTGATCTTATGCGCGCCGGTATGGTTCAGCTCGTCGCGCTTCATATAGATCTTGGCACCGCCCAGCTCTTCGGTCAGGCGCTCGGCGTGATAAAGGGGGCTTGGACGGCCTACGTAATGCTCCCACAGGTCGTCCATTTCAGCCCAGAAGCTGTCATCCGTCTTGGCCTTGTCGTATTCGGCCTGAAGTTCGAGAATCAGGGGCATCAATGTTTCAGAGACAAAGCGGCCACCGAAATCACCAAAGCGCCCATTTTCGTCTGGGCCTGTCATGAAACTGTTGAAAAGATCGTTTGCCATAGCGCATCTGCCTTTCGGGAAATCTGTTGGCAACAGCAGTATCGCCCAAGCGCGCAATGGTAAAGAAGGCATCCCGCCGCATTCGTAGCCAAGACAGGTCGCCATCGATGGCGCAAATTCCGTGCGCAGGTTTAGCATGATAAAGATGCGAGAACGGAAGATGAGGCGACCGGGCACGTTACCCGCACCGACACCGCCTGACTGCCCGAGACTTTGGTTCGTCAGGCGCTCAGCGCAGCCTGCACCAAATCATGAATAAGCTTGGCGTCTTTCACGCCCGGACTGCTTTCGACTCCGGATGATACATCAACCTGTCGTGCGCCAGTGCGCCGGATCGCCTCTGCAACGTTGTCGGGCGTAAGCCCCCCCGCCAGCATCCAAGGGCAGCGCCAGACGCGTCCCGCCAAAAGCTGCCAGTCAAAGGCCAGACCGTTTCCGCCGGGCAAATCCAGATCGGAAG
>Ga0209345_10000422_pt1 | contig 54878 bp, 51 predicted proteins | sample Cruoilmetagenom7_FD_187294 | JGI IMG/M metagenome (GOLD analysis project Ga0209345, IMG submission 187294) | Oil polluted marine microbial communities from Coal Oil Point, Santa Barbara, California, USA - Sample 7 (SPAdes) (version 2) | ecosystem: Environmental > Aquatic > Marine > Oil seeps ... | reverse complement strand
ATCCCTCAAACTTGGCTTATTAGTATATTTATTTTAGCTAATTGTTGGTTTGAAGGAGGTTAAGTAGATTTCTTTAATTGTTCAGAGGGCTCAATTAAATACTTGATTAAACAGAGTCTAAGCTCTTATTTTTTATATTTACTAGACAATTTTGTTATAATCATATAATTCTAACAAAAGGTAACCTATGTCTTTCACATCAAAGAATTTCATAATACTTTTAATATCTTCTATTTTACTTTTTAGTGCTTGTTCTGATGAAAAACAACAGCCAGTAAAAAAAGAGATACCGCCTTTAGCAGTAAATACTATTACCGTTCAAAAAATGCCTGTTCCCATCTGGAAACTCTACACTGGTATGACTAAAGCCAATAGTGAGCAAGAGGTAAAAGCAAGAGTTCCTGGGATTTTGAAAAAAATCTATTTTAAAGATGGAGCTACCGTAGCAAAAGGTCAAAAACTCTTTATGATTGAACAAGATGCATATATAGCTGCCCGTGATGCGGCTAAAGCAAAAAAAGCTCAAGATGAAGCGGCACTTAGACTTGCAAACGCAGATGTGGCGAGATATAAACCACTGGTTGATGAAGGTCTAGCCCCAAGAGCAACTCTTGAGCAGTATGAGGCTCAACAGGCTGGACTTAAAGCTGCAATTGCCGGTGATATTGCAGAAATTAACAAAGCAGAACTTGAGCTTAGCTATACAATGGTTCGAGCACCAATAAGTGGTAAAGTAAGTGCTAGACGTATAGACATTGGAAACCTTGTTGGACAGGGTGAATCAACTCTACTGACTACAATCATGAATATCGACCCAATCTATGCTTATTTTTCACCATCACAAGATGATGTAAGACTTTTCCAAAAATATAGAAATAAAGAGAAACCTGATGCTTTTATAGAAGTAAAAGGGAGTATAGAAGATATTAGACTTGATGGTTTTGTGGATTTTGCGAACAATACAGTTGATTCTTTGACTTCAACTATCTCTATGAGAGCTACAATTGATAATAAGCAGAGTAAAGTTCTGCCAGGTACTTTTGTTTATATAAATCTTTTTATAAATGATAAATATAAGTTCAGAATGATTCCACCAGAAGTAATATTTTCAGACCAACTTGGAAAATATGTTTATATCGTGGATGAGCACTCGAAAGTAAAAAGAGTAGATATTAAAACTGACTACTCTACTAAATACTATGTAAGTGTAACAGATGGTCTCAAAGATGGGGACAAACTTATAATTTCTGCTCTTGTAAAATTAAAACCAGGAAGAGCTGTAAAAGCTAATGATGCTACACAGACTCAAGGAATAGAAGCAATCTTAGAGAATAACTCTCTCATTCCTAAGGCTCAGTAATGTTTTCAGTTACATTTATTAAAAGACCTATTCTAGCAATAGTAATCTCACTTATCATCATTACAGCTGGGCTTGTTTCCATGCTTGTTCTTCCTATCTCTGAGTATCCAGATGTTGCACCTCCAACTGTAAATGTAAGTGCTACTTATACTGGTGCGAATGCCTTTGTTGTTGAAGAGACAGTTACTCGTGTGTTAGAAGACAAACTAAACGGTATTAAAGGTGTTATCTATATGGATTCATCTTCTACCTCGAGTGGTTCTTCAAGTATTGATGTCTACTTTGAGCCCGGCTATGACATAGATATAGGTGCTGTTGATGTGCAAAACAAAGTTTCAACTGCTACTGCATCTCTACCTATGGAAGTTACACAACAAGGGGTTGTCGTTGATAAGAAATCACCCTCACTTGTATGTCTTATTGCTATTAGTGGTGATGAGAGATATGATGGTAGTTTTTTAAGTAACTTTGTAAATATAAATGTACTAGATGAAATTAAAAGAATCCCAGGTGTTGGTAAAGCTCAAAATATGGGTGAGAAAAAATACGCTATTCGTATATGGCTAAATCCCGATAAGATAAAAGCATTAAATATAACTCCAATGGATGTTATAAACGCAGTACAGTCTCAAAACAGACAGGCTTCTATCGGTAAAGTTGGTAGTACTCCTACTTTTGATAATCAAAAACAGGAGTTTACACTTACAACTAAAGGTAGACTTAGTGAAGTAGAAGAGTTTGAGGACATCGTTTTAAAACACAAAAAGGATGGCTCACTCGTACGTTTAAGTGATGTATCGAAGATAATTCTAGGAAGTGAGAGTTATGACTGGAATGCTATCAGTGCTAGAAAACCGACAGGCCTTATAGGTGTCTATCAATTAGGTGAAGCAAATGCTCTTGATATTCGTAAAAAAATAGAAGAGACTATGCAGAGACTTCAAAGCCGTTTTCCAGATGGTGTGACTTATGATGTGCCTTATGATACAACTAAGTATGTTGAGGTAGCAATCGATAACGTTGTAACTAACCTCTTTATGGCTATTGCTCTTGTAATCATTATTATTTTTGTTTTCCTAGGCTCTTGGAGACCCACTGTTATCGCTTCTGCGGCAATTCCAGTCTCACTTATCGGTGCTTTCGCGGCTATGCAGATAGCTGGTGGATTCTCCATAAACTTTTTAACTCTTTTTGGACTTATTCTAGCCATAGGTATCGTTGTTGATGATGTGATCTTGGTTGTTGAGAATGTTGAGGTTATCATGGAGAAAGAGCCAGATTTAACAATGCCTCAAGTGGTAAAAGAGTCTATGAAAGAGTTGATCGGACCGATTATCTCCACTACTCTTGTTTTAGTAGCTGTTTTTATACCTGTATCACTTCTACCAGGTATCACTGGAGCACTTTATCAGCAGTTTGCTCTGACTATCTCATTTGCAGTACTTGTTTCATCCCTAAACGCATTGACTCTCTCTCCTGCTCTTAGTGCTATTATTATTAAAAGAAGAAAAGAGGGACAAGAGAAGTTTATACTCTTTCAAAAGTTCGACATTTTCTTTGACTCTCTTACAGCAAAATACAAAAGTTTTATAACCCTTCTCATTAAACTAAGATATTTTATGATTATAGTTATAGGTGGAATATTTTATCTCATGTACTATCTCTTTACAATAACTCCAACAGGCTTTGTTCCATCAGAGGACAAGGGAATATGTATGGTTTCTGTAAATTTAAAACCAGGTACATCTATAGCACAGACTATAAAGGTTAGAGAAGAGGTCGAGGAGATTATATATGGCATTGATGGTGTTTCAAACATAGTAAGTATTGAAGGTTATAATATTATCACATCTGCCATGGATGGTTCTGCTTTAGCTATGTTTGTATCTCTCAAAGATTGGAGTGAGCGAACAACGAAAGAGAACACTGTTTTTGGAATAATCCAACAGATAAAACAGAAAACTGCTAGCGTTAGTGAAGCAGATGTAGCTGCGTTTAACTTGCCTGGTATCCCGGGTGTTGGTAATGTTGGCGGTTTTGACTTTAGACTTCAGGATTATCTCTCAGGTGATTTAGATATATTTGAGCACTATGCAAACGAGATGATTAAGGCTGCGTTTGAGGACCCTAGAATCGCTTATGCATTTACAACCTTTTCAACAAACTATCCTATGTATGATATTGAGATAGACCGTGCAAAAGCTAATGCGCTTGGTGTCAATATATCTGACTTATTTACTACTATGCAAGCTTACCTCGGTTCTATATATGTGAATGACTTCACAAAATTTGGTAAGGTTTTTAGAGTTTTTGTTCAAGCAGATAAAGAGTACAGAAGTGCCAAAGAAGATATAAACAAGCTCTTTGTAAAAAACATCAATGACAAAATGGTACCACTTAGTGCCCTGCTTCAAGTAAAAGAGATGATAGGACCGCAGAATCTCACTCACTATAACATGTACAGAAGTATTCAGATAAATGGTACTGCGGCTCCTGGATATAGTTCAGGTGATGCTATGGCTGCTATGGATGAGATATCAAAAGAGATATTGCCTTCTAGTTATGGTTATGAGTGGTCCGGTATGAGTTACCAAGAAACACTAGCGGGAAATGCACAGATATATGTAGTATTTTTTGTTCTTCTAGTTGTTTTCTTAGTTTTATCTGCTCAGTATGAGTCTTGGATACTTCCCCTTATGATTTTACTCTCGGTTCCTATGGTTGTCACGGGTGCGGGTGCTGGACTTCAATGGTCTGGAATCCCGTTAAATACTTTTGCACAGGTCGGGCTTGTTTTACTAGTAGCCCTTGCCGCCAAAAATGCCATTCTTATCGTTGAATTTGCCAAAGAGCAACGCGAGAGTGGTATTAGCATAATTGACGCAGCTATAAACGCAGGTAGTCTGCGTTTTCGTGCAATTATGATAACTATTTTATCATTTATGTTTGGTATCTTCCCTCTTGCATTTGCAACGGGAGCTGGAGCTATAACGCAACAATCGATTGGTATCGTTTTGATGTTTGGTATGGTTGCTGCAACATTTATCTCTACTCTTTTTGTACCTGTTTTATATGTACTTTTAGAGAGTATGAGAGAGAAATTTGTCAGTGTTGAAGATGAGATAGCAAAAAGGGAGTCCATATAATGAAAGTACAATTAATTACATATAGTCTATCACTACTATTAGCATTGAGCTTAAGTGCCAAAGAGACTTATACTGTTGATGAGTTAATACTCCAAGCACTCCAGAACTCACCAGATTTAAAAATAAACTCGTATGAGTACGACGCTTCACAAGAGCGTTTAGACACTGCTACATCAGACTACCTTCCAAATGTAAATCTGCACCTTAGTACTACACATGCAAGTCAAAGTGATGTACCCACTAACCCTGATGAAATGATTAGTGATAAGTTTCTTTTGGGAAATATATCTCTCAAACAACTCCTTTATGATTTTGGTAAGACTGGGGGGAATGTAGATTCATATAAGTATGACTCAGACGCTTACTCCATGAATAAAGAGCAAGAGATATCTAACAAGATTAGAGATGTCAAGCGAGCATACTACAATGTTCTTCAAGCGATTGCTATTATAAAAGTAAATGAGGAGAATATTAAACTCAATGCAGCACAACTCTACCGTTCGCAAAAATATTTTGAAGCTGGGATAAGAACAAAGATAGATGTGAGTGATGCAAAAGTCGGTCTTATTCAGGCAAAACTTGACTTTAAAAAGAGTGAGTATGATTTAAAACTCGCCTATGCTGAGCTTGATAAAACAGTTGGTTTTATGGATTTAAAAAATGACTACACTGTTTACTCTCAAGATTTAGACCTGAATAACCTCTACTCATCACTTCAAGCATATGCACTCAGTCTAAATGAGTCAATAGACTTTGCCTACAAAAACAGATATCTTTTAAAACAATACAGTGCGCTCATAAAATCCTCTCAAGCAAAAGAGACTTTAGCCTCTTCAAACTATTTTCCATCATTATACTTTGATGCGGACTATACAAGATATGAGTTAGCTGATTTTGTAACTACTCCCGATGAGCAGTGGCAAACATCGTTTAATCTTGACTGGAATATATATGAAGGTGGTGCTACCTCTGCTAGTACACAAGAGAAGCAAATACAAGTTAAAATAGCACAATCAGAGCTACTAAATACAAAACTTTCCATAAAAGAAGAGACGACATCTGCGTATATAAATGTTTACAAAATGAAAGACTCTGTAGAGCTTTCGCAATCTTTACTAGAAGTATCAATTGAGAAGTTTGACCAAGCTGGTAAACGTTATGAGAATGGTCTCTCTGACTACATAGAGCTTCAACAAGCAAGACAAGGCTACATAGACGCAAAAGCCTCTTTAGTCATTAATTATTATAATTACTACGCAGCTATTGCTGTACTTGATAATGCTATAGGGAAATAGCTATTATCTTGTTTTTTTAAGTTTTAAACTTATCCAGTTGAATATTAAGTTCTGAAGTAAGTTTACTTAAATTAGAAGAAGCAGATGCAACTTCTCCCGCACTCTGTAGGTTTTGATTTGAAATATTATTTATATTTTCAATGCCTTTTGCAATAACTAATGTTTCGTCTGACATTTTTTGTGACTCTTCTTTTGTTTTAGATGAGGCTGTAAGTGCGGCTTGCATAACATTACTAGAACTTGCTATTGTAGATTCTACCTCATTAGAAATATCAACTAACTCTATAACAGTTTGAGCATTATCACCCATTTGAGCACTAGCATCTAAAATTGATTGGACGATTACACTTATTGAAGCGTTTATTTCAGATAATGTTTTTTGAGTGTTTTCTGCTAATTTTCTAACTTCATCAGCGACTACAGCAAACCCTCTACCGTGCTCACCTGCTCTTGCGGCTTCAATTGCTGCGTTTAATGCAAGTAGATTCGTTTGATCTGCTATATCACCAATGACTGTTAATACACTCTTAATATCAATAGCATTTGTACTTAACTCTTCTAGCTTACTCGCTAGCTCTTGTTCCGTTGAGCTTGTAGTATTTATTTTTTCACTTAAGTGATTAATCTTTTTATTTGCTTCTTGTAACTCAGCACTTGCCTTTTCTATCTGTGTATAATTTTTTTCTGCTTCATATACACTCGATAATAAAGAAGAACTTATATGTGCAATATCTTCTGTGGCATTTTGAATAATGCTACTTTCACTAGTAATATTTTCTTTTACATTTTCACTCGAGCTATAAAGCTGTTGTGAGATAGAAGCATTCTCATTACTACCTTTTTTTACTAAATCTACTGTAGATTGGACTTTATTGATAAATTTATTTATCTCTTGTGCCACTTCACCTATTTCATCAGAAGAAGTGATTGTAAGTCTTTTTGTTAAATCGCCATCTCCAGAGCTTAAATCTTTTGCTGTTTCTAAAATATCACTTAAAGATTTTGTAATAAACAACATAACCAGAAAAGCTATTGTTCCTGTTAACAATATAATTATTACACCCATAACTATTAGATTGATAAGCTCACTATTTTCATTTTCTTCTATATTATAAATATCTTTTATCAAATCTTCTGAGAGTTTATTCTCGATATTTTTCAATAAATTTATTTTTTTAGTTATTGTATCAAACCAATATGTTGGATTAACTCCAAAATTACTGTTTGTGGTTGAATTTAAAATGATATCTCTCATACTATCAACATCATCAATTATTTGACCCTGCATCGTATTGTTATAAAGCTCTATCTTTTCATTAGATACCAAAACCTTATAACTATTAATAAAAGCATCTTGTTCAGTAATAAGTTTTATAAATTTAGTTTTTAATTTTACAGAAATAGCGTCACTTGAAAATGCTCCAGCTCCTACAGCTCTTTCTATTCCTGCTCTCTCTTTAGAGTAAAGAAAGTTGGCGTATGAATTTAACTCTTTTATTATTTTAGCTTCATATGAATTTTTTGCAAGACTTGCAATTGAGTCTAACAATATAGTATTAGCATCTGTATAAAAGAAAATAGCATCTTTTTTACTCATTGATAATGAAGTGACATTTCTCCTTACATTCGCAATATTCTTGATTTTATTTAAACCTTTATTTAAATCTAATATAAACTCAGACAGTAAAGTATCTATCTCATTTTTATTCATAAAAGCTTGTAACTCTTTAAGTTTAGTATCTGTACTTACTCTTTGTGTATTTAAAGTATCTACAAATTTTTCACCTTTTGAGGCAAGATAACCAGCAGTTGCTCCCCTCTCTTTTTGAGTTTCATGAACTAAGGCGCTTACCTTGGTTGCTAACTTAACTGCAACACCAAGTATACGCTGCTCTTGCGCTATTTCTTTTTTTTCAATAATTGCTGAAGTTATTTGATATAGCAATGCTAATATCGGAATAATAAAAATCAACCCCAACTTTACTTTAATACTTAATCTGTTTAAAAAATTCAATCTAATGCCCTTTATTTTTAAGTAAATCATTATATTTGAATTAATATAAAAGTTTAATAAAACTATAAAAAATGCTTACAGATAGCCTATTTTAGGTCGTTTTCACTGTATATATTCTTATTAAATTTTAAATAACCTAATTTTATATATAATGCACTATAAAGGATTTTTTGTGCGAATTTTTTTAATACTTTTTTTACTATCATCACTACTCTACTCAGAAGAAGAGTATAAACTTGGTGAGGGTGTTCAAGTTGGCTCCCTTCCTTTTTACCTTGGTGGGTATGTATCACTAAACTATCTTAAGAGGGAACAAGAGACAGAGTACAGCATAGATGACCTCGCTATAATGGGTTATGGAAACTACGACAAATTTTCCTATATGCTTGAGCTTGAGTTTAAAGAGCTCTATGTCTACAAAGACCATCATAATGAAACTTCTACAGACAAAGATACTCATCTCTATACAGAGAGAGCTTATGTAGATTATTGCCACAATGAAAACTATCTATTTAGAGTTGGAAAATACAACTCCCCTATTGGATTTTGGAATCTTCTACCTATCAACGTTCTTCGAGAGACAACTTCTAGTCCTCAAAGTACATATATTCTATTTCCAAAGTATACGACTGGTTTAGACAGCACCTATACAAGATATAAAGATGGAGAGGTTAAAATCAATCTAACTCTTCAAAACAATGAAGGGATTGATGAAGTTTATAATAACTACAAGACAGATAAACACTATGGGTTTGGTGCTTCATATGAGCTAAATGAGTATACCTTAAAGTTTAATAGTGGATACTTTCACACAGAAAATGCCCTTCCTGAAAAAAACATCTACTATATGCTTTTATCTGCAAAGTATGAATCAGATAACTACCAAATTTTGACAGAACTAGGTTCTCAAAGAACAAAAGATGAGTACACAACAAAATATGCAGGATATCTTCAAGGTGTATATCGTTTTACATCCGAGCATATTGCTGTGCTGAGAGCTGAGTCATATGAGAATACAAAAGAAGATAAATCTAACACAATGATGATTGTTGGGTATACATATAGACCTCTCTATCCTGTTGCCATCAAGTCTGAGTATCAAATTCACTCTGAGGAAGATGAAAATCAATTACTTTTTTCCCTGTCGGTGCTTTTTTAATGAAGAGAGTTCATCTATTGATTTTACTCACTCTGCTTTATAGTGACATCTTAGCTGATAAGTATGTAGTTGTATCAAATAAGAAGATGCAGGATATCTCTCAAAGTCAACTCCGAGCAATATATTTAAAAAAGCTTTCTATATTGGGTGGGGTAAGGCTAGTGCCTGTTAATTTGCAAGCGAGAAGTTTTCTAAGAGTTAATTTTGAAAACAGAGTACTCAATATGAGTTTTGAACGTTTAAAGTCATATTGGAGTGCCCAGCACTACTTAGGACATCGTCCACCATTGAGCATGCAGTCTCAAGAGAGTATTATCGCTTTTATTAAAAGAGTTGATGGTGCTATCGGGTATATAAAAGCAGAAAAACTTGATGCAGAGTTAAAAGTACTCTATGAGTGGGAAGATTAATGTTTGACTTTTTAAAAAAATCACTTAAAAACAAGCTCTTAGTGATTTTAATGGGCATAGGATTTCTCCCTTTTTTAACACTTCTATCCTACACTATTCTCTTTAGTGAAACAAAAATTTTAAATAAGATTGTTGATGAACAACTAGAGAGTACAAATGTTGCTACAAAACTCATAGATAATCATATAGATTTACTTGTAAAAGAGGTACAGTTCTTAAGTTCGCTTGATCTGATGGATGACTTACTATCTGATGATATTGATAAAAGAGTTTCAAGACTTTTAATCAAAAAAGCAGATGACTTGAACCTAGCCACAACATTTATGGTACTCGACAAGAACGCTACAATCATTGCCTCATCAAAAAAAGAGTTAATTTCACATCGACATCCTCTCAATCAAATAAAAAATCAAAATAGTGGCACATATATAGAAGAGACAAATCTTTATATATATGCAACAATCTATGCCTCTTTTGACTCTAAGATGCAACTAGGTAGATTAGTTTTACAATACAACTTACAAAATCTCAACCGCTATTTAACCCATACTACAAATATCCACTCCTATATAATTAATCCTCAAACAGGTATATCCATAGGAAAAGATGTTGAACTCAATCTCAAACTAAGTGGCTATGTAGACAATGTTATAAGTGATCAGCATGTAATTGTTTACAAAAAATTATCTTCAGTTTTACATGAGCTTTACATAGTTTATGCGGTAGATAAAGAGACCGCTTTAGAGTTTTTATATGATTTTATTAGGGTTATGCTTTTTCTCTCTTTGTTCATATTTTTAATTGTTTTATATACATCTATAAAATACTCAAAAGAGATTCTCAAACCTATTGAAAAACTCATAGCCAAAACAGACGATATTACAAAAACGCATAACTACTCATCCTCTTTAAGTATTCACACAGAAGATGAGATAGCCACCCTCACCCACTCTTTTAATATAATGATTGAAACCACATCAACAGCACTTGTAAAACTTGAAGATGAGATAGCTTTGATGAAAAAAACAAAGGCAGCTTCCAATGCAAAATCAACATTTATCTCAAACATGTCTCATGAACTAAGAACTCCACTCAACTCTATCATGGGTTCTGCACAGTACTTAATGGTTTATGAAGAGTTAAATGAAAAGCAGATGGAATCCATAGGAAATATAGAATCCTCTGCGGAATATCTTCTTGGCATGATTAATGAGATTTTAGACATAGCCAAGATAGAGGCTGGAAAGATGGAAGTGCATAAACAGAATGTAGACATTTTAAAAGAGCTAGAGAACTGTTTTGAAATGTTATCTCCACTGGCATATGATAAAGAACTCTCTTTTGAACTTACATCTCATAACTTTCATATAGAGTCTCACTCTACAGACCCAAAAATATTTAAACAGATTGTTATCAACCTCATATCAAATGCAATTAAGTTTACTAAAGATGGCAGTATACATATAGATATAAACAATAATAAAAAATATATATACATCACTGTTACAGATAGCGGTATAGGAATTGCTAAAAATGATTTAAATGAACTCTTTGGTGATTTTGTGCAACTAGACAATGAGATACAACAAAAGTATAATGGCACGGGCTTAGGCTTGTCTATCAGTAAAAAAATGGCATCTTTAATTAATGGTGATATCTCCATTGAGAGTGGCGGAACAGGATATGGAACAAAGGCTATCTTTACACTTGACGTATAATATATAAAAATCTTCATCAAATCTTCATTTTTCTATATTATGATTAGAAATCTAGTATAAGGATTTATTATAAAGACATTTTTCCCACTTTTAATTGCAATCGCCCTTCTCATTTCTGGATGTTCATCACAAAGCAGTGATACAGAGAGTGACAGCGCTACTGACACAACTACTATTAATGATAACAATACGAATGACACAAACACCAGTGACATAAACTTAACTGCAACAACTCCACAATCGGATAATGCAGAATACACCTTACTCGCTTGGAATGACTTAGGCATGCACTGTTATGATGGTAGTGACTTTTCAGTCTTCTCCATTTTACCTCCTTATAATAATATCAATGCACACCTTATTAACAAAAGTCTTAATAATAAACATATAAGTTCTGGAGTGACACTAAGCTATGAAGCCTTATCATATAATGGTAAGATAAATACAAGTAGCAGTGATAAAACAAATTTTTGGGACTATATAACAGAGCTCTTTCCAGGATCAACAAGTACAGATGAAGTTGGACTCACAGGAAATAAAACTCCATCTAAAAATCCGCAAACTATGACTTATAATGCTAGTCACAGCTGGTGGGAAGCTGAAGGGATTCCTATAGTAAATAGAGATGATGATAATACTACAAACTATTACCCGATGGTAAGAGTTGCTGCCAAAGATACAAATGGTAACCTGCTTGCAACTGCAGATATAGTTTTGCCTGTAAGTGATGAGATGGACTGTGCAAAGTGTCATGCAAGCAGTGTCACATCAACAGACGCAAGACCAAATACTGGTTGGGAAAATAGTTCTAATGCACTCCAAAATTATAAATATAATATTTTAAAACTGCATGATGAGCAGCATCCAATACCTACAGCTGACGTCAACGCTGTCAATGCGAAAGGGTACAGTTACAGCAGTAGTTTATATGATACTGCAAAAGCAGGAACACCTATACTCTGCGCTGCTTGCCACTCATCAAACGCGCTTGGCACTACAAATGTTGGAAATGCTTTAGCTTTAACAACATCTATTCACTCTAAACACTCAAGCGTTCTTGACCCAAGTAATGGGTTAAAACTGAGTGACTCTACAAATCGTGACTCTTGTTACAGCTGTCACCCTGGAGCTGCCACAGAGTGTCTAAGAGGTGCTATGGGTAAAGCGGTAGACAGTAATGGCGATCAAACTATGCAGTGTCAAAGTTGTCATGGTACTATAGATAATGTTGGAAGTGCCAGCCGTACTGGATGGCTAGACCAACCAAACTGCCAAGTGTGTCATCAAGATGGAGAGCGATACGAATCTGCGCTAGTAAATGGTAGTTTGAGGAATGTTATTGACAATACATTTGCGACAAACCCCAATACACCATCAAGTGGAGTGAGTCTTTATAGGTACAGTACAGGCCATGGAGATCTTCAGTGCTCATCATGTCACGGCTCAACCCATGCTATCTTCCCTACTAACCATGTACAAGACAATATAAATTCTCAACAGATTCAAGGACATAGCGGTACTATTGCAGAGTGTACTTCATGCCACTCAACTATGCCAGACACTACTACTGGTGGTCCTCACGGGATGCATACAGTCGGACAAGATTGGGTCAAAGACCATGAAGATGTAGCAGATAACAATTCAGCTCAGTGTAAATCTTGCCATGGTCAAGACTATAGAGGTAGTTTCCTTTCAAAAACTTTTGATGCTAGAAGTTTTAGAGCAGATGGTGAAACTAAGAATTATAACAGAGGTGATGTAGTAGGATGTTATGATTGTCACGGTAAAGAGTGGTAATCGTAATTAAATATATTTATATTGTGGGAAATAGATGAACATTTTAATAATAGAAGATGATAAACTAGCTGCTGATCAATTAGCACAACTGCTAAAGAGCGAAAAGTATAGTTGTGATATAGCTTATGGTTACAATGAAGCTAAAGAGTACCTTGATGAGAGTAGATACTCTCTTCTCTTACTTGATTGGAACCTTGGTGATGGAGATGGCTTAACTCTTTTAAAAGAGCAGAGAGATATGGATGTTGACACACCTATCTTAATGCTATCAGCTAACTCTGAGATTGATGATAGAGTTGCAGTTTTAGATTGTGGCGCTGATGACTATCTCTGTAAGCCCTACTCCAATGTCGAACTACTGGCTCGAATCAGAGCACTACTCAGAAGAGAAAGTACGCAAAAAACATCTGTTATATCTATAGGGACAGTCACTTTAGATACTACTGCACACAGTGTAGAGATAGATGCCAAGCCCATTAAGTTAACAAACGCAGAGTTTGACCTGTTAGAACTTTTCATGAAAAATCCAAATGTAGTTTTAACTAGGTATCAACTCTCTGAACATATTAACAGAGACAACTACACCATAAAGCACAGTAATATCGTGGATGTACATATTAAAAATCTAAGAAAAAAACTCGGTTTACCTGATTTTATAAAAAATATTCGTGGTGTTGGCTACACTGTAAATAAATCTTCATAATATCTTCACTTTAAGAAACTATACTTCTCTTACATATAAAAAAAGGAGTTGGCATGAAGACAGCCATTGTTAGTTTTTTTCTTTTAACAAACCTCATAGCTTATGATAAAGGTGATGTTATAAATGATTCTATAGCCTCACATCTCGGATGTACAGACAGTAAAGTTTATGTTATAGACTTTTTTGCATCGTGGTGTGGTTCTTGTAAAAAAGAGATACCTCTCATATCTAAAGCAAATAGTGTAATCGACTCTACTAAAGTTGAAATTATAGGTGTTGCTGTAGATAAAGATGTAAAAGCAGGTATAAAGTTTCAAAACAGTTTAAAAAGTAAAAATCTATTAAACTTCAGAGTTATAAACGACCCTCAAAACCTCATAATTTCAGAGTTTTCCCCTATTGGTATGCCTACCTTATACTATGTAAAAAATAAAAAGATTGTTGGCATTGTCACTGGTGCAGTAGATAATATAGATGAAAAAATTCTTAACGATTTAAAAGGAATGGAGTAAAGATGAAAAGAGCTGTAACTATTAGCTTTTGTACACTATTTTTATTTACAGGGTGTGTAAAAGATGTAAAACCTTGGGAGAAAGAGACGCTAGCTAAAAAAACAATGAAAGAGTCTGGGACTAATCCTTTAGCAAAAAAGTATGAAGATCATATATACTTTTCAAAAGAAGCTGCACGTGGTGGTAACGGAGTAGCTGGCGGAGGTTGTGGATGCAATTAAGAATTTCCCTAGCGGCAGCGACACTCATAACATCAATGACGGCGCAAGCTGAAGACTATGTAAGTCTACAGTATTTGCAATACAACGAAAGTAATAATAGAACAGCAGTCTCAGCACCATCTATTATGATAAACAAAGATTTTGGAACTGACTACACACTCAATGCAAATTTTGTTGCAGATGCGGTAAGTGGCGCGAGTGAAAACTACTATGATGCAGATAGTGGGGCTTCTGCATTCTCAAGAGGTATCGGTGTAAATGCGGATGATGTTACATACGGAAATGTTGAGTATGAAGACACTAGAGTTGCAGGTGGTGCTACACTCATAACTCGTTTTGACAACAGAGATGAGTTGACAGTAGGACTCAACTATTCGTCTGAGAGCGATTTTTACTCAGCTGAGGGTTCATTGGAGTATATGCACTGGTTGACAAGTTCTAAAAACAACTCTTTATCACTTGGTGTTTCGTACCAATCAAATGAGATATTAGTTAAATGTAATCCTGATTCGACTATGAGTTCATGTGATGCAGGGAGTGGAGCCAGTCAAGCAATGACAAATGATGCTATCAATGCACAAGTGAGTTATTTTCAAAATATTAACAGCGAAAGCTATGTCAAAGCATCTCTATTTTATGTAGGCGATAGTGGATACCTGACAAATCCATACTCAAATGTTGTTCGAAACTATGTTACAGGTGGTACTGCGGACGTGGTTGCTGAAAACCGTCCAGATAGTAGAACAGGTTATGGAGCATCATTTAAATACGCCAACGCAATAACAAGTAACTTAAGTGCTCATATAGGATACAGATACTATACTGACGACTGGGATATTGATTCTCATACACTAGATACTGATTTTTACTATGAACCTAGTTCTGATTGGTTATTTAAATTTGGACTGAGGTATTACATGCAGAGTGAGGCTAATTTTTACAGTGCAGAGAAGAACTACTTTACAAATGAAGAGTTCGCTTCGAGTGATGTTAGACTGAGTGACTTTAATGCTATTACCTACAAGACAGATGTGGAGTATAAAGTGACTGATGACTTTAGTGTAAACTTTGGTGCAAATTATTATGACCAAAGCAGTGGAATAGATGCTACCTACATTGTAACAGGTGTGACATACAAGTTCTAACATGAAGAAGTTTATCTATAAATATGAAGCCATGACGACACCTTGTGAGCTGATTATTTATGCAAAAGAAAAAGCCATAGCAGATGCTTCTGCCATGGCTGTTCTTGATGAGACAAAACGTTTAGAAAAAAAATACAACTACTTTAAAGATGACTCCTTTATATCTTCTCTAAACTCCCGAAAAACAAACATAATCGACTCTGAAACAAAATCAATCCTACAAAGAGCTAAACAGTACTATAAAGCTACAAATGGCGTTTTTGACATTACCATAGCCACTATTAAAGATCTGTATAAAAATGAAAAAAACGTATCTGTTTTAGAAGCAAAAAAAGCTGAGCTCATGCAGTATGTCGGATGTGAGCATTTTGCTCTTAAAAAAGATAAAATTATTTTTGACAACACCTACACAAAGATAGATTTAGGTGGCTTTGTAAAAGAGTATGCTGTTGATAGAGCGGTAGTTGTTTTGAAAAAACATAAAATCCAATCAGCCTTAGTAAACTACGGTGGTGACATTTATGTTTTAGGCAAAAAAGCTGATGGTAGTAAGTTTAAAGTTGGCATCAAAGACCCTAAAGATAAAACACAATATGCTACAGAAATAGAACTAGAGAACCAAGCACTAACAACCTCCGCTTCCTATGAGAGAAACTACACCATAGAAGAGAAAACTTTTTCGCATATCATTGCAAAAGAGGAAAAAACTTCTCAAGCCTCCTCAGTAACTGTCATCTCAAACAACTGCGTAGAGAGTGGCGTTTACTCAACATCTATCATGATTGATAAAAACATTCAAACTAATAATCAGACAATTATTCTTTAACACTCCGCTTAAGTATCATAAACTCTTTAAGGATACTAGAGTATTTCCAGCAAAAACATTAAAAATATGACAATCAGTCATACTTTTAAACAAATAACACTTATTTTTAATGATAGTTATTTATGTGTTTTAAGGTTCTTATGTATATAATGATGTTCAATAAATAGTTTTCTCGGACGCTTCGCTTACCGAGACAACGGGGGCGCGGGTTGAACACCCGCTAGTTATCCGGCGCACGGCGCCAGACAACAAGCGGGAGAAGCGAACAACCTTCAGTGAAAATGAATTTTCAATGATGGCAGTCACTTACCCGTGCCCCCGTTAGATGATAAAAAGGATTTTCTTGTTTAGTTTTCTCATTGATGGATTATTTGGCTGGATTCTTGCATACATCCTACCTAAGAAGGTTTTTACATATAGCGTTCCATTGCTCATGGCTGTAGCAGGCTTTTCTTTTTTATATATTTTTGGTTATTTGGTTTACGACTTAATATTAGATCCACAAAGTATGCTCAAAATTATTGTAATTGGGCTTATATCTTTGTTCACACTAGGATTGTCATTTGCTTCATTCCATCTGATGAACAGAGCATGGAAAAGTAGAAATGAATGAGTCAACATCTAACAAATTGTCGCACCCCAATAAATGCCTTGAGGGCATTTATCGGTGAACTAAAACGTTAACTTACTATATAACTATCTCTTTAAAAGAGCCAAAGCACCCTTATATATAGGCTCATCAATAAACCCATACTCATCATCCACAAAACCAGTTATGCCCTGCTCTTCATGCATTTCAAAGAGTTTCACAATAACTTGAGCTCTTTTTATCTGTGCCTCTTCATCAACAAAGGCTTCATTTACTAGCTCTACTTGTTTTGGAGATATACACCCTTTGGAGTCATACCCCATGCTCTTCTCTAAAGCTATCCATTGTGAAAATGTATCCAAGTCTCTAAAGTCTTGAAAAACAAAAGAGACAGGCTTCACCCCTACAGATTTTGATGTTATTAAGAAATGCGAAAGTAGGTATCTCATTGTTGGGTTTTCTAAGTCAATAAGGCTTTGAGAGAGTTTCATATCTGCAAAAAGGTCTAAAATTCCTAGGTAAAAAGTAGTTACATTTTTGTTTACAGCAAGTGATGGAAGTTTATGCCATGACTCTGCTGTCTCTATAGAGAGATGAAGTTCAATATCATCTTTTAAAAGAGCAAGAACATTTCGAACCTCTTGTTCATCCCTTATTTTTGGGACTCTAATAGCATCTGGCATAAACTGATTAAGATAGGTTATCTCTTCATAACCACCCTCATCAAGTGCATTTACACGAACAACAAGCTTTTTATCACTCTTTTTTATCTTAGAGATAAAGATAGCACACAAGACTAAAGCAAAAGGTTTCTCCTCTTTACTTACACCATCTTCAAGATTGAGCATAATGCAGTCCGCTTCTAAAGACTCTATCTTTGAGAGATGCTTTATGTTGTTACATGAGAGCATTAAAGCTGAACGAAAATTACTGCTTTTGTTGAGTTCTCGAAATGTAGGCACTGCCATCGCATCCAGTGCTTCTAAGTCCCTATTTGCGTAAGCTTCTTCTATCTTATTTAGCATCTTTTTTCTTTACTTTATTTTTTTTCTGAAGATAAAAATAGAGTGCTTGAATCTCTTTTTTTGTTAAAAAATATCTCGGCATTCCTCTTTTTCTTTTGTTTAGGGCTTGATAGAAGGCTGCAAAATCCATCTTTCTTATCTCTGGTCCACTAAAACTTTTTTTCTTTTTTTTATGCACATAGTTTGCTATTAATTTACCTTCACCTTTTTCACCGTGACAATGCTGACAACCAATACCCCTTGGGTTTTTATAAAGTTGCGAAGAGTACTCCATCTCAGTTATAAAACTGCTTTTGGCAAAAAGGAGTAAAGGAATTGTTAAAAAAAGTATATATTTCATTCTAAACCTAATATTATTTTAAAAAGGTATAATAACAAAAAAATAATTTATGAGGTTTAAATGCAACTACTAGATGGTAAAGCACTCTCAAAAAAAATAGAGCTTCAAGTAACACAAGATGTAAAAAAATTAAAAGAATCTTGCGGATGTACTCCAGGTTTAGCAGTTGTTTTAGTTGGTCAAGATCCAGCTAGCGCTGCTTATGTTGGAATGAAAAAGAAAGCTTGTGACCGTGTAGGGTTCTACTCTATCACTCACGATATGCCTGAGACTATATCTCAAGAGGCTATTGAACGTACTATTATCAGTATGAATGAAAATGCTAGTATTGATGGTATTTTAATTCAACTCCCTCTTCCTGAGCATATTGATACAACAAAACTACTTGAACTTGTTGACCCTGCAAAAGATGTTGATGGTTTTCATCCCTATAACGTAGGACGTCTTGTGACAGACCTTGATGGTTTTGTGCCATGTACACCATTAGGTGTTATGGAACTTTTACGTGAATATGACATCGATGTAAAAGGAAAAAACTGTGTAGTTATTGGTGCTTCAAATATCGTTGGAAAGCCTATGGCTTCCCTACTTCTAAATGCAGATGCTACTGTAGAAGTTTGTCACATTTTCACTGATGACTTAAAAAAGCATACACAAAATGCGGACATTATCTTAGTTGGTGTTGGCGTTATTAACCTCATTACAGAAGATATGGTCAAAGATGATGTTATTATTATTGACATAGGTGTGAGTAGAACAAAAGAGGGGAAACTTGTCGGTGATGTTGACTTTGAAAACGTAAGTAAAAAAAGCTCATACATTACACCTAGTCCGGGTGGTGTTGGTCCAATGACAATCGCTATGCTTTTGAGCAATACACTCAAAGCGGCAAAACAAAATGCTAAAAAATTAAATGCTGAGGAAGAAAAATAGTGAAAAAAGTATTACACAAGGCTTACAACTTTTCAAACTCTTGGACAGGAACTATAATCATAGTTCTTTTTGTAATCTTTTTCATAGCCCAAGCCTTTAGAATTCCATCAGGTTCAATGAAAGACTCACTTTTAATAGGTGACCATCTATTTGCTAAAAAGTTTGCTTATGGTGTAGCTATGCCTCATATTCCATTTCTTGAGGTATCTATCATGCCATGGAGTGACAAGTTGCGTTTAATAGATGGTGATACACCTAAGCGTGGAGATATAGTTATATTTAGGAATCCTCGCAACACTAAAGAGCACTTTGTAAAACGCTGTGTTGGGCTTCCTGGTGATGAACTTTTTGTATCAGAAAAAGATTTATATATTCACCACAAAGAAGGTGATGATTGGATAAAAGAAAATTTCAAAGAAGAGCAAATAGTTATCTATGATAACAAACTTTGGGTAAAAGACCCTTATATGAGTGAACACCCTGGAATTCATCATGATGAAAAAATCACAAATACAGGGCAATACCCTATGCCTCTGTTTTATATGAACCCTGTAAAAGTTGATGAAGACCATTATTTTATGATGGGAGATAACCGTGACCACTCTAATGATAGCCGTTTTTGGGGTGCAGTGCCTTATGACAATATAGAAGGTACGCCTTGGTTCATCTACTTTTCTATAGATGAAAACTGGGAAATCAGATGGGATAGAGTTGGTAAAACACCAACTGACCTAGAGCAATCTCCATATCTCAACAAAGCAAGAGAAGAGAGAATCAGAACAGATAAAGATGACCATGGACTCTATTGATTTACTAAAAATCATTGCTGCTGTTCTAGCCTTAGCTGTAGCTATCATCGGGCATGAGATTATGCACGGTGCAGTTGCCTATGCTTATGGTGATAGAACAGCTAAAGATGCAGGAAGGCTATCTGTAAACCCTCTAGTTCATGTTGATTTAGTTGGTACGATTATAGTTCCTGCAACAATGTACTTTTTACCTATTCTTTTAGGTGGAGATAGTGGATTTTTATTTGGTTGGGCAAAACCTGTTCCAGTCAACACTGCCACAGTAATAGCACGCGGTGGATATAACGGAGCAATGCAAGTTGACTTAGCAGGAATCGTTTATAACTTTACTTTAGCTGTTATTGCTTCTATCGTTGTTGTAGCGATGGCACAACCAACAACTGCTGATAGTTTAGTGTATGTTTTTGCTTATATATTTATGTTTCAGTTGCTTATTATCAATGTAGTACTTGGAGTATTTAACCTGCTCCCTGTACCTCAGTTTGATGGTGCTCATTTTTTAATGCACCTCTCACTAAAGTATAAAATAAACGCAGTTGCAGAATTCTTTTACAAAAATGAGAGATATGGAATAATAGTAGTTTTAATTATTTTAATGACTCCATTAAAAGATTATGTTCTATTTTTACCGGTTCAAACAATACTCGGCTTACTAACATCACAAGGATAAGAAAATGAAATTTTACATCGCTACAGACCATGCAGGAATTGACTTAAAAGATTATACAGTTGAACTTTTAAAAGAAAAAGGCCATGAAGTTGTTGATATGGGTCCATTTTCTAAAGATAGAGTGGACTATCCAGATTTCGCACATAAAGTTGCAGAGGCTGTTCTAGCGGATGCAGCTGCACAAGGCATCTTAATCTGTGGTTCTGGAATTGGTATGAGCATGGCAGCAAACCGTCACGCTGGCATAAGAGCTGCTCTTTGTCATGATGCATACACTGCAACTGTAGCACGTGGACATAATGATGCAAATATATTATGTTTTGGTGAGCGTATAGTTGGTAAAGGTGTTGCTGAGTCCATTTTAGATGCATGGATTGCAGGTAGTTTTGACGGTGGACGCCACTGTGGTAGAGTCGAAAAAATAGAAGGATAAAATCATGTTTTGGGAATGGTCACTTTTAACAATACTTTCAATTGTCTCGGTATGGCTTTTTGTAAAGATGTATTACTTTAAAAGTATTACAAACAAAGAGCAGAGAAGTAACGACTTAATGAAGTTAACACTTCAAGAAGCTGAGATACTTATACGTAAGTATCAAATCCAACTCCAACGCGCACTTGGTAACGTTGACATCTTAAGCGAAGAGTTAACAAAGCTGAGAAATGAGCTAAAAGTTCTTAAACAGAGAAACTCAAAACATAGACAAGAGACAGATAGACTAAATGGGAAGATTAAAGCCCTTGAGGGTCGTATAGACGCTCTTCTCTAAAGGATAAACCATGACACTAAGTAACACTGAAAGAAAAATAATAGAGAACTCCATAAGAGATATAAAAGACTTTCCAAAACCGGGAATAGTCTTTAAAGATATAACAACTCTACTTAATGATAAAGAGGCGTATGGTGTTTTAATGAACCATCTTTATCAAAGGTACAAAGAGTATAACCTTGACTATATTGCTGGTATTGATGCAAGAGGTTTTATATTTGGAGCAGCTTTAGCGCAGATGTTGGGACTTGGTTTTGTACCAATTAGAAAAAAAGGCAAACTTCCATATACAACTATCAGTGAAAAATACGCTCTTGAGTATGGTATAGATGAGATAGAGGTACACATAGATGCCTTTGGCGAGACAAAGGGTGCAAAAGTTTTAGTCATCGATGATTTAATCGCTACTGGCGGAACTGCAAACGCAGCTGCTACACTTGTAAACCAGACTGGTGCAGAGTGTATTGAGTGCTGTTTTGTAATAGGCTTAACATTTTTAGATGGTATAAAAAAATTAGAGCAAACTTCTAAAGTTTACTCAATCATAGAGGTTAATTAATGTATATTCCAACTGCTTCAAAATTTGATCCAGATGAAAATGGACACTTTGGAATCTTTGGTGGTCGTTATGTTCCCGAAACACTGATGCCAGCACTTTTAAAACTAAAAGAAGAGTATGAAGCGATTCGTTTTGATAAAGACTTTTGGAAAGAGGTTCACTACTATCTTACAGATTATGTTGGTCGCCCTTCTCCACTTTACTATGCTGAAAACATCTCTAATGAACTTGGTGCAAAAGTTTACTTTAAACGTGAGGACCTTAATCATACTGGTGCACATAAAGTAAATAACGTTATAGCTCAGGGACTTATGGCTAAGCGTTTAGGCTACAAAAAAGTTATCGCTGAGACTGGTGCAGGACAGCACGGTGTTGCAACTGCAACTATCTGTGCTCTACTTGGTTTAGAGTGCGAAGTTTTTATGGGTGCTAAAGATGCCCAGAGACAAGAACTTAATGTTTTTCGTATGAAACTACTTGGTGCTAAAGTAAACGCTGTAGAGAGTGGCTCACGTACTCTTAAAGATGCAATGAATGAAGCGATTCGTCACTGGGTTACAAATGCAAGAGATACTTTTTATATTATCGGAACTGTAGCAGGTCCTCACCCCTATCCTATGATGGTTAGAGATTTTCAGGCAATTATCGGTTGGGAAGCTCGTCAGCAGATACTTGAAAAAGAAAACCGTCTTCCTGACCATGTTATCGCATGTATCGGCGGTGGTTCAAACGCAATTGGTATGTTTCAGCACTTTTTAGAAGATGAAGAAGTTGAGTGTATCGGTATAGAAGCGGGTGGACTTGGAATAGAAACAGACAAACATGGATGTTCACTCAAAAAAGGTCGTCCAGGTGTTTTGCATGGTCAGATGAGTTATACACTTCAAGATGAAGATGGTCAAATACTTGAAGCTCACTCAATCAGTGCCGGTCTAGATTATCCAGGAATTGGACCTGAACACTCTTTTCATAATGACAATATGTCTGTAACCTATGATCATGCTACAGACCAAGAAGCACTTGATGCTTTTGTATGGCTCTCACGTCAAGAGGGAATTATCCCCGCGTTTGAGAGTTCTCACGCAGTTGCACACCTTAAAAAAATGAAAAATATAAAAGACAAACTTATCATCGTAAACCTTTCAGGTCGTGGTGACAAAGATATGATTCAAGCAAAAGATATTTTGCATTTTGACTAAGAAAAGAATTTAATGAAAATACCCTTTCAACCAAAATTTTTCACATTATTAAAAAATGGTATCTCAAAAGAACAAATCACTTCAGATATCATTGCAGGAATAATAGTAGGGATTGTCGCTCTACCACTTGCTATTGCATTTGCTGTTGCCTCAGGTGTCTCACCGGAAAAAGGTATTATTACTGCTATTGTCGCAGGATTCATCATATCAGTTCTAGGTGGCAGTAGAGTTCAAATTGGCGGTCCTACTGGTGCTTTTATTATTATACTCTATGGAATAATTGAACAGTATGGAGTAGAAGGTCTTTTAATATCAACAATAATGGCAGGAGTTATTTTAGTCATTTTTGGATTACTGCAACTAGGTAATCTACTAAAATATTTTCCACACCCTTTAATCGTCGGTTTTACAAGTGGTATCGCTTTAGTAATTTTTTCTACACAAATAAAAGATGCCTTAGGACTCAACATAGAAAAACTTCCATCAGAGTTTTTTGATAAATGGACACTCTACTTTGAACATATCAATGAGATAAATTTATATGCCTTAGCTATTACTGTAGTTACAATCTTAATATCTGTCTATTCAAAATATATAACAACAAAAGTTCCAGGTTCTTTTATTGCCATTATTCTACTCACTCTATTTGTTCAAGTTTTCAATATACCAGTCACAACAATCGAGAGTTTTTTTGGAACAATACCTAATGATATTACTTTTGCTGTACCTGAGTTCCAATGGATTGACCTTAGTACTTATTTAATACCTGCTTTTATTATTGCTCTGCTAGGTAGCGTAGAGTCACTTCTTTCAGCGGTTGTAACCGATGGAATGATTGGTGGTAAACATCGTTCAAATACAGAACTAATTGCCCAAGGAGTAGCAAATATTGCTACACCATTTTTTGGAGGTATTCCAGCAACAGGGGCAATAGCCAGAACAGCTACCAATGTAAAAAATGGAGGAAGAACACCAATAGCAGGTATAACACACTCTGTGGTTTTATTATTGATTATGCTATTTTTTATAGATTTTGCAAAACTAATCCCAATGTCTTGTCTTGCCGGAATCTTAATAGTTGTTGCTTACAACATGAGTGAAGCAAAATCTTTTTTATCAATTTTAAGAGGTTCCCCATTTGATTATATTGTATTAATCTCCACATTTATACTTACTGTTTTAGTTGATTTAACAGTTGCAATTCAGGTTGGTATAGTTCTTTCATCACTTCTTTTTATGAAGAGAATGGCAGATGTTGATGGTCATCAACTCATTAAAAATGATGACATAGATGATATAGAAAACTATGAAAATCTTCCAAAGGGAATATCTGTTTATGAGATAGGGGGACCTCTATTTTTTGCTTCAGCAAAACAGTATGCTGAACTTATAAAAGAGTGTGGTATTTCATCTAAAGTATTGATTCTTCGCATGAGACATGTAAGTTTTATAGATTCTACTGCACTGCATAATCTTCATGAAACTATAGAAATACTAAGAGAGAATGGCACATTGGTATTAACTTCTGGTACAAATGATACCGTTTTTAAAGATCTATATAAACATAATATCGTTTCGTTAATCGAAGAAAAAAATATGCATAAAACATTTTCCAGAGCAGTTTGCCAAGCCATAGAGCTACATAACAACAATGTAGAGTTGGAGACTTCAAAAACATAGATTTAAATATCTGCAAAGTAACTAAATAATTTTCACAACTCTTCTTAAAACTATTTTAGCTATTATCTCATAACAAAATAATAATGGATATAAGATGAATATTGATTTAATAACAGAGATAAAAAGTGATGTTAAAGTTGAGTTTATAGACGAGAAAAAACTCAAGTCCAACAAAAATAGAAAAGTATTGCAGTTAGCTGGATTTGAAGCCAAGCAAGATAGTATCTGTTTTTTACATGAAAAAGCAACTTTAGTTTGTGGTATTGAAGATAGCTCTAGTGACAATATTAGAAGTTCAGCCAGTGTAGCTATAAAGGCACTTAAATCTGCAAACTATAAATCAGCTGCGTTTGATGTAACTTCTTCAAATATTCAAGCTATTATTGAAGGTCTTGTTTTAGGCGGTTATGAGTTTAATGAGTATAAGTCTAAACCTACAAAAACAAAACTCAAAAATATATATCTAGTCTCTAAAGATATGAAAAAACTCCAACGTGCGTTTGAAGAGGCAATTATCATTGCTGATGCTACATGTTTTACACGTGATATTGTAAACACAACTCCAGAAGATTTAAATCCACCATCATTTGCTGATTTAGCTAAAAAGTTAGCAAAAGAAAATGGCCTTAAGTGTGAAATTCTTGGTGAGAAAGAACTTCGTAAAGAGAAGATGGAGTCAATGCTTGCAGTTGGTCGTGCTTCACGTCATGATAGCAAACTGATACATCTGACATATAAACCAAAAAATGCTAAAAAAGTTGTATCACTCATCGGTAAAGGCTTAACTTATGATAGCGGTGGACTCAGTCTCAAACCTGCTGCTTCAATGGTAACTATGAAGATGGATAAGGCTGGTGGTTGTGCTGTACTTGGTATGATTAAGGCTGCAAGTGAGTTAAAATTAGATGTTGAAATCCACGCTTTTATTGGTGCGGTTGAAAATATGCTTAGTGGTGATGCATATAAGCCTGATGATGTTTTAGTGACTCGTAGCGGAACAACTGTTGAAGTTAGAAATACTGATGCAGAAGGACGTTTAGTTCTATGTGATGTTTTAGACTATGCACAAACAAAAGTAAGCGCAGATTATATGTTTGACTTCGCAACACTTACTGGTGCTTGCATGGTAGCGCTTGGTCAATATACTACAGGTATTATGGGTCATTCAGATACATTAAAACATGGTTTCTTTAAAGCTGCAAACAGCTCTGGAGAACTTATTGGCTCACTTCCATTTAACAAACATCTTAAAACACTTTTAAAAAGTGGCATTGCTGACATCTCAAATGTGTCTTCAAAACCTTATGGTGGTGCAATTACAGCTGGTCTATTTTTAGATAAGTTTATCAAAGATGAGAACAAAGACAAATGGTTACACTTTGATATTGCCGGTTCAGCATACACAGAAACCCCATGGGACTGTAATGTTTACGGTGGAACTGGTGCAGGTGTACGTTTCATGAGTAATTTTTTACAAAATATAAAATAAATAAGTTTAATTGGGATATAATTAAGCATGTTAAAATTAATTATATTTCTTATACTGATTGCAACACAGCTTAATGCGCAAAATGAAAAAGTTTCCCTCCAGTTAATTTGGAAACATCAATTTCAATTCGCTGGCTTCTATATGGCAAAAGAGCTTGGCTACTATAACGATGCAGGAATAGATGTAGAGATTATTGAAAGAAATGGTAGACATAATCCTGTAGAACTTATAGAAAACAAAAAAGTTGATTTTGCTATTGGTAGATCATCTCTTTTAATAGCCAAAGGCAACTCAAAAGATGTTGTAGCTCTAGCTGCACTATTTCAACACTCTCCACTCACTTTAATTGTTAGGAAAAATGCAGGTATAAACTCTCTTGGTGACTTAAAAGGCAAAAAAGTCATGATACCATCAGACTTACAAAACTCTGTTTCAATAAAATATATGCTCAATGAAAACAATATTACACTCCAAGACCTTGAACTAGTTTCAGATAACTATACTTTGAAGCAATTTATCAACGGTGAACTTGATGCCTTCACAGGGTATATTTCGAATGAACCTTTTGTACTTAAAGAGAAAAACATAGATTATAAAAGCTACAATCTAAAAGATTATGGCTTTGACTTTTATAGTGATATCCTCTTTACATCATCAAAATTTATAAACGAGAATCCTGAACTTACTCAAAAATTTTATGAAGCTTCAAGAAGAGGTTGGGAATACGCATTTAACAATATCGCAAAAACTGCACTCACTATTTATAAAAACTACAATACGCAAAACAAATCCTTGATAAACCTTGTTAAAGAGGGAGAAGAGTTAAAGAAAATTGCCTATGATGAATTTGGTATTCTTCTGCATCTTGATAGAGAAAAACTCCAAAATACTATTGATATATTTAAGATTCTTGGATTTGCACACAAAGATATCAACCTTGATGATTTTATATATAACCACCACTCTGATGATATATACAGAATAAAGATTGAGCACGATGATATTTTTCACTATAGCTTACTTTTACTACTTCTTTTTATACTTTTACTGATGGCAGTCATCTATTTCTTTGTACATAAAAAATGGTTATTGACTAAAAATAGATTACAAGAGGAGATAAAAGCAAAAGAGAAAGAGATAAAAAAACAAAATGCACTTATTCTACAACAGGCAAAGATGACAGCCATGGGTGATATGCTCTCAAATATTTCTCATCAATGGAGACAACCTCTCAACAATATTTCACTCAACATAAGTAACTTGGAAATATCAACAGAACTCAAAGAGAGAGTTGATAAAGATGAACTTTTTGAGTGTGTCAATTTTACATCAAAACAGATTCAGTATCTCTCTGAGACTATTGATGTTTTTAGAAACTTTGTAATATCTGATACAAAAAACATAACTGAGATTAAACTACAAAAGATTATTTCTGATACAAAGTCACTTGTTATGGATTCATTTAAACATGAAAAAATAACTATTATAGAAAGCGTTCAAGACTGTACACTTCTGCTAAATTCATCGAACCTAACACAAGTCATTATGAATATACTCAATAATGCCAAAGATGCTCTTAATAGCTTCAAACCAGATGCAAGATATGTGTTTATAAGTAGTTCTGTAAGATCTAATAAAGTCATTATCTCTATTAAAGACTCTGCGGGTGGAATAGATAGCGATATTTTAAAGAAAATATTTGAGCCATATTTTAGTACAAAACTAGACTCACGAGGAACAGGTATAGGTCTTTATATAGTACATGAGCTTATTACAAAAAGTTTAAATGGGACTATCGAAGCTAGAAATTCAATTTATATATATAAATCAGAGCAGTATACTGGAGCAGAGTTTATAATAACTTTACCTCTCTCTCTTTTAGAGAAAAAGTAAAACTCTCCAACGAAGGAGAGTTTTTAAAATTTAGTTCATTACTTTCGGTAATTCACTAGATAAAATTTCAAGATTTGGAAGCATAATAATCTCTATACGACGATTAAGCGCTTTACCCTCTTTTGTTTTATTGTCCGCTCTTGGTTGAAATTCACCAAATCCTGCCGCAGAAATATTTTTCGCATCTACACCTTCTGCTATCATTAAATGCACAACATTTAAAGCACGAGCAGTTGAAAGTTCCCAATTACTTGGATAACGACTACTTTTTATAGGTACATTGTCTGTATGCCCTTCAACCTGAAAACTACGATCTGAAAACTCTTTTAAAACAGCTGCAATTTGCTTGAGTGCTTCTTGACCTTCAGGATTCACTTGTGTATGTCCTGTAGCAAAAAGAACATTGTTTGGTAGGTTAATTACAATTTTACCTTTCTCAATACTCACTGTCAACTGTCCACCATCAATCATCTTCTGAAGTTCATTAACAAAACGAGCATAGATTTCATTACGTTTTTTTGTCTCTGCTTCTATTTCACGTAAAGTTTTTAACTGCTCTTCTGAAGAGCTTAAAAGCGCTTTAGCATTTTCAAGTTCACTATTTGTTTTTGAAATTGCATCAAGATTTTTTTCTATTTCTAATTTTTGTGACTCTATGTAGTTATTTTGCTCATCTATTTTACTTTTCGCATTAGTGAGAGATTCTTGAGTCTTTCCAAGCTCCGCTAAGGTTGATTCGTGTGTTCCTTTTGTTACACATCCTGTTGTGAGTAAAGCCATAAGTCCTAAACCAATAATTATTATATTTTTCATAATATCTCCTCTATTTTTTTCAAAACTTCTACTATCTATAAGTTTTGTTCGGTATGATTCTATAATCATAAATTAAACAGTAGGAAAACACTAATGGGATTAGCAATCGGCCTTGTAGGCCTACCAAATGTAGGTAAATCAACAACTTTTAACGCACTAACAAAAGCACAAAATGCAGAGGCAGCTAACTATCCATTTTGTACAATAGAACCTAATAAAGCGATAGTTCCCGTTCCTGATAAACGTCTTCACGAATTAGCAAAAATCGTTAATCCTGAAAAAATTCAATACTCTACTTTAGACTTTGTTGATATTGCAGGTCTTGTTAAAGGCGCATCAAAAGGTGAAGGTCTTGGTAATAAATTTTTATCAAATATTCGTGAAACAGAAGTTATTTTACAAATTGTTAGATGTTTTGAAGATGAAAATATTGTTCATAATGAAGGTAGCATTGACCCCTTACGTGATGTTGAAATTATTGAAGGTGAACTCATTCTTGCTGATATTGAAGTTTTATCAAACCGTATGGATAGACTTAAAAAACAAGCTAAGGCTGATAAAAGCGCTAAAGTTGCTTTAGAGATGGCAGAAGAACTTTTAGAGTTTTTAGGTGATGGTAATCTTGCAAGAAACTTTGAAAAATCAGATTCTGATGAGTACAAACAACTCAATCAAGAGCTTAGATTTTTAACTGATAAAGAGATTATGTATGGTGCTAATACTGATGAAGATGGTCTCCTAGAAGATAATGAATATGTAAAAGCACTTCAAGAACATGCAGAAAAAAACAACTGTGAGCTTATTAAACTCTGTGCAAAAGTTGAAGAAGAGCTTATAGGTCTTGAAGATGATGAGACACAAGAGTTTCTAACAGATCTTGGTGTAAAAGAGTCAGGACTTGAGCAAATCATTCATAAAGGTTTTGACAAACTTGGTCTTATGAGCTATTTTACTGCTGGAGTAAAAGAGGTTCGTGCTTGGACTATTAAGAAAGACTCAACAGCACCGCGTGCTGCAGCTGCGATTCATAACGATTTTGAAAAAGGTTTTATTCGTGCAGAAGTTATCTCATATAACGACTACATTGCGTGTGGTGGTGAAGGTAAATCTAAAGAGGCTGGAAAGATGAGACTAGAGGGCAAAGAGTACATCGTGCAAGACGGTGATGTAATGCACTTTAGATTTAACGTATAGGTCAAATAGACCGATATAACACTAACAAACAGAGTATAAGGAATAGTAGATGGAACTTAAATATGTCGGTCCAAAACCAATAATCTCCCATACGGGTATAGAGTTTGATAATAACAAAGAAGATAAATTTGCTTATCTTAATATAGTTCTACAGCTCTTAAAAGCCCTAGATCACGACTACTTTGATGACAGAACTTATATCTACGAATCTGACACTAACAGATATGCTGACCATGAACTTGCAAGAGAGTTAGCAAGATACTGCCCCGATATAGAAGCTATGACAGATAAAAAGAACCATGATGTTGAAGATGAGATAGAACATAATATACAAAGAGCCAATGAGAGTGAAACAATAGATGAAGCGAGTAAAGAGGTTTTAAAAAATAACCTTATTATTATGCATGACTATTTAATTCAACGCTCTGTTAACAAAAGTGTATACTATTGTGCAATCGATGCCTTAGCTGAACTGCTTAAAAAAGATCACATAGACCATATTGTTGTGCCAATGTTTCAAAAATATGCGCATGTTCTACACTCTGTTCAAGGTGCATTAAAGTCACAAAAATTTCCTATTGACACAAAACTCGAAATTTACCAAAGAGATGGAAAACTTTTAGCTAAGTTACAGGTTATAAATATAACCTAAGCTAATTTAGCAATCGTTTGTCCATACTCTACATCTTCGCCTGCTTTTACATTGAGTGATAACATATTTTTTTCGGCTAATATAATAATAGTTGAGCCCATCTCAAAACATCCAAAATCAGTTCCCTTATCTAAAAACATATCTTTAAAGTCATACGCTTGAGGCGTTGTTGCTACTGCGTTTGTTTGAATACGAGGTTCAAAACCAACCTGCATTACACCCACGTTGAGTGCTGATACAAGAACCATGTAAAATCTTTTGCCAGATGTCGTTTCACAAAGAATTACAACTCTCTCATTTTCAATAAAAAGATTCAACCTTTTTTTGAGTGAAGGCATATTTACAGGATAAAATTTCCCTGGAATATGGACAGCTTTGATAACCTTTAAGTTTGTAGGTATATGGTAACGATGATAATCTTTTGGAGAGAGGTAACAGTTTATAAAAGTACCATCACTTATAATACTTTTCTCATCTTCTGAAAAGTTATCTCCAATAAAATCAGCACACTTATATTGCATACCTTTTATCTGAAGAGCATAGTCATCTGTTATTGTTCCACATGCAGATATTAATGAGTCACATGGCGATATAAAATCTTCTGCTTCTAAAGAGAAGTTTCTGTCTACTTTTAATTTTCTTGTAAAGAGCGCATTTAAAGACTTATATGTATTTGAGGGTTGAAATTCACCCATATCAAGTCCCATGAGAACTACATAACTACTGTTAATGATTTTTTGAATCCAACTTGGAAACTCTTTTGAAGCAAATTTACCAAATCCTTGAGATATTGCAGATGTTATATGTCTTTTATTCATTGTTTTTTTCTATCCTATTAATTTATTTTTTTCTTTGCTATTTCTTCAATGAGCACTGTTGCATATGAGCCTTTTGGAAGGGTAAAATTCATCTCATACTGAGCTTCTACGGGATTAAATCGTCCCTCTATATCAGTTGGATAAACCCATGCATATCGTCTCGCACCATCTGCATTTATCTCATCATCAAAATCTTTTTCAATCTCACCAGCTGCTCCCAATGAGACTTTTACTTTTTTACCACATAAAAGACCTGTAACACTTATATCTCGAGCGTTAAACCTCTCAAAATCTTCTTCAGCCCCTTCAAAGTCAAAAAGTCTTCCATGAGGGTAATGTTCCATTATGTCACCCGTGATGAGTTTAAACGGATGCTTTTGCGCTTTCATTTTTTGCACTTCATTATTTGGCATATTTAAGAGTGCCTCTAGCTCTGCAGCACTAAAACTACTCACAAGTGAGTTAATCTCCAGACGACGACTTAACCAGAGGTTAAACAGATGACTCTGGTACGCATTAATAAGTAGCTTTTTTACTCTTGGATTTCTCTCTCTCGCTTCACCTTTAGCAAGCTTCTCACCAAGGATATGATTGTCTCCATCATTTCCAAATCGCTGATAACCAAAAAAGTTTGGCATTCCCATATCAGATATATTTTTCAAAGCCTCATCTATTTTAGCAGCAGCAGTTGGATTTACTTTTTTTACTTTTATGTAAAATCTATTGCCCTTTAAGTGTCCTATTCTAATCTTATTATTATGGTATGTTTTAGAGATAACTTTAATACCATCAAAATTAAAGCCATCCATAGCCTCTTCATACTTCTTATGAAGAGAGATATACTGTTTTGTCATTGCGTGCTTATCTTTAAGCCCAGCATAACCTATCTCTTTGTTTTTAATCCCCAAGTATCTTGCAATTTGCCCTACCATCTCATTTGTAGATAAGTTTTTCTTCCTTACAAAAAGAATCAGATGCTCACCCTCCCCTGAAAACTCATAAAGGGGTATCTCCTCAACAACAAAATCTCTTGGAGACTGCTTGAAGTGAAAGTCTATACTCGAGTGAGCTAGCGAATAAAATCTATCCATATAGTTATAATCCTCTGTTTTTAAAAATGATGCGCTTTGCATCTATTTGTATATTTTTTTCTTGTAGCAGTTCCAAAAATATTCAATTTTGTTCTACTTCTTTGTGCTTGGCGTTTTACTGCTTTAATTTTGCGTTTATCAAAGGCAACAAGCATTTCATACTCTTCACCACTACAAGCGATAACTTTTGGTATCTTGTGATGAAATGTAAAACCAACTCTATTAAGAGAAGCTATTTTGTCTAAATCACTCAACAAACCATCCGATATATCCATTCCAGAGTTCAAATAACGTGATGCATTCTTTATAAACACTTCTCTTAGCTTAATATTTATAAATTTTGACTCTCTATGCAGAGACCCTAAATTTAATAACTTTTTTAAATCTTTGGCAGAATCTCCAAGTTTCCCTGTATACGCCAAGAGATTTCCAAGCTTCACACCACTTCTAAGCAGTGGTTTTTTTGTTTTTGAAATAATTGTTATAGTTATATCAAGCTTTGTATTGCTGATAGTGTCCCCACCAATGATATCAATGCCATAGAGAGAAGATACTGATTCAAAGCCACGTATAAGCTCTCTCATATCATATTTTGTCATGGATTTTGGCATCGCTATACTAAGCAGAGCATACTTTGGTTTGGCATTCATCGCAATAGCATCAGATATATTGACCAACATCGCTTTTTGCGCAATTTGATAGAAATCCATCCATTTTGTTCTAAAGTGTATATTTTCAAAAAAAGCATCCTTAGAGTAGACACTGCCATCAATGTAAGCACCATCATCACCTATGTGACTACTACTAAGTTGCGATATAAAATAGTTTTCTAAATTCAATCAATCTTCTTTTTAAGCATTTATTAATAACACGCATTATAAAATGATACGTTATTATAACATTATTAGGAAAACTATATGAAACACGCTATAAGTAAAATTTTTCAAAACCTCAATATGTATCTATTTTTTATTTTATTTGCATCTTTTTTAACCTTACTACTAACACTCGAACATAGACTCTCAGTAGAAAAAGTAAATAATTTAAACAACCAAAAAAGTATTATTTTATCACTTACGCAACTTAAAAAAGAGGATGTTGAACTTGGGCTCATTTTATTTAATGGCAAAGTTGCACAACTTCAACGTGAGGTACAAAAACTTCAAAATTTGTATAAATACAATATAACAGGCAAATATGTTCTATCAAACGAGAGTGAGTACAACGAAGATTTAGCTAAACTCTCAGCACTCACGTCTACTTTTAATAAACATGCTCATACCTATATCAATACAGAAGAGACAGATAAAGTAACAGACAAGAATAATTTAGAAACTATTAAGAGTGAACTAGATGCATCTTTTAACGAAGTTAATGCACTTATTGACTCTATCATTATTCAAGATATGCGATACAACGAGTCTGTCTTTATGCTCTTTGAAAAAGCGATTTACTTAACTTTTTTCATTATTCTTATTGGAACATTTTGGTACAGAAAAAGAATTAATAATATCTATACCGACATTAAGTTCCTATCATCAACAGAGAAGAACTATGCAGAGTTTCAAATATTTAGTGTTGAGGCAGATGCTATAGCACAAAGAATGAAAAGAAAAGTTGTCACAACAGAGAACCCTGCCTTTATAGATCAAATTACCGGTATCAATAACTCTAAAGGTTTATTAAATGCCTATGGTGAGAAAAAAGGTATGAAAGATGAAAATTTCACTTCAGTAACTGTGATAGAAGCGGATAACTTCTCTAAATCAAACAGAGCATACAACCAAGAACTCACGCACGCTATACTTAAAAAGATAGCTTTTACTATATCTCTTCACGAGCAAGCAACTGATGTAATTGCAAGAACAGATTACAATCAGTTTACAATAGTACTCTCAAGAGCTTCAAAAGAGCAAGCTTTTAAAGATGTAGAGCTTATAAGACAGAGTATTGCTGAACTCAAATTTAAAACACCAAATAGTGAAGGCATCACTATAAGTGGTGGTCATGTTGTAAAACCAAGCAACACAAGTTTAGAAGAGGCGATAAAAGCTGCAAAAGATATTTTAACCTATACTAAATCTGTTACTAAAGATAAAATATATCAAACAAAAGATATAGCAGAACGTAATACATAAAAATATATTTAAAATTCTTATATATCTATTGAGACCATTGTGTCTCAAATAGTAACAAAGCTAGGCATTTGTGTCTCAAATAGTAACAAACTCAAACTTCATAAACACAAACTTAAAATTTAACCTCTCATAAGTCTACTCTCGATATAATCAGCATTATTTTACAAGTTCTTTATTAAGGAAATTTAATGAGTATTCCTATTTATACTTACGACGCTATTGTTGTTGGTGCTGGCCTAGCTGGTTGTGCCGCAGCAAGAGAGTTACAAAACGCAGGAAAGAAAGTTGCTGTAATTACAAAATTACATCCACTTAGAAGCCATTCAGGTGCAGCACAAGGTGGTGTCAACGCAGCATTTAGTGATGAAGATAGTGTAGAGCTACACGAATTTGATACAGTAAAAGGTTCAGACTATTTGGCTGATCAGGATGCTGTAGAGTTTATGTGTCAAAAAGCTCCTGAAACTATCAGATGGGCAGAAAGAATGGGTGCTGCATTTAGTCGTACAGCAGATGGAAAGATTGCTCAACGCCCTTTTGGTGGTCAATCATCTCCTCGTGCTTGTTTTGCAAAAGATAGAACAGGTCTTACTTTACTTCAAACTATCTACGAACAAGCTCACCGTGCAGGTGTTAAGTTCTGGGATGAGTGGTATGCAGCAGATTTAATCTATAAAGATGGCAAAGTTTCTGGTGTAGTTGCGTTTAATATTCGTGATATGCAAATTGTTATTTTCAACGCTAAATCTGTCATGTTTGCAACTGGTGGATATGCTCGTTCATATAAAATTAACTCAAACGCACATGCAAATACAGGTGATGGTCTCTCTATTGTTGCTCGTCACGGTCTTCCTTTAGAAGATATGGAGTTTGTACAATTCCACCCATCTGGATTATCTGGAAATGGTGTTTTAATCTCTGAAGCTGCTCGTGGAGAAGGTGGACGCCTTTTCAACTCTGAGGGTGAAAGATTTATGGAAAAATATGCTCCAAACGCAATGGAACTAGCATCTCGTGATGTTGTATCTCGTGCAATTTTAAATGAGATTAGAGAGGGACGTGGTGTTGGTCCAAGAAAAGATGCTGTATTTATCGATGTAACTCACTTAGGTAAAGATTTAATCATGGAAAAACTTCCAGAGTTACGTGATTTAGCTATCACTTTCTTAGGTTTAGATATGGTTAAAGAGCCTATCCTTATCTCAGCAACTGCTCACTACTCAATGGGTGGTATTCCGGTAAATATTGCGGGTAATGTTCGTAAAAACAACGATGAGTACGTAGAAGGTTTCTACGCAGCTGGTGAGTGTTCTTGTGTATCAGTACACGGCGCAAACCGTCTTGGTGCGAACTCTGTTCTTGAGGCTCTTTTATTTGGTCGTTTTGTTGGTAAGACAATGGTTTCAGAGATTGATGATATTGAGCTTCGTCCAGCAACAGATGAAGACGCTGCTACTGCTTTAGCTGAAATAGACTTTGTATTTAATAACAATGGTGATGAGACTGTTACAGGTATTCGTGAAGAGCTTCAACAGTGTATGACGGCTAATGCTGGTGCATTTAGAACTGCTAAAACTCTAGAACTTGCTATTAAAACTGTTAAGAAACTTCGTAAACGTTTTGAAAACATCCGTATCAAAGACAAATCAAAAGTATTTAATACTGAGCTACAAGAAGCTATAGAGCTTGGCCATATGCTTGACTACTCTGCATTTATTGTAGAGAGTGCTCTCCCTAGAAAAGAGAGTCGTGGTGCTCACTATAGAGAAGACTTTGAAACACGTGATGATAAAAACTTCTTAAAACACACTATGGCTTATATGGATGAAAAAGGTGAAATTTCACTTGATTATATGGATGTCGTTCTTGGCAAACATGAGCTTAAAGCTAGAAACTACTAGGAAAAGGAAGAAAAACTTATGAGTACACATACAATTACTACACAAAAAGTAAACTTCAAAGTGTTCCGCTTTAATGCTGATGAAGATTATCTTCCATATTATGAAGATTACAATATGGAAGTCACTTCAGAAGAAGTTGTACTTGACATATTAAATAGAATTAAATGGGATCATGATGGTAGTTTTTCTTACCGTCGTAGCTGTCGTCACGGTATCTGTGGTGCATGTGCTATTAAAGTAAATGGTCGTTCTACTCTTGCTTGTAAAGAGAGTATGAATGATATGGTTGATATTTTTGGAAGCGATTTAGTAATCGAACCATTAAGTATTAAGCGCGCTGTAAAAGACATGATTATTGACAAAGGTGACTTTTGGGATAAACATGATGCTATTCACCCCTACCTTATCTCTGATGTAGAGGAGCATCCAGAGCATGAACACTTAGTAACTCCAGAAGAAGCTGAAGAGTTAAATGAAGCTGATTTATGTATCCAATGTGGTGCTTGTCACTATGCTTGTCCAGTAGTTGAAATTAATGATGATTTCTTTGGTCCAGCTGCTTTTGCTAAAGCTTACCGTTTTGAAGCAGATGTTCGTGATGATGCTCACGTGGAAAGACTTAATGAACTTCATGAAGAGAAACAGGGTCTATGGGACTGTGTTAAATGTATGGAGTGTGCAGAAGTATGTCCTAAAGATGTTGATCCGATTGAAAAAATCACTAAACTTCATAACATGCTATTTAAAGAGGGTGTTGCGACTTCTAATGTAGCAACTCGTCATGCTGTTGGATTTAAACACTCTATCGCTAGAAATGGTGTACTTGATGAAGGTGGCCTAGTTCTTTATAGTGAGGGACCTGGAATTGTTAAACATATACCAGTAGCTCTTAAAATGTTTACGAAGGGTAAAATTGTTCCACCATGGGGCATTACAAAATCAGACAACCTTGATGAGATTAAAAAACTTGTAAAATCTTCATCAACAGCAAAGTTTTAGGAGTAGCCAAATGGAAAAATTAAAATACGCACTATTTACAGGATGTACAGCAAAACAAAGTACACCTGAGCAGATGATGTCAACTATGGCTGTTGCAGATAAACTTGGAATTGAGTTAGTAGAACTTACAGAAGCTTCATGTTGTGGAGCTTCACACTTACAAGATTATGATGACTTTTTATCTTTAGTCTTAAATGCTAGAAACATAGCTTATGCAGAAAAGCATAGTTTAACTATGGTAACAATCTGTAATACTTGTCAGCTCAACACTGCAATGACTAAACACCGTTTAGATAACAATGCAGACTTAAAAGCAAAGGTAAATGAAAAGCTTGCAGAAGTTGGTTTAGAGTACAAAGGTACATCTCAAGTAACACACTTTTTATACGCAATAATTGATGATTTTGGTCTTGATAAAATTAAAGAGATGGTTGTTACTCCTCTAAGTCAATTCAATATTGCACCTTTTTATGGTTGTCACAATATCCGTCCATCTGAACTTCAAAATGAGACACATAAATCTGCTGAAAATGCATACCGTCCTACTTCACTTGATGATTTAATTATCGCGTGTGGTGGTGCTAATGTAGATTATGAAGAAAAAACTAAATGTTGTGGTTTTCATGCTGAGCTTCAAGCACCTCACACAGCATCTACTTTAACAGGTAAAGCAATTGCAGGTGCTATGGATGGAAATGCAGATTGGATGGTAACGCCATGTCCACTTTGTCACCTCAAACTAGATACACAGACAGCTCATGCGTCTGAAGCAATAGGTCGTGAAGTTTCACTTCCTGTCCTTCACATGCAACAGATGCTAGGTTTAGCGCTTGGTTGTCCTCAAGAGTCACTAGGTTTGAAACATCACCTTACAAAAGTAGATTTTGTTTAATTACTAACGCCATAGGAAGTAATTCCTCTGGCTACATTAACACTGAGTTTTCTTCAGCAGAAAGCTCACGCACCTAGGTGCTTTTTTAAACTTCTTATAAAAAATCAAATGGAAACTCAATGTCAGACTCAATAGAAATAATATCTTGGAATGTAAATGGAATACGTGCTGTAGCTAACAAAGAGGCACTAAAATGGATTGATGAGAGAGAACCTGATATTTTATGCCTCCAAGAGATAAAAGCTCTTCCTGAGCAGATACCAGAGAATTTATTTGAAAAAGAGTACGAAGAGTTACATGTAAACTCAGCAGCAAAAAAAGGCTATAGCGGAACAGCCACCTTCAGCACACTCTTAAGTGATTTCAATTCCACAGCCAATCATATTGATACAATGGATGAAGGTCGTATTGTCGAGACACACTATGATGATATAGTTCTTTTTAATATCTACTTTCCAAATGGTCAAAAAGATGATGATAGACTCGCCTATAAAATGAAATTTTACGATGACTTACTCGCGCACTGTGAAAAACTACGAGAAGATGGAAAATCAATCATTATATGTGGCGATGTTAATACTGCACATAAAGAGATAGACCTTAAAAATCCAAAAGCCAACTCTAAAACATCAGGTTTTTTACCAATTGAGAGAGAGTGGATAGATAAACTTTTAGACCATGGCTATATAGATACATTTAGATATGTCAATGGCGATGAACTGGATAGATATAGCTGGTGGTCATATCGTTCACAGGCCAGACTAAAAAATGTAGGCTGGAGAATAGATTATTTCTTTATTAGTGAAGATTTAGCAGAAAACCTTGAAGACGCTTTTATATTGGATTATATAGAAGGCTCAGACCACTGTCCTGTAGGAATTAAGTTAGCTATTTAAAATACTGGAACACCACTTGCTAAATAACTTCTAATTATAAGAAGGAGTTTTTATGCAAAATCTTATCGTAGAGAACTTAAGTACTCAACCACAGAGATTAATAGATTTACAATGGCTAGAAGATGAACTTCATGATGTTAATCAGGACGAAGTAAATCTAGACTGGAACAGACAAAAGAAATGTGTAGAACATCAATTTTCAGATGATTGGGAAGTTGAGTACTGTGTTTTAGAACACTGGGCAAATCATGTTGGTGCAGATTTCAATATGACCAATAATACAAATAAAGAGGGATATTACTCCGCCTTTATCTATTAATAACTCTCTTTAAAGAGAGTTATTATTTAGCCTTAGGTCTAAATGCCTTAATCACTGCTTCATTTGTCTCAATATATGGCCCTTCAATCAAATCAATACAATAAGGTACTGCAGGAAATACTGCATCTAAACACTCACGAATTGATTTAGGTTTTCCTGGTAAGTTTATGATTAAAGATTTTCCTCTAATTCCAGCCGTTTGACGTGAGAGTATTGCTGTAGGCACATATTGAAGGCTTACTTGGCGCATTAGCTCACCAAATCCTGACATCATTTTTTCGCATACATTCTCAGTAGCCTCAGGAGTTACATCACGAAGTGCTGGCCCTGTTCCACCTGTTGTAACTACTAAACAGCACCCTGCCTCATCACAAAGCTCTTTCATAGTAGCTTCAAGTACATCTTGCTCATCAGGAATACATCTATAAACTATCTCAAATTCACTTGTTAAATAATCTTTCATAGTATCTTGAATAGCCACACCTGAAATATCTTCATATATCCCTTTGCTAGCTCTGTCACTCGCCGTTATTACACCTATCTTAATTTCACTCATACCTGTCTGTTCCTTACTTTTTATCTGGTCTGTAAAAAATGATTTGCATCTTTTACATATGTAACTGTAGAGAGTTTTAAAAAGAACTCTCTTGCTGCATTTACATCTATTATTTTATCTTCTCCACCAAGATAGACTTCTATCTTAATACCAGCATCTACAACTTCTTGAAGTTCATCTTCAAGCCACTCATATTCTAGTAGTTCAATTAACTCGTCCGCTGTTGTTTTTGTCTGTTCAACAATTTTCTTCTGCCAAGGAGCAAAACACAAAGAGAGAAACTGTTTCATATATATTACTTCGTTTTTTCTGTATGCCATAAGCTGTAATCGCTTAAATTTTTCATCTTTTGTTTGAAAAAAAGCAGGAGATAAAAGCTGGAGTGTATCGACTCTTTTTTTATCTTTTAAAGCCTTTTTCACAGCATTTAAAGCCTTTATAGAGCCATAACTAAACCCACAGATAGTATACTCTGACTGCTTGATGTAATCAGAGAAAAGATACGCTTCATTACTTAGTGAAAAGCCACTATAGAACTTCATTGATATACTTTTTCACTTCATCTTTTGTGATACTTTCTCTCTCATAAAGCACTGATTCAACACTTTTTATTGCTGTAACCATTCTTTCTAAAAGCGTTTTTGTCTCGCCATATAATCTTTTTAACATAACTTCTTGTTCTTCTTCTTTAGGAAGTAGCGAGGAACACATACCATAATCTTCACACATACTTTTGACAAGTTTTTTAGCATCTGCTAAATCTTTTTTTGCACTACTAGCATGCTCATTATATTTTATATCACAAGCAACCATTCCTGCTAAAAGCATTCTCACTCTTGACTCAAGCTCTTGCTTAATAAAAGGCTCATCTGTCGTAGGAGTCAGACTCTCATTGGAGAGCATTAACTTCTCAAAAGGCAGATCTGAATATGTAGCTACTACTACTTTACCTGCTTGATAAGAGATACGGAAGTCTTTTTGCTTATCATTGAGCATTTGAAGTTTTTTCTTTCCATACATCACCTTATCTTTAACCTGATGGAAATGCTCAATCGTAACCTGAAAATCATTTTGTCTTAAAGAGAGAAGTGCCGCTTCATTCACTAAAGCTGCTAAAGAAGCCCCATTAAAACCAACAGTCATATTTGCTACAGCTTTTACATCTAACTGATGGGGAACCTTATCTAGATACTTAGTCAAAATAGACTCTCTTTCACGTTTTGTTGGACGCTCTACAAATACACGTCTATCAAATCTTCCTGCACGTAAAAGTGCTGAGTCAAGAACCTCTATCTTATTTGTAGCGGCTACCACAATAATACCACTAGAGCCCTCAAAACCATCCATCTCCGTCAGGAGTTGATTGAGCGTAGCTTCACGTTCATCATTTCTCTGTCCATCACGTTTTTTTCCGACTGCATCTATCTCATCAATAAAAATAATTGAAGGGGCATTTTTCTTTGCAGCTAAAAAGAGTTCATGAACTCTTTTCGCACCCATTCCCACATAAATCTGAACAAAAGAGGCACCACTTTGATAGTAAAATGGAACTCCAGCTTCATGAGCAACTGCTTTGGCAATCATCGTTTTACCAACACCAGGAGGGCCTACAAGTAAAACACCTCGAGGCATGCGCGCTCCAAAATTTTTATAACGTTTTGGATTTTTCATAAAATCTATAATCTCTTCTAATTCTATCTTGACATCACTGATACCACCAATATCATTAAAAGTAACATCACTTTTTATGGATGCAATCGGAGCACCTGAAGTGACATCTCCACTAGAAGGACTCTCTTTAGATATTCCAGTGCTATTTATAGAGTAACCAGTTCTTTTTTGCCACTCTTTTATAAGTAAAGAGCCAAGCCCTAAAAAAAGAACAGTAAAAAGTATGTAGAGTACAATATTTGATTCACTCCCCACTTCAACTTTATGGTTAATAAACATTTTTGGAATTACTTGAGAAGATGCTATTTTGTAAAGATTTTCATCAGTTTTGAGATAGGAGTACTCTTTTGTAACTATGATTTTTTTCACACTATGATTCGCAAGCATTGCTTTTGCTTGACCCAGTGTCACAGCTTCAGAATTATCACGAACAATTGCAAATACAACCAATGAGACTATAATAAACGCAGAGACATAGAGCGCTATTCTGTTTGTTTTAGAGTTTAGCATAGTTAAAATCCTCTCTTACTTCATAATTTTGAATATCTATCCAGTTTCCAACAAGATCTTCATTTGACTCGACAACTATTTTGTTAAAGTGCTGATCGTGCCCATAAAAATGTCCATCTTTTTCCTGCTCGATTAAAACATCAAGACTCCCCTGAAAAGCTTTTCTAAAATCATAATTTTTAGATGCTATCAAGGCTTCTATCTCATGTAATCGACTCTTTGCTATTTTGCCATTAATTTCTGGTTTCATACTAGCAGATGGTGTACTGTCACGTTTGGAGTAGGTAAATGCGTGCAGATGTGTTAAAGGTAACTCTCTTGCGTTTTTCATTCCCTCTAACCATAACGCTTCACTCTCACCCGGATGCCCTGTAATAAAGTCGGTACCTATTGCAAAACCTTTATCTGCTAAAAGTTCAAAAAGTTCTTTGTCCTGCTTATATACATTACGTCTATTCATTAGCTTTAACATAGCTGGTGATGTATGTTGCAGTGCGATATGAAGATGTTTTTCTAGCCACGGCTCATCTAAAATCTCTTTAAACTCATCTGTGATTTGGATAGGTTCAACACTTCCTAAACGGATACGTCTCACACCACGAATTTGAGAGATTTTTTTCATCAACTTAGCGAGTGAAGTCTGCGTGTCTTGCCCATAACTTCCAACATTTGTACCCGTTAAAATAAACTCACCATAACCGTTGAGTGATAGCCTGCTAATCTGCTCTAAAATACGGCTCTCATTCATGCTTCTTGCATCACCACGAACAGATGGAATTATGCAGTATGAACAGCGAAAGTTACACCCCTCTTGAATCTTGATAAATGCCCTACTCTTACCAACAAAATCATCAACAACCGCTTCATCAATATGGTTTAAATCACCGGGGTCATAAAAAGGCTTCTCTTTCGAGAGCATAAAGTCTATTTTCTCTTTTTCACTCTGTCCAAAAACACCATGTATACGTTTTTCTTTCAGCAATGATTCACCCTTTGTATGTGCTCCACAACCCGTCAGAAAAAGTTTAGCACCTGCACCATTTTTTTCAATATGAGAGATATAAGAACGGACATGCGTATCAGCACCATTTGTTACTGTACAAGAGTTGATGACTATAGCATCTGCTTCCTCTTCATTCTCCGTTATCTCATACTCTTTTAAAGAGCTCATCATAACCTGTGAATCATAGAGATTTGTACGACATCCAAAAGTTTTAAAATATACCTTCTTCACTCTATCTCCCACTTATACTATCTCATGTGAATGATCTGCGGGCTTTTCACTCTGCATAGATACATTGAGTTTTTGTGTAGGGTAAGCAATCGTAATGTCATCTTCAGCGTTAAAGGCATCTATAATTTCAGTAGATATCACACTTCTAAGTGTCAGTGTTGCATAAGCATTTGTTAAATACCAAGCTTCTATATTGACACCATTTGACTCAATAAATGAAAATATTCTCGGCTCAACATTTGTATTTTTAAGACTATAGTTATGTCTAAGTTTATTCAACTGCTTTCTCGTTATATCTGTATACCCTTTAGAGAATTTTTTACTTATCTCTTTTGACAAATGCATCGCTTTTTTATGATTTGAATCAAAAGTAATAGTGATTTTAACACCATCCCAGACTGTTTTGAGTGAGCTATGTGTATAGTTTGCAATCATTCTCGTAAATACATAGTTATTTGGAACAAATATAATTCTACCTGCACGTCTATTCTCCATAATCGAAGTAAGTGTTATATCTTCAAGAATTGTCATACGAAGCAGTGAGATATCTAAAACATCTCCTACATACTTCATACCATCCATATCAACACGTATTCTATCTCCAACATGAATACTCCCGCCAAAAACGATTACAAGCCATCCTAAGATACTCATAAACCAATCTTTCATAGCAATTGCGATACCTGCAGATGCAAACCCTAAAATTGTTACTAAGTAGGCTGCATTTTCAATATAGTTAAAAAATAAGATAAGTAGAATTAAGATAAAATTTGCAAATGTGATAATCTTATTTGCCATATAAAACCGTTCATTATCTGTTATATACTTTTTCACAACTAGTTTCAATAAGAAGAAAACAACAAACACAATTAAGATAATAATACCTATCTTCATAACCCTGTAAGTCTGATGTTCAACCGCTTTATTTATATTTAACTCAGCGATTTCAAGTCTCTTTTGATAGACTTCAGATGTAACATTAATCGTATCAAGTGCTGTTTCAAACCTCTCAAGCTGTTTCTCTTTTTGAGTCGCCTCTTTTTTATACCTCTCTTCTGTATCTATCTGCGCAATTTCCTTATAAATATCACTCTCTTTTCGCAGTAGTAATATCAATGATTTAAGGCTCTCTCTACGCTTAATATACTCATCAAAACTCTCATTAAGAGTCTTGATGAGTGAAATACCTGTAAATATATCAAAAGGATTCGATATTTCAGGGATGTCACTAATTGTTGGAGGGGTTATTAGCTTTGAAAAAGGAGCATTGTACTTACCTTTTAATTTCTCTATTTGAGACGTTAAAATATTCTCTTTTGAAATCAAGGCATTTAACTCATCATTATCTCTTATACTTTTGGCATTTTTAGAGAGGTAGTTGATTCTTTTCTTGATATTTGAGAGGTTGTCTCTCACTTCTAAGGATGTGAGATATGAAGCATAGCTCTTCGTCCATACTTTTTCTAATGCAATACTCTGCTCTATTTCATAGAGCTCAGCCCTATAGCGCTCAATCTGCTCCTCTCTTTCATTCTTCTTTTGTGTCTCAAGCTTCTCTTTTTCTAAAAGTAAATACTTCTCTTCACTACTTAAATCAGCAAAGAGAGGCAGTGCGTTAAACAGAACAAATAGAATTAAAAAATATTTCATCCAGCAGCTCCAAAACTTTTAAGTACAGAGAGAACAAGCTCTTTCTCTACGCTATCAGTAATTTGAACATCACCTAAGCCTTTAGGAATGATAAATGTAATCTTTGAATCTGAACTTTTTTTATCTAAGAAAAATGTTTCATAAAACTTCTGTGCATCTTCAATAACATACGAAGTAGGAAGTTCATATTTTTGCAAAAGTAGTTTAATCCTTAAGGCATCACTCTCACTCATTAAGTTCATTTTTACAGCTGTTTCATTTGCCATAATCATTCCAATAGCTACTGCTTCACCATGAAGATACTCTGTATACTTTGTCTCATTTTCTATTACATGACCAAAAGTATGTCCGTAGTTTAAGGCTGCTCTAATCCCTTGCTCTTTCTCATCTTGAGCAACAACATTAGCCTTTGTTTGCACTGCTTGCTTTATAGCGTCTTGAAGTATTTTTGGATTTTTCAAATCTGCATTTTCTAAAAATTCAAAAAACTCTTTATTAAAAGTCACAGCCATTTTTACTATCTCTGCAACACCTGCTCCAAACTCACGAGAAGGCAGTGTAGTTAAAAAATAGGGATCAATATATACAGCTTTTGGCTGGTGAAAAGCACCAACAAGATTTTTACCGTATTTGTTATTCATCCCTGTTTTTCCACCAACACTCGCATCAACCTGAGATAAAAGAGTAGTTGGAATTTGAATAAAGTCTATGCCTCGCTGATAAATACTTGAAGCGAATCCTGTCATATCCCCTATGACACCCCCACCAAAAGCAATGAGCATAGATTTTCTGTTAAAACGGTTCTCAAAAAGTGCCTCCAAGATAGCGTCAATACTCTCTTGATTTTTATACTTTTCGCCATCTTTTAAAGTCACAATTATTAGCTCTTTAGCAGATACTTTTGATTTTAAATACTCTAGGTGAAGTTTAGATACAGTCTCATTTGTCACTATAGCTACTTTCGTATCAAAATGTAATGGAGGGAGTGTATCAATTGTTATGTCGTATGAGTTGTCGATGAGTTGTTTTAAAGGGATGTTTACCAGCATTATCTATCCAAAATTAATATGTGATATATAATACTGAATTATTACTAATAGATAGCTAAATAAAGCCCTTAGAGTTGTACTGGAATAAAAATCTGATGATAATCATCAAGTCTGTAGTGTAAACGTTCGCTATCTGTAGAGAATAGAGAGTATATTCTTCGTTCAGTTAACTTCTGCGTAAATGGGAGAATCTGCATAAAATTATCTTTCTGTTTTAATATTCTAATTGGATTTTCATTCTCTTGAAATATCTTAATAGATTTAGAAAAAATAGTTGAGAGATTATTATAGTGTTCTATTAGCTGCTCTTTATCACCTTGATGCTCACTCATATAGTTATAAAGCTCTATATTAAAATTCATCTGCTCAGAAATATCAAATATTGTAGCGGAGACTTTTTCAAAATCACGATTGTCTGAGAGTATAAGTGCTGCTTCCTTCACACTTGAAAAAGGTCTATCTGATATTTTTAAAACTGGTACATGGGACTCATAAAGTACATTTCTTATTTTATAATTTGCAAACATCTCTTTAGAGACTACTACAAGCCCTATATGATGATATTTAATATCACTATGGAAATTATCTACTAAGTTAACATCATCATATTCAATATCAACAATAACATTAATATCTCTATACGCTTTAATATACTCTAGTATCTCAATATTACTTGGATTCACTACTTTTATCACTAAATCATGCTTGAATTTTTTATGTGCAAAAACAGCACGTCTTACGAGCTCTTCTATTGTATTATGATTGACAACGTTCATATCGATATAGAGGTATAAGTTTGAGCCAAATGGCTCAGGAAACTGCCCAAGTTCACGCTTAATTGCACGGTAGACAGACTTTAGTACTGCTGGCTCACCGACAAGTACAAGCAAGTCATTTGGTTGTATCATTCTACGGCGAGAGGGCATAACAAGTTTTCTATTTCTATATATGGCTACAATGCGCCAATTTTTCTGCTCTATAACACCTATGTGGCGGTAGACAAAAGAGCTTCCAAATGGAACAAGAACCTCCATTATCTCACCCTCACCTATCCCCACATTTTGTGCTATTACAGGTACATTTGGAAGATAATCTAGCAGTCTTGAAGCCAAAAGCTCATTTGAGTTTATCAGAACAACATTTGGGTCTTCATTTTCCATATTCCACTGATTTAATACAATGACACGAAGCTGTTTTTTCATAGTTCTAATGTTTTTGATGGTATTTTCAACATCAACAACACTATTCATTGCTACAAAAACTTGTACAAACTCCATCTTTAAAAGGTTTGCTATTTTATATAAACTTGTTGGATCAAATTCATAAAATTTAAATCTTGCAGGATTTACATTTTCAAAAATCTTCTCTTTTGGTTGAACAATATAGTAAATATTTTCACTAGTGTACGTCTCTATTGCTCTTTGTATAAAATGCTCACCAACAGTGCCATCACTAATTATTAAAATCTTTTTCATTCAAACTCTATAATTTTTTACTCATTATATCAAAACTCTTATCTTTTAATAACATCAGAGCTTTTCACCCAAATCTCTTTTGAAGATCTCATCCATATTTTCTGAACAAAATAGCCTGTAATTTTAACCCAGTTTTGCGTTTTTATTGATGATGTAAAAGATGTTCCTTCACTCCACTCTTCAACCGCTTTGCCATTCACACCATTATATATAACAGCATTTTTATTTAAACGGAATGCACTTGCTTTGAATTTTTCTATTTTTTCTAAACTCTTCGTAGCTTTCTTTTTTAAAACCTTTGACTCTTGTTTCATCACTAACTTTGGAAAAGGATTTGGCTCTTCACATTTAGTTAAAACCAAATTTTCAAGTGTTTTTTCTTTGGTTTTAGTATTTTTACTCTTATTGGCTATTTTATTTTTTTTTCTATTTTCTTTGGATTTTAAAAGAATTTCTTGTTTTTTTATCTTACTTTCCAAATTTTCTATTTTATCTTTATAATCTATTTCTCTTTTGTAAAAATCATTAAAAGAGTTTAGCTCTTGATGTAAAATTCTGTTCTCTTCTCTTTGATCTTTTAACTGCATTTTAAAAACTTTTAACTCTGTTTCACAAGACTCATACTCTGATCGAAGTTTTGTTATATCTGTAACAATAGCTTCAATTCTTTTCATCTCATCTGCATGTATAGAGAGAAGCAAAAAGAGTAGTATCACTAAAATTTTCATCTTAAACCTTTTTCACTAATTTTACACCCATCTCTGCATGATGTGTATATGGAAACTGATCAAATAGAGCCATATCAACTACATCATGTGACAGTGTTAAAATATCTAAATCACGTGCTAATGTCTCTGGATTGCAAGATATATATAAAATATGCTCATGCCTTGAAGCAAATCTACATGACTCTTCATCCATACCGCTTCTAGGAGGGTCTACAAAGACACTTGTAATATCATATCTACTCATATCTATATCTTTCATTCTTCTAAACTCTCGCAGACCATCAAGTGCTTGTACAAACTCTTCTACACTCATACGTACAAACTCTATGTTCTCTACACTATTGAGTTGCATATTTGTTTTGGCTGCGTTTATAGATGATTTTGAAATCTCTGTAGCGAGTACTTTATCAAATACCTTTGCAAAAGGTATCGTAAAGTTACCTGCACCACAATAGAGTTCAAGCAAATCACCTTTGGCTTTTGAAAAATGTTTCATAGCCCATGTAATCATCTGCTCATTCACTCTAGGGTTTGGTTGCGTAAAACTATTTTCTATATGATGAAAGCTATATCTGCTATTGTCTATAGTAAGCGTCTCAGTTATATAGTCTTGACCTATTACCACTTTTTGCTTTCTTGAGCGTCCTATGATATAGATACCAAGCTCTTGTGCTATTTTTGTAGCCTCTATTTGCCATACCTCATCTAATTTTCTATGGTATATCAATGAAACAACTATCTCTCCACTACTAGAGCTTAGAAAGTCTGCTCCAAAGAGCTTAAAACCTATATCTTTCTCTTGTATCGCAGGGAGAAGTTTTGGCATTAGCGCTGCTATATGCTCATTTACCTGTGGACACGCATCAACAAGGACTACACTTTTTTGCTCTATATGGTTCATTCCATAGTGTATCTCATCATCTAAATGCCATATTTTAAACTCACTTCGGGAACGATAGTGTGAATCAGGCGACTTAAAAAGAGATATCTCTCCATCATAAAATGCTTGAAATCTCTTTTTATTGAGCTCTTTTTTTTCATTGAGTTGTGCCTCGTAGCCATTTTCATAGACTCTACAAGCACCACACTCACCAAAATATTTACAATCCACTCTTTATCCTATTTTATTGAAGCTATTAAATTACCGATAAGAAGGTTCCATCCATCGATGAGTACAAAGACAAGTACTTTAAAGGGGAGCGATATCATTACAGGAGGAAGCATCATCATACCCATTGACATAAGTATGGAAGCGACAACCATATCTATAACCAAAAATGGTAAGAAGAGTAAGAAACCTATCTCAAATGCAGTTTTCAACTCACTAATTACAAAAGCAGGAATAACAACAGAGAGAGGAACATCTGAAACTGTTTGAGGGTTTTCCATCTTTCTTATTCTAAAAAAGAGTGCTAAATCTTTCTCACGTGTATTTCGTATCATAAAGTTTTTAAAGGGCAATGTTGTTTTTTCAAATGCCTCTTCATAGCCTATCTCTTCAGCGATATAAGGCTTTACACCATTTTCATAAGCCTTTGTTCCCACAGGCTCCATAACAAAAAAAGTCAAAATCATTGCGAGCATTACTAAGAGTTGTGTTGGTGGTACCTGTTGTGTACCCATAGCTTGACGTAAAAAACCAAATACAATTACAAAACGAGTAAAGGTAGTCATTACAAGTACCATTGAAGGTGCTAAAAATAGTAGCGTCAGTACGACAAGTACATTTAATGATGACACCAACTGCTGGGGTGTATCTGGAGAAGAAAGCTCAAAATTCATAGTTGGGATGGTTACCGCTTCTGCACCCAAAAAAGAAACTAGTGCAAAAAATACAACAAAATATCTTAACATTATTTTGCAGTAGTCCTATCTAGTATTGATTTTTTAGCTTTAGCTTCTTCTTTATTCTCAGAACCAAAAAAGTGGAGTTCCACACGACGATTTTTTTCTCGTCCACTTGCCGTTGTATTACTTCCAAGAGGTTTAAACTCTGCAAACCCTGAAGCACTTATTCTAGCGGGGTCTACTCCATCTAAAAGAAGTTCTTGGAGTACAGAAATCGCTCTAGCTGATGAGAGTTCCCAGTTATCTTTAAAGGGGCTGTTACTTCCTGGTCCAAGATTATCGGTATGTCCTTGAACACTTACCTGCATAGTTCTAGGCAGTTCTTCTATTATAAGGGCTACTCTTTTCAAAAAGAGGAGCGCATCCTCATTTTCTATAGTTGCAGTTCCAGACTTAAACAGAAGTGAAGCAGGAAGTTCTATAACAAAACCCTCTTGTGCTTCATCTAAAGAGATAGCAGGACCTTGACCTTTCTCCATCATCTCATTTGCTTCACCAACTGCTTGTTGCACTTTATTTACTGTTGCACTAGTTTCATCTTGTGACTCTATTGGAGTTGATTCTTGAATACGTTGTTTAGAGATTTCAGTCTTCGTTCCACCCTCTAAAACACTCATCGCACCTGAGAGTGAACCGATAGCTTCAGAAATCTTTTTTGCATCCATACTTGACATAGATAGAAGGAGTACAAAGAAACATAAGAGTAGTGACATTAGGTCACCAAATGCAGCCAACCACGCAGGAAGACACTTTTCACACTCTGGACACTTCTTTTTAGCCATTATTTATGTCCCTTAGTCAAACTGACTTACACGTTCATTTGGAGCCATATAGCTTAATAGTTTAGCTTCTAAGACTCTTGGGGCATCACCTGATTGAATTGACATAATTCCAGATAAAATCATCTCTTTAACCTTAGTCTCTTCATCATTTCTTACATTAAGAATATTAGCGATTGGAGTACCAAAAACATTACCAATAATTGCACCGTACATTGTAGTAAGTAAAGCAACTGCCATAGATGGACCAATAGCTGATGGGTCAGCCATGTTTAAAAGCATCGCAACAAGACCAATAAGTGTACCAACCATACCCATAGCACCCGCAAGACCAGCCCACTGACTAAATATAGAAGCATGAATTTTATGTCGCGTACTTGTCTGTTCCATCTCTATCTCTAAAAGTTCACGTATAGTATCAGGTTCACTTCCATCAATAGCCATGGAAAGGCCTTTTTTCAAGAACTCATTCTCTTCGTTGTTCACTTCACCCTCTAGAGCAAGGATGCCATCTTTTCTCGCTTTTGTAGCAAACTCAACTAGCTTCTTAATGAGCTCTGTAACGTCTTCTTCACCGGGCTTGATAGCCTTCATGAAAACTTTTGTAAATGCTTTCATCTGTGCTGGTTTAAACGAAACCATTAGTGCCCCGATACTACCACCAACAACAATTAGAACCGAAGGAATATCAATATAAGCACCAACACCAACACCCATAGCCATAGCACCAAGGAGAAGCGCCATAATTAAAACAATACCAATGACCGTACCTAAATCCATTCAAATACCTTACATAAATTTTTAATTGCCTTATAATACCACAATATTTTTAGTATCATGATAAATTTTTAACAATTAATGGTAAACTTCTATACAAACTATAAAGAAGCGTACTAATGAATAAAAATAAGACAAGTATAATCATTCTGGCAGCCGGTAAAGGTAGTCGTATGAAGTCACCTAAAGCCAAAGTTCTTCACACAATTAGTGGTAAACCGATGCTCTATCATATTATAAAGGCATCTCAAGAGATTTCAGATGATATTACTGTTGTTATAGCGCATCAAAAAGAGGCTGTTCAAGAGCAGATGAAGGCCTATTTTGATGATATCACATTTGTAGTTCAAGATGCAGACAATTTTCCAGGAACTGGTGGAGCTATGAAAAATGTATCCCCAAAAAATGAGAAGGTTTTAGTTCTTAATGGAGATATGCCACTTATTACAGCTGATGCACTTCAAGGTTTTTTAGATACTGATTCCGATGTTATTATGTCAATCTTTGATTTAGAAAATCCAGATGGGTATGGTCGTGTAATAATTGAGAATAACCAAGTTCAAAGAATTGTTGAGCAAAAAGATGCACAAATAGATGAGTTGGAAGTAACTACAGTAAACGCAGGTATATACGCTTTTAGCAAAGATGTAATTGAGAAGTATATCCCTCTACTTTCAAATGACAATGCACAAGAGGAGTACTACCTTACAGATGTTATCTCCATGGCAAGAGAAGATGGTCTCAACATTGCCCCTCTTTTAGTTGATGAAGAGCACTTTAAAGGTGTCAACTCTAAGAAAGACTTGAGCGATAGTGAAGTTATCATGCAAGAGAGAATTAAAACACACTGGATGAGTACAGGAGTTATTATGCAACTTCCATCAACTATTTACATCGAAGAGTCAGTCATCTTTGAAGGGGAATGTATAGTAGAAAATGGATGTCGTTTAACAGGAGATACACTTATACAGAACTCTCACATCAAAGCTAACTCAGTTGTTGAAGATTCTGTAGTTAAGAACTCAGATGTAGGACCATTAGCTCACCTTCGCCCTGCTTCGTACTTAGAAGATACGCATATAGGGAACTTCGTAGAAGTGAAGAAGTCTTCACTCAAAGGGGTAAAAGCGGGACACCTTAGTTATATAGGTGATGCAGAGGTTGGTGAGGGTACAAATATTGGTGCAGGTACAATTACATGTAACTATGATGGTATAAATAAATATAAAACTATTATCGGCAAAAATGTATTTATAGGGAGTGACTCACAACTTGTTGCACCTGTAACGATTGAAGATGATGTTATGATTGCCGCTGGAACAACTGTAACAAGCGGTACAGTAGAGAGTGGAACTCTCGCCATCAGTAGAACTAAACTCAGAAATATCAAAGGCTTTTACTATAAGTTTTTTGGTAAAAATTAGGAGAATTTCTAAAAAATAGAAATATCCTACTTATCAAGTAAAGAGAGAAATTTTTCACTTATTACACTTCACCAACAAAAATTAAATTTTAACACTGTATAATATATTTTATATTAATCAAGGACTCTCTACAGATGTTAAAACAACTCATTATTATCCCAATCTTACTCTCTTTTGTCTCGTGTGCAGAGAGTCAAAGCAGTGAAAAAAAAGTAGCGACCATGAGTGTGCAAGAGTTGCTTAAAAAAACCGAAGCGAATATGGTCAAGATAAAAGGCGGTACTTTTATGATGGGTGATGTTGGTGGAGTCTATGAGGGCAAAGAGTATGAAAAAGCTACTTGGCCAACTGATGATGACAAGGTTCATGAAGTCACATTGAGTGATTTTGCTATGGGGAAGTATGAGGTGACTTTAGCTGAGTATGATGTTTATAGTGAGGCAGAGAATAAACCTTACATATTTGAGCACATGATTGAAACACCAAATAAACGTGGTGTATTGGGATATGCTCCAGTCGAATCATGGCAAGATGCCAAAGATTACTGCCTCTGGTTAGGGAAACAATCAGGGAAAAAATATGATTTACCAACAGAAGCGCAGTGGGAGTTTACCGCAAGAAACCGAGGAAAAAGAGTTCTTTTTGCTACAGATGATGGAACTTTAAGACAGGGAGAGAACTGTGATGGTGAACATGATAAACCTGGTCGATTTGCGCCAAACCCCTTAGGGATTTATGACTTAACAAGTAATGTTAGAGAGTGGACAAACGACTGGTACAGTGTTGATTATGATACAGAGACATCCATAAACCCAAAAGGTCCAAAAACTGGCACTAAAAAAGTTATGAAAGGTAATATTGGTTCAGTTGTAGACTCTATTAACTACAGTAGAGGGGGGTTGAGCCTAGATGCAGGAGCTTTAGGCTTTAGGTGCGTGGAGAATTTCTAAAAAATAGAAATATCCCACTTATCGAGTTTAGCATATCAAAAAAATTACACTTTATTAACAAAAATTAAATTTTAACACTGTATAATATATTTTATATTAATCAAGGACTCTCTACAGATGTTAAAACAACTCATAATTATCCCAATCTTACTCTCTTTTGTCTCGTGTGCAGAGAGTCAAAGCAGTGAAAAAAAAGTAGCGACCATGAGTGTGCAAGAGTTGCTTAAAAAAACCGAAGCGAATATGGTCAAG
>Ga0209345_10000421_pt1 | contig 54897 bp, 43 predicted proteins | sample Cruoilmetagenom7_FD_187294 | JGI IMG/M metagenome (GOLD analysis project Ga0209345, IMG submission 187294) | Oil polluted marine microbial communities from Coal Oil Point, Santa Barbara, California, USA - Sample 7 (SPAdes) (version 2) | ecosystem: Environmental > Aquatic > Marine > Oil seeps ... | reverse complement strand
GCGCTGTGGCGTCTTCGTAGCTGGCCGTATCCACGCCGCCGCCGCCATGCAAATCATCTCCACCTGCTCCGCCGATCAGCGTGTCATTGCCGCCATCGCCGCGCAGCCGGTCATTCCCTGCCCCGCCGTCAAGAACGTTCGAGACAGCATCGCCGTAAATATAATCGCCGAAATCAGAGCCGAGGATATTCTCGATCGACGTGAACGTGTCATAGGCCGCGTCACCCGCTGTGCCCCGCGCGCGCAGATCAAGGTTCACACGCGCTGTGGCATCTTCGTAGCTGGCCGTATCCACGCCGCCGCCGCCGTTCAGATCGTCTCCACCTGCTCCGCCGATCAGCGTGTCATTGCCACCATCGCCGCGCAGCCGGTCATTCCCTGCCCCGCCGTCAAGAACGTTCGAGACAGCATCGCCATAAATATAATCGCCGAAATCAGAGCCGAGGATGTTCTCGATCGACGTGAACGTGTCATAGGCCGCGTCACCCGCTGTGCCCCCCTCGCGCAGATCAAGGTTCACACGCGCTGTGGCATCTTCGTAGCTGACCGTGTCCACGCCGCCGCCGCCGTTCAGATCGTCAGCGGATGACGTTCCAACAAAGATGTCCGGATCATCGGTGCCAATGAACGAAGGTTTCAGCCCCCCCATCAGATCATCCAGATCAACGCTGCCGGCAGTGCGCGCGAAATTCTGGGTCACAATAACCGAATGGCCGGTAAAACTACTGCTGTATGTATAGGAACCCAGCTCAATCCCGATTCCGATGTACTCCAGATCAGGGTTGAGCAGATTGGCCCGGTGGCCAGGGCTGTCCATCAAGGACGTATGCAAATCCAGAACGTCATCAAAGTATCCTTCGGCTCCACGCGACGACTGGACAGCGATGTTTTCCGCTGTCCCCCAAGACCCTGCAAGCTCGAAACCCGCTGCAGTGATGCGTTGCGTCGCACTCGAACTGCCCGCGCCGGTATGGGAAAAAATATTCTGCGCCAACATCCATTCAGAGTGGTCTTCGGCAGAAGTATTGAGATTTATCTCAAGTTCGAGGGCATCAAGGTTCCGGGAGGTACGTTCTTGATTAACGAGTTCCAGCATGTAGAGCTCAAGCGCGTTAGCATAAGTCATTAATAACGTGTCCTTCCAGTTTTGTGCACACCAGCGCCGCATGTGCTAACAAGAAACTGCGCCACAATTGCGGCACATCTGAGCGCAAATTAGTGTCATTTATGGCGAAAAGGGCGCAATTTTCAGGTTGATCGACCTTGGCCAGAGAGCCGCCCTGAACACCAAACGGCCCGCCGGCAAATAAGGATAATCCCAAACGCAGAACAAGACCGCTTCAGGGTATTCGGCGGTGCCTCGCTGACTACGCTTGGCGCCGTCAGCCTTAAAGGGGTTCGAAAAGCTTCGAAGGATCAGGTCAGCGGATAGCGTTCTCAAAACGTGCCACCAAAATGGCAATTGGTTTTCGTCTTGCGGTATATGTGACCTTCAAAACATGCAAAGGCCCGGCTGTTTCCAACCGGGCCTTTGATTTTTTGCTTATCGCGATGTCGTCAACGACGGGGTGTCGCGGTGATCACGCAGTAACTTGATAGACCGGATCAGTCGCCGCCGACTTCCCCTTCATCGCCTTCATCACCTTCGTCTCCTTCGGTGCCTTCGTCGTTCTCGTCATCTTCGTCACCTTCGTTGTTTTCATCACCTTCGTTATGCTCATTCCCTTCGTCGTGCTCGTCGCCCTCATTGGCTTCGTCGTTTTCGTTGCCTTCGTCGCCTTCGTCGCCCTCGTTGTGCAGGTCGGCTAGGACAGGCTCGTTGCCTTCGTCGTCTTCATCGCCCTGGTTGTCTTCGTCGCCTTCATTGCCTTCATCGTTTTCGTCGCCTTCGTCGCTTTCATTACCTTCGTTACCTTCGACGCCTTCGTCGCCCTCGTTACCTTCGTTGCTCTCATTACCTTCGTTGTTTTCGTCGCCTTCGTCGCCTTCGACGCCTTCGTTGCCTTCGTTGTTCTCGTCGCCTTCATCACCTTCGTCGTTACCGGAGGTATCAGCATCGACTAGGACTTCGTTGAATTCATCGCCTTCGTCGCCCTCATTCCCTTCGTCGTTTTCAATGCCTTCGTTGTTTTCGTCGCCTTCGTTGCCTTCGCCGCCTTCGTTGCCTTCATCGCCTTCATCGTCTTCGTTGCCTTCATCTTCGAAGTCGAAGAGGTCTTCATTGCCTTCGTTGTCTTCGTCGCCCTCGTTACCTTCGTCCGCTTCGTCGCCTTCGTCGCTTTCGTTACCTTCGTTACCTTCGTTGTTTTCGTCGCCTTCATCGCCCTCAAAGCCGTTGCCAATCAGGTCATCAATAACAAAGGTTTCGTTACCTTCGTCGCCTTCGTTGCTTTCGTCGCCCTCATCGAATTCGTCGTTTTCGTTGCCCTCGTTGTTTTCGTTGCCTTCGTCGCCTTCAACGCCTTCGTCGTTTTCGTCGCCTTCGTCATTTTCGTTGCCTTCGTCGCTTTCATTGTCTTCGTCGTTTTCGTCGCCTTCTCCGCCTTCGTTGCCCTCGTCGCCTTCGTTGTTTTCGTTGCCTTCGTCGCCATCGTTGTCTTCGTCGTTTTCGTCGCCTTCGTTGCCTTCATCGTTTTCGTTGGCTTCGTCGTTTTCAAAACCCTCGTTGTTTTCGTCGCCTTCGTTGCCTTCGCCGCCTTCGTTACCCTCATCGCCTTCGTCGTCTTCGTTGCCTTCATCTTCGAAGTCGAAGAGGTCTTCATTGCCTTCGTTATCTTCGTCGCCTTCGTCGCCTTCGTCAGCTTCGTTGCCTTCGTTACCTTCGTTGCCTTCGTTACCTTCGTTGCTTTCGTCGCCTTCGTCGCCTTCGTTGGCCTCGTTGCCTTCGTCGTTTTCATTGCCTTCGTCGTCTTCGTCGAAAGCAACTGTCTCTTCGTCGCCTTCAGCGCCTTCGTTACCCTCGTCGCCCTCGTCGTCCGCGGCTACGGTTTCGTTGCCTTCATCACCCTCGAAGCCTTCGTCGTCTTCGTCGCCCTCATCGCCTTCGTTGTTTTCGTCGGCTTCATTGCCCTCGTCGCCTTCGTTGCCTTCGTCAGCTTGGAATGCGGTGCCTACTTCATCGTTTTCGTCACCTTCGTCGTCTTCATCGCCTTCGTTGGCTTCGTTGCCTTCGTCGCCTTCGTTGTTCTCATTGCCTTCATTGTTTTCGTCGGCCTCGTCGCCCTCATTGGCTTCGTCACCTTCGTTGCCCTCATCCGAGCCTTCATTGCTCACAAGTGCTTCGTCGCCCTCGTTGTCTTCGTCGCCCTCGTCACCTTCGTCGTTCTCGTCATTCTCGTTGGCTTCATCGCCTTCTGAATCGCTTTCGGCGAATGCACCGCCCGAGTCGCCTTCGTCGCTCTCGTCGTCTTCATCGCCTTCGTCGTTTTCGTCACCTTCGTCGTTTTCGTCGTTTTCCTGGCCTTCATTGCCTTCGTCGTCACCGCGATCTTCACCGGCTACATCAGGGATATTGCCGGACTCATTGCCCTCATCGCCCTCGTTGCCCTCGTCGTTTTCATCACCTTCGTCGGCTTCGTTGTTTTCGTTGCTTTCATCGTATTCGTCGTCTTCGTCGCCCTCATTACCCTCATCGCCATCGTCAGCTCCGGCGGTCGCACCGCCTTCATCGTCTTCATTGCCTTCGTCGCCGAAATTATCGCCGCCTTCTTCGTTGTCTTCATTACCCTCATCGCCGAACTGCGTATCAAGATCGGATGGCAGATCGGTCTCGTCGTTTTCATCACCTTCGTCGGCTTCGTTGTTTTCGTCGCCTTCGTTATTCTCGTTATTCTCGTCGTCTTCGTTGCCTTCGTTTTGTTCGTCGCCTTCGTTGTTTTCGTCGTCTTCGTTGCCTTCGTTGCCTTCGTTACCCTCGTTACCTTCGTTGCCCTCGTTACCCTCGTCGGATTCGTTGCCTTCGTTGTCTTCGTTGCCCTCATTGCCGCCGGCAGGGCCTTCATCACCTTCGTCGCCTTCGTTGCCTTCGTCGCCTTCATCGTCTTCGTCGTTTTCGTTGCCCTCGTCGCCTTCGTTGCCTTCGTTGGCCTCGTTGCCTTCGTTACCTTCGTTGCCTTCGTTGTCTTCGTTGGCCTCGTCGCCTTCGTCACCTTCGTTATTCTCGTCGTCTTCGTTGCCTTCGTTGTCTTCGTTGCCCTCATTCCCTTCGTTGGCTTCGTCGTTTTCGTTACCTTCATCATTCTCGTCATCTTCGTTGCCTTCGTCGCCCGCGTCATCGGGATCAAAGGTGCCAAAGCTGATTGGAGCGAACAGATCTACCGAGACCATCTGCGTAGCAGCGATCTCTTCAAGAAGTGCATCAAGGGTAAGGGCAGTTGTGTTTTCAAAAGCAGACATGGGAAGCTCCAAAATAAAATATACGAGCCGCAAAAGGACTCAGGAATAAGGTGTGATTTGATCGGAACGGCAGGGATTGAATTTCCAAAACGCGATGTACTCTGGCTCGGAATACCGAGTGGCTCAATCAACTTACCGTAATCGTAACTAAAATTTTTTCAGCCAAAGTGATGTCCAAAATCGGAAGCCACGACTGAGTGTAGTTAATAAATTCCTAACAAACGTGCGATTTTTTGCGCCGACCTGTCAAGGCAGTCGTTGAAGCAAGCCCCCGATCACGCCCTGCTGACGCCTGATCGCCCGGTGTTTCCACCCCTTCAGTCAGATATGAGACGACGCCTGAACTCCATGATGCAACAAGCCAATCCGACCACAAGGCACTGATATTAATTAGTAAAAATACCGATATGGTTTGGCAGGTTTTCACCCTGAAAGACCGCCATGATTTTTTACGCCATTGCGTGCCGGTAGCCCTCACAGGGGTTGAGCGGTTTCAGGTTATCTGGCGTTCCGAAAAACGGTATGATTCAACATCTGCAGAAATGCAGGAATAATCTTCGCGTCTTTTCCCAAGGGCGGGCTTCAAACAGGACAAACCCCAATGCGCACCACACCTTGCCTTTTGTCAGCTGTTACCTGTGACCTAGGCGCGGGACGTCGGGGCACATTTGTCATTGCCCCATCCCCTTTCAGGCAGGAGCGGCCATGATGAAAAATGCAACGCCGACACGGGTTCTGGTGCTTGGCAGCAGTGGCCGCATCGGCACGATGCTGCGCGGATGTTGGGCAGTCCAAAGCGACCCCGCCACAGAATTCACGTTCCAGACCCGCCGCGCCGATGAAAACCACCCCGCAGATTTTCTGTGGGATGTGGCGGACGCGCCGCCACAAGTTTTGATAGATGCGCCGACCTTTGACTGTATGATTGTGCTGTCGGGCGTTGTCCCCAGGCCAGACGCCGATTTCACCCTCAACGCGGCAATCGGTACAGCAAGTATTACAGCCGCTGCCCGCCTTGGCATCGGGACCGTCCTTCTCGCGTCCACATCTGCTGTTTATGGTACCCACAGCGATGCCCCCTTCCACGAAGAGGACACTCCCCACCCCCTGAATGACTACGGCCGCTCGAAACTAGAGATGGAAGCTACCAGCCGCGATTGCGCGCAAGCTTTGGGGATAAAGCTGTGTTGCCTGCGCATCGGCAATGTTGCCGGCGCGGATGTCCTGCTGCTCAACGGGGCCGCATTGGCACCGGAGAGCAAACTCTCGCTTGATTGCTTTACAGACGGCGGCACACCGGTGAGATCATATATCGGGCCGCAAACGCTTGCAGAAGTTCTGATCTCTTTGATCCGCGCCCGCGATGATCTGCCAGCAGTCCTGAATGTTGCAGCGCCGCGGCCTGTCAGCATGCTGGCCCTCACCCAAGCCGCAGAGTTCCCGGTTACGCTGACACCCGCTCAAACAGACAGACATCAGCATGTCACATTGGATTGCTCGGCCTTGTCCGCATTGCACAGGTTCGATCCCGCCGCCTCAACACCTGTCGAAATAGTGCGCCAGTGGCAGCGCAAAAAACCAGCCGCCTAACCGGTCAGGTCGCGTCTTTTTTCTTGCAGATCAACGTAAGCGCGCCGCGCCGGGTCTCATAGAACAGACCCGGAGGCGGCGTATAGATCGGATCTTTGCGGCGCGGGCTATCCAAAACACCCTGCGCCTTCTGAAAGACAACCTCCGCGCCGCAAAGCCGCAGCGCCCATGACAGCGCCTGCCCCGTGAAGAACAGCGTATGCGGATCCTGCCGGTGCCCTGCCAGATGCAGATGGCTGTGCCCCCCCTGCGGCACTTCGATCAGCAACCGCCCGTCCGGTGCCAGTGCGCCCAGCAACGCGACCAGTGTCGCGTTCAGCTCTTCGCTTGGCAGATGTTCGATTGAATGAGACGCAACAATCGTGTCGAACGCAGCCTGCGGCAGGCTGTCGAGACTGTCATGAATCGTTGCCCCGATGTGGTGCAGGTACTTATGGCTCATCTCGTCGGGTTCGACCGCATGAGGTTCACGGGCGCCGCAAGCCTGAAGAAAATACCCCGGCCCACTGCCATAATCGAGCACGCGCCCGAAACGCGCGCCGTTCTTTTTTAGCAGGCGGATCTGGCGCTTTACCCGGTTGGTGTATTTGGCAAACGTTGCTGTTTCGCCCGCTGCCAGTTCCTCGAAATACTGCGCAGGAGCGACCTCGCGGTCCCCGCGATTGGAGTCGGCATAGTCGCGCTTGTAAAATTCGCGCAGCACCTCGGCCATGCCGGGCACAAAGCCCAGACCACAGGCAGTGCAATACAGAACTGTCTGGCGCGAAAAAGGCTTCTTGCGCGAAGGGTAGTCGCTGCTGTGGGTCGCGGGCGCCGCACAAGCGGGGCACGCGGGCCCCTCTTGCGTCAGGCGTGTAAAACGCGAAGGCTCGGATTTATAGAACCACTGCGCGGTGCGCAGCACATCAAAGCGCATTAGCCGTTGGTAAACTCGTTCTAACATATCCGCCTGCAGCCCATGCTCAGGCGCTTTTGGTCCATTTGAGCTTGTCGCGCTGCACCTGCTCAACAGGTAGGATATCCTGTCCCTTATAGGACAGTGCCAAATCAACATTCTTCAGATCGCGGCACAGGCGGCGCATGCCGTCGGGCTCAAGGCTTGCGGCGTGATCAGTCCCTTTCCAGGTGCGATCCAGAGTAAAGTGACGCTCCACATGGGTGAAATGCCCCTTCCCGTCCACTTCCATCGCACGGCCCACAGCCAAGGCAGCCACATCCGCGGCAATTCCCAGATGGTGACCGGAAAACCCGATACCTTTGACGGTGGCGCCGAATTTTTCCATCAGGTTACGGATTTCGAACAGACATACGTCTTCAAAATCAACGGGATAGCCAGAAGTACAGCTATAAACAACCAGATCCTTTGCGCGGCCCCGTTCGGCATAGAATTTGACCAAATCGGAAATTTCATTGCCCGTGGACATGCCGGTAGAGACGTGGATTTCACCAGCGTAATGTTCGCACAGATAGCCCTGCATTTCGTAATGCTGGTTGGTGGCCGAAGGGATCTTCAGCAGCGGCGGGTTCAGCGCGGCCATTTCCTTGGCCGATGTCAAATCCCAAACGCTGGTGGAATAGGCGATGCCGTTCTCGGCGCAGCAATCAATCAGTTCGCGGTGCTGGTCCGTGTCAAATTCCAGAAACTCGCGGTGCGCACCATATGTATCGCCGTAGGAGTTATCAGGATTGGGGTGTGGCGTGTCATATTCGACCGGCGACAGCAGTTCACGGTTATGGCGCTTTTGGAACTTGGCCACATCAGCCTTACAGGTCTTGGCCGCAACGGTGATGAGCTCTTTCGCCAGATCCATATCACCTTTGTGGTTACATCCGATTTCGGCGATGACTTTAACAGGTTGGAAGGTCTGGGACATAAATCTACTCTTTGGGAATATGGCTATTTTTGTTGCCTTGCAGCTAACATGGGGCCAGTCAGCTCTCAAGAAACAAAATGGGGGTTCATTGACACAGGCGGAATATCTTCCACCGCCGCGATACGGCCCGCTCAGGTCTTCCGGGTTTCGCAACGTTCGGCAAAGGCCCAGGCATCACGCACGATCGTGTCCAGATCACTGTGCACAGCACACCAGTCCAGAACATCCCGCGCACGCCGCGCATCCGCAACCAGCCGGGCGGGATCGCCCGGGCGCCGCGCGACTTCTGTCACTGTGAAATCACGCCCCGACACCCGCTTTACCGCATCGACCACCTCGCGCACACTTTGGCCGCTTCCGGTGCCCAGGTTGATCGGCTGAAAACCCGCGTCCTGCTGCGCAACCAGATAGGCGACCGCCGCCACATGACCCGAAGCCAGATCGCTGACGTGAATATAGTCTCTAATACAGGTGCCGTCAGGCGTGTCGTAATCTGTGCCGAAGATTTTGATCTCTGCACGCTTCCCCTGCGCCGCTTCGATGACAAGCGGGATCAGATGGGTTTCTGGATCATGCCGCTCACCGGTACGTCCCTGTGCATCCGCCCCCGACGCGTTGAAATAACGCAAAGCGATGGCCTGCAATCCATGAGCAGGCACACAGCTCTCGAAAACAGTCTCGACCATTGCCTTGCTGTCGCCATAGGGGTTGATCGGGCTGCGAGGTAAATCTTCAGCCAAGAGAGACGTGTTCGTCTGGTTTCCGTAAACAGCCGCAGTTGAGGAAAACACCAGTCGGGTGACCTCGGCCGCATTCATGGCCTCTAGCAAGGACAACGTCCCTGCTACATTGTTCTGGAAAAAGGGAAGCGGCGTAATCACCGATTGCCCTGCCTCGATCAGCGCTGCGAAATGGATCACACAATCGATTTCGAACCGCCGCAAGGTATCGGTCAATAGATCGGTATCCGCCAGACCCCCTTCAACCAGATCCTCTCCGAAGCAGGCATCCCGGTGACCGGCGGAAAAGTTATCATAGACAATGGTTCTGTATCCGGCCTCGTTCAGCGCCAAAGTCGTATGAGAGCCGATGTAGCCGGCTCCTCCGACAACGAGGACGTTCTTTCTCATCTGTGTTCACTTTCCTGAGGTCGCCGTTTTGATGCCCGTTTGTATAGCATGACGCAAGATAGCATCCAGCGGAAAGGATGCCTCCGATATCGGCCTTACCCCCGCCGAAGACGGCGCAGAGTATGGGACAGCACATAAAACACCGACCCCAGCGCGCTGCTGCCAAAATGATGGTGGTGCATCGACCATGTTGCCCGCATCGCGCGCCATTTATTGGAAGACAATGAGCCGCGCGTCACATGTAGGTTGACCAATGGCAGGTCCACTCCCACCGCATAAGGCAGCTGGGCCAGCAAGGTCAGCCACAGCGCATAATCCTGCCGCAGCGCCAGACCTGGCATAGGAACAGAGCCTAACAACGCTCTGTCATAGATTGCAGAGGAACAACAAATACAATTTCCGAGGCGCAATTGCGCCTGCGTGACACGGGGCGGAACATGCACTTGCCGGTGGGTCCCTTCGGAGATTCGCACGAACCCCGTATAGCTCAGCCCGGCCTTCTGCGCGCGCATCGCCTGCACCTGCGCTGCCAACTTGTTTGCACTCCATGCATCATCCGCATCCAGAAACGCAATATAGCGGCCCTGCGCAGCGTTTAGAGCCGTATTTCGTGCAGCTGCAGCCCCTTGACCCTGTGCATGTCGGAGTACCCGCAACCGCGCATCGGTTTGCGCAAGTGCATCGGCCAGTGCTGCTGTTGTATCCGAAGAGCCATCGTCGACGATGATCATTTCCCAATCTACAAACGTCTGGGCCTGCACGGATTCCACCGCCCGCGCCAGCACCTCGGCCGCGTTATACGCAGGAGTGATAACAGAGACTGTTACGGCGAAAACCTCTGCTACTTTCGCGCTCATACTTCCTGTTCCCCCTGCGATGTTTCGCTGCGGGCATCTTGGATGGACGCCCCCTGCCCTACGTCTAGACTTCTCGCACACCCGCAAGGCCAAGGGCAATCGCAGCCCGTCCTTGACCTTCCAATTGCTTCTTGGGTACTGGCGCATATGACCACCGCACCCACGCTCTCCCTCACACCGGATATCACCGTTGCAATTGCGACGATCGGCACACGGCTGGCAAACATCCAACTACCGCCCCCCGCAGCGGGGCTGTGCTATGAGATACTGGTTCAACGCCCCCCTGCGGTGATGCCTCGAACCACACGCCCCGATGTACGCTATACGCCTCTTGATACCGTCGGCCTGTCCCACAGCCGCAACAGCGCGCTGGCGCACTGCGACACGGAGTTTCTGGTTTTTGCCGACGATGACATGGCGCTGGATACGGACGGCTTGCGCGCACTGGCAGGGCACATGCTGGCAGCGCCGCATCTGGGGTTTACTGCCGGATGGCGGATGGGCCGCCTGCCCGCCTCGGGCCGCCGTGCAGGCCGCTACACGCTACGCAAACATAACGCGGGACGTCTTTGCGCGCCCGAACTCATGATCCGTGTGGAAACGGTACGTGCCTCTGGCGTGCTGTTTGACACCCGCTTCGGAGTTGGTGCTGCGCAGCCGGTGGGTGAGGATTATGTCTTTGTCTGCGACATGCTGGATGCAGGTCTGCACGCAGAGGCCTTTCCTATTGTCACAGGTGCCCATCCTGACATGTCCACGGGCGACGACTGGGATGATCCCCAGTTACTGGCCGCACGCCGTGCGGTGCTGACGCGCTGCTTCGGAGGGATGGCTCCGGTAATACGGCTGGCCTATGCGCTGCGCCACCGTAAACGCATGGGCGGATGGCTTGGTGCATGGCGATTTTGGGCTGGCCGGATAAAATCCGGATAAAATTCAAAAATATACATACATTACATACACTTAGATAAACTTGTTTCGCGTGCGAAACATATCCTCCGGTGGCAGCATCTTCTAGCAAAGGCACTGGACACTTCTGCCCCCTGCCCGCCATAATACCTGCAACACATCAGGTTGCCTCCATAGGTAAACACATCAAAATCGAGGGCGCGCATGAGCAACCGCAAAGGCATTCTACTGGCAGGCGGAACCGGAAGCCGCCTTCATCCCGTCACCTACGGCGTCTCCAAACAGCTGCTGCCGATCTATGACAAGCCGATGATCTATTACCCGCTGTCGGTGCTGATGCTCAGCAACATCCGCGAGATCGCAATCATCACCACGCCGCAGGATCAAGAACAGTTCAAGCGCATGTTGGGCGACGGCAGCCAATGGGGTGTCTCGCTTGAATATGTGACCCAACCCAGCCCTGACGGCCTTGCGCAGGCCTATACCCTGTGTGAAGCGTTTCTGGATGGCGCGCCCTCCACAATGGTGTTGGGCGACAACATCTTCTTCGGTCACGGCTTGCCGGACAATCTGGCGCGGGCAGGGGCCAAGGATATCGGCGGCACTGTATTCGGGTACCGCGTGGCAGACCCCGAACGTTACGGCGTGGTGGATTTCGATGCGGACGGCACCGTGCGTAACATCATTGAAAAGCCGGCCAAGCCGCCTTCGCCCTATGCGGTGACGGGATTGTACTTTCTTGACGGGACAGCGCCGGAACGCGCGCGCACCATCACCCCGTCAGAGCGCGGCGAACTGGAAATCACATCCCTGCTGCAAACCTATCTGACAGACGGTTTGCTGGAGGTCGAGCTGATCGGGCGTGGCTATGCGTGGCTGGATACCGGTACCCACGCCAGCCTTCTGGATGCGGGCAACTTCGTGCGCACCCTATCCGAGCGTCAGGGTCAGCAAGTGGGCTGCCCCGAGGAAATCGCGTGGCGCAAGGGATGGATCGACGATGCTGCCTTGCAGGCACAGGCAGAGATTTTGGGCAAAAGTGGCTATGGCACCTATCTGGCGCGGCTGCTGGCCGAAGGTTAACCCCGCGCAAGCAGGCGGTAAATTTTATCGGCAAGCGCCTGCGTCACGCCAGCCCCCGTCAGGCGCAGCTCACCGGGGGTGAAGCTGACATCGATGGGGGTCTCCTCTGCCGGGGCAGGGGGTGTTTTGACCTTTTGGCGCGCCTCGGCGCCGGAGGCCTTATCATTCATTGCCTTGAGCAAAAGCTGGGTTTCGTCCTCGGCAAGGTCGGGCTGTGCTTTGCGCAGCCGGTCGCGCAGACGCGGCGCAAATTGCGGATCTGCCGCAATGCGTGCGGCAAGGGCCAGACCTGCACGCTCGGTCAGCGCGTTGGGGTGGTTCAACGCAGCCCCCAGATGTTCGATCACGGGCAGGAAGCTTTTGATTTTGGAACGTTTGGCGCGGCTGGCTGAGGCAAAGAGCACCTTCAGGGCGTCAGCCTCGGTCGGGAAAACGCCGGCAGTCACGGCGCTGCGCACGATATGGGCCCGCTCAAAATAGGACAGCCCCACGCGGATCTCGTTTTCCTCGACCATCGAGGTATAGGCCTGTGCTGCGTCAGAGGGTTGGCGCACAAGGGCAAGGACCTCGGGCAGGCCGTCTTCTGTGCGGGCAAGATCACGCAGGGCCTGTACGCGGCGGAAACCGGATATCAGACCATAGCGACCAGGGGCGGTTTCGACCACCTCGATCGGTGTTTGCTGGCCGCGGGCACGCAGGGAGGCTTTGAGCGTGTCCATCTCACCTGCGTCCAGCGCCACGCGGTCACGGGATAGATAATCACAGGCCACCGCATCAAGCGACAGCTTCTGGATCATGCGCCCTTCGGCGCGGGCTGACGTCAATTCGGCGGCGACTTTTTCAAGGGCGGCAACCGCGCTGGCCTGACCGGCCACATCGGCAATCGGTGCGCGGCGGCCCGGGGTTGGCATGATCCCCACGGGGATATTATCGGGGTGCATGGCGGGTACGGTTCCTGCGGGGCTGACGCTACCCGGTGCGGGGGCGGTCAGGCGTTTGCGTTTGGCCATGGCAAAGCTCCTGTTAGAGTCTAATAAGGGCAATACCATCCTCAGAGAAGACGCGCATGCCTGTTAAAATGGTCTGACCACAGCGTACGCTGCGGTCAGGTCAGCCTTCTGTTTCCTGCCGCTTCCAGGCGCCGATCAGCAGCTTTTTGAACGCCGCATAGGTGGCATCGAATGTCTCGCGGCCGCGGGCATAGGTCTCGCGGTTGAAATCGCGGTAGTCGGCCTCGTAGATACCATTGACGCTTTCACCCGCCTGTCCGATCAGGGCCGTGAAATCCTGACGGTGTGGGGACAGGGTTGTGCCCAGATAGGCCTGCATCAAGGCGGCCATTTCTGCCTGCTGTGTGCTGTCAAAGCGGGTCACCACCGCGCGTACCGCATCCCATTCAAACGTCAGCTCATCCAGCCCCAGGGCGCGGGCAGCGATGTTTTCACTGTCCTGAATGCTGGAGAAGGTCGCGTGCAGCATGTCGAAAAACCGGCCCGTGCTGTCAAATTCGAGAAACGATGCACCCAGAGGCACCAACAGGATGTCGGCTGCGGCCAGACCGTTGATTGTGAGATAGCCGAGGGCAGGAGGGGTGTCGAAAAAGATGATGTCGTAGTCATTCAGCACGCCATCTTCTTCCAGCCGGTCGGTCAGGGCATCCCACAGACGCCAGCCGCGCGCGGACATGCGCCAGACGGGGATCTGGAATTCGGCCCAATACAAATCCAGTTGCGCACCGATCAGGTCGATGTTGGGCCAGTGGGTTTTCTGGATAAGCTCTTGTGCAGTGATGTTGCGCGCTTCTGACAGGGTTTCATCCAGCGGCAGGGGGGCATCGCCGCGCGCAACACGGGCGCGGTTTTCGGATTGCAGATGTTCGCCGTAGTGGCGCGCCAGCAGGGGAAACACGGTGGACCATTCATCTTTGACCTGCCCGCCAAAGATCGACGTCATGGAGCCCTGGCTATCGAGGTCAATCACCAGCACCTTGTAGCCATCCAGCGCCGCTGACATGGCAAGGTGTGCGGCCGTAGAGGTCTTGCCCACACCGCCCTTGAAATTGGCCACAGCGACCATTTTTGCGGGCTGCCCTTCAGGCCGGTAGGGCAGGTATTCTTTCGCCTTGGAGCCTTCGGCCCCGAAATGCGCACGCAGCCGCAAGACTTCGTCGAGGGTGAACCATTTGGCGCCGCCTTCGGTTTCGGAGCGGCCCTGCGGTAAATCGGGATGGGCTTTGAGAACCCGCCGGAAATGGGCAGTGGCGACGGGGATCAGGTATTTGGTGATTTCCCACGTGGAAAACATCCGCAGGGATTTCCGCCCGTCTTCAGCCATGCCCCGTGCAGACAGGTCTGACATACCACGCGCACATGCCGCTGAGATTTCGCGAAAGTCGCTTGCTTGTGTGGGCGGTCCCAGTTCAGCAAGAGCGGCATCAGGGGAGATATTGAAATAGGGGGGGCGTGTCATGAAAGCTCGATATGCTGTGTTTTTCCCTTAATACCACAAAAGGTCGCATATGGAAGTTTTTAGATGCTTTCCCTGTCTTTTCTTAGCATTTTAAGGAGGTTTTCAGCACGGCACGAGGGGTTTTGTGAGGGGATGTGAAAATAATCCCTGTTATTTATATGTTATTGATTCAGTTACAGGGGACTTTGCTTTTTGTAAGCTACTATAAATTATAGTGAAATTGGCTTTTTCTGGATGTTGAGTGACTCTGAAACCCCGATGAGGCGACTCTGAAACCCCGATCAAGCGATTCCGATCCCCCGATGCTGCGCTGGACAGGCCCTGTGGATAACTTCTAAGGTGGTGTCACTGAAACCACGATGTTTCAGATTCTCAAACAAGCCCCGCCAAAGGGGCATGAGAAGGGACCGAACCGGTCCCACGAGCAGAGGATACGCCGTGAGCAGCACCGGCCTAACAGCGCGGGGCGGGCTTTTGCCCGACCGTCACCCGACGGACGATTTTTTCGTCTGTGATATATTCGACGCCGTGCCCAAAGATGACATGGCCACGATGGAGCATCCTGTCTTTTCTCTGGCAACACGGCCGGACAAGCGGATTCTGGAGTATGCCCATAACGGTACGCAAATCACGGTGACGCCTTCGGTGCGCGGACTGGCGACGATCCACGACAAGGACATTCTGATCTATTGCATCAGCCAGCTGATGGCGGCGGTGAATGCGGGGCGGGCGATTTCAAGGACGCTTACTTTGCGGGCCCACGATCTTTTGGTGGCCACCAACCGCGAAACTTCGGGGGATGCCTATCGCCGCTTGCGGGAATCCTTTGAGCGGCTGGCAGGCACGCGCATCACCACCAACATCACCACCGGCGAGATTGAGACGACCCGTGGATTTGGCCTGATCGACAGTTGGGAAATCGTGCGCCGTGCGCGCGGCGGGCGGATGATCAGTGTCAGCGTGACGATATCGGAATGGCTGTTCCGCGCGGTGATGAACAAATCTGTCCTGACGCTGAGCCGCGATTATTTTCGTCTGCGCAAGCCGCTGGAGCGGCGCTTGTACGAGATCGCGCGCAAACATTGCGGGCGGCAGCCAAGCTGGACGGTGTCGGTGGATACGCTGCTAAAGAAATCAGGCTCTAATTCACCGCGACGGGTTTTCCGCAAGATGGTGCGGGACATGATCGCGGCAGATCATTTGCCGGATTACGAAATGGTAGAGGAGGTGGGGGACAAGATCCGCTTCAGCCGCCGCTCTGTCGTGGTGGACGAGATGGAGTTGCCAAAAGTGTCGCCCGCAGCATTGGATGCCGTGCGCAGCCTCTGGCCGGGATGTGACGTGTATGCGGTTGTCGCGGATTGGCAGGCCTATTGGGTCCGCTCGGGGCGGCCCCAGTTGCGCGCGGCAGATGCGGCCTTTGTCGGCTTTGCCAAAACAGCGGCTCAACGTGAAGGTGGCGGATTAAATTAGAGCCTAATCAGGCAAATCCCGGCAGGCACCAATTGCCAGATCAATGTGGTAGAAGGATGAGGTCGGCATGTTATCCGAGATGAGCTGGCCTGTTGTCTCTTCGAACCGGTCGTACCAGCCACCTGCCACAGGCGTGTTCATATACCCCTCCCAAAGGGCGGTTGCGATGTGTGCAGGCCGGGCATCAGGCCTGAGAGGATGGCCCGCGCGCTGCATCACGGTGGCGGCTTTCAGCAGTTCGGTTTGCGGCCAGAGGCGGCGCTGGGTTTGTCCGGCGATATCGGGCAGAAACCCTGAGGGCAGGCGATGACCCAGAACAGTATCCCACATCTGTGTTAGCGGCAGTCCGGTGGGTGTGCCGGTTAGACGGGCAAAGCTGTCGGCCAGATATATCCATTCCGCCAGATGCCCCGGTTCGATCGCCTGTGCGCCGCCACTAAGAGGCACCCAGTCGGGATCAAAGAATTCCAGCAATGTCCCATCGGGTTGGAGTGCGTGGGTTGCGATGATGTCGAGACAGCTTTGTGCGATGGCGCGGTGGGAGGCTGCGCCAGTGAGGGCATAAAGGGCGACTGCGGCCTCGAACAAATGCATATGCGGATTCTGGCGGCGAGGCAGGCGGCGGGTAGGGGTTTCATGCCAACCCTGCGGCGCTTGCAGCAGATCGAGCGCTTGCTCAAGCCGCGTGATATCAGCCGCCACATCCCAGCCGGCCTGCCCCAGAGAGGCGGCAGCCAAAAGCCCGAATGACAGATCATACAGATCATGGGTTTGATCGAGATGGTGGAGCGTGGCATCTGTCCAAGTAGGAAAAAGCCCAGTGTTAGGGTCGAATCCAAAATCCATTGTCCGCCGGAACATGTGCCAGCCGCGGGCCTGGATTTCTTTATCCGAGGTACGGGCAAACACATTGGCTTGGCGAAATTGCACCCGCTGACGGCGATTGAGGAGGGGCAGGGGCGCGCCGTTGTGGTCAAGCGCCTCCCATGAGGTGTCAGTGGCAGGATCAATACCGATGCCGGACCAGAGCGGCAGGGCATGCTCCGTATGCCATTTGTACAGGACAGCCGCCCAGTTTTTAGTTCGGGTCATGGACATCTACCAACACATCGCACAGGTGGCGCAGGGCACCGTGTCCGCCGGGGTGCGGCAATATCCATTGCGCCAATCCCAGCACATCGCCGTGCGCATCGGAGGGGCAGGCGGCAAGGCCTGCCTTTGCCATCGGCGCGGCATCGTTGATGTCATTGCCAACATAGAGCATCTCGCTCCAGTCGAGACCTTGTGCGCCCAGCCATGTGTCCAGAGCGGCGACCTTGTCATCGATGGCGCTTTGCACGTCGATCCCCAGTTTGGCGGCACGGGCCAGCACAACGGGATTGCGTTCTTTGGAGACAATCAGACGAAGGATACCGGTGCGGCGCGCAAGTTCGGCCAGCCCCATGCCATCCCCGCGCGAGGTGCGCACGGCTTCGACGCCGTGCTGGTCGGTGATCACCAGATTGTCAGTATGGACGCCGTCAAAATCCATCACCAGCGCGCGGACCCGTTTCAAGGCATCAGGGGTGACACCGCTATGGTCGCGGGTGTGGGCCATCACGCTGGCCAACTCGAGATCGGCGAGGCTGTCGATTTCCAACGGGGGCTGGTCGACCGGACACAGGGCGACGGTGCCGCAAAATCGCTGGCCGGTGGCTTCGAAGGCATCGGCGTTCACGCAATAGATCGCGCCGTTTTCACGGTACTGCGGCGGCAGGTCCTGCCGGCGTTTGCGTTGTTGCGTGTGATCATGGTTTTGACCGATGCCGCGCCCGTTGGCATCCAGCCCCCACAGAAAGCTGTGGTCTTCGACCACCGAAAGCGCACAGTCCGCATTCACATCCAGCATGGCCTGCAGACAGGCGTCGATATCACCCCCGGTGATGAAGGGTGACGTGCATTGCAAAAACACCAGATTTTCCAGATCCGGCAGATCGCGGCGGATCAGGGGCAAGGCATGCAGCCATCCGGCCTCGGAGCTGGCTGTATCGCCGGAGATATCAACGGGCCGTTCAATGATGCGCGCGCCGAACAGGCGGGCCTGAGCGGCGATTCCATCATCATCGGTAGAGACATAGACAGCGGCCTGGCTGGCCGCTTGCATGCCCGCGCGCACTGCCCGCCCGATCAGCGACACGCCGCCCACGGGGCGCAGGTTTTTGCCGGGCACCCCTTTGGAGCCGCCGCGGGCAAGAATGACAGTGGCACAGGTTTTCGTGGGCATTGGCGTGCTCCGTTAAAGTTTAAAAATTGTTTCATAACGGGTGCACAGGCGCAATCTCTTATCCCCTCTGCGCGCAACGCGCGGTGTGTTCGGGGCGTGTTCAGGACTGGATTTCTATGCTTCGGCTGTCCCTTTACCGGAGAAATTTCAGCTATGTCAGACACCTCGCCCAAGCTCTCATTGCCCTTTATCGCGCCTTCGCAGGCCATGAAGCACGTCACTCACAACGAAGCACTGCTGCGGCTGGATGCCATCACCCAGTTGAGCGTCGAAGCGTTGGGGGCCACGACGCCGCCCGCCGCGCCGCAAGACGGCGTTTGCTACGGGTTAGGGGTGGCCGCACAGGATGCATGGCTGGGCCATGACGGTGAGATCGCGCTGTTCTCTAACGGGGGCTGGCAGTTTTTGACACCGCAGCCCGGCTGGCGTGCATGGAACCAGCAAACGACCCAGTTGATGGTGTATTCTGCCGGCCAGTGGCTTGCGATTGATCTGTCGCTGGATAATGTCGAGGGGGTCGGAATCAACAGCAGCTATGATCTGGTGAACCGTCTGGCACTGGCTTCGGAAGCGAGCCTGTTCTCCCACGAGGGGGCTGGCCACCAGCTCAAGATCAACAAGGCCGCGGAAACGGATACGGCGTCCCTTTTATTCCAGTCGGGGTACACAGGGTGTGCCGAAATCGGGTTGGCAGGGGATAATGACCTGGCCTTCAAAGTCAGTGATGACGGCAGCAATTTCACCACGGCTTTGTCGGCGCGTGCCCAGGACGGGCTTGTGCAGGTGCCTGCCTTGCGCAGCGGTATGGTGACCGTGATGCAGGATACTGCCATTTCGATCGCCTCTCCGGGGGACGGGGGAATGGTCTTTATCTCGCAAGTGAACCCCAGATTCCCGCAAGTGTCGCACAGCGGGATATTTTCCTACGACACGGGCGTATCGCTGAACCTGTTTACCCTCGCGTCGGGAAGCGGTTTTGAAAACTTGGGGACGGTGGCATTGTCAGGCACAACAGGCCCGACGAGCAGAACCAACATTTCCGTTCAGACTGACGCCATTCTGATCGAAAACAGGTACAACGATGAGGGCCACTACGCTTACACGTTTCTGAACACCTACTAGGGCCGGCGACCGGCCCTAGTAGGTGCCCAAAAGAAGGGGCCGATCAGGCGGCTGTGAAGACCGACTTTACAGCTGCGATGACCGTGCCCTGATCCTCGGGTGTCAGCTTGGCGAACATCGGTAGGGCGATGGTGCGCGCATAGTAGTTTTCCGCTTTGGGGCAGTGACCTTCTTTGAAGCCAAGATCCTGATAATAGGGCTGCCTGTGCACCGGAATATAGAGCACGTTGACCCCGATACCGGCCGCGCGCAGTGCGTCAAAGGCGGTGGCGCGGTCAACAGGCGCATCATCGTTCACCAAAATCGGATAGAGGTGCAGGCTGGATCGCTGGTTCGCAGGCTGGAAGGGCAGGGTGATCGGCAGATCAGCCAGCTCTTCGTTATAGCGCTGCAAAATGGCATGGCGTGCATCAATGTACTCGTCCAGCCGCGTGAGCTGGCTTGAGCCGAGGGTCGCCTGCATTTCGGTCATGCGGAAGTTGTAGCCCAGCATGAGTTGCTGGTAATACCACGGACCGTCCGAGGTGCCGCGCATCCGTTCCGGATCGCGCGAGATGCCATGACTGCGCAGCATTTGCATGCGCGCTGCCAGCTCGGCATCATTTGTCATCGCCATACCGCCTTCGGCCGTGGTGATGATCTTGACCGGATGGAAGGAAAAGACGGTGATGTCGCTGTACTGACAGCCGCCCACAGGCTTGCCCAGATAGGAACCGCCGATGGCATGGCTGGCGTCCTCAATGATGGAGAAACCGTAGGTGTCGCGCAGCGCTGCAATCCGCTCCATGTCACATGACTGGCCCGCGAAATGCACGGGGATCACGATCTTGGGCAGGCGGCCTTCTTTCTTGGCTTCCTTCAGGCGTGCCTCGAGCGTGTCGACACACATGTTGTAGGTAGCCGGATCAATGTCGATGAAATCCACATCGGCACCGCAGTACAAACCTACATTCGAGGACGCGACAAACGTATTGGGCGAGGTCCACAGCAGGTCGCCCTGACCCAGACCCAGCGCCAGACAGGCCATATGCAAAGCGGCGGTGGCCGAATTTACCGCCACCGCATGATCGACGCCACAATACCGCGACAGATCTGCTTCGAATGTCGTGGTGGCCGGCCCTTGAGTGATAAAATCACTCAAGAGAACATTGCGTACAGCGTCAAGGTCAGCCTCGGTAATGTCTTGCCGACCGTAGGGGATCATAGCATTGCAGCCTTGTTGAATGCGCTGATTTCGTCTGGCTTGAGGAAGTGCTCGTTGCTGCCCGAGTTGTACTCGAAGCCCATTGGCACTGGCTTGCCCTTTTCGCCCATGGCGTTGGTCTCGAAAGAGGGGTCGCGGTCGTGGAAGATGATGCTTGGGCGCAGCACATAGTGATCGCCGAATTCCAGCGTCAGGTGGCTGTCGTCAGCCGGGCACATGATCTCGTGCAGTTTCTCGCCGGGGCGGATGCCGATGACGTGCTGTTCGAGGTGCGGTGCAATGGCGGTGGCCAGTTCCGGGATGCGCACGGAAGGGATTTTCGGCACGAAGATTTCGCCGCCATGCATCCGCTCGAAGTTGCTGAGAACAAAGTCCACACCGTCTTGCAGGGAAATCCAGAAGCGGGTCATGTTTTCGTCGGTGATCGGCAGGCTGGTGGCGCCTTCGGCAATCAGCCGCTCAAAGAAAGGCACAACCGACCCGCGCGAGCCTACAACGTTGCCGTAGCGTGTCACGGCAAAGCGGGTGCGGCGTTTGCCGGCCATGTTGTTGGCCGCGACGAACATCTTATCCGATGCCAGCTTGGTCGCACCGTAGAGGTTGATCGGGTTGGCAGCCTTATCCGTAGACAGGGCGATGACCTTATCGACGTTATTGGCGAGCGCTGCCGTGATGACGTTCTCGGCGCCATGAATGTTGGTGCGGATACATTCCATCGGGTTGTATTCGGCGATTGGAACATGCTTGAGAGCAGCCGCGTGGATAACAAAATCAACGCCTTGCATCGCTTCGTCCAGGCGCGCTTTGTCGCGTACATCGCCGATGAAATAACGCATCTGCGGCGCATCAAAATGCTGGGCCATTTCGTATTGCTTCAGCTCGTCGCGCGAAAAGACAATGATCTTCTTCGGGTTGAAGCGGTCAAGAATTGTTTTGACGTATTTTTTGCCAAAGCTGCCGGTGCCGCCGGTGATCAAAATTGTCTTATCGTTGAACATAGGGTGAACTTTCTAGTTTAGAATTATTTCTGTGCCAATTATTTACAGCTCTGAGCGCATCGGTGGTTTACCGAGCGACGATGTGGAACGCAACGATTTTTCAAAGCGGTCAGAATTGAGGGTTCACAGTATATAACAACCTAAAATATACACATGCGAGCGCATTGATTTCTGGCGCTTTTGTACGCTGCACCTGACCTTGCAGCTATGGATTGGACTTTACCCTTCCCCCGTTTCCTTGCAAGATAAGAGGGTAAAGTTTGTGATGAATTTTTACTCAACTTCCTGTTCAACCCGACGAGGTGCCATGCATATTGCGATCATTCCTGCGCGGGGCGGCAGTAAGCGCATCCCGCGTAAAAACATCCTGCCTTTTGGCGGACAGCCCATGATAAGCTGGCCGATTTCTGCGGCTTTGTCTTCGGGGCTGTTTGCAGACGTTGTGGTGTCCACGGACGATGACGAGATCGCCCAGGTGGCGCTTGAGGCGGGGGCCAGCGTGCCGTTTCGCCGCCCCGCAGAGCTGTCTGACGACATGAGCCCGGCGCGCGGTGTGATCAATCATGCGATCCGCGCGGTTGAGGCCCGGACCGGGCGCGAGGTGGATAAGGTCTGTTGCATCTACGCGACCGCTGCCCTGATTGTGCCCGAGGATCTGATCGCGGCGCGGGCTTTGCTGGACGGGCGGCCAGACACCCGTTTTGTTTTTGCGGCAGCAAGCTATCCCCACCCCGTTCAGCGCGCGATGTATGAGACGGATCAGGGCGGCGTTGAAATGCTGTTTCCCGAGCATGCCAAAACCCGCAGTCAGGACCTTGAAGAAACATTTCATGACGCCGGCATGTTTTATTGGGGTCACCGCGATGCGTTTTTGGAAGAGCACCCCATGTTCTCGCCGTACTCGCGTCCCTATGTGATCCCGCGTGAGCGGGCACAAGACATCGACACACCCGAGGATTGGGCCTTTGCAGAGGCGCTGCTGGCCCTGAGCCAGAGCGCGCAAGGTAAGGATCACTAGGTGACCCGGGCTGTTGTTTTCAGGTGTAATGTCAGCGCGACGGTCGGTGTCGGCCATCTGATGCGCTGTCGTGAGATGGCGCGCCGTCTGGTGGCGCAGGGCTATGGCTGCGCTATCATAGGGCCACCTGAAAGCCTTAAGCGCGATGGTGATGACGCTTTGTTTATGCATTGGGAAGAAGTCGTGGTGCGCGGAACCTCGGCAGAGGATGCCGGACGGGTGATTGCAGTGTGCCGCCGCTTTGACACCAACCTGCTGGTGATGGACGACTACCGCGGTGATCCTGAATACCAATTACTGTTAAAGGCGGCGGGCATCCGCTGGCTACAACAGTTCGATGCCAGCAAGCCGTGGGATTTCCACGGGCCTCTGGTGGTCAACTCCAGCCCTTACGAGCGTCACGCGCAATACACGCAATGGCTCAAGCATCCGCACGCACGCACATTGTTCGGGCCGCTTTACGGGGTGCTGCGCCCGGCGTTTTGCGCCCTTGAGGCGCGGGGTGACGGCCGCCCTGTGCACCGCATTCTGGTGGGGTTCGGGGGCGGCGATGATCGCGGTGCAATAGACACGGTTCTGGGGGCGCTGGCGGGCAAGCTGGGGGCGGATGTCACACTGGTCGTGGTGTCGGGCAGCAGCAATCCGCGCCGCGATGCGATTGCCGCACGGATCGCAGCCATGCCTGAAGGGCAGGCGGAGTTTCATGTGGACCCTGCGGACATGCCCGGACTTATGGCCGGTTGCGATCTGGCGGTCATTGGCGGGGGTACCATGAGCTATGAGGCCGCGATTTGCGGTCTGCCAATGGTGTTCATCGCTCTGGCCCCCAATCAGGAGCGCCCTTGTCAGGGCTGGCATGACTTAACGGGAGCGCCGGTATTGGGGCAGGTCGGGCAGGTTGCTGCTGATGCAGTATACAATGCTGTGACAGAGCTGCTGCAAGATGATACGCGCAGGCGGAAAATGGCTGCCAAAGGTCGTGCCCTTGTGGATGGCAAAGGCGCTGACCGCCTTGTGGATGCATTACTTGAGAAAGAGACGTCATGACTAAAACGATCCTCGTACTGGGCACTAACGCAGGCCAGGCGGACCTGATCCGCCACATGAAGGACCGCGGCTGGCGGGTGATCGGGGCCTCGCCCGTTGTGGGAGAACCGGGGCAGGCGTTCTGTGATGTGGTTGAACATATCAACATCGTTGATCTGGACGCTCTTGAGGCGGCCGCGAAAAAGCACAAGGTCGATCTGGTCTATTCGATCTCGTCGGATGTGGCGATGCGATCGGTTGTGGCGTTGAGCGAACGGATGGGCCTGCCGCATTTCTATGACACCGACTTTATCAACCTGCTGGACAACAAGGCCGCCCTGCGCGGGTTTCTGGCAGAGCATGATCTGGGGCCTGTACCCTTTATTCAGGTGGGCAACGCCGCTGATGCGGCGGGGTGGAACACATATCCCTGCATGGTCAAGCCCACCGACGGGCAGGGCCAGCGCGGCGTGGTGCGCATTGATGATGCCAGCGGGCTGGATGCGGCCATAACGCAGGCGATCGGGTTCTCACATTCCGGTCAGGCCATCGTAGAGGGGTTCCTCGACGGTGTTGAAATCTCGTGCAACGTGATGGTCTGCGGTGGCGAAGTGCGCATGAAGGTGCTCTCCGAGCGGCTGGTGCACGGCCCCCATGCTGTGGGTGTGCCGTCGGGCCATCTGGTGCCGCCGCTGAACGTCTCTGCGGACAATCAGGCGGCTGCGATTGATCTGGTAGAGCGGATCATCGCCGCCTTCGGCACCCGTGATGGCGTGCTCTACTTCCAGATGATCGTAACACCCGAAGGCCCCCGCGTGATCGAAATCGCGCCGCGTCTGGATGGCTGCCACATGTGGCGTCTGGTCAAGGCTGCACGCGGCGCCGATAAAATCGCGATGGCGATGGACTGCCTGACCGGCGAGGCGCCAGTGGCGACGATGGCCAATAACGGCGAGGGTGTTCAGACGCGCGGCATTATGGAGCTGATGTTCCAGCAGGTGCCACCGGCGACCGCGTTTGATCCTGCAGATTTCCCGGCCCCCGAGGACGCGATCTATCACGAATACCGCTATGCCAAAGGCGAGACATTGCGCCCGATCAACGGCATTCTCGAAGTGGTGGGTTACTATGTGCGGGAGAGCACATGAGTGATCTGAAAACCATTGCCGTCACGGGCGGCTCCGGCTTTATCGGACGCTATCTATGTGCTGCGTTGCGCGATGCAGGCTATGACGTGCTGTGCCTTGGACGCGGTGCGCCCGAGATGCAGAGCGACCGCCAGACCGATTATTCAAAAGCGTCTCTAACACAGGCTCTTTCGGGGGCCGATGCGGTGATCCATCTGGCAGGTCGGCGCATGACGCGCGAAGATGCGCCCATGGATCTGGCACCGTTCTGGCAGCCCAATGTTGCCGTGATCGGGGATCTGGTCAGTGCCGCACGCAGCGCAGGGGTCCAGCGGATCGTGCTGGCCTCCACCATCGCGACCTATTCCATCCCGTCTGGGTTGCCCTACCGCGAAGAGGCACCCGCGCGCCCGATCAATGCCTACGCACTGTCCAAACTTATGGCCGAGCAGCATCTGGAGATGCTCACCCGTGCGCAAGGGCTGTCGGCCTGTGCCCTGCGGCTGGCCGCGGTTTACGGCCATGGCGAAAAAGGCACGCCTGCGATGATGAAATTCATCGATCAAGCCTCCCGCGGCGAGACATTGGTGCTGGCTGGCAATCCGAATTATGTCATCGACCAGCTCTATGTACGTGATGCGGTTTCGGCATTCCTCGCTGCTCTGCACGGGGATGCACGGGGGCCCTATAATGTTGGCGGAGGCGTGGCGCACCGCGTGGCGGACATCGCGTCGGTCGTGAATGAAGTCTTTGACAATACCGGTAATCTGCGGCTGGAAACAGACAGCGACGCCGCGATGCCACAAACAGTGATGGCGCTTGATCACGTCCGTGCCGATCTGGGCTGGGTGCCCAGCTATGATTTGCGCGCAGGTCTGATAGATATGCGCCAAACGCGTGAAGCCTTGTAGGGATGAGTAAAATGTCACCTTCGAAACAAACCAAGCCATCCGATGCCGTGTCTAATGTTCATGATGTTCCGACAAGCGGTGAGTGCCATCATTTTGTCCCCCATGAAAGTTCAGACAAGCTTTTGATTATTTTGAGCGCGACCGGGACCAAAACCGGGCAGTTCAATATGTGGAAGCTGGCAGGGGAAATTCCGCACAACAAGCTGTATCTAAGGCTGATCAAAAACGACTGGTATCAAAGTGGTGTTCCGAGCCTCGGTGAGGATCTGACAACAACGATAGATGCTATAAAATCTCTTGCTGATGCACATGGCATCAAAGAGATCTATACATGTGGCAGCAGCATGGGCGGGCATGGCGCTATTTTATACGGGTCGCTTCTGGACGCATCGGTTCTTGCCTTTAGTCCTGAAACGCAAATGAAACTTCCCTTCAGCCGCTCGTCCAAGATGATGCCTGCCTCGGCAAAAGTCGTCGTGCAGGACCTGAGGGACATGATTTCGCAGTCAACAAAACCGATCCATCTTTATACGGGAGAGATGGACCCTGTTGATCTCTATTGCGCGGATATGGTCAAGGATCTGCCAAACATACATGTCACCACGATGTTTCTTGAAGAGCATACTGTGATGCGTACGCTGCATGTGTCAGGCAGGCTTGTCCCGATGCTGCGGAGCTTCCTTGAAGGTGAACCCTTCCAAGAGCTTACCGAAAAAGGCGGAGCACTTCAGGCAACAGGCTTTGCCAAAGCATACTTTGATGGTTGGCTTGATCGCCTGGAAGGGCGAAATGACAGCGCCATCAAGAACTTTGAAAAAGCCATCGAACTTTATCCGACGACAAGCCACTGTCGCTACCTGTTGGCGATGATATTGCTCAAGTTGCGAAAGCCGGAGGAGGCATTGCCGCACTCTGCGATGGCTGCCGTTCTCGCGCCGGATAATCCCGACCATCAATTTCTGTTTGCTAACTGCTTGCGCCATTCCGGTGACTTGGATTACGCCCTCTTTTTATATAGGAAAATTCTGGATAGATGGCCTGAAATGGACCGTACTCTGTTTGACATCGGTCAGATCTATCTTTTGAAACGCGAGCCGGAAAAAGCACGCGCTTTCTATCTGGAAGCAGCAAGGATCAATCCGACTAAAGAAGCCTATCGCAAGAAGGCTGGCTTGATTGCGCTTTGACCGAAATTAGACAATACTTTTAACCCATTCGATATTTGAAATACGAAGAAAATTGATGTGAAGGAAACGCCATGCTGACGTTGAAACAGGAACTGGCCAAGTCTCACGGTATCAAGGATAATGGTGCGCCGTTCATCATTGCCGAGATGTCGGGCAATCATAACCAGTCACTGGATCGTGCGCTGGCGATTGTGGATGCGGCGGCGGCCACCGGTGCGGATGCGCTTAAGATCCAGACCTTTACGGCTGACAGCATGACCCTTGATATGGGGGAGGGGGAGTTCACCATCTCCGACCCGAAATCGCTGTGGTACGGGCGCAGGCTCTATGACCTTTATGAAGAGGCCAAAACGCCGGCTGAATGGCACAAGCCGATCTTTGACCGGGCACGTGAAAAGGGCATTCTCGCGTTCTCCTCGCCTTTCTCGGAAGACGCGGTCGAACTTTTGGAAAGCCTGAATGTGCCCGCCTATAAGATTGCCTCATTCGAGACTGTCGATCTGCCGCTGGTGCGCTGTGTGGCCGAAACCGGAAAGCCGATGATTATTTCCACCGGCATGGCCACCCCCGTCGAGATCGGCGAAGCGGTAGAAGTTGCGCTGAGTGCAGGCTGCCCGAACCTGACGCTGCTCAAATGCACGTCCAGCTATCCGGCGACGCCGGAAAACACCAACCTTGTCACAATGCCACTATTGGGTAAGATGTTTGGTGTGAACTTTGGCCTGTCGGATCACACGATGGGTACAGGGGTATCGGTGGCCGCGACAGCGCTTGGCGCTTCGGTTATTGAAAAACACTTTATCCTCGATCGCTCTGAGGGCGGCGTAGACAGCGCATTTTCGCTGGAGCCGGATGAATTCACCGCATTGGTTGTCGAGACCGAGCGTGCGGCACAGGCGATGGGGCAGATATGGTTCGGGGGCACCGCCTCCGAGCAGGCAGGTCGGCGTAAGCGTCGCTCACTTTATATCGGTGAGGACATGAAAGCCGGCGACGTTCTAACGGCACAGAACCTACGCCGCATACGCCCTGGTCTTGGGCTGGCACCGCGCCATTTTGATGCACTGCTGGGCCGTCGTGTTGGGCGTGACATTGCTAAGGGAACCCCGATGAGTTGGGATTTGCTGGACGGCTAGGCGTCCAGCAAACACTGCTAAAAGTTATTTCCAAAACCGCTATTTTTGAAACACTCCAAGATCGCCAAATAGATAGGCATAACGCATGCATGAACGTATCCGCCGACTTGAAAAGCACCCCGTTGTCCGAAAACTGATGCGCAAACTCGGTTATAGGACCCCGCTCAAGATGGGAAAACTGCTTGTGCGGGCCGGGCTGCCGGGTTTGGCACTACCCATGCTGCATATCGCAGAACGGCATACGCCAAGAACCCAGGATGTTGCGCGGGCCCAGACGCTGGCTTGCGAGGCTTTGGGCGACACGGACAAGGCCGCAATGTACCGCGCAGAGCGGCTGCGCATGTTGATGCCTCCCCACATCAAGTCAAAGAACTATGTCGAGATCCTCAAGATCATGGCCGAGCTGGAGCGGACACAGCGGGCCGGGCAGTTTCAGGCTGCGTTCCTGATCTCGCAACTTCTGGTGACGGAAAAAGGTCGCGAGACTTTGCTGAAAGCGGCGCTGGAGGCGAAAAAACGGTTCCGCGAAAGCACATTCCTGGTTCATCTGATTACGATGTGCCGTGGCATGAAGGGGGATTACCGCGGGGCGAACAAGATGCTCGTGAAGGCGATCGAGAACCCTTACGAGTCCTCTGACGAAGAGCTTCAGAAGCAACGTATGCGTATTCTCCAGCAGTCCTGGCGGGTGCTGGACCTGATTGCCCGTGAGCAGATGGACTGGACAGACGACAGCGATGAAACGGCCAGTCCGCAGCAGCGGGATGCGGCGCGTGCTTTGGTCAATAGCGCAGCAAGCAAGACGTCTGATACAGGCGGATCCCACTTGCCCCTCGACGAAGATGACCGTGACGTAGAAAGACCCGAAAAATTGCGCGCATCGTTCAAGGAACGCGCTTTGCAATTGCGGCTGCGGCATGAATACCTTGAGATCTGTGACCGTGAGTTGGCTCAGGCCACCACATTGCAGGTCAAAATCGGCATCATCATGAGCATGGTGCGGGCAGGTATCCGGCATATCCCCGACTACAGCCAATCCTATGATCATGCGCGCCTGCGTCTGCGCGAGCATGAAGAAGAGCTGAACGCCCTGCTCACCCCCGAGGCGTCCCAAACCTTTGCAAAGGCAGAGCAGACCGTCATGGACCTGTGCGCCTATATCGCTCTGGCGCACCGGCTTGGCCGCGAGGATTTGACCAAGCGGATCACCACATATCTGCTGGAACTCAGCACACAACCCAAGCTGGCCCATGCATTGTGGCCCGCGCCACCGGCTCTTGCACATACGACCAAAGACTATGATGCCGCTGCCCGGATCATGAAAATGGTCGCGGTCAATCCTCCGCGCATTAACCGCGATATGCAGCATTATTTCCGCTGGGCGTCCCTGACGCTGAATTACAAGGCGGCCAACGATTTCTTTGATGCGCTGCCCAAGAACCTGGACCGCCGTCAGGGGTTGTTGCATTACGTCAACATCCTGCAACGTCAGGGCCGGTTCGGTCACGCGTTGCGTCTGCTTGAGCAGGTGCATGGCCAAAGCCTGGCCAACCCAAGCCGCGTCAATGCGTTCTCCAATCACAGCCTGATCAAGCGCTACGGGGAATTGAAGTTCCTCATCGAGACGGCAAAAATTTATAAATCCGTACCGCAGCCCAAGGACCCTGTAGGCATCATCCTGATTGCGCCACGCAACATCGACCAGCTGCGGCGCTACCCGTTGATGGCCTTGCTAGAGTTCAAGCGCCGTGGCTGGGCTGTTTTGCCGATGGTTGAAGGATTGCTCCCGCGCGAGACAACAGGGCATCGCGACATTGACGTCATTAACGGAGCCGTCAGCCCGATGGCGACGCTGGTGCCCCGCACAAATGGGCGAATGGCTCCGATCAAGGATTTCAAACCCGAGCTGGACAAAGGGCGTCTGACTTGGGGCCCCATCGATCTGTCGCATTCGATCTGGGAAGACAGCGCCATCAACCGGCGCCGCTATACAATCGACTATACCTGCCCCGAGCTGCAAAAATATCTGGGCGGTTTGACTGACTGGACCCGTGCTATGGCGCAGGTGCTCGATTATGCACATGCGCTACACAAAAAGCGCGACCTCAAGGTTGGGTTGGTTTCCCTGTTCAACAGCCGTTTGCCGGATTCACTGTTCCGGTTTTATTGCGAAGAATATGGAGATCCTGATACGTTTTTCTCGTTGCATACGGCCAACGGTTATCAGAACTACTTTACCAACTTCTCGACCAATATCTCGCAGCGCCTGGTGATGCGGAATATGACCCGTCACCCCGAAGTCCGCTCTGCCAGCTTTCCGCTGCCCGAGAATTTCGAACGCTATTTTGAGCAACGCCGTGCGCAGCTGCCAGAAATCTTCGAACGCTTTGCACCGATTACAAAAGTCCGCCGCTCGACGGAAGGGAGCGATAACCGCCCCCCCGAGGCGCAAGCACTTGATGCACGTATATCCGAATGGCGCGCCAAAGGGGGCAAGGTTGCTTGTGCCTTTGGCAAGGTGGTCTGCGACAGCTCCGTGCCATTTGACGGCGGACCGGGCCACGCCAATATGAAAGACTGGATCAACCACTCGATCCGCTCCGTGCAAGACACCAACACATTGCTGTTGATCAAGCCGCATCCCCATGAATTGAACAACCAGATTGCGACCTTCCCGACCGAATATTTCAGCGACCTTCTGGAAGAGCCCTTGGGCGGGAATGCTATCTTTATGGGGCACCGGTGGTTTGACATGGACGACATGCGCCACCGCATCGATATGGGGCTGGTCTATAACGGCACCACCACGATCGAGCTGGCCTTGATGGGTATCCCTTGTATCACGGCGGGGCATTTCGCACCGATTGATTATCCTATCGGTCAGGTCGCCTTGAAAAGCCGTAAGGAATACGAATCCTACTTGCGGGGCAGGCTCAAAGTGAAACCGGCCGCCGACTTCCGCGAGCGCGCAGCGGTCTGGCTGGACTATATGGCCAATGACCGCTTCACCCAGCCCTACCGCTTCCACGCACGGCCTGTGACCAACAAAGTGGTGTATCCGCCCTATTGGTTCAAAAAGGACCTCACAGCCCACGCGACAAGCGCAAACCCTGCTGTGGCCGAACTGGTAGGCCGCGCCTTGGGAGAACGGTTCGAGCCGGGAGCCGAAAAGGCCGAGAATACAGCCTCGGGGGCCAGCCGGTCAAAGGTGGCCTTCGAAGCGGGAAGCTAGAAACACACACCGGGATGGCGCAGGTAATTGGCAGTGCTCTGGAGGTATCGATTGCATCCAAGAGGTTCTAATATTTGCGGCAGTGTAGCAATATGGGCTTTCAGCCAAATTTCAGCTATGAGCACTGCTGTTTGAAAGCAATTGCTTATAGCAAAACCGAGACTTTTTGAGGTAGGAAGTTAGTGATGGAAGCCCTCCAAACGAAAGAACAAATAGACATGAATCCCACTGCTCCCGAGCATCATGAAACGTTTGTTTTGTCAGGGGACCATCATCATTTGATCCCCAACCCACAGTCCAAAAAACTAGTTATCTTCTTCACAGCAACAGGGGCAGCGCCAAAATCTTTCAACTGGTGGAGGGTTGGCAACAACATCGTGGACGAAGCAAGTGTGCTGTTCGTAAACGGGTGGAGCAATACCTGGTATCAGGACGGTGTGAAAAGCATTGCGCCCACTCTTGAACAGACCATTGAGCAGCTAAAAGAGTGGGGAACACAAAACGGCATCACAGAGATTTATTGTACCGGACAATCCATGGGCGGGTACGGAGCCCTTTTGTTTTCCGCGCTACTGAACGGTAAGGCGATGGCGTTTGGGGCCGAAACGGTACTTGGCTTACCGCATAGCCAGTACGAGCGCAAAGCCAATAAAGATGTCCCCGTCCTCTATCCCGACCTGTCCAAGGCTTTCCCAGATACGCTCGATGCCCTTTTGCTTGCGGGAGAGCGAGACCCCATAGACTTGTTCTGTGCCAGCAAGATGATGAAGATAAACGGGGTACAGATAAAAACGATGCGGTATGTCGGGCATGGGCCGGCAGGACATCTCAGAAACCGTGACAGACTTGAGCCATTGCTTCGAAAATGGATCACCGGTGCGCCAATTCCAAGCTTTCCGGAAGTGGGCTTCGCGTTGGATAGACCCGAATTTCCAGAACCTTTCTATAAGGGTTGGTGCGCCTTGCGGGATGGAAATTTCACCAAGGCGGCGACGCTCTTAAAGAAAGCTGTACGCCTTTATCCGGCCAGTGATGAGGCGCGTTTTTTATATGCCGAGGCCTTATCGGGCCTTGAAAATTTCGAAGGCGCGCTGGAGCAATACTCGACCTCATTCAGTATTTCCAATCGTAAAGAAGCCCGACTGGGTGCTGCCATGGCATTACGGCGGCTCGGCTCTGTTTGGGAAGCATTGTATACACATGGGCAAATCGTCAAAGAGTGGCCCGACTATGGTGCTGCGTGGTATAGTATGGGGCTTTGCTACCTCAAATTAGGGAGGCTGGATAAAGCGACTATGCCATTCCGTCGCGCAGTAGAATTAGAGCCAAGAAACCAGACCTACGCAAAACGGCTTGCGATTTCCCTACGGCAAACGCCGAAATAGGCGTTACTCAAATGGATAGCTAACTGCCGGTAGGCGCCTGAATATATTCACCTCACCGGTGTTTGTGGTCGGGCGTTTTTTGCATACCAAGACGCGCTTCGATATTTTCAACGCGATCCTGATAGAGCTTGCTGCTAGGAAAAATTTTTGCGGCTTTGCGTCCGGCACTTAACGCAGCATGTAAATCTCCTGCGTCCAGCGCCAAAATACACAACGCATACCAACTGCGATGTGATCCCGGTTTCTGTAATAGAATCTGATCGTATACATGGCGCGCTTGCGCACGTGCGCCAACGCGTCGCAGAGCCAGAGCCAAAAGTGTTTTGGCTTCGATATCGTCGGGCTGGCTGGCTGAACAAACCGCCAGTCGCATCAGCGCATCCTCTACACGGTCTTGCTGAAGTAGGGCGCGACCCAACAAAAGGTTCGCGGCTTCTCCATGCGGGTAAGCTTCCAACGCACTGCGGGCTGCTGCTTCGCATCTGGTCCAGTCTTGCTCCTGTGTTGCGTCAAAAGCTGCAAAGGCATTTTCTACATAACCATGGCACGTCAGGGCATCGCCTGCATCTGGCTGATGCGGAATGCCGTTGCCGGCCACAAAGCTGCGCAAGAGAGGCACCAAACGAGCTTGCCGGGACAGGTATGTCGGCAAGATATGATCCGATCCGATCAGAGAAATCGCACGCACGCAATCGATACGGTTGAACTGAGATGCGGAATGCAAATCGACCGCATCGCGCTCACCTGCAAAAAGAGTCACATCGGTGGGTGTTTTAGCCAGCAGTTCACACAGGTCCGGGCAGCTCGGGGGACCTTCTTTAATAAAGTGGCGCGAACTTTGACTGTGTTTGTCCATCAGCCGCGCATCTGTTGCAAAGGCCAGAACCCGGGCATTCAGGGCGGCGCCGTACTGGATCGCGCCGTACCCGCCCATCGAAGTGCCTATGGTAAGCACTTCCTCGACACCCAGCACATCGCGCCAATGTTTGATCGCATCCACCGTGGTCGCAAAATCAGCCCCCACTCCAGGCACGCCGTATTGGTACCAGTGGTTCACGCCGTTGTTTAGAAACAGGCAATGCTCCGGCAGTTCGCGCCCTGTCTGGAAAAAATTGTACTTTTCAAAAGACAGGTCTTTGGCACCAAAGAACACGACAAGGCGTTTCGCTCCATCGTAAGGGCGCAAATGGTGGCTTGGTCCGGTAAAGTCTATTTTCGAGGCGTGTGAAGGCATTTTATCCAGCATTCTGAGAACTAGACGAAATTAATCCCACAGCATGTTGTCCGCTACAAGGCAAAGTGGTGTGAAAAACAAGGGTAGCAACGGTCAATCCAACGCGCCCACAATCCTTCGCACCCCTGTGCGCCAGTCCGGCATGTCCAACCCGAAGCGTTCTGTTGTGGTGTTGCACGCAAGTCGGGAGTTCAGCGGGCGCTGTGCCGGGGTGGGGTAATCGGCGGAGGGGATATCGGTGACGGTGCAGCTCAGGTTTGCTTGGGCAAATACGGCCCGCGCCACATCGGCCCAGCTGACAAAGGGCTGTGACTGATAATGATAGGTGCCGCTCTTGGAGGGGTCGGCCTGCAGCTGTGCGGCGATTTTCAGACAGGCGGCGGCGATGTCATGTGCACAGGTGGGGGCGCCGATCTGGTCGGCCACAACAGATAACGCATCCCTTTCAGCGCCCAGCCGCAGCATTGTTTTCACAAAATTGCTGCCATGCGTCGACACCACCCACGAGGTGCGCACGATGGCATATGTGCCGCCTGCGGCCCGAACGGCCTCTTCTCCGGCAAGTTTCGAGCGGCCATAGACATTCAGCGGGGCAGGGGTGTCGGTGACCTGCCACGGTGTATCCCCTGATCCGTCGAACACATAATCGGTGGACAGATGTACCAGCGGCGTGCCGGCGCTTGCACAGGCTTGGGCCAGCTCTTTCACCGCATCGGCATTAATCCGGAAGGCGCGGTCAGGCTCTTGCTCGGCGCGGTCAACAGCAGTGTAGGCAGCCGCGTTGATCACCGCATCGGGACGATGTTCGGCAATGGCTGCAGCCAGCGCGCCGGGCATCTCAAAGTCGGCTTGCGCGCGCGACAAGCACAGGTCTGCCCCCTGAAGGGCAAGGTCCGTTGCGACCTGTCCGCTGTGTCCAAAAACCAAAATCATGAATGTGTGCGCCTGTTCGGGGTATCAAGCGTGACTATGCCCGTGCGTGCAGCAAGGACAATCAGAAAGTATAAAGCACGTCGATCAGCTCGGCTTCTGTGACACTGGTGTCAAAGGTGATCCTGTCCCCGCCCGCGAATATCAGCGTCATGTCCCCGCCCAGCATTTTGCCATAGGTTTGCACGATGGCGCTCGCATCCGTCAGTCCACCGGTCAGTGCGGTGGACAGGTGGATCTGGTCCAGCCACTCCAATCCCGACACCGTGTCCGAGCCGTGGTTGACCTCAAAGATAAACGTATCGCCCAGTGTCCCCCCCCGCAGCATGTCGTCGCCGGACCCGCCATTGAGCGTGTCACGCCCCTGCGCGCCCCACAGCTCGTCATCCCCCGATCCGCCCACCAACAGATCATCTCCTGTGGCGCCATAGAGAACATCATTGCCCGCCTCGCCATACAGAATGTCTTCGCCGATGTTACCGTATATCTCGTCGTTGCCGTTGCCGCCCCACAGGGTATCCCAGCCAAAGCCGCCCGACAGATAGTCATGACCATCATCTCCATAAAGCGCATCGCGCCCCTCGCTGCCATAAAGCGCATCATCGCCATCGCCGCCGTGCAACGTATCCCAGCCGGTGCGCCCGATGATGGTATCATTGCCGCCATCGCCATAGGCGACATCCACCCCGTTGCCCGGGCTGATCCAATCGTTCCCGCCGCCGCCATAGATCAAATCCACGCCCGTGTTGGACAGGATGCGGTCATGCCCGTCCCCGCCATAAAGCGTATCGGCACCAGTGCCCCCCGTCAGCGTGTCATTCCCGCTGCCACCATAAAGGATATCGGTGGCGCTATCGCCCCACAGGACATCATTGCCGCCCTCGCCGTGCAATGTATCGGCCCCGGTGCCGCCATAGAGCGTGTCACTCCCTTCGCCGCCCCACAGCAGGTCATGCCCATCCCCCCCCAACAAATCATCAATGCCGTCGTCCCCCCTCAGGACATCGTTACCCGCACCACCGATCAGTTCGTCATTGCCCTCCATTCCGATCAACTGGTCATCGCCGGCCAGACCGCGCAGGGTGTTGGATTGCGCATTGCCCTGCATCAGATCGGCCTCGGCTGTGCCACTGCGGTCGGGTTGGTTTTCCAGCCTGTCGGCATGGGGCACCAGACGCGCGATCCCCAGCATATCGGTGGCCAGCAGATCAGACATATCAAGCGTGCTGCCATCGGCAGTTCGCAAGGTTAGCCGCTCCAGCCCGTAGCGGATATCGATACCGCCCGTATAGGTCTGCAAGTCCAGCTGAAGGGTGGAGTACAACCCGTCCCATGCGCTCAGGTCAACGCGGTCAATGCCAACCTCGAAATCCATGATCGTGTCGCGGGCATCATCTGCCGCGAGTATAAACAGGTCAGCGCCGGCACCACCCGTCAACCGATCAGCGCCGGCACCGTCTATCACGATATCGTCCCCTGTCCCCCCGGCCAAAGTATCGGCCCCGCCGGTGCCCGAAACCTGCATCCCGGTCCCCGGAACATAGACAATATGGGTCAGTCCGGCTTCGCTTTCGGAGCTGGCAGTCAGGTGAACCCGCCCCCCCTGTGCGCTTAACGACAGGGCGTTGATACTGCCCAGCCCCAGTGTTTGGGTGTCTTCCAGTGCTGCCAGATGCAACAACTGGCCATTGGGCAGCAACGTGAGCAGGCTCACCCCCTGATCGCCGCCGCTGGCCGCAACATAGGTACGGTCACCGACCACCAGTGTCTCCAGGACCGTGATGCCGCCAAATCGCGTATCACGGTCATCCAGCAGGTGATCCACCACTGTCATCTGCCCCGCATTACCGACCGCAATCACTGTGAGAGAGTGGCTTCCTGCGGCTGCGGCCAGCAGAAAGGGCTGCCCGTCGACGGTGGTCGCCTTGAGTTGTGTGATGTCAGACACCCACAGCCCGTCTTCGGCGGTCAGATCCCCGGAGGCGCTCAGTTGACCTGCACTGTTGAGGCGAAAGGCGCTGATCCCGTTTTCGCCCGAGGAGGCCGCATAGACATAGGTGTTTGTCCCCAAGGTCACACTGGCCAGCCCCACAGGCGCCGCAAGGTTGAGCGCCAGTGTATCATTGAGCGTCGCACGGTGGGTGACCTGCGCGCCGCCGTCATATCGGAAAACAGATACCCCCGCCTGATCGGGGCGGGACATAACCGCCAGCGTGGTGCTGCCCGCTTGGGTGACCAGCAACGCCCCCGCATCACCGATAAAACCTGTTTGCCCCGAGAAATAGCTTTGCGAAGATGCCGTCACACCACCGCTGTCCTCCTCAAGCGCATCAAACAGATCACGCGCAATCCGCGCGGTGCTGGCGTTTCGGGTGAAGGTGATGAAACTATCGGCAGTATAGCTGACATCGCTGTAGGTCAGGGCATTGCCTGATACGGTGAAATTGCCCGCCCATGTGCCCCGCCCGGCATGTAATTTCAGCTCAAGGGTGCCTCCTGCTCCGGTGGCAGTCTCGAACCACGGCAGGGTTGCCCCCTGCACCGGCCCCGGGGCTCCCGCCTCGGAGCCATCTTCAAACCACGATACATGTGACGCACTGACAATCCGACCCACGGCAACCCCCAAGAAACCCTGAGGGCAACCTGCGGATTACCTGTGCTGTCATCGCGACGGCATAACGGCAAAAAAATGGACTATCTGATTGTTTTAAATGAACCTTTAACGGAGATATTTACTTGGAGTTATCCATGGTTCTGGTGTGCACGTCCAAAGCTTCTTCGATGTCTTCATAAAACTTTGCATGACCATCCTCCAGCACCACGCCGGATTGGCACAAATTGCGCATTTCGGGGATCGAGTGGGTGACCACCACGGCACCGGATGTTGCCATGCGGTCCTTGAACACCTCTGCACTGCGCGTGCGGAACGCGCGGTCCCCTACGGATGTCACCTCATCCACCAGATAGGTGTCGAACTGGATGCCCATGGACACACCGAATGCCAGCCGCGATTTCATCCCCGAAGAATAGCCGCGCACCGGAAGGTAAAAGTTACGCCCGAGGGCGGTGAAATCTTCCACAAAGTCCATCAGCTCCTTGGTGTCCACGCCATAGATGCGCGCGATAAACTTGGTGTTTTGCGCGCCGCTCAGATCGCGGTGAAAACTGCCGGCAAACCCCACGGGAAACGACAGTGAGCCGCGCAGGTTCATATGACCTGAATCAGGGTTCATGTTACCGGCAATGATTTGCAGCAAAGTGGATTTACCTGCGCCGTTGCGCCCCATCAGCGCCACTGACGATCCTGTAGGGAAGGTCAGGTTTACATCTTTGAGAACGTATTTACGCCCCCAGCGGGTGGGAAAGCTTTTGGTGAGGTTACGCAGCTCGATCATGGGCGGCCTTTAGCGACGGTCGCGCAGGGAGTAATAGACCAGTGCCAGAATGCCCCATGAGATGCCTGCAAAGAAACTACACATCAAAAAGAGCAGGGTACGGCGCGGATATTCGGCGCTTTCGGCCAAAGTCGGGCCGACATAGGCTGCCAGATATCGGCTTTGGCGCAGGGCTTCGGTTTGGGCGTTGTCAAAATTCGAAAGCGCCGCGGCATATTTCTGTTCGGCAAATTCGCGGTCCACGGTCAGACGTTCGAACTCGGCCACGACGGTGGCGTAGTTTTGCCCGTCGGCCACATCACCGCCCTGGCCGAACTGCTGGCGCTCTTGCTTGATCCGCGCCTGGATGGCGGCGATCCGGCTGGTAATCTGTGTCAGTCGCGGGTCGCCCTCGCGGGTACTTTGGCCCAGCAAATCGAATTCGATCAATGCCTCGCCCAGCTGCTGCTGGAGAGAGTTGAGAAGGCCCATCTGGCCCTGAATAGCTGCTTGCGGGTCCACGATCTGGGTGCGCAAACGGAACCGTGTAAGAGCTTCGCGAACCGTTTTAAGCTCTTCTTCAGCGCGGCTCAGGTCTTCGCGGGCATAGCGCGTCGCATCCTCGCGCGCGATGCTCGACAGCTCGTTGATCATCTCCGAGCTTTCAGAAAAAATCAGATCTGCGATGCTATTGGCCGAAATTGGATCAAAGGCGCGCACCTCCAGCTCCAACAGCCCTGTGCCGGGCGCGTAGGAAACGCGCACCATACGTTGCCAGTAGTCGACCAGCTCTTCGATATTGGCCCCTTCGCGCAGGCCAAACACCGGATCCATATCAGAAATCAGGGAATAGAGGTTGCGCAGGTCCAGTTGCGCGTCGACCCGCTGGACCAACTCTTGGGAGCGCACAAACTCGAACAGAATATCGCTGTCGCTGGATGATGCAGACGAGACCTGCCCCAGAGAGCTGATCAGGCTGGACACCAAAGGTGCTTCTTCCCGCCGCACGGTAAAGCCCACCTTGGAGACATATTGGTCCTTGGCGAACAAGACCAAATACCCGCCCACAAAAAACATCGGCGCCAGCACAAGGATCACAAAGCTGGCCAACAGACCGTAATGACGCCGCTTCATACGCACCGGACCTGCTACGGGGGCGACAGGTGTTTTGGGCTTCGGGGCCGGTTTTGGTTTTTCTTTTGCTGCCGGCTTGGTCGCAGGGGCCGGTTTCGCTGCCGGTGCGGTTTTTTCCGCGGCGGCAGGGGCTGCATCCGGCTTTGAGGGCGCTGCCGGTTTCGCGGCCGGATCCGATGGCGCAGAAGAAGATGTCATTGCAGTTTCAGGCCTAAATTCGGATATACAGAGTGTGCATTTTGTATAACATGAGCCATGGTGCAGCAATGACTAAACAGGCCACTCTCCAAACTGGGCCCCGCGCCATTCCCAAAGCAGCAAAGCCAAAGCTGCGACACCGCACCGCGCGCGCGATCTCAGCCCTGATCATCCGTGAGATGACCACCACCTACGGGCGCTCTCCGGGGGGGTATATCTGGACTGTAGCTCAGCCGGTGGCCTTGATCCTTGTACTGTCCCTGGCATTTTCGCTGATGCTGCGCAGCCCGCCTCTGGGCACAAACTTTACCCTGTTTTATGCCACCGGTCTGTTGCCTCTGCGCATGTTCCAAGCCCTGTCATCAAACGTGGGCGGGGCGCTGCAATTCAGCAAGCCCCTGCTGGGATATCCCCGCGTGACCTTCATTGATGCCATTGCAGGCCGCGCAATACTGACCGTGCTGACCCAATTTGTCGTTTCCGCAATCATTCTGGGTGTTATCAACCTCTGGAGCCATAGCAGTGACACCGTGACCTTCGAGCGCATTTTCGAGAGCTATATGCTGGCCATCATTCTAGGCATCGGGATCGGAACACTGAACTGTTTTTTGTTCACCCTGCTGCCCGTCTGGCGACTTATCTGGGGGGTGACCACAGGGCCTTTGGTGTTGCTCTCTGCGATTTTCTACCTTTATGAAGACGTGCCTTTGTTTGCCCAGAATATCCTTTGGTACAACCCGCTGGTTCACGTAACGGGCCTGGCACGCGCGGGGTTCTTCTCAACCTATAACCCGTCCTATATCAGCGCGCCCTTCGTGCTGACATGCGCGTTGGTGCCCGCGTTTTTCGGCGTGTTGATGTTGCGCAAGTACGGGCGTTCCATTCTCTATCTCTAGGGAATAACGCCTATTTGATCTGGAAAGCCCGTTCATGGAACCGCGCAACCGTGTCCAGCACGCGGGCGCCCAGATCGGGCGGGCAGAACATGTTTTCCATCCAGACCGGGTCCGGGGTCACATGCTCCAGCTTCAGGACCTGCTCTGTCGAGGCAATGATATTGGAACCTGCGAACAACTCGCGCATGGGCGGCACCAGCCTGTCACGGTAGGCATCCACGAAGTCCAGATACACCATGCACGGCAGCCCGGCGCGCAAAAGATCAAGCGCCGCCGTAGACGTGCAGGTGATCCCAAGAGAGGCGGTCTCCAACGCCTCTTCCATGGTGATATCGGTAAGCAGCAGGTTTTCTGGCAACGGTCCCATCCCCGCCAATAGGCCGGGATAATCATAGCGTTCTTGATGCAGATGCTGGCGGTTCTCGCTGGGGAGGTGCCGCAGCTTGATATAGACACGGCGCGCCGGATTGGCCCGCGCAATCGCAATCAACATCCGTAAGACGTGTATACGTGCGCGTTTTGTTGAGGGACTAAGCGCTTGCGTGAAAAAGAAAATGTCCCGCCTTTGCGCCAGATCCGCGGGCGGCCCGTCAGGCATCATAACCGACGGATGCCCGAACCCCACGTCCTGCCAGCCATCATCGAGATGGCTCATGAACATATGGTAGTCGTCCAGTGCATTGTGCGGAAACAAATATACACCGTCGCAGCCGCTGCGGCGCTCGAACCCGTTTTTCGGGAAAAAATCCAGCCCCCCCAGAAAGCCGACAATGCAGGGCCGGTTGCCTGCCCACCGAATTTTGGGGTTTTTGAGCCTGCTGATCATGGCCCGGTACACCCTGCTGGTCACGATGGCGGCAACGCCATCGTCTTTCATCAAATCGACCAATCCCTTGCCGGTCACGATCCGGTCAGGCCCTTCGGGCAACAATTGGGACATCTGGCGATAAGACAGCGCGCTCTCGTCGGTAAACCAGACCATCTGCACCGGGCAATCAGGGTCAGCGGCCAGCAAAACTGCGCGCATACGCCGTGCAAAAATCAGTGTGGAATCGTCACTAAACAAGACGATTACGGGCTTTCTAGGCACGACAACAGCTGCTTCGAATATCTGTTGTTCAGAAAAACCAAAGCTTTGCTTGCGCAGTAATATCTGTGAGAATTTTTTCCGCATCTTTGATGTCTTCAGTCTAATCCAGCTTCGAACCGCTTTAGCGTGGCACGCTGGCGGCGATTATGTGCAATGTTGACGGGGAAAAGATGGGCAGGCTGGAATACCTCGGACTGCACAAAACGGAACAGCTTACGCAACGGCCAACCCATGACACGTCTTTGCGACAACAGGTACAAGCTGTTGCCTGCACGGGTTCTTTTAAGGCGGTCGAGCATGGTTGGTCCTTTTGCGGATTACTTACTCTGTACACCATACGGTTGTAAACGGGGGCCGCGATGCGGGCCTACTTGTCGCGTAGGCCGGTTTATGCGATTTTGATCCACGCTCAGCCCAAATGACCCTTCACAGACAGGCACCAAATGACGGATTCCACCTATGTTGTTGCAGGCAACGGCACTTCATTGGCGCATCCGACACCGCACAGTATTCTGGGCGACGATTTAGTCGTGCGCACAAATAACTTCTTCTTTGAACCCCAAAGCTTTTTGGGGCGCCGTGTTGATCTGGCCGTCATGGGCGGGGATCCGCGCGTGGCCCCTTTCATGTTCGAGACCCTTTGGCGGTGCCGCGGCACCTACGATCTGCGCGCCTGGACCAGCCATAATCCGGCGGTCGTTCGTGCAGGACGCCGCCGCTTTGGCGCACTTTATCAGCCGTTGCGTTATGGCAGCGATGCGCTGGCCAAACAGGTGCAAGCGCTGATCGCGCACTACGGATGCAAGCCGATGACTGGCACCTATGCCGTGCTGGCCGCCCACGGACGTGGCGCGGGGCAGGGCACGGGCCACATTATTCTGACCGGCATGGATCTTTACGGATCTGAAAACCGCTATACCCACACGACAGGCAAAAACCACAGCGCGCTGCTGGGGCAGGACCTGAACCAGCGCAAAATCGACGCCGACCAACACAATATAGACCTGGATCTGGCCATTCTCGCACTGGTTCAGGAACATACAGGCGGGGCACTAAAACGGACGACCAGCGGATCAAAGCTGGATACGCTCATGGATATGGCCCCCGTCCGCGCAGGTGCCGGCCCTGATATTTCCCCGACCAATCCACCAGCGGACTGGGCCTCGCGCGCGGGGCTGTATCCGATCGGCTTGCTTAAGGGGCTGCGATACCTGCGCCGCGTCACAACACGGCCCTCAAAGTGACGCAGTTTTACGGCACCTCGGTTCCATCATCCCTGTAGAAGGCTTCTCATGCTGACTGTGACCCCGACCAATCTTCCTGATGTTGTTTTGCTTGAGCCCGCGCGCCACGGTGACGCCCGGGGCTTTTTCTCAGAGTCGTGGAGTGCGGCGCATATGAAAGCCGCAGGACTGGATTTTGACTTTGTGCAAGACAACCATTCATTCTCCAGCCGCAAAGGCACCGTGCGCGGCCTGCATTTTCAGGCCCCGCCACAGGCGCAGGCCAAGCTGGTGCGTTGCGGGCGCGGCGCGCTTTATGATGTGGCCGTGGACATCCGCCGCGGCTCGCCCACCTATGGGCACTGGACCGGCGCCGAGCTGAGCTTTGAAAACGGCCGCCAGCTGCTGGTGCCCGCGGGCTTTGCCCACGGTTTCATGACCCTGACCTCCGATTGCGAGATCATCTATAAATGCACCGACACCTATGCGCCCGCTCTTGAGGGGGCTGTGGTCTGGAATGATCCCGCGATCGGGATCACTTGGCCCCTAGCGGATGCTGCAATCCTGTCTGAAAAAGATGCCGCCGCCGCGCCGCTAAGCGCGCTCGATACACCTTTCATTTACACAGGTGCCCCGTGAAGCTTCTGGTCACCGGCGGTGCCGGTTTCATCGGGTCTGCCGTTGTGCGCACCGCCATTACCCGCGGCATCGAAGTGATCAACCTCGACAAGCTGACCTATGCCGCCTGTCTGGAAAACCTGACCTCTGTCGAGAACAGCCCGCTGTATCATTTCGAGCAGGCCGATATTTGCGACGCCACTGCGTTGGCAGATATTTTCACGCGACACGCGCCCACCCATGTGATGCATCTGGCTGCCGAAAGCCATGTCGACCGCTCCATTGACGGGCCCGATGCGTTTATGCAGACCAACATCATTGGCACCTTCCAGCTGTTGCAGGCGGCCCGCGCCGCAGGGGTGGAACGCTTTCACCATGTCTCGACCGACGAGGTCTTTGGCAGCCTCGGGGCCACGGGCCAATTTACCGAGACCACACCCTACGATCCCCGCTCCCCCTATGCCGCATCCAAGGCAGCCTCGGACCATCTGGTCCGCGCTTGGGGGGAAACCTATGGGCTGCCTGTCGTGCTCAGCAATTGCTCAAACAATTACGGCCCCTTTCATTTTCCGGAAAAGCTGATCCCCGTGGTGATCCTCAATGCACTGGCTGGCAAACCGATCCCGATCTACGGAGATGGCCTGAATGTGCGCGACTGGCTTTATGTCGAAGATCACGCCGATGCGCTGCTGCGGGTGCTGGACGCCGGCCAGACAGGGCGCAGCTACAACATCGGCGGCGAGAACGAGCGCAGCAATATCGAACTGGTGCGCCACATCTGCAAGTTGCTGGACGCCAAGCGCCCCAAAGACACCCCCTATGCCAACCAGATCACGTTTGTCACCGACCGCCCCGGCCATGACGCCCGCTATGCCATCGACCCCACGCGCATGCGCACCGAACTGGGCTGGCGCCCGTCGGTGACCATCGAAGAGGGGTTGGATAAAACCGTAGACTGGTATCTGGACAACGCCACATGGTGGCAAGCCTTGCAAAACCGTGACGGTGTAGGAACACGTTTGGGCAAAGCCTAGACACCCCGTTTGAAAATTATCCCCAACGCGTTATCAATAGCGAACAAAAATGGATACCCAAGCATCATGAGCAAGCCCCTTTCGACCGTGACACCAAACACATGGGAATTCCTGCGCGACGCGATGATCGCACCGACAGGGTTCCGCGAGTATGACGCGCGCTGGCAATACCCCGAGGCGATCAACCTTCCCGGCATCACCGCATTGGGTCTGGGCCTTGGCACGCAAATGCACATGCGCGGGATCGAGCCGGTCATCGCCGTGGGCAATGATTACCGCGACTATTCGCTGTCGATCAAAAACGCGCTGATGCTGGGGCTGATGCAGGCGGGTATCCACGTCAAAGACATCGGGCCCGCCCTGTCTCCGATGGCGTATTTTGCGCAATTCTATCTGGACGCGCCAGCGGTGGCCATGGTCACGGCATCCCACAACCCCAACGGCTGGACCGGCGTGAAGATGGGCTTCGAGCGCCCGCTCACCCACGGCCCCGACGAGATGAACGAGCTACGCGATATCGTGCTGGAAGGCCGCGGCCAGCTGCGCGATGGCGGCAAGTACGAATTCATCGACGGCGTGCGCGAGGCCTACCTCGATGACCTCGTGGGCGACTTCAAGATGACCCGCAAGCTCAAGGTGGTTTGCGCCACCGGCAACGGCACCGCGTCTGCCTTTGCGCCCGAGCTGTTCAAGCGTCTGGGCGTCGAAGTGGTCGATAGCCATAACACGCTCGACTATACTTTCCCGCACTACAACCCGAACCCCGAAGCCATGGAAATGCTACATGACATGAGCGCATCGGTGAAAGCCTCGGGTGCGGATTTCGCGCTGGGGTTTGACGGCGACGGTGACCGCTGCGGTGTGGTGGACGATGAGGGCGAAGAGATCTTTGCCGACAAGATGGGCGTCATCATGGCGCGCGATCTAAGCGCGATCTACCCCGACAGCACCTTTGTGGCGGACGTGAAATCCACCGGCCTGTTTGCCTCTGATCCCGTGCTCAAGGCCAATGGCGCCAAGTCCGACTATTGGAAAACCGGCCACTCGCACATGAAGCGGCGGGTCAAGGAACTGGGCGCGCTCGCAGGGTTCGAGAAATCCGGTCACTACTTTTTGGCCGAACCGATCGGACGTGGCTATGACTGCGGCATGCGGGTCGCGGTAGAGGTCTGCAAACTGATGGATCGCAACCCCGATATGTCCATGTCGGACCTGCGCCGCGCGCTGCCGGTGACCTATTCCATGCCCACCATGTCGCCCTACGCGGCCGACGAAGAGAAATACGACATCCTCGCGCGCATCGTCTCTAAACTGGAGAAAGTGACCGAATTTGCCGGCCGAAAAGTCGCGCAAGTGGTCACCGTAAACGGCGCCCGCGTGATCCTTGATAACGGTTCCTGGGGGCTGGTACGCGCCAGCTCGAACACGCCAAATCTGGTGGTCGTCTGCGAAAGCTCCGAGAGCGAGGCAGAGCTGCGTGCGATATTCAAAGCCGTCGATGATGTGATCCGCACAGAACCCGGTGTGGGCGATTATGACCAGACATTTTAAGGTGCACCCATTATGAAAATCGCGGTCGCAGGTCTCGGCTATGTCGGACTATCGAATGCTGTGCTTCTGGCCCAGCACAATACGGTGGTGGCCGTGGACATCGACCAATCCCGCGTGGATATGGTCAATGCACGCAAAAGCCCCATTGTAGACCCTGATATTTCTGATTTCTTGGCATACCATGATCTGGACCTGACCGCGACCACAGACAGTGCGGCGGCCTTTGCTGATGCTGATTATATCATCGTTGCCACGCCCACCAACTATGACACCGACACGAATTATTTCGACACCTCCAGCGTTGAACGGGTGGTGGCGCAGGCGCTTGAAATCAATAAAAACGCGCAGATCGTCATCAAATCCACGATCCCCGTGGGCTTTACCAAACAGCTGGGGTTGGATCTGGACAGCGACCACATCATGTTCAGCCCCGAATTCTTGCGCGAGGGGCGCGCGCTTTATGACAACCTGCACCCCAGCCGGATCATCGTCGGCGCCACCACGGATGCGGCGCATACCTTTGCCAACTTGCTGGTTCAGGGGGCGCAGGCCAAAGAGATTCCCGTCAAACTCACCGGTGCTTCCGAGGCTGAAGCGATCAAGCTGTTCGCCAATACCTACCTTGCCATGCGGGTGGCCTTTTTCAACGAACTCGACAGCTATGCCATGTCGCGCGGTGTGGACAGCCGCCAGATCATCGAAGGCATCAGCCTCGATCCGCGCATCGGGGACCACTACAACAACCCGTCGTTCGGCTATGGTGGCTATTGCCTGCCCAAAGACACCAAACAGCTGTTGGCCAACTATTCCGAAGTACCGCAAAACCTGATCCGCGCCATTGTAGACGCCAACCACACACGCAAGGATTTTCTGGCCGAGCAGGTCGTTGCGCGCAAACCGCGCGTGGTGGGGGTCTACCGTTTGGTGATGAAATCAGGCTCTGACAATTTCCGCCAGTCTTCGGTGCAGGGCATCATGAAACGGATCAAGGCAAAGGGTGTCGAAGTCATCGTGTTCGAGCCTGCCATGGAAGAAGACCGGTTCTTTAACTCCCGCGTGGTGCGCGATCTGGATGCCTTCAAAGCCGAAGCAGATGTGATCATCGCCAACCGCATCACATCCGATCTGGACGATGTGGCAGATAAGGTCTTCACCCGAGACCTGTTCGGAGAAGACTGATGGACCCCATTTATCCCGTTATTTTGTGTGGCGGGGCAGGGACCCGCCTGTGGCCGGCCTCACGCAGCGCATACCCCAAACAATTCGCCAAACTTATTGGTGATCATAGCCTGTTCCAGATGACCTTGCGCCGCTTTACCGGCCCTGATTTTGCCGCCCCTGTGGTGATGACGGAAAACGAATTTCGCTTCATGGCAACCGAACAATGCGCGCAGATCGGACTGGGCGATGCCCGCGTCATCGTAGAGCCGGCACGCCGCGATACCGCCCCTGCGATCCTTGCCGCCGCCTTACTGCTGGAAGACACCCCCGATGCCTTTATGCTGGTGGCCCCTTCAGATCATGTGATCGGTGATCTGCCCGCTTTTCTGGATGCCATTCGTGTGGCCCGCACCGCCGCGCAGGATCACAGCGCGCTGGTCACCTTCGGCGTCACCCCCGACCGTCCCGAAACCGGATACGGGTACCTTGAGTTGCCGCACATTCCCGAAACCGGCACCGCAGCCCCCCTCAGCAGTTTTCGTGAAAAGCCTGATTTAGAGACAGCGCAGCGCATGCTCGCCGCCGGCACCTATTTGTGGAACGCGGGCATTTTTCTGTTCCGCGTGCGCGACATCATCGCGGCCTATCAGACCCATGCCCCCGATCTGCTTCCCCCCTGCCGCGCCGCCATCTTGGAACGTGCTACCGATCTGGGGTTCGAGCGGTTGGGAGCCTCCTACGACACCGCGCGCGCCATCTCGTTCGATTACGCGATCATGGAACATGCCGCGTCGGTGATGGCTGTTCCATTGGGCAGCAGCTGGTCCGATCTGGGGTCATGGGATGCGCTATGGCAAGTAGCCGAACCCGATCAAGACGGCATGGCCACCTACGGGACGGTGACGGCGATCGATTGCAAAGACAGCTATTTGCGCTCCGAAGATGGCAACACGCGGCTGGTCGGGCTGGGCCTGAGCAATCTGGTTGCCGTGGCGATGCGCGATGCCGTGTTAGTGGCCGACAAATCCCGCATGCAAGACGTCAAACTGGTGGTCGAAACACTCCGCGCCGATGGCGTGGCGCAGGCCGACACCTACCCCCGCTTTCACCGCCCTTGGGGCTGGTACGAAACCCTCAGCCTTGGTCGCCGGTTTCAGGTCAAACAGATCATGGTCAAACCGGGTGGCGTGCTGAGCCTGCAAAGCCATCACCACCGGTCGGAACACTGGGTTGTTGTAGAGGGCACCGCAGAAGTCACCATCGACGACCAGACCCGCCTGGTGACCGAAAACGAGAGCGTCTATATCCCACTGGGCACGCGCCACCGCATGTCCAACCCCGGCAAACTGCCCATGTATCTGATCGAAGTGCAGACCGGCGGATATCTCGGAGAAGATGATATCGTGCGGTATGATGACATCTACAACCGCAATTAGGCTGATAAAAATAACATAATTATCATTACGCGCCTCATTATTGGCCCTAATTATGACCCGTCCATTCTGAAATCGCATTATCCTGCGCGGGCAATCCGCACTGTGCTACAGTCAGCGGACCACCTTTATTTAAGGGAGTATATTTATGCGATTTTTCATTCCCCTTTTTGCCCTCATCACCCTGTTGCTGCCCAAAGACGCCAGCGCCGAAGACGACATCCCCCCGTTTGCAAGGCATGTCGTTACCCATGTGCTTATGCACGAACTGGGCCATGCTGTTTTTCGTGAATTCAACGTGCCGATCCTCTCCAACGAAGAAGCTCTCGCAGACGGGTTCGCAACGTTCTTCGTCACCCAATATCTGCGTGACAGCGCACCTGACATCATCGTGTCGCGGGCCAGATCATGGATATACGAAGACAGCGAAGTTGATCCCGCAGCCTATGACCACAAGGGCGAACACCAACTGGACATCCGCCGCGCCTATCAGACCCTTTGCCTGTTTTATGGTGCGGACCCGGCTGAATTTGCGGGCCATGTGGCATTCGCTGAATTTTCAGAAAGGGATCTGGCCGATTGCAGCGATACAGCACCAGACCAGTTTGCCGCATGGACCGCCGTTCTTGAGGACCTGCCCCGCCGGAGCGCGGGCACCGATGATCCTGTCAGGGTCATTTATGGCGAAGGACCGATGAAAGACGCCTTCATCGCATCCGGTATCCTCGAACAGGTTGCCGATTTTGCGCGGGACTTTGACTGGCCAAACGGCCCTATCACCCTGCACTTTGACAGCTGTGATGGCGGCGCATCCTGGAGCCGCTCCAAAAAGCGGATATTACTATGCGATAGCTATGTTGCGCGGTTCATCGCGCAGGGAAAGGCGATTGCACAGGGCAATTGAACCCGCCCGATGCCGTCAGCTATCGCGGAACGCGCGGTCGAAATAGGCCTTGAGCGGACGGGTGACATAGGCCAGCGGTGTCCGGCTTTGAGTTGATAGGAATGCTTCGACAGGCATGCCGGGGATCAGATGCTTTTCACCCAGTTTTGCCAGCTCTTCTGCATCCAGAGACACCTTCACATCGTAATAGAATGTCTTGGTGAGTGGATCAAAAAGAACATCCGCCGAGATCGTATCGACCTGACCCAGAATGATCGGAATATCACGGCCACTGAAGGCTTTGAACTTCATGGACGCCTCTTGCCCGACGTGCACATTATCAATATCGGGCGCTGCAACACGCACCCCTACAACCATCGTATCATCGTCAGGGACAACCATCATCAGCGGCTTCGCCGCCACCAGAACAGAGCGGACACCCTGCACTTGACTGTCATGTATCTTGCCGCTGATAGGTGCGCGGATCTCAAGCTTTGTCAAATCGTCCAGAAGGCTCGCGCGTTGCTGTAAAAACCGCGTTCTGGCCGGCCGCAACTTGGTCAACTCCGCTTCTGCGGCCTCCCGCGCGTCCGGATTGACCTGAAGCGCTTTGAGCCTGAGCTCGGATATTTTGCCCCGCAGCTCTGCAATGCCGGCGCCAAGTTTCCCAATTTCACCCTTTATGGTCACTTCGCTGCGCTGGAGCCGGAAAACCTCCGAGGCCTTGATCAGACCTTTTGCCGCCAGGGTTTGTGCGTTTTCCAGTTCTTCATAGTTAAACTGAAGCTCTTTTTGCTTTGCCTCCAACTGCGCCTGCGTGCCCTCAATCTGGGCCTCGATCTGCCCGGCTTGTTCATCCAGCAATTCGATTTTGGCCTGCACTTGATGATAATGTGCATCCAGTTGCTGCTGCTGCCTGTTAACCAAGGCAACAAGGTCGGGACGATCCGGCAAGGCGGCTTCCAGATCGGGGTGCAAAATCAGATCGCTGCGGTCTTCGATTTCGGCTTCACGCCGTGCGATATTCGCCAGCGTCTCGAACAGATCCCCTTCTATGACTTTCAAATCGGAACGCAGCTTGAAGCTATCCAGCGTCACAACGATGTCACCTGCGTGAACCTGCGCGCCGTTTCGGGCCATGATCGCCTCGACCACCCCACCGATAGGATGCGACACGGCAGTCATCGCGGTCGAGACTTCGATTGTCCCCTTGCCTATGACAGCCCCGCCAATATTCACAGAAACTGACCAGACCCCCAGCGTGCCCAGCAACAGACCACTAGACAACAGACCGATCATCAGGGGACGGCGTGAATTCCAGGTACTTCTGACAAGCGTTTTTTGTGTCATGCTCTTACCCCGGCGCCGCTTTGGACATCTTGTTGACCGGCTTTTTCTGGTCACTCAATACAGTGACCTTATTGCTCGCAGATACCGGTTTCATCACAGATTTCTGAGTGCCGGGGTCTGTCAGTTTACCGAAATTGAGCTGTAAGGAACGACTGATCAAAGAGAACCGGATAGGGTGGCGCGCAAAAACAACAATAGACCCGCCACGCTTCAACACGGCCCCTAATGTGGCCTCCATCTTCTGGGGAATGTTTTCGAACAACAACGGATCAGGGCTGTCCATAATCAGCAGTGTCGGGTTGTGGTACAGCGCACGCGCCAGACCCAACTGGTATCTCTGACCGCGCGAAAACCCTGTTCCTCTGGAATCCAGTTCGGTCGCATAGCCCTTGGGCAGCGCACTGATCAAAGCGTGCAACTTTGCGCGAAGAGCAGCCGTGGCCACTTTTTCGGGTGTGACGTTCTCATCCATCCGCGAGATGTTGTCCTCGATTGTGCCTGCAAAGAAATGCGGCTCCTCGGGGACATAGCCGAAGTTGGTTGTTGCTTCGGCATCGGCCAGACGGTTGATGTGTCGCCCCTCCAGAAAAACCGACCCCGAACTGCGTTTCCACATGCCCAAAATCGTTTCGGCCAGAACAGATTTACCGCCGTTTGTAGCCCCTGTGATCTGGATCATCTCACCAGCCTGAACCGTGCAGGAAACAGATCTGAGCAGCATTGCATTGTTGATCGGAGATTTGACCGAAACGTTTTGCAGTTCCAGCCGGACCCTCGGTTTACCGACGTGATCCGCATAGTCATCCTCGGTCTGCCGCGACCGCGACAGCAGGATTTTCTGGAGCTTGCCCCAGTCGGATTTCGCCACACGCATGCTGGGCAAAGTGCCCATGAAACGCTCCACCGGTGACAGCACCCGCGTCACCAGAAACGTCGCCGCAACCATGGCACCGATTGTCAGTGTCCCTTGCAGCGTCAGATAGGCACCGCATGCAAGGACCGTATAGCGGGTCAACATCACCATCACACCTGACATCCCGTCAAACCATGCGGTCCAGTCCTTCAACGCAATTGCCTTATCACGCGCAGCATCGCGCCGTTCAAGCCAGCGACGCTTGAACCCGCCACCCATCTCTTGTGACCGGACAACATCGCGTGACGCGACAAGCATGTTTTTGAGTTCGGCAATTTCACCTGCAGCGATACTCGCCTCTTCCTTGCGCGCGCCCAGAAAGGTCATCTGGACAAGGACAAGAACAAGCATAACGCCCGCCCCACCCAACGTGACCCAGCCCAGCAGCGGGTTCAGCACAAAAATGACCGTCACAAACATAGGAGCCCAGAAGAAATCCATGATCGCGATCAGCGCACCCGAGTGGAAAAACCCGCGCAACCCGTCAATTTCATCCAGACCGGCCGCTGGCTTGGTTCCACTGCGCAAGAACATCTCGTTTTGCCGCGTGCTGTTGAGCAAATCCGTTTCCACGCGCTCCTGAAATTGTGCGGCAAACCGCGCAATGATCCGCTTGCGGGCGTAATCGGCCATCCCCAGCACCAGCATGAAGACCGCCACCATCACAAACAGGGCGACCAGCGTTTCCTCGGAACGGGAGGACAAGACCCGGTCATAAATTAGGATCATGAAAAGAGGTCCCGACAAACGCAGGACATTTACGACAAAGCTGAGGAAAAAAGAGACCGAAAGAACAAATGTTCCCTGGCGGATAGCTCCGCGTGCGGCACCCTCAAGCTCTTTATTGGCTTTCATTGTTCATCTCCCTGATTGAAGCCGGCGAAATTGCCTGCTCCGGACGGGTAACGTCATTGCGGCACACACCCCGAAGGCTGCCTGCCGCAAGAAATCAGGCAGATACCTGATTGAGATTGAAGCTGATAATGATGCGGTTCGACTGATTACCCTCGCCCTTGGCCTGGTTCGTGTCGACAGCATGGAACAGCCAGCTCGGAAAGATCAGCAGCCGTCCGGGCGTTGGTTTGAACCGCACCTTGGTCCAGTTTTCTTTGCTACGTTTGGTCTTTGTCTCGAACTTTGCCTGGTTCATCAGATGCACGGTGCGTGGATCGACAAACTCGATGCTCCCTGCATTCTCGGGGGCCTGAATATAATAGACCCCGCTCCACATACACCCCGGATGCACATGTGAACGGTTGGAGCTGCCCTTGGGATTGATGATTGACCACATGGTACCAATCTTGATTGTCTTGTTCGTGGCATAGCCCAAAGACTCGGACAATTTGGCCGTAGAGCCGTTTATGACGTCCACCAGATCGGCATATTCCTTTTGCTTGTGCAGATTGTTGTGGCTGTGCCATCCGCCCAGGGCTGGAATATTCGACCGGGAAATACCCTTTTGATCGCGGTCCCGTTCAGCATAGATGTTCTCAAGAAGATTGGCGTTCAACTCTTCGCAATCAGGCACATCCACTTGGAAAATATGCGTGGGGAAATAGGTGCGTTTGATGAGTTTGAGTTCTTTATCAGTCACAGTGTCATCCTAAACAATTTTTTGTAGTGATTTAAAAATAAAAATAAAATGCCCCAAAACAGGGCGGAACTGGTTAAGAATACGTTAACTAAAGACCACGAATGTCTTCAAATCAATGGTGGAATACCTGCCTTGCGGCAATTTCGAGACCCTTGATACCATAAGATTACCCAAGGGCAGGTAAAAAGTTAACACTACTGAAACGGATCGCTGGACAGCAAAGGCTTCGCCCGGCTTTTGGGACCTTCACTCACGGGATATTTTTTGACTGAAACCAACCCCTTCGACGCGCCCCCTCCCCCGAATAGGGCCACGTTTGATGATTGGTGCCACCTTCACCGGATCACTCAAAAGCAATGCATCGGGTGGCTCGGCGATCTTCCGCTGCCAGAATGCACAAAGGCATCCCATGAAACGCTTGCTCTTGATTCGGCACAGGTTTGGCGCTGGTGCGCGGATGCAATGGCCGCCACGCTGCCGGAACATCGGGACGTCATCTATGCTGCGTTGAAAAAAGCAGACATAAACACATCCCCTGACATCGTGAAATTTCCACACGCCTTTACCCTGCATAACACAGGAAACGGACGGCCCTATGTCTCCGTACCCTACACAGGTTCAGCGCGGGACATTCTGACATTGGCCCATGAGTTCGGTCATGTGCTTCAGATTCTCAACACCAAGGCGCCGGACACGCCCCCTGTTTTACGCGAAGTCTGTGCCTTTCTGGCAGAGGTCCGGCTTCTTGAGCATCTGGCCAGTTTCAATACAGAGCTAAGAGACAAAATCCAGAACCCGTGGGCACGGTCCGTCGCTGTGGATTTCGGCGCAAGGCGCACGGCACTGCTGGCGGCTTGCGCAGCGCCCCAAACGCCCTACGACTATGCATGGAACTATCCGTTGGCCCGCAGGCTAGCCCTTGAAGCAGTCAACACACTGGATGCACCGGATCACTGGCTGCTCTTTACCGGATCACTGGATGTTGTTTCCCTTGCCGGTCGGGTCGGCATTTAAGTCACGCGCCTTGCAAAGCGTCGCGCTTATACGACGATCAGATCGTCCTGAATCTCCAGAATGGTGGTGTTCTCGACCTCAAGGATTTGCCCCCCCGAGAATCTGAAGATGACATCACCCGCGGCTTCCACAGCAAAATCAAACACACTCTCGCTTTGAGCGAACAGCGCAGCCTCTACTTCGATGGTGTCTCCGTTGTTCAGGAAATCCTTAATCACATCGGTGTCGCTGCCCACGCCAAAGACGAAAGTATCAGCGCCCGACCCACCGCGAAGATCGATATCATCGCCAGCCCCGCCAATGATCCGGTCCGCCCCGCTGCCGCCGCGCAACCGGTCGTTACCTTCCCCGCCGTCCAGCGTGTTATTGCCCGAGGAGCCATACATCAGGTCGTCATAGGACGAGCCGGTGGCATTTTCGATCGAGCTAAAGACATCCCCCGCCGCATCGCCGAACGTACCAGACGATGTAGCAAGGTTGACGCCCACACGTCCCGTTGCGCCCTCGTAGCTGGTCGTGTCCACACCGTTACCGCCATGCAAGTTATCTTCACCTGCTCCGCCGATCAGCGTGTCATTGCCGCCATCGCCGCGCAGCCGGTCATTCCCTGCCCCGCCGTCAAGAACGTTCGAGACAGCATCGCCATAAATATAATCGCCGAAATCAGAGCCGAGGATGTTCTCGATCGACGTGAACGTGTCATAGGCCGCGTCACCCGCTGTGCCCCGCGCGCGCAGATCAAGGTTCACGCGCGCTGTGGCGTCTTCGTAGCTGGCCGTATCCACGCCGCCGCCGCCATGCAAATCATCTCCACCTGCTCCGCCGATCAGCGTGTCATTGCCGCCATCGCCGCGCAGCCGGTCATTCCCTGCCCCGCC